>Ga0207895_1000023_pt1 | contig 169088 bp, 155 predicted proteins | sample MalvirmetaMSP112_FD_184230 | JGI IMG/M metagenome (GOLD analysis project Ga0207895, IMG submission 184230) | Marine viral communities from the Deep Pacific Ocean - MSP112 (SPAdes) | ecosystem: Environmental > Aquatic > Marine > Oceanic | place: Pacific Ocean | collected 2011-05-24 | reverse complement strand
GGATACCTCGATTTCGGGACGGCGTGTGGCACGCGAGCTGACGGCCTTGATCGAGCGGCGCGGAAAGCCTGGCATGATTGTCAGCGATAATGGGACCGAACTAACCAGTAACGCGATCCTGCGCTGGCGTTCCGAGCACCGGATCGAATGGCACTACATCGCGCCGGGCAAGCCCATGCAGAACGGCTTCGTCGAAAGCTTTAACGGGCGGATGCGCGACGAGCTACTTAACGAGACCATGTTCCGCAACCTGGCACATGCCCGCGTCGTGATTCCCGCATGGGCCGCCGACTACAACACCGAACGCCCGCATTCGGCCTTGAATTACCAGACCCCGGCCGACTACGCGCGGACCCTGACCACCGCAATCGCCCGCCCCGCTACGCGAGATGAAAGCTCCGCGTGTCGGGCGATTGCTCAACCCGCGCCAATCGGCGTAAACATCAATCGGGCTCAAGTCACAGCTGGATGAGAGTTCCGTGGCAGGTCAGCTTGCAACCAATATGTATTATCAACTCGGGGTATCATTAGGGTAGCAGGAGCGGTGAGCTTGAATGCTCCAGCGTGAAACGTAGCGAGACGGTCTGCCAATCAAAAAGAACAAAGTTGTCAATCGGCTAGGTGACGGGTTGAGCAGACCTGAAATAGAGCGCGCCGAGCACAAGGCTAATTGAAAATCCTCGTGTCGGTGGTTCGATTCCGCCCCTGGGCACCATTTAAATCTCTGAATATAGCTGATTGGCCCGAGTAAATAAGGGTATGTCGCGGCTTTCTTCCCTTGGAGAGGCTTGCTTTGCTACAGGAAGCGCTACGGTTTCCGAGCCTGCTATTACGGAAAATAAGGGGTTGTATGGTCGCCTTTCGAAATGATGCTGCTAAGTAGGTTCGATAGTGCCAGCCCTTCCGAGAACGATGCGCGAAGGATGCCATGTTTTATCGGTGATGCGAGCGGCGCGGATCATTTCCGGCAGCTCTTGGATCCCGTCATTGGTCAGTGCGGCACCGATTGCAGTGACGAACGTCTCTTATGGGGCGCTTACGTCTTGCGGTAGGTAGGGCGGATTGCGGAAGTTCGCTGCAATTGCGCTTCTATGGTAGAGTATTCTGGAAGCCGCCATTGAAATACAGCCAGAAGCAGGCACTCAGTGGCACCGCAATTATGGCCAGCCGGTAGACCGAACTCTGAACCGCGCGGGGCGCAGTGTCGCGTGCAAGGTTGTGGAGCCGGTATTGATAGACCGCCGCACCCCTATGGCTGCGGCGGTCTAAAGGGTCGTCAGGCGAAATCCACACCGTTTTCGATCATCGGCAGGTGGGTCACCAGATCACGCCCGGAGGCTGCGATTGCGTTGGCGAGCGCTGGACCCGCCGGCGGTGTACCCGGCTCGCCAATGCCTGAGGGTGCATCGTTTGTCTTGACGATATGCACCTCAATGGCCTTGATGTCGCGCATCCGCAGCGGTTCGTAGTCGGGGAAGTTTTGCTGCACTACGACGCCGCCATCCAGCGTGATCTGATCGCGCATGATGTGACCGACGCCAAAGCCGATCGCCCCTTCGACCTGGGCTTTGATGACATCGGGGTTCACCGCGACGCCACAGTCGACGGCTGCGGTGTATTTCTCGATCTGAACATAGTCATCTTCGTCGATCGAGATTTCGCAGATCTGCGCACAGTAGGTACCAAAGGATTTGTGCACAGCCACACCGTGGAAATGCCCGTCCGGCAACGGCTTGCCAAACCCGGCGTTCTCGGCAGCCAGTTTAAGGACGTTAGCTTTGCGTATTTGATCGGCTGTGTCGCCGGGCAAATACGCAAGACGGAAGCTGACGGGATCCTGACCCGCTGCTGCGGCGGCCACATCCATCATGGTTTCCATGACATAGGCGTTATGGCTGTGACCGACGGACCGCCAATAGTTAACGGTTGTTGCCGGGGCCGCGTCCGTCAAGCCGATGTGCATTCCGGGGATCGCATAGGGATTTTCTGCCGTCCCTTCCACCGAAGAAATGTCCACACCGTCTTTGACATAGAAAGCGTCAAACGGCCCATCTTTTGCAATGGATTGACCCGCCACGCGGTGATCCCAGCCAACAATCTTGCCCGCATCGTCCAGACCGACACGCACCTTGTGCGCATAGGCCGGGCGGTACCAGCCGCCAGACAGGTCATCTTCGCGGGACCAGACCAGCTTTACCGGGCGGGTCTGGTCGGTCATCGAAAAGGCCAATGTCGTTTCGACGATATAGTCCGCGCCCGCGTTGAAGCGACGGCCAAAGAATCCGCCTGCATACAGGGTTTTGACCTCAATCTTGTCCATCGGGATGCCAAGGATCTGGTGCATCGTGGCGTGGTTCATGGTGGGCCCCTGCGCGCCGTCATACATGATCACGCCGCCGTCTTCGGTGGCTGCGATGGTGGCCGACAGGGGCTCCATCGTTGCGTGGGCCAGCATTGGCAGGAAGAATTCCCGCTCTACGACTTGGGCGGCACCTTGCAGCGCTTCCGTCGCTGCATCCAACGTCGTCTCGGATGCCTGCCACTGCGGATCAGTGTTCACAGCCGCCAGTAGCTGTTGCTTGATCTCGTCGCTGCTGCGGGTTTCGGCATTGCTCAGATCCCACTCAACTTCGATCGCGTCGCGCGCTTGAAACGCGGCCCAGGTGTTTTCGGCGTAGGCCACCACGCCCGCACCGTTGGGCAGGGCCTTGGCGATGATAAATCCCGTGACGTCCTTGGCGAGACTATCGTCGAACGAGGCAACAGTCGCGCCGTATTGCGGAATGCGTTTGATTGCGGCAACCATCTGGTTATCCAGTTGGATATCCATGCCATAGATGCCTTCGCCGTTAACCTTGTCATGGCTGTCGCGGCGCGCTTTTTGGGTGTTGCCGATCTGGGTCCAGTCTTCGGGGGCCTTCAGGACGGGCTCGGCCGGCACCGCGATCTGCGCAGCGGTGGAGATAAACTCACCGATCTGGCCCTCTTTGCCCGCGCCTGAAATGACGCCATTGGCAAGTGTCAGCTCAGAGGTGTCCACGTCCCAATCCTTGGCCGCGGCTTGCAACAATACGTCACGCGCGGCCGCGCCTGCGGTGCGATATTGCATGAACGAATTGGCCATCGCGGTCGATCCGCCCGTGCCTTGCAGCGCGCCAAAGAACAGGTTGTTGTAAACGGCGGTATCCGACGGGGCCATTTCGAAGGTGATATCGCTAAGCTCCATGTTCAGCTCTTCCGCGATCAGCGTGGACAGGCCCGTAGAGGTGCCTTGCCCGCCTTCAAAGTGCTTGATGACGGCTGCAACCGTACCATCGGCATAGATTTTTACGAAGGGCGTAATGGCTGTGCCAGCCTCCGACGTCGAAGCGGCAAGCGCGCCCTTGGGGTCAATGCCAACGGCCAGAACTGCAACGGCCGCACCTGCACCTTTGAGGAAACTGCGGCGGGATGTGTTGATGGTCATGGCTTAGCCCTCCACGATTTCTGAGGCGCGCTGGATACCGGCGCGGATACGTTGATAGGTGGCACAGCGACAGGCATTGCCGTCCATGTAGTCGTCAATCTCATCCAGCGTTGGCTTTGGCGTTTCTTTCAACAGGCCCACCGCAGACATGATCTGACCAGACTGACAGTACCCGCATTGCACCACGTCGAGCTCTTTCCAGGCTTGCTGTACGGCAGCGCCGATCTTGTCGTCGCCAATCGCTTCGATGGTGGAAACCTCGGCACCCTCGACGTCTTCGATATAGGTCTGGCACGACCGGGTCGGTTCGCCGTCGACATGCACGGTGCAAGCGCCGCACGACGCGACGCCGCAGCCGAATTTGGTGCCGGTCAGCTTCAGTTCGTCCCGGATCACCCACAGCAATGGTGTGCCCGGTTCTGCTTCGACAGAGCGTTCGGCCCCGTTAATCTTTAGCTTGATAGTCATGGTCAATCTCCATCTGGCGATACGATTGGAATGTGGGTAAACTGGTCGGTGTACTTATATGGCGTAAAGAGCCGCAGGTAAACCCGCAAGTTTACCGAGCCGAAAAAATTGGCAATTCCTGGATGTGGTGTGTAGACCGACAGAATGAGTGAAGTGGCTGAAAATTCGGTAGATAAACGTGACTCGATCCTGCAAGGCGCGTTTGATGAATTCTGCGAGAATGGGTTCCTTGCGGCCAGCATGGACCGAATCTCCAAGCGGGCCGGTGCGTCCAAGCGCACCGTGTATCGGTATTTTGAAAGCAAGGAAGTGCTCTTCCAAACCCTGATGCTGCGCCAGTGGAGGGTCATCGCGGACAACCTGAAGGTCAGCTACCAGCCCGGCATGGATATCCGAGAGCAACTGATTGAGATGGGCCGCGCGCAGGCGCGACTTTACACGTCGCCCGAAGTCATGAACGCCAACAAGATGTTGATGACTGAGATCCTGCGGGATCCGGAACTTGTCAGGGAAATCCAGAATGAAGTCGACTATACGGCGTCATTTGAACAGTTGTTCAAAGAGGCCGCCGCCGACGGGGTGCTGACCATCCCAAACCCCCGACAAGCGGCAGAAGAGTTCATATCGTTGTTGAAGGGCAAGGCTTTTTGGCCGTTCATGTTGGGGGCGCCCTTGGTCAGTCCTGACGAAATGGACGCCATGATTGACCAATCGGTTGATATGATGATGAACCAATATGGCACCTGAGAAATCAGGTCTCATGCGATCCGCCACAGCAGGAAATCGAGCACCGAACGACCTGTGACGCGAAGAGACCCAACGATATAGATCAAACTGACCAAGCCGTCGAACAATACAAAGGCGTATTGCGACGGATCAGCCAACCCGTTTGGCACGGCGTAGAGCACAGCCGTGATTGCAGCCAAACGCGATATAGCGCTCCAGAACACAACGGCTGCGCGCGCGACAAGATCGCGGGTTGCCCAGACCAACAATGATGCGGCCATGATGAAAAACCCCGCAAGCGTGAAGGAAAACACGAAATTCGCGGGGTTGGGCATTTGCACAGCCTGCCCGATGATCATTGGCGCAAAGAGAAAGTTCAGCAACGCAGTGCCGATGATAAATTTTTTGAACATGCCGGTGGCCCTTCGTGTCGTTCAGTTATTTGGAAAAAACTGCGGATGATTTTGGCAAATCAGCCGAGAGAGTTGCAGCGGCAAGCTCGGCCGCCGCTGCAGGCTCATCCGAGCCATTGCCTTGAAAGCCGACTGTTGCGGCGGTCGATTGGGATCCGCGCGCGGCGCTTCTGGTGTGGGTTACAGGTTGGCGTGCCAATCACGGACGGCTGCACCGATCTCGTCAGGGGAGTCTTCCTGAATGAAGTGCAATCCGGGCACAGTCACTTCGGTGATGTTCGGCCAGCTGCGCACACGGTCCCGTACCGCCCCAGTGATCAACACGCCGGGGTCCGCATTGACGAAGAGCTTGGGTATTGATGTCTTGCCGAGCCAGTCGACATAGGCATCGACGATTTCGGTCACATCCGCTGGCTGCCCTTCAATCGGGATCTGGCGCGGCCATGTCAAAGTGGGGCGGCGATCTTCGCCCGCGTTGGCAAAGGGGCGACGGTATTCGTTCATCTCTTCTTCGGTCAAATCCCGCAGGATGGAACCCGGAACCAGCGCTTCGACAAAGAGGTTCTTTTCAAGAACCATCTCCTCGCCAGCAGGCGAGCGTAGGGCTTGGAACATTTCGCGGGCACGGTCTGGGAATTGGTCCCAGCTATCACGGGTTTCGACGATAGCTTCCATGAAGGCAATGCCTTTGACGGCCTCGGGATGCGTATGTGCCCAATGGAAACCCAAACCGGAACCCCAGTCATGGATGACCAGTGTGACGTTGTCGGTGACGCCCAATTGTTCAAGCAAAGCAAACAGATATTTGCGGTGTTCGACGAAGGTATAGCTGTCCGGGCCAGAGTTATCGAGCTTGTCACTATCGCCCATGCCAATCAGGTCTGGCGCGATCAAGCGTCCCTTGCCTGCAAGGTGGGGCATCACATTGCGCCACAGATAGGACGACATCGGGTTGCCATGCAGGAAGACAATCGGATCGCCGGTCCCTTCTTCGATATAGGCCATCTGCTTACCATGGACGGTGGCAAATTTCTTTTTGTCGCGGAAAGACGTAGTCATGCGAGCACCTCGGGCTTGTGTTTGAGTCGGGGAAGATGTGGAAGAACGATCATTCTAAAACAAGGTTAAAAATGCCAAGAGCGAAATCTCAATCCCGCGAAAACCTGTTGGACAGTGCGCTCAATACGTTCTGGAAGACTGGTTTCCACGTTGTTTCCATGGGCGATCTGGTGCGCGAAACCGGCGTGAGCCGAGCTGGAATCTACAGCGATTTTGGCGGCAAGGAAGACCTGTTCCATGCCTGTCTCGACAGGTACCAAGACACCGTCGTCACTCCAGCCTTTGCCCCGGTCGAGGCCGAAGGCGCGGGAATCGAGGGCATTCAAAAGTATTTCGATAACCTTCTGGCGCGTTTCAAAGACGCGGGCGGCTTTGGTAAGGGATGCCTTGTGGGCAACACACTGTCCCAGATCCCTGAAGATGCGCTGGACACCCGCCAAAAGCTGCGCGCGCATAGCGATCGCCTGACGGCAGGCTTTCGCAAGGTGCTGGCCCATGAGAATGGGGATCATGGCTCATTGAGCGATGCCGAAATCGAGGCGCTTGCGCGCTATACCATGATCACGGTGCAGGGCATTTGGTCTTACTCCCGTCTGACAGGGGATGTCGCGGAATTGCGTGCGGCGTCTGACATGCTCATCGCTGTGTTGAAAGCCCGGCTTCGGGGAACACCGGATTGATGCTGCCTCTGCCCGTGGGTGATTTCCAGTTCATTGCATTGGATGTAGAAACCGCCTGTGGTGACAGCGCCAGTATTTGCCAGATCGGGATCGCCTGCGTCGGCTTTGATGACAGCATTCTTACATGGTCTACCTATGTCGACCCGCTTATGCCGTTCGCGCCCTTCAATGTTGACCTGCACGGGATTGGGCCGGAGACTGTGCGCGGCGCCGGAAGCTTTGCGCAGGTCTGGCCCCAAATCTGGCCGTTGCTGTCACGCCACCCGATGGTGCAGCACAGCAGGTTCGATGAATATGCGATCAACGCCGCGTGCAAAGCGCAGGGCCTTCCGCGACCACGTCTGACATGGCACGACAGCGTGAGCATCGCGCGCAGGGCTTGGCCCGAATTGAAGGGCAACGGCGGCCACGGTCTGGCCAACCTGAAACTGGTGCTGAACCTTGACTTTCACCACCATGACGCAGGCGAAGACGCCCGCGCCGCTGCGATGGTGGTTCTGCGGGCGCAGGCCACGACCAAAGACCACCGGCTGTTCAAACCCGTGCAACTGTCACTGCCTTTGTAAGGGTGGCCCACCCGCCGTTTGCCTCAGCCCCAGCCATAGCTTCCGATCATTTCGGGTCCGCCAAGGCGACGCTCAGCGGAACCGAAACCATTTGAACTACCAACCAAGGCCAGGCTCATCACGAGCATCCGAGTGCCGGAGAGGAGATCCAGTTTAAGTGGCTACGTGGCAGCTTTGCCCCGCGTTGGGTCAGTTCGGCCCGCATCACGTTTTGCTCTTGCAGCAAAGGTCGGCAATGTGTGCTGCAACCGCCGCATCGAAGGACTTGGGAAAATGTCGGCTTTGGGTCGTTCGTATCGACCGACATCTTCGGCGGGAAGCGGTCATTTGCTGCAAGTGTAAAGTTGCTCTTAAGGTGCATGGCCCTTGGTTTCCTAGACACCTTCTTGGTTCACATTGACCTGTCTGTTTTCGAAGTCGACAGGCGACAGCATACCGTTTCTGACATGTTTGCGTTTCGGGATATAGAACATTTCGATGTAGTCGAAGATGTCCTGTCTGGCCTGCTCGCGGGTTTAATATGTTCGACGCCGGTCGCGTTCCCGTTTGAGCAGGTTGAAGAAGCTCTCAGCGACCGCGTTGAAGCTCCTATATTCGTCAAGCCTTGATCCGTGTGGATCAGGACGCGTCGCTTAGGTTTGCGTCGCCAGACAGCCATCAGAAGGGCTTGCTGCACGAGGTCTGTTGGTTGCCGCGATTGTGTCGCCCAGGTCAGTATCAGCCAATGGGCAAATGAGGATCTGCCCGAAACAGAGGCCGAGGAAGAAAATCGAAAGCGAAAGTTCAGCCGCCGTATGGGTGGCGTTCATCGAGGCCGCGAGCTCACCGAGTGCGGCGAGGTACATATCGGTGGCCAATGGGGGAAAGAGGGACAAAAGGCCCAAGGTGGCGGTATCGGCAAAGGCCCGTTTTGGGGTAAGGGAGATCTGTGACAGATCGGCTCCGACAACAATATTAGACGGCGGTCTATTGGCAATTGGTGGACGGCAGTCTGATGATCAATCACGGACTATTCTGCATCTATGAACAGGAACTGTACCTGTCGGGCAAAAGGCCAAGCGGGCGGCCCGCAAATCAAGACGCCAGCACGGCATTGAAGGCTGTGGCTCTACGTCTGGTTCGGGAACTTGGCTATGAGAAAGTCTCGGTTTCGGAAATCATCGAGCAGGCTGGCGTGGCGCGCCAAACGCTATACAACCGCTGGAATACGAAGGCTTACCTTGTTCTCGAAGCCGTTTTTGAGCGGACCAACACCTATGCCGCCGAACGTTCTTGGGACGGGGCAGAGGATTGTCGGACCTTGCTCGAAGATTTCCTGATCCGTATTTTCGAACACTTGCGCATCGACGGGGACACCCTACGAGCTTTGATCACCGCTGTGCTCCGCCGGGCGCAGGACCGCGGAGAGCTTTCGTCGGGGCGGAACGTGGAGACACTGTCGGCCTTGATACATGGCGCGTTCTGGTATCGCTTGCTGAACCGCGGGGTGTTGGACGCCGGGTTCGCGAAAGAAATAGTGGCGGAAACCTTCGCCTGATCGTTCGGCATTCTGCACCCAGAATAGCTTCGGCAAAGGGTTGCCGCAAAAGTTAAACCCTTTGCCCGAAGTGCCCGAACGTAACGCTTGGAAAAATCAGGACGGCGGCGTCAACAGGGCCGCCGCGGCGATTGTTCCTTCCCAAATCGTGTCTAAGGCAGCACTCAGTGATATTCCTTCTCCGTGCTCCCAGAGGAAGATCGCCCTGCCCACTGCTTCGGTAGTGTGGCTTGCGAGCGCGGCGGCGGCTTGGGAGTGCTCGATGCGGTGGCTCAGGCATTCTGTAAGCTCTCTGCGCTCCATCATGAGGAACCCTTGCAGAATACCTCTCGCTCTTTCGTTTGAACGCAGAACCGTGCCGATCATCTTGAGAATAGGTTCATCATTGGTCAGCGCAGCGAAGTGTTGATCCAAGAACATCTTGAGATCGTCCGCAAGCGGTCCGTTTCCGCTGCGTAACGCTTCTTTCGCAGCCTCCGAAAAGGGGGGCGGGGCCCCAACCGCAGCCGTTTCCTTGTTGGTATAGTAGTTGAAGAAAGTGCGCGTGCTGATGCCAGTTGTCGCAGCGATCTCCTCGGTCGTCACATTCTCTAACCCTTTTTGAACGGCCAGATTCAGCGTCGCCAGCTGAATGTCACGCGCCGTCTGCTGTCGTCTTCGCTCTCGTAACGAAACTGTCATGTCTGAATTCCTTGCGTACTGTGCAACGTCTGCCTACAAGGCATCAAACCTGCTGAATAGTCAAGGATCGAGAAGCACATGAAAATCGGCGTTTGGAAGATGTTTGGCGCAGCGCTTGCGTTTGCGGGGGCTGCCACAATGGCGAGCGCGCAGGGCGGCCCTCCCGATGGCATGCCCGCGGCGGGGCCGCTTGAAGTAGGTGTGATCGACATGCAGATGCAGGAAATCCCACGCATTGTGACCACGCCGGGCCGGGCCGTTGCGTTTCAAGACGTTGAAGTGCGCCCGCGTGTCGGCGGTGTGGTCAAAGAGATCCTCTACACGCCCGGACAATTGCTTGAGGTCGGGGATCCGCTTTTCCGGATCGACGATGCCTCCTATCTCGCGGCTGTCGCGACAGCCCGTGCCAATCTGGCCACTGCCGAAGCCAACCTGCCTGTGAAGCAGGCGGCCTATGACCGCGCCGAACAACTCTCCGGACGCGGCTACACCGAGGCAGAGGTCGAAGCGGCGCGTGCCAGTCTGGCCGAAGCAAAGGCCACGCTTGATGCAAACAAAGCGGCGGTTGAATATGCCGAGACCGAACTGTCGTGGACGACGATGACCAGCCCGATCGCCGGGCGTGCGGATGTTTCAACCGTTTCGGTTGGGGATTTGGTCACGGCTGGGCAGGCCGACGCTTTGACGAGCATCGTCACCTCAGATCCGATCTATGTGGATATGATGGAGGCAAGTGCGCGTATCTTGTCGGTGCGCCGCGCCATTGCCGAGGGTGATCTGCAACAAAACGACACCCTTCAAGCGACATTGACGCTGGAGAACGGCGACATCTATCGCGGTACCGGGCAATTGGTCACACCCGGCAACAATGTCTCGACCTCCACCGGAACCGTGACCATCCGTTTCACCTTCGACAACCCTGACCACATTATCCTTCCCGGCATGTTTGTGCGGGGGGAAATCGTGCTTGGCACGATGCAAGCCTACCTTGTTCCGCAGCGTGCAGCGACGCGTGGCAACTCAGGTAAACTGACTGCTTATGTTATCGGTGAAGACGGCAAGGCCGAACAGGTGACTCTCGAAGATGACGGTACCTATCAGAACGCATGGATCGTGCGTGAGGGGCTGAACGATGGGGATCGGCTCGTCGTGGACGGCCTTTCATCCGTCCGCGCAGGGCAAGAGGTCAGCCCCGTGGCCGTGACGATCGACGAGGTTGGCGTCTCTCGCGATATCGCTGCCCCCGCGGCGAAGGATTGATCTATGGCCCGTTTCTTCATCCACCGCCCTGTTTTTGCTTGGGTTCTGGCGATTGCCACCATGTTGCTGGGCGCTTTCAGTATGACGGGTCTGCCGATCTCGCAGTATCCTGATATCGCGCCCACCACCGTTCGAATTTCCGCCACCTATACCGGGGCCTCGGCCGCAACGGTGGAGAATTCGGTCACCACTGTCATCGAGGACGGGCTGACGGGGTTGGATGGGCTCACCTATATGACCTCATCCTCCAGCGAAGGTGCGGCGAGTGTATCGCTGACCTTTGACGATAGTATTGATCCTGACATGGCGCAGGTGCAGGTCCAGAACAAACTGCAACTGGTCGAATCGCAGCTGCCTGACACCGTGACAAGCCAGGGCGTTTCCGTGTCCCGCTCGACCGACTCGGTCCTGATGGTCGGGGCGCTTGTCAGCGAAGACGGCAGCTATACCTCGCTTGAACTGGGCGACCTACTGAGCAGCACGATTGAAGACCCGGTACAGCGCACGGCGGGGGTGGGGTCGATCAATGTTTTCGGCACCGAATACGCAATGCGCATTTGGTTGAACCCCGAAAAGCTGTTCCAATATCAACTGACATCTTCGGAGGTGACCACCGCCGTATCCGAGCAGAACACAAACGTGACGGTCGGCAGTCTGGGTGAGCAGCCGGTGGTGAAAGGCCAGCAGTTCACGGTCTCCCTGTCGGCGCAGTCCCAGCTTGAAACGGTTGAGGACTTTCGGAACATCCTGCTGAAGACCAACTCGGACGGGTCGGCCATTTACCTTGCTGATGTTGCCACAATCGAACTCGCCGAAGAGGACTACGGCAGTGTAAGCCGCTTTAATGGTCATCCGGCGGCGGGCTTTGCGGTGAACCTTTCCACCGGGGCCAATGCGGTGGATACCGCCGAAGCGGTGCGGGACGTGGTGGGCAATCTTTCTTCCGCGTTGCCCGAGGGCGTAGTGGTCGAATATCCCTATGACACCTCGCCCTTCGTCGAGGAATCCATCGACCAAGTCTATGAAACGTTGATCGAGGCGATTGTCCTCGTCTTTCTTGTCATCTTCCTTTTCTTGCAAAGCTGGCGGGCGACGATCATCCCGACCATCGCCGTGCCGGTGGTCTTGCTGGGCACCTTTGGCGTGCTGTCCGCCTTTGGCATGTCAATCAACACCCTTTCCATGTTCGCATTGGTCTTGGCCATTGGTCTGTTGGTCGATGACGCGATTGTTGTTGTCGAGAACGTCGAACGGGTGATGGAAGAAGAAGGGTTGGACGCCGTCACCGCCACGGAAAAGAGCATGGGGGAGATTTCCTCGGCGCTCATCGGGATCGTGATGGTGCTTTCTGCTGTGTTCCTGCCGATGGCCTTCATGGATGGGTCGACGGGGGTCATCTACAAACAGTTCTCGGTCACGATCATTTCGGCGATGGTGCTGTCGCTTTTCGTCGCCCTGATCCTCACGCCTGCGATGTGTGCGCAGCTTCTCAAACCGAACCATGACAAGAAGCCTCTGCTTCCGCTGCGCTGGTTCAATGGCGGCCTTGACCGTCTGACGGGTGGCTATGCTTCGCTTGTCGGGCAGTTGTCCATGCGGCCTTTCCGTATGGTGTTTGTCTTGGCGCTCGTCGGATTTGGCGCCTATTGGGTCTACGACCGTCTGCCGTCGTCGTTCCTGCCGACCGAAGATCAGGGCGTGCTTATGACCATGATCGAACTGCCTCAGGGATCGACAGTTCAGCAGACAGCCCACACGATTGAACAGATCGAGCAATATTTGCTGACCGAAGAGACCGAAATGGTCGATGGCGTCTTTGCCAATGTCGGATACAGTTTCGGGGGGTCTGGTCAGAATTACGGGATGATGTTCATTAGGCTCAAGGACTACGAAGAGCGTCCTGGGCTTGATGCGGCTGATCTGATGATGCGGGCCAATGGCAGGTTCTTCCAGTCCCGACTAGGCAGTATTTTTGTCCTTCAACCGCCTGCCATTCCGGGGCTTGGCACGTCTTCGGGCTTTGCAATGTACCTCGTCGATCAGTCGGGCGCGGGTCAGGAAGCATTGAGTGATGCCGCAGATAAACTGGTCGCGGCAGGGCTTGCTGACGGTCGCGTGACCAACCTGCGCGGCAATGATGCTGCGACAGAACCTTCGTTGAAGCTGCGTATCGACCAACAGAAGGCCGAGGCTTTGGGCGTGTCTTTGTCGAGCGTGAACACCATGCTGGCGACCGTGTTTTCTGGCACCTATGTCAACGACTTCCCTCTGGGCAACAACCTGCGCGAGGTCATTGTACAGGGTGGTGCAGACTGGCGCATGCAGCCTGACGACATTGACCATTGGTATGTGCGGAACGACAGTGCGGAGATGGTGCCGCTGTCGGCCTTTATCAGCCGCGAATGGGAAACCATCACGCCCAAACTGTCGCGCTACGGCGGCACCCGCGCACTGGAGCTTTCCGGCGAAGCGGCAGCGGGCATCAGCTCGGGCGACGCGATGGAAGTGATGGAACAGCTTACCGCTGATCTGGACGGGTCCTACGCCTCGGCCTGGACAGGGCTGAGCTATCAGGAACGGTTGTCCGGCGATCAGGAAGCCATTCTCTATACAATCTCGGCGCTGGTCGTCTTCCTCTGTCTCGCCGCCCTCTATGAAAGCTGGGCCGTGCCTTTTGCGGTGATGCTTTCGGTGCCCGTGGGCATTCTGGGGGCGCTGGTGACAACGTGGTATTTCGGACAGTCGAACGACGTCTATTTCAAGGTAGGTCTGCTTACCACGATCGGCCTTGCGGCGCGAAATGCCATTCTGATCGTAGAGTTCGCGGAATCCCTTCGGGCGGAAGGCAAAGTATTGCTGGAAGCCACCGTCATGGCAGCGCGACAGCGTCTGCGTCCCATCCTAATGACCTCCCTTGCCTTTGGTTTTGGCATCATGCCGCTGGTGCTCGCCTCCGGGGCAGGGGCCAATGCGCAAAAATCCATCGGGACGGGGATGCTCGGCGGGATCATCTTTTCCGCAGTCATCGGGATCGTGATGGTGCCAGTCTTCTACGTCGCCGTAATCCGAACAACAGAAATTTTCCGTAAGCGAGTGGAGAAAGCTCAGTGAAACCTTACTATCTCGTACTGGGTCTGCTTGTCGCGGGCTGTGCTGTCGGCACTGATTACCAGCGCCCCGAAGTGGCCATGGAAACCCGGTTTGTCGGTGGCAATGCAGAGCAGATCGGCGCGGTAGCCACTCAGCAGTGGTGGCTGAACTACAAAGATTCGAACCTAACAAGTCTTCTCACGCGTGGCCTTGCCCAGAACCTTGATGTGATTGCCGCGGGTGAGCGCATACGCCAAGCGCAAGCGGAGTTGCGTACAACCGGGGTAAACGCCGCATCGGACGGATCGCTGACCGGATCCGTGACCACATCCGGCGGCGACGGCACCAACGGTACAAGTACCGTCGAAAGCGGGACATTAGGCGCCTCGCTTGTGATTGATCTCTTCGGTGGTATCCGGCGCGAGCGCGAGGCCGCTGTCGCCTCTCTCACTGCCGCCCGGGCGGAGGAAGAGACCGTTCGTCTTGCATGGCTGGCCGAACTTATCGCTGCCTATTCCGACGCGCGCTATTACCAAGAGGCGATGGCCTTGACGCGCACCGCCATCGCCACGCGCGAAGAGACGGTGAGCATCACCCGAAGCCAGTTTAATGCGGGCGCGGCCACCGAATACGAAGTGGCCGAAGCGCAGGCCTTGCTTTCGACGGCGCGCGCCGATTTGCCGCAATTCGCCGCCTTGTTTGACGCAAATGTCTACGCCATCGCGACACTGCTGAACGAACCCGCGGGACCGATCAAGGCACAGATGCAAAAAGGTGCCCCCCAACTCTCCAGCCCCGGAGATGCGCGCACCGGCGTACCGGCGGACCTGCTTCGCAATAGGCCCGATGTGCGCAGCGCCGAAGCCGATTTGGCCGCTGCCGTGGCCAACGTGGGCGTCGCCGAGGCCGCGCTTTACCCGGCCTTGTCCCTGTCCGGAACGGTGGGCCGTACGGACGCCACAGATGCGTGGAGTTTCGGGCCGCAATTGTCCCTTCCAGTATTTAATCAGGGTCTCTTGAAAGCCAGCCGTGACGCGCAACTCTCTGTCGCACGGCAGGCCGAGATCGCATGGCGGGCCTCGATCAACGAAGCGGTCGAGGATGTCCAAGTCGCACAGTCCAACCTCACCCGCGCGCGCCAGAGGGCGCAACTGCTGCGAACCGCCGCCAGCGACTACGGCCGGGCGCTGACATTGGCACAGGAGAATTATCGAAACGGTGCCATCACGCTGTTGAACCTGCTGGAAACCGACCGGAATACCAATGCTGCAAGGATCTCGGCGGCCTCGGCCACGAACGAAGCGGCGCAGGCCTGGGCCACGCTGAAGATCGCGACGGGGGCAGGGGCGGCCGTGACTGGTCAGCCGAGTAACTGAGCACATATTAACGCTGGTCGTGAAAGGCCGAAAACATGAGACATACTGGAAAAATTGCCGCCCTAATCGCCGTTGCAGGGTTAATTTGCGTTACACTGATCTTGTTCGGAGCGCGCATGGGGCTTTGGGAGCCGATCATAGGGTTCGGGCTTTACCGGAGCTACTTTAACGCAATCGGGGTGGGCATCTTCAGCGCGGGGCTGATCGCTTTGGCCATCCATCTTGGCCGGGGCGAAAAGGGATGGGCAGCGGTCGGCGGCGTGGTCACGCTGCTTGGGCTGGGGGCCCTGTTTCCCCTCATCTCAAACACCGTGAACCCCCAACCGCGCGCGGCACCAATCCATGACATCACGACTGATACCGCCAATCCCCCGGCCTTTGAGGTGCTGGATGACACCCGCGCGGGTGCGCGCAACACGCTCGAATACGGCGGTGTAGAAGTGGCAGACCAACAAGCGACAGCCTATCCCGATATTGTGCCACTTGAGACCGGCCTGAGCACGGACGCAGCCTTTGAGCGGGCATTGCAGGTGGCAGGCGAAATGGGGTGGGAGATCGTTGCGACCGATCCAACCCGCCATCGGTTCGAGGCCACCGCGCGCACCTCTGTCTTCTATTTCGCCGACGATATTGTCGTTGCAGTTACCCCTGCCGAGAACGGGAGCCGCGTGGACATGCGCGGCGTTTCACGGGTGGGGCGCAGTGACCAAGGCGTCAATGCAGCGCGCATTCGTGCCTTTCAACAACAGTTCCATAAGGAGTGAGCGATGAGATTTCCAAGCTCAAACTTGGCCTTTGCCGCGCTGATCGTATTGGGCCAAAGCATCCCATTCTCGGCCCATGCGGAGGCACCAAGCCTCCAGACCGACGGGCCCGTCATTCATCTTGCCGATAACCTTAACGAGGAAGCGTCGCTCGGCTGGTGCATCGATACTGAAGGGCGCGGTCTGAGCGATCAGCTTCACGCCCATTCATGCAAACCGGAAGGGGACGACGTGTTGTTCACCTATGCGGCAGCGACGGGCATGATCGCGTCGGCGACCTATGATGGTCTGTGCATGGCGTATAATGATCCCGAGAATGCCGAAAACCCATTTGGTCTGGTTTCTTGTGACGAGGGCGATCCCGCACAGCAGTTTGTTTATGATGACGCGAGCATGGAGATGCGTTTGGCCTCGAACCCCGCGCAATGCGTCACCGTTGCAAAAACAATCGACGATGCGGGCCCATACCAGTCTCGCGACTTGATCCTCGCGCCATGTGGCGCATTGGAGGCCAGCCTCAAACAATGGGTCATTCAAAGGTAAGAAGCATTAACGGTAACGCATATCGGGAAGCACTTGGTTTAGTCGGTGAAGATCCTAGCGGGAAAGCTTGTATTTTATAGCGAAAAGTCTCTGAAAGAGACTTTCCTTGCCCGCCGGCCCAAGGTCCGGTTTGGGCTGTTCGCTTCGGCCGACACGATGGGTGGCTTATGCACTTTGACGGTAGGTGCGAAGATTCCCTATAAAGGTAGGGAGATCGGCTATTTAGCTTTAGATCGCCGAAAGAACGCGGAGAATTTGCCCTGCAACCCCTCGCTTACGTCAACGCGCGCTGGCGGCGGCGTTGTTGGGTTGACCACAGACGGTACATCTCAAGAACGGCCAGAGGCGCAAAATGCACCAGAGCCGCGCCGACGCCGCCCCAATCGTGCAGGGCAGCCCAGTGGATAAGGGTTAGTATAGCCGCAGCATAGACAAACTGCTGTAGCTTTTTCCACGACCGCCCAAGGCGGCGCACCCATGCGTCTGTCGAGGTAACAGCCAATGGCACAAAGATAAGAAAAGCGATCCAGCCGGTCCAGATGTACAGCTTTGATACCTCGCCGTCAGTGAAGGCTATGGCGCCTTCATCAATGAGATAAAGCACCGTGTGGGCCAGCGCGTAGAAGAATGCGGCCACGCCAAGATTGCGCCGACGCTTCATCAGCCAGCGCGGCCAGCTCGCATCGCGAAAAAGCATCATCAGCGGGGTGATCATCATCGCGATGATCATGAACCGCGCGGCGAATTCACCCGTGGGATGCAAAAGACTGCTGACCGCGTCCGGCGCGCCGGAGGTCAGGCCAAGGGTCATTGGAATGGCGGGGAGGCTCAACAGCGCCCAGAAGGTGAGGGGGTGATCCCATGTGGATTTCAGCACGCAAATATCTCCGAAAGGTTGGTCGTTCTACGCGGGTCGCCCCGCGTATCTGTGGCGATCAGCGTAACAGCGAGGCGAAATAATCTTCCCAGCTTTGATGCGGGCGTCCGGTCGCGGCTTCATAATCGCCGGAGGCGTCAAAGGCGCTGCGGCGGATACCGTCGTAGATGCCGCCGATAATCGGGCCGATAAAATCGCCAAGCTCGGCGGTGCGGTCAGCCACATAGTCTTCGGCCGACATGCTGCGATAGGTAAGCGCGGTGCCATATGCGGCGTTCATGTACTGCGTTAGTTCCGCCTGAGTGATCGGCGTACCGTTCAAATCAAAGATTTGACCGTTCAGCCCGTCCCGCGTCAGCAAAGCGGCATAGGCATGGGCCAATTCGGAACGGGTCGTGTAGCCGCATTTGCCGTCCCCCGCGCTGTTGGCGATCTCGCCCTTGGCGCGGTAGCTGTCGATATACTCAACGTCAGGCTCGATGTAGATGCCGTTGCGACCGATGGCCCAGTCCAGACCGCTGGCGCGGATGTCGGCCTCGGTCTGACGGTTGCTCTGCACGACGGGTGAGAAGGCGGTCCCAACTTCGGGACCTTGAATGCTGGTGTAAACGATCTTGCGAACGCCGGCGGCCTTGGCCGCCTCGATCACGTTGCGGTGCTGGCCGATGCGGTCTTCGGGCGGGGCCATGCCTGAGACGAGCACAAGGGCATCAACGCCCGCAAGAGATGTTCGAAGCGCGTCCGGCTGGTCATAGTCGCCGGGGCGCACCTCGATCCCTAACGCGGTGGCATTGCCCGGCGTCCGGGCGAGGCCGATGACCAAGGCGTGATCTGTTCGTTCTATGAGTTTGCGGGCGATTTCTTGACCGAGTTGTCCTGAAACGGCGGTGACAGCATAGCGCATCGGGCTCTCCTTTGACTGGGGTCTCGCTGGCAGGGCCTGACGGGCCCTGCCATGTTGCGGATATTAGCCGTGGTAGGCTTGGCTGACGGCAAAGCTGTCTTCGAACCAGTGCCACAGCACCACCTGACCATCGCGGACCTTGGCACGCAGGGCAAAGGTGAAGGGGCCAGTCTCTTTGCCGGATTTCGTGGTGATGCCGCTCATCTTACCAAAGACGGCAACGGTGTCGCCTGCGGCAAAGGCATCTGTGTTGTCCCAAGCGGTTGTCTGAAAATTCTGGCCAAAGACGCCAAGAAAGTCGAAGATTGCCTCCTTGCCGCGTGCCTCACCGATCCACGGCAAGCTTCCGTCGCCCTCGTTGTGCCAGACCATATCGTCGGCCATCAGGGCCCGCATTTTCTCCATATCGCCCGCCCCCATAGCGCCCATGAAGGCCATTACGGTGTCAAAGCTCTCTTGTGTAACTGTGTCCATGTCTTTTGCTCCTGCGTGTTGTCCGAGAATGATGGCCAGAGATGCGCCGAGTGACGTTTTCAGAAGGGTTCTGCGTTTCATGTGTCGCTCCATATCGGGTGCCCCGAAGGAATGGGGCCTTGGTTAAGTTCAAGATTTCGGGTGCCACTCCGCGCGGCACGCGAAAAGCTCGGGCCAGCTCAGCTCTCAGGCGGCGTAGGTCCAAGTGAGCTTGGGGTCTTCGCGGAAGGCAAAACGTTCGAGGTGGCTGGTAATGACCTGCACGACCCTATGGAGTGCGGCCGGGTCATCGGCTGTCGCGCTCAGTGACAACTGGCCCTTTGTTGCGACCAGTTCACATGCCCCGAAAGGCAGTTCGATATGGCCGTTTTGGCGCGTGTGGGTGACGGGCACCTTGTGGCCGAAATGTTTGCAGAGCGTGCCCAGATAACGCTCTGCGCTTTCGGTGTTGAGATGAGTGGTCGCTTTCATGGCGGTGTTCCTCGTGTTGCAAGGAACATCTATTCCCGGCGCATTGATCGGGGTATTCATGGAATCCAGAAGTGATAGTTCCGGCAGGCCGAACAATGATCGATCATCTAAAGCATATGGCCATCTTCGCCCGGGTGGTGGACGAAGGCTCGTTCCGGGCCGCGGCGAAAGCCCTTGGCGTCGCACCGTCGCGGGTGAGTGAAACCGTCTCCGAACTCGAAGATTTCCTTGGCGTGACACTGCTTTACCGCACAACCCGCAAGATCGCGCTGAGCAACGAAGGGCGGATGTTCTACGCCCGGGTGACCGACATGCTGCGAAGCGCCGAAAGCGGATTGAATGACCTCAACGCCCTGTCGTTGGAGCCTGTGGGCGCGCTTAGGGTGTCGATCCCTGCCTTTATGTCGTCATCGACCCTGTCGACGGCGATCGCTGAATTTTCCCGTCTTCATCCGCAAGTCGCCCTGTCGCTGGCTTTTTCGGATCAGAGGATGGACCTTATCAACGATGGTTTTGATGTGAATATCCGCGCGGGCTGGCTCGACGACAGTGCGATGATGTCGCGCAAGCTGGGTGAAAGCGCGCGCGCCTTGGTGGTTGGCAGCGACTATGCCGCAACGCGCCCGGCCCCCGAACATCCTTGCGATCTGGAAGACTGGGACTGGGTGCGCTACCGACATCGCTCAGACTATACTCGTCTCAGCGGCCCCGGCGGGGAAGAGGCGAAAGTTCTGGGCCAAGCCCGGCTGGAAGTGGACAGCGTGGATGCCCTCTACCATTTCGCCTGCAAGAACCTTGGCGCCACGGTTCTGCCCGAGCATCTCGCCGCCCGGGGGGAGGCGGAGGGCAAGCTGAGCCGCCTGTTCCCCGATTGGCGGCTGAAACCGTTGGGAATTTTTGCCGTCTGGCCAGACACCTCGCGCCGCGAGAACCTCACGCTTCTGTTCGTTCGGTTTTTGGCAAAAGAGCTCCATCAATAGGACGGTGCCTATCGGGCCATTTGGCCCCGTATGAAGGGGGCATCTGCCACGTCGCCTTAGATTCCCTCATGGTGCGGCCAAATGAGCCTTTCGCTGAACGAAGCCCCGGTGCAGATGGCTGAACGCCAGGCCGAGAGATACGATCTTTGCCGGATCCTCGCTCCTTCATCGCAACCCTTTCCCAAGGTGATCAAGCAGCAGCCGGACCTTTGGCGAAAGATACCGGTTCTGCGGATAGATCGCCCAGATGCCATCGTCCGGCGCGCGGTAGCTGTCCAGCACGGGTATCAACCGACCGGCCCGCAGCTCCGCCTCGACGTAATAATCCGGCAATTGGATGATCCCGAGGTTCTTCAGCGCCGCATCGACCAGCGATGCGCCGCTGTTGCAGCGAAGATTGCCTTTCACCCGTATGTGGCGGGTGGTTCCTTTTTCCTGAAACCGCCAATAGCCCAAAGTACCTTGCAGACAGTTGTAGCCGTCAAGTTCGGACAGGGTGTGCGGGGTTCCGTGAGCGGAAAGGTATTCGGGTGCCGCGCAGGTGTAATGCCTGCGAGAGGCCAGCCGCTTTGCCATCATGGAGCTGTCTTCCAACTCTCCCAGCCGGATCGCGAGATCGTAGCTTTCCGCTACAAGATCGAGCAGCTGATTGGTCAGCCTGAGGTTGATCTCAAGCTCAGGATAGCGCCGCACGAAGTCATTCACCAAAGGCGCGATGCGGTTCTCGCCATATGTCACCGGGGCTGTAAGGTTCAGCCGTCCCTTGGGGCTTTGATGCAGATCGGTGATCGCGCGCTCGGCTTCGGCCAGCCCATCAAGCACCTGCCGGCAATGGTTGTAATACACCTGACCCGTCTCGGTGATCGTGACCTTGCGCGTGGTGCGGTAGAACAGCTTGGTGTCCAATCGCGCCTCAAGTGCGCCGACTTGGCGGCTGACCTGAGCCGTAGAAATACCCAAGCTGTTGGCAGCAGCTGTAAAGCTTTGTGCTTCAGCGACGGCCACAAACTCTGATACCCCCTCCCAACTCAGCATGATGTTCCTTTCAATCTTAATGGCGGAAGAACTATTGCTAATAGGTAACGGTGTTTTGCAGATATCTCTGATTATCGCCAGTGGGAAACAGTGTAAATGACAGTCCCTACAACGTCACCCGCCAAAATAATCCTAACCGCGAAGTGAGACCCATGACCGATATCATCAAATGCAAAGCGGCCGTCGCCTGGGCCGTTAACGAACCTCTCTCGATCGAGGAAATCGACGTAATGCCGCCTAAGGCTGGCGAAGTGCGCATCAAAATTATCGCCTCGGGCGTTTGCCATACCGATGCTTTCACCTTGTCGGGCGAAGACCCCGAAGGCCTGTTCCCGGTCATTCTGGGCCATGAAGGGGGCGGGATTGTCGAATCCATCGGCGAGGGCGTCACCAGCGTGGCGGTGGGTGACCATGTGATCCCGCTCTACACGCCAGAATGTGGCGAGTGCAAATTCTGCAAATCCGGCAAGACCAACCTCTGCCAGAAGATCCGGGAAACCCAGGGGCGCGGTCTGATGCCCGACGGCACCAGCCGGTTCTACAAGGATGGTCAGCCCATCCTGCACTACATGGGCTGCTCGACCTTCTCGGAATACACAGTGCTGCCCGAGATATCGCTTGCCAAGGTTAACCCCGATGCGCCGCTTGAAGAGGTTTGCCTTCTGGGCTGCGGCGTCACTACCGGCATGGGGGCTGTGATGAACACCGCGAAGGTCGAAGAGGGGTCGACCGTTGCGATCTTCGGTATGGGCGGCATTGGCCTGTCCGCCGTGATCGGCGCGACCATGGCCAAGGTCAGCCGGATCATCGTGATCGATATCAACGAAAGCAAATTCGATCTGGCACGCAAGCTGGGTGCCACCGATTTCATCAACCCCAAAGATCACGACAAACCCATTCAGGACGTGATTGTCGAGATGACCGACGGCGGCGTGGATTATTCGTTCGAGTGTATCGGCAACGTCAATGTTATGCGCTCGGCGTTGGAATGCTGCCACAAAGGCTGGGGCGAATCCGTAGTCATCGGTGTCGCAGGGGCAGGGCAAGAAATCTCGACCCGTCCGTTCCAGTTGGTCACGGGCCGCGTCTGGCGGGGGTCGGCCTTCGGCGGGGTCAAGGGACGCTCCGAGCTACCTGACTATGTCGAGCGCTATATGAACGGCGAGTTCAAGCTGAATGATTTCATCACCCATACCATGGGGCTGGAAGAGATCAACGAGGCCTTCGACCTGATGCATGAAGGAAAAAGCATCCGCTCGGTCATCCACTTCGGCGAATGATCGCCTCCCGGTCGCGCCGTTTGTAGGCGCGGCCGGGGCGATCTGGAAGCGTTGCTGGAAAGCCTAAAGTCAGACCCTTTCGCGCCGCTGTGCATCCCTGACCAGCGCTGCCATTCGGTAGAACCCATGCGCCATCTTGGTGAAAGGCGTGAGCAGGAAAAACGCCAGTACCGCGCCGAGGTGTATGACCAAAAGACCCGGCATCCAGCCAGAACCGCTTGCCGCATAGAGCAGCAGCCCCGATAGTCCGACAAACCCCAGCAATCCGGTAAAGGCTATTTCGCCACCAAAGGCATTAGTCGCGCCGAGTGATTTGTCAGACCGCAGCTTGAGCCAGACCATCTTGCCACAGCCCAACACCAGCAGAACACCGCCGGAAAGGCCGAGGATCTTGGGAGCGGAGAACAGCCCGTAGGGGGCGGGCATATCCAGCAGATAGTGCATCAGGGTTCCTACGCTGGTCGAAGCGAAACACAGCAGAAAGCCATACATAATCGCCTGATGCGCATAGCGGCGGGCATGGGTGAAGCGGTCTTCGTCTTCAAAGTTGCAGCCGTCGCCGTGGCCGCCCTTGAGGTTGCGCATGTTCGCGACAGAGGCGATGGCCCCGCGCAGATGCGACAGGCGAACCCGGGTGCCGCCCACGGTTTGCCAGTAGCGGCGCAGGCCGATGGCAATGCTTATCAACGGAAAAAGAAAGGCGGGCAGGAAGATCGCCACCATCGCATTGTGGGATAGCACGGCGTAGAAGCCTTCGCCTCCTGCGGCGGCCAGCGCACGGGCGGCCCAGAAGAGCAGGGCAAAGCCCAAGACAGTGGCGAGCACGATGGCGAGGCCGTTTTTCTGGAAGGCTTTCCCGGCGGCACGTGGAAAGGCAAACTCTTCCCAACTGTCTTGGCGCACATAGGCCAAGGCTTGGGGCAGGTTCAGGTCAAACTCATGCGGGGCGGTGTATTGGCACGCATAGTAGCAGCCCCGGCAATTGTGACAGAGGTTCGCCAGTTGCGTCAGATCCCCGTCCGAAAAAGCGCGTTCGGCTTGAAGGGCAGGGAAGACCGAGCAGTACCCCTCGCAATAGCGGCAGGCGTTGCAGATTTCGGCCTGACGGCGGGCCTCTTGGAGTAGATCAATTTGCATGGGCTGCGGCCTCCTTGCCTGCGATACGTCCGAATACGGTGCCGATGGTCATGCCAAACCCGGCGAGGTAGCCTTGGCCTAGGATCGACCCGGCCATGGTTTCGCCCGCCGCCCAAAGGTTGCTGACAGGGCGGTCATCGATGGAACATTGCGCGTTTTCATCCACCTTCAGCCCGAGATAGGTAAAAGTGACGCCAGTGCGCAGCGAATAGCCGTAGAACGGCGGCTCGGTGATCGGCCGCGCCCAGTTTGTCTTGGGCGGGGTCAGACCCGTGGTCGCCACGCCATCAAGCTCGGTGGGGTGAAAGCCGCTTTGATCGCCGCAGGCTTCATTGAATTCGGCCACGGTCTGCTCCAGCGCCTCAGCGGGCAGGCCCATCTTATCCGCCAGTTCCGCCAGCGTATCAGCTTTGATCGGCGGGAAGACGGAAGGCATAAACAGGTTCAGCGATTTGGCATCGATGATGACATAGCCGACCTGATCGGGCTGCGCGGCCACCAGACGGCCCCAGATCGCATAGCGTTTCGGCCAAACATCCTCGCCCTCATCATAGAACCGCTGCGCATCCTTGTTGACGACGATGGAGAAGGGCACGCAATCCAGCCGTGTGACGATCCCGCCATCGAATTTCGGTGCCCGCCCGTCGATGGCGACGGCGTGACATTGGGTCGGATCGCCCACCTGTGCGATGCCTTGATCCAGCAGATCCGCCAGAACCACGCCGCGGTTATAGGGCGTGCCGCGGATCAAGAAGTTCTTCGCCGCTGGCCCCCATGCGCGTGCCAGCCAGTCGGTGTCGGCCTGAAATCCGCCAGAGGCCACGACGACGGATTTGGGCGAGAGGCTCTTTGCTGCCCCCTCATGGGTATAGTCCACCCGCGTTACCCGGTCGCCTTCCAGTTCGAGATGGGTCACGGCGGCTTCATAGAGCACCTCCACGCCCAGCCCTTCGGCGGTGCGGTAATAGGCGTTCACGAGGCTCTTGCCGCCGCCGCGAAAGAAGGCGTTGGTGCGGGCAAGGGATAGGGTGCCCGACAGCGAGGGCTGAAACCGCACGCCATGGGCTTCCATCCACGGCAGGCATTCCTCGGAAGAGCGGATGGCGAGGCGTGCGAGATGTTCATCTGTCTTGCCACCCGTCACCTTCATCAGATCGGCGAGGTATTCCTCTTCGGTGTAGCTTTCGACCAATGGGCCCAAGGGGCCATGGTGCATGCAGCGGAAGTTGCGGGTGTGGCGCGAATTGCCGCCCCGGTAGGGTTTTGGCGCGGTCTCAAGAATCAGCACGCGGGCGCCGTTTTCGGCAGCGGTGATCGCGGCACAAAGCGCCGCATTGCCGCCGCCGATCACGACGATATCGTAGGTTTCAGTCACAGCAGGTCTCCGTCATAGGTTTCATCGCGCGTGGGCTGCGCGCGCAGGGCGCGCACCCGAACCCGTTGGGCCGCTTCGATATGCGCGCGCATCGCCGCTTCGGCGAGGGCGGCATCACGGGCCTTGATCGCATCCAGAACGCCAAAATGTTCCTCCACCGCTTTCTCGGCACGGTCAGGATCGGTGAGCGTCGTCGGGCCGAGGATCATCAGCGTCTTTTGCAGTGTATGGATCGACCGGGTGAGAAAACGGTTCTTCGCGGCGTCCAGAAGGGCGGCGTGGAACTGGCGGTTGAGGGTGAAGGCTTCGGGCACATTGCCCAGGGTGGCAAGCTGCTGGTTCATGTCCTGCAACTCTTCGATCTCGATGTCCGAGGCAGCGCGGGCGGCGAGCCGTGCGGCGGTGCCCTCCAGCACGGCGCGCATCTCGTAGAGTTCCATCACCTCGGCGTAGTCCAGCGTGCGGATGCTCGCCCCTTGACGCGGGATATGTGCCACGACGCCGTCTGCCTCTAACTGTCGGATCGCTTCGCGCACGGGGGTGCGGGAGACGCCCAGACGGTCGGCCAGTTCGGTCTCCCGCAGGCGGTCGCCGGGGTTCAGCCGTCCGGCGCGTAACTCATCCATTAGTTGAGCATAGGCAGAGTTGCCCTGCGGTGTGCGGTCTTCTTCGCTCATAAAACGCCCCCAAAGGTGATTATTGCATACATGTGGATACAATAGTATGCAATAATGATCAAGTCCGATAAACTGCAGGAGTGGACCCCATGCGCATTGCCATACCAACCCGAAGCCGGTCGCTTACCCTCATCCTCGCCGGGGCTGGCACTTTGGCCTTCTGGGCGCTTGATCTGCCGCTACCATTCCTTTTCGGCCCTATGGCCGCCTGTCTTATCGCGGCATTGTCGAACGTGCCGATTAAAGGCTTCGGTCAGGTCTCGGTGGCGGCGCGCACGATCCTTGGGGTGGCGGTTGGGGCTTCGATCACGCCTGATCTTTTTTACCAACTTCCACAAATGGCGATGTCGGTGGCGCTGGTCCCGGTCTTTATCGCGTTGATCGGGATTATCGGGGTCCCGTTCTTTCGGCATGTTTGGGGGTTCGATGGGCCGACAGCCTATTACGCCGCGATGCCGGGTGGCCTGCAGGACATGGTGATTTTTGGCACCGAAGCGGGGGGCGATCCGCGGGCGCTGTCGTTGATCCATGCCACGCGGGTGCTGATTATTGTCACCCTCGCGCCTGCCTTCCTGACGCTGGTTTACGGAGCAAGGCTGACCAATCCCATCGGCGCGCCGGTGACGGAACTGCCGGTGGGCGAGATGGCCCTGATGGCCGCCGCCGCCCTGATCGGCTGGAAGGGGGGAGAGCGGATCGGCCTTTTTGGCGCGTCGATCCTCGGCCCCATGATCGTCACCGCTGTCTTGTCACTTTCCGGCCTGATCCACAGCCGCCCGCCCGCCGAAGCCATCCTGGCCGCGCAGTTCTTTATCGGCTGCGGGATCGGCGTGCATTTTCTGGGCGTGACATGGGGCGAGCTGACGCGGGTGGTGCTGGCGGGCATCGCCTATGTGCTGGTGCTCGCCGTCTTGGCCGCAGGTTTCACCGGGCTTGTCACTTGGGCCGGGTTGGGCAACCCGGTCGAGGCATTCCTTGCCTTCGCGCCGGGCGGGCAGGCCGAGATGACGGTGCTGGCCATCGTGACCGGTGCGGATTTGGGCTTTGTCATCACCCACCATCTGACCCGCATCGTGCTGGTGATCGTCGGCGCGCCGCTGGTCGCGGGGTTTATGGCGCGTAGACGGAAGGATTGATCATATGGATCGGAGCGCCTGCCGCATAGGCGTTCACCTGTTCGAAGATATCCGCGAATTGCTTGTCGAATTCGTCTTCGGTGACAAAGCCGATATGCGGGGTGGCGATCATCTTGGGGTGGGACAGCAGCGGGTCGCTGGGGTCGGTCAGCGGCTCGGCATCAAAGACATCCACCGCCGCCGCGCCAAGATGCCCGGCGTTAAGCGCTTGCAGCAGCGCGCCTTCGGCAATCAGCCCGGCGCGCGAGGTGTTCACTAATACCGAACGCGGCGGCATCGCACCGAGGTCGTCGGCGGTGACACTGCCGCGCGTCTCAGATGTAAGCCGCAGATGCAGCGAAACCACGTCACATGTGCCGAAAAAGGCCGCGCGGCTCTCGGGCACGGTCTCGCCATCGGCTTCCGCCCGCGCGCGCCCGGCTTCGGAACTCCACCAGACAACTTCCATGCCAAAGGCGCGGGCATAATCGGCCACAACACGCCCGATGCGCCCATAGCCATAAAGCCCCAGCCGCCGCCCGCGCAGGCTGCGCCCGACGCCCATCTGCCAGTTGCCCGCCTTGGCGCTTGCCATCTGCTGCGGCAGTTGCCGCATGGCTGCAAGGATCAGCGCAAAGGTCAGTTCCGCCGCCGCATGGTTGGCCCCATCCGCACCTTTGTTGGAACACAGCAGTACTCCCTGGTCGGTGCAGGCCGCGACGTCCACATGCGGATAAGCGCCACGCTGCGAGATCAGGCGCAGGTTCGGCAGGCGCTCCAGCAGCCCGCGCGTCACCTTGATCCGCTCGCGAAAGAGCACGACGCAGTCGGCATCCCGCAAACGGTCGGCCAAGATCGCCTCGTCAGGCTGATGGTCCGTCCAGACGGTGACATCATGCCCCGCCAGCAGGTCAAAGCAAGGCAACCCGCGGAGGGTGTTGAACCAGTCGTCGAGGATATGAACCTTCATCCCTGCACCCTATGCTGAAAGCGCGTTGATCGCTTTGCTGACCCGTTCGTGCAGGATCAGCAGATCAGAGTCGCGGTCTTTTTGCGTGTTGAGGCTGGCGATCAGCTCGGCACGCAGTTTTTCCAGATCACGGCGGGCGGTTTTGATTTTCTCGTAGTTGGTCATCATTTGCTTCTCAATGGGACAAAAGAACGGGGATTTTGATCTTTTCCAGCACCTCGGCGGTCACGCCGCCAAGGAAATCTTCGCGAAACTTGGAGTGTTCATAGGCACCCAGCACCAGTAGTGAGGGATCGTGCCGCTCGCAATAGGACAGCAGAGTCTGTGACACCGGATGGGTTGTCGGAAAGTCTTCATGCACCGCTTCGACGCCGTGGCGGTCGAGGTGGGTCATCAGATCGGTGATCGGCCAGGATGTGCGTTTGCCGACCGTCAGCACGCTGACCCGGCCATCGGCCTCAAGCAGGCGCAAGCTGTCCGACAGCGCCCGCGCGGCGGCGCGACCACCGTCCCATGCCAGCGCCGCGTGGCTGTGCTGCGCGCCTGCGTCATAGCCCGCGGGCACCACGATCACCGGACGCCCGGACTGCAAGGCGATGCGATCAGGATGGTGGGTCACATGGGCGTCGTCGCTCTCGGTCCGGGCACCGACGATCAGCATGTCATAGTACCGCGCGCCTTCGGAAAGCAGCATGTCGACGCGGCCGGTCTCTTCGCGGAAATCCAGCGCGTCGCCCAGACCGAGGGCGGGGCGGAGTTCTTCGAACCGGCGGATGACCTCGGCCAAGATTTCGCTGTTGGCAGCCTCCAACAGGGCGCGAGCCTCTTCAGGGATCCAACGGGAACGACGGTCGATCACCTCATGCGCGGTATGCGCAAGGATCGCCGTGACATGCGCGCCGCGCTGTTTGGCGAGGGAAGCGGCATAGCGCAGCGCGGCGACGGAGGCGTCGGAGCCGTTGAAGGCGACAAGCAGGTTCATCACGGGCATGTCAGCGACCCTCCCAAATGCGCGAGGGGACAAAGACACAGCCATCCGCCAGCTTGCGGGCTGTTCGCAGCAGCCCGGCGGAGTTCAGCGCGAAGCCGTCCGACGTGTCGTAATCCACCAGCACGTCGATCGTACCAGAGGCATGTTCAAGCACCACATCAGCGGGGCTTTGAATGGGGCGTTCCAACAGGCCATCGGCCACACTGCCGGGCGTGAGCGCGCAGGAAGCAAGACATTGCGCCCCGGTCACCGCCATGGAGGGGTGCGTGTTCCACGGCATGAAATAGCGCGTCGCGATGGTGCCGCCCTCGCGGGCGGGGGCCAGCAGGCCGAACTTCGGCGTAACGGATTTTGCCACATCCCCCATGCCCATGGCGGCCCCGGCCTGAAGGCGGATGGCTTCCATACGGGCAAAGAAATCCTTGTTCGCGTCAAGCTCGGCGACGCTCTCATACCCCGTCAGGCCAAAGTCCGCCGCGCGGGCGATGACCATCGGCATGGCGACATCCATGCAGGTGACTTCGATCCCGTCAAAGGTATCGCGGATACTACCCGTGGGCAAAAACGCCCCGGTCGAAGAGCCGACGACGCCCATGAAGTTCAACGCCACGGCTGCACCGGCACCGGGCACGCCCGCGATCTCGGTGTCGCCGTCATAGGTGAGCACACCGCCGGGGGTCAGCACTTTGGAGAGCACCTTGGCCCCAGTGTTGACGGCGTGGATCTTCACATCCGTTACATCGCCGGTGGGCTGGACGAGGCCCAATTCCACCGCCGCAGGGCCAACACCCGACAGGATGTTTCCGCAGGTCGGTTTGAAGTCGACCAGCCGATCCTCGACCGAGACTTGGGCGAAGAAATAGTCCACATCGGCCCAAGCGTCGTCTGAAGGCGATAGCATCGCGACCTTGGTCGTGACCGCCGCGCCGCCACCGATGCCGTCGATGTTGAGCGGATGGCCGGAGCCCACCACAGCGAGCAGCACCTCGGCCAGAGTTTCGCGGTCTTCCGGCAGATCCGCGCGGTTGAAGTATGGCCCCCGCGAGGTGCCGCCGCGCATGAAGAGATAGGGGATAGCAGTCTGTGTCATCTCTAAACTCCTCAGTTCAGCGGCCAGGGCAGATCGACTGCGCTTTGCAGTAGACCGGGCGGGAAATCACGGTTGAGTGCCCCGGCCATGACGCACATCAGCGCGATGCCGCAGGCCGTCAGGATCAGGGTTTTCGGCCAATGCGCCTGTGCGCGGACCCGCAGGAAGCTGATCAAAAAGCCCAAGAGCGCGAGGATGAAGCCGACGAAGTATGTGGCGACGATCAACCCCACGAACCACGCCAGCGTGCTCCAGAGGCCATAGGGCGCATCAGCGTCCTCGCCCGAGACTTCCTTGTCGGCAAAGATCGCATCGCTTTCGGGGCGCAGGATCATCTGCACCAGCAAGATCAGCAGCGCAGCCAGGGCGATACCCCCCACAACCAGCGGCACGATCTTGTCGGTCATGTTGTAGTCAGGGATTAGCGAGGCATTGATCAGCGCGGCCACGACGTAGCCCATGATGATCAGCAAAAAGACCAGCGGCGCGCGTTTGGAGCCGGACTGCACATCGCCTTCGGCCATGATCGACTTGGCCTGACGCAGACCCAGCACGACAGAGACCACGGTGACGATCAGCAGCACGATGACGATGGGTGAGAAGACATAGTCCATCCCATCCTCAAAGGATTTGCGGAACCGGAACGATGCGATCTGAAACGCTTGGTTCGAGAATTTCTCGACCGGGTTGGACAGCACGAAACCGATGAGGAAAGCCGGGCGCGACCAGTCAAAGCGGCGCAGGAAGATACCGATCAGGCCGATCACGAAAAGCGCGAGGATGTCTTCGAAGTTCTGTCCCGACTGGAACGCCGCGAAGGAGATCAGCATGAAGAGGAAAGGCGCGAGGTAAGTGAAGCGGATCGTGGTCAGCTTGGCGATTCCGCCCGAAGCCGCGATGCACAGCAGCGTGCCGACGACATTGGCCAGCGCCAGCAGCCAGACAATCGAATAGGTGATGTCGAGGTTGTCGCGCAGCATCGAGGGGCCGACTTCGATCTCGCCGGACCCCAGCAGGGCGATGGCCCCGATGAAGATCGCCATGGAGCCAGAACCGGGGATGCCGAACAGCAGGGTAGGGACCAAGCCGCCGCCCTCTTTCGCGTTGTTCGAGCTTTCCGGCCCGATCACGCCGCGCACTTCGCCTTTGCCGAAGTTCGATTTGTCCTTCGTCGTTTGAACCGCGTGGCCATAAGCGATCCAGTCAACGACTGACCCACCAAGGCCGGGGATGACGCCGACCACCACGCCGATCAGTGAGCAGCGCACCGACAGCCATTTGTTGGCAACCCAGTCGCGCACGCCGTCGCCCCAGCCCGCGCCGAGTTTGGCTTCTTTTGAAATCGCCCGGTCTTGGCGCAGGAGCGATACGATCTCGGGCACGGCAAAGATGCCAAGGCCCACGATCACCAGTTTCAGGCCGTCTGTTAGATAGGGGATGTCATAGGTCGCCATCCGCAGGGAGCCGCCCGCATCAGCCTCGCCGATGGTGCCGATGAGCAGGCCGAGACCCGCGGCCGCCAGACCTTTGAGCGCCACGCGCCCGGCCAACACCGCGACCATCGACAGGCCGAGGATCGAGATCATCAGCATCTCGGGCAGGCCGAACGACAGGACGATGGGCCGCGCAACAACGATGAACAACGTCAGGAAAGCCGCGCCGACCAGACCGCCGAAGAGCGATGAGGTGAAAGCCGCCGAAAGCGCCCGCGCGGCTTGGCCTTTCTTGGCCATCGGAAAGCCATCGAGCACCGTGGCTTGGCTGGCCGAAGACCCCGGAATGCCCATGAGGACGGAAGCGAAAGTGTCTGAGGTCGGCACGACCGCGACCATGCCGATCATCAGCGCCAGACCCAGCACCGGGTCCATGCCGAACATGAAGGGCAAGAGCAGCGACAGCCCCGCGATCCCACCGAGGCCGGGAAAGACGCCGACAGCCAGGCCCATGACGACGCCCAACACCAGATATCCCAGTACTACAGGTTGCAAAATTAGAGCCCATGCCTGGCCAAGCGCAGGCAGAGCGGTTGCGAACAGATCCATCGCACCGACCTCGAAATGTTAGATTAAAGGGAGGGGTGGCCCCGGGGCGCGCCCGGGGCCTTGGGGGTTTCGCTTACTTCAGCGAAACGCCATAGGCTTCTTGCAGCCAGTTGGTGACGAAGGCCTTCGCCTCTGCAGAGACGGTCGTGCCGCGCTGCGTCGCCTTTGCCGCGCCTTCACCTACGAAGACGGGGTATTTCCCGACGCGCTTCTCGGCGATTTGAGCGAAATCTTCGCGGTTGCGCACCGCGTCGAAGGCTGCCGTGTAGGTTTCGATCACGTCATCGGGCGTCCCTGCGGGCAGGAAGGCGATCTTTTGCACCGGAAAACCTGCGATGAAGAAGGCTTTCCACGCGTCCCAAGCCTCGCCCTCGGTCGCGCAGCCCTCGGTGGCTTCACAGACTTCCTTGAAGGTCAGGATGTCGGGGAAGGTGGGGTCACGAACGATGTTGCCATCGTCGTCCAGCGCGCCCCATGTCATCATCGGCACGGCTTGACCCTTTTCGACCAGATCGGCAGAGGCCCCGAGGTAGCTTGACGAGGTCTGGTAATCGATCGTGGCCTCGCCGCGCTCAAACATCAGACGGCCATCGCCACGGCCCTTGATGCCAAAAACCGGCTCTACATTCATGCCCAGCATTTCCCATGCCAGCAGCGGCACGAGGTCAAGGCGCGTGGCCCCTTGCGAGCCGTAGATGAAGTTGATGTCTTTAAGGTTATTGGCGGTGCCATCGAATTTCTCACCGTCCGCGGGGTTCAGATAGGCGACCCCGCCGGTGCCCGATGCCATGACAGGCTTCCAGTCGCTGTACTCATACCGCACGCGCGGATCGTCCAGCAGATAGGGGAACTGGGTCGAGCCGGAGGTGCCGAAAAGAACCGTGCCCTCGTCATGTTCTTGCTCTTGGAACCAGTTGGCACCTTTGGTTGAACCCGCGCCCGGCATGAATTTGACCACGACGGTGGGGTTGCCCGGAAGTTCCTCGGACAAGAGCGGGGCAAAGAAGTTGGCCCATTTGGCCGAGCCGCCGGTTTCCGAGAAGGGGATGACCCACTCGATGGTTTTCCCTGCAAAGTCGACTTCGGCCAGCGCCGGGGCGGCAAGGCAAGCAGCAGATACAGCGGTTGCGGCGAAATACTTGATAGTCATTGGTGTCCTCCCGTAGACATTCTGTATCGGTCAGACTTTCACGCCTGCCGTAATTCGTATTTGTTTCAGGGAACGAATCCCTCCTCCAACACGGGCACACTGCCTTTCCAACCTTGCGCGAAACTTGCGCATCAGGATTAAGTTTTAATCATGCGCATTGCAGTCATCGAAGACAATGAGGCTCTGGCACAGGGAATTGCCCATCGCTTGCGCGATCGGGGCCATGCGGTGGACCTGCTGCATGACGGGGAAGATGCTGACATTTTCTTGCGACATGAGGGGGCTGACCTGATCGTGCTGGACTGTAACTTGCCCGGTTGTGACGGGCTGGAAGTTCTGAGCCGTCTGCGCCGCCGTGGCGATGGCACGCCAGTGATCCTGCTGACCGCGCGGGCGGAGACTTCAGAGCGAGTAGCAGGGCTGGATGCCGGAGCCGATGATTACCTGACCAAACCCTTCGAGATGGATGAGCTCGAGGCCCGGCTGCGTGCCATGGCGCGGCGCAAAAACCTTGAGTTCGCCGCCCGCGACGCGATTGGCCCCTTGGTCTTTGACCGCACGAACCGGCAGCTGCTGGAGGGGGAGCAGCCACTGGCTTTTCCTCGTAAAGAACTGGCGACGCTTGAATGCCTTCTCGAAAGGCGCGGGCGGATCGTCTCGAAATCCCAACTGATCACCCACGTCTATGGCACCGGGGCCGCGCAGGAAGACAGCGCCATCGAGCCGCATGTGTCCCGTCTTCGCAAACGGTTAGAGCCCTTCGGCATCCGCATCAAAGCCGCCCGTGGGCTGGGCTATATGTTGGAGGTCGACAGCGCATGACCTCGATGTCGCTGCGCTCTCGGCTGTTCATGCTGATCCTGCCGCCGCTGCTGCTGCTTTCGATCGTTCTGGGGTTTTGGCGCTTTGAAGTGGCGCAGCGCACCTCTGAAACCCTGTTCGACCGGAGCCTGCTGGCCGCGGCCTTGGCAATCTCTCGCGATGTGGCAATCTCAGGCGGGGATGCGCTTTCTCCCAGCACGCGGGATTTCGTCTCGGATGCCGGGGGCGGTGAGCTTTTTTACCATGTCACGGGCCCAGGTGGCATCTACATCACCGGCTATGCCTATCCCCCCGTCTCTGGCGGTCGGGCGGGCGAGGATCGGCTGAACTACACGATGGCGGAATATCGGGGCGAGCCTGTGCGGGTTTTGCGGATGGCGGAGAGCACGACCATCGGCAACCTCACGGGCGATACGATCGTCACCGTCTGGCAAAGGGACAGTGATCGCAATGCTTTCGCCGCCGCCTTGGCGCGCCGCGCGGCGGCGTTGATCGCCAGCCTGATGGCAGCACTTGCTTTGGTGGTTTGGTTCGGGGTGAAGATCGGCCTGCGCCCCTTGAACGATTTACAAGATGCGATCCAACACCGATCTCCCGATGACCTGCGCGATATCCGCCGCCCGGTCCCGGCAGAAGTCTTTGGTATTGTCGCTACATTGAACCGGCTTTTCGGGCAGGTGCGCCAGAGCATTGAGGACCATCAGGTCTTTATCTCCAACGCCGCGCATCAGCTGCGCAACCCCGCCTCCGCACTGTTGTCATTGGCCGAGGTTTTGCCAGATGTCAGCGACCCGCAAGAGCGTCGCCTGCGCGAACGTGAATTGATCGCCGCCGCACGTAAATCGGCGCGGCTCGCCAATCAGTTGTTGTCTCTCGAACGGTTGCGCTACGACGAGGCACCAACATTCGATAGACTGGAACTTAACGCTGTCGCTGCCGAAGTCTGCAGTGACTTTGCCCCGACGGTCCTGTCGCGGGACATAGGCTTTGGCTTCGAGCCATATCCTGCCCCTTTGCCCGTGAATGGTGATAGCGTGCTGCTGGGTGAGGCCATCACCAATCTACTTGAAAACGCGCTGTCCCATGGGGGGCCAGGCCTCTCAGCGATCCGCGTGAGCACCGTGGCCGAGGCGGGGTATGCGGTGCTGACCGTACAAGATGACGGCATCGGCATCCCCAAAGACAGCACGCAGGCCGCGTTTCAACGGTTCGGTCAATTGAGCGAAGGGGAGGGCAGCGGGCTTGGGCTTGCCATCGTTCAGGATGTCCTGCGCCGTCACGGTGGTGACGTCGAGCTGTTGCCGCAGGAGCGGGGGTTGGTCGTGCGATTGAAAGTTCCGTTGGTGTCGCCGGTCGCAAAGCCCTGACACAAACCGCGCGCTGCTCGTTACTCTAATTCGTGTACCCAGTTACATAGGTAAATGCATCGATCCTGTCGACCGCGTCGTGGTTTGGTGCAGACTTACCGTTCTAAATCAAATTCGCTTGCTTGCAGGTATTTAGCTTTATGCAATTCGGTTTCTTGGTCTGCAAGCGGCGCATAGGGAGCGGCAAGGCGACAGAGTTCCGATGGTGCGACAAAGCACGAATGGTCGTTTTGGGCGGAAAGCGGTCGTTCGCTGCAGGTGCGAAGCATGGGGAAGGCAATGGTGAAAGCGGGCGTATCACGAGCGGCTAAGACTTCATTGTCTTTCTAAAAAGCTGGCCTGCCCAAAGTCGACAGATCCACGTTCCGGTTTGTTCGATTTCAGAAAAGCAGGCGGATGCACGATACAGGGGCTTGCTATTTTCTTTGCCAGTGGACCGCGATCGCTTGAAGGTGGGACTAGAGCCATCTTTCAAACGACCGCGGCACTGCGATTACTTCCCGGTGAAAGTGTATTTGCCTTCTGCCCGCACATACAGCATGCAATCATCTTCGATCTGGCAAGACAGATCATATGATCCGCCTGTTTCGGAGCCAAAATAGCTGCCGGGAACTAGATCGCTTTCTGTGGAGCCTTCCGGGACGGTTAGGTCCGTTTTGCCGGAGATTGTGACAGCGCGGAGCAATCCAGCATTGCTTTCGAGCGTGCCGGAAGTTCCTGCCGGAATTTTCAGGAATGTTGCATTGTTTGCGCTGGTCTCTCCCCAAAGGTAGGCGAGCTGTGGGGCGGCCGTGTTGTCCTTGGCGGCAGGCTGATCGATCCATGTCACATCATCCGTGCTTAGCCAGACAACGTTGCTTGAATCCAAATTCACTGGAAGTTCGTGGTTGTCAAAAGCCTCTTCGGTCGGCCGGACCAGATATGGCCCTTCGAGGATCTCCAAAAAGATCGTTGCGCCGCCCTCTGCCGCCGCAGATGTGATGTGAGGCTCACCCGCCGGCTGTGACCAAAAAGAGCCCGGCCCCATCCACATGTTTGCGGCATCGGGATCATCATTGTGGACTGCACCTTCGATAACGATGCCCCGATAGGTAATGTTGTGAATATGGGGCGGCGAAGAAAAGTTCTCTCCGAATTTGATAATGGCACCGGTGGGCACGTCTTTGGCTATATCCCCCCAGAGCACGCCGGCCTGAGGTGCTGCGTCTCCGCGTGCAGGGTTGAGCGGCTGATAAGTAACATCCGAAAATTTCACGATCTCGGTGGCTTCTTGTGCAAAGGATTGCTGAGAACTTAGCGACAGGGCTATTGCGGCTATGGGCAGAACGGAGTGTTTCATCATGTCATATACTTTCGTGGTTAAAGCGTCTTGGCTCGTTGCCGGGAGTGAGATACTATGAACCCAACGAATGATAATGGCTTCAAAAAATAATATACTATTTGGCTGTGGCAAATAATGATTAACGATCTGAAATTGCTGGAATTGTTCGTTCGGGCAGCGCGGTTGGGAGCTATCGGTAAGGCCGGTGCAGAGTTTGGTTTGTCGCCGACGAGCGCGACGCAACGCATTCAGGCACTCGAATCCGAAGTGGGCGCGCAGCTTTTGCACCGGACAACTCGAAGTGTCAGTGTGACGCTTGAAGGGGAGCGCTTGCTGAAACATGCAGAGCGGATTTTCGAGACGGTGCAGGACGCCATGCTTGACGTAAGTGGCGAAAATCAAGTCCTGCGCGGCACTCTAAGATTGGCTGGCCCTGCCTCATTCGGGCGGAAGTACATTGCGCCATTTGTGACGGAATTCTTGTCGATGCATCCGGGTTTGACCGTGCAACTCCACCTTAGTGATACGGTTTTTGACATCGTGGATAACGGGTTCGATTGTGCTATCCGGTTGGGTGCTCTGGAAAGTTCGAGCCTCAAGGCGCAAAAGCTTAGTTCATGTCCACGTATTCTGGTTGCTGCGCCAGACTACCTAAAAGCAATGGGCACGCCACAAACGCCACAGGACCTGGTTCATTTTGACTGCGTAATTCGCGATGCATTGCAGAACTGGAAGTTCAAAGGGCCTCATGGGGAGGAAGATGCCGTCAAAGTTGCGGGCCGTTTTGTGACCAATCTTGCAGAGGGTGTTACCGAAGCTGCCATTTCCGGCTTTGGCATCGCGCGCAAATGTACATGGGAAGTTGCCGAGCATCTTGAAAGTGGTGAACTGGTAACTGTCCTAGACAGATATATCGTAGCGCCGGAGTGGAACATTCACTTCATGCGCCCGCCCGGCGGGATCGAGCCGCTTAGGGTCCGGCAATTCAGATCGTTTATCAAACAAAAGATGGCGCAGGTGCCGACTTTGGGGCAGTGAAGTGGTTTTTACAATGACCGATAACTTGCGCCCCACGACCGAACGGCTCCGTTTTGGATTATGGTGCCCGATATACACAGCAGGGCATATATGGCCGGATTGGATTGGACTGGGCGTGAGATTGACCTCAAGGCGTTCGCCAACAACCGTCTCATTTTTTCACAAAATGAGACACTTACATTTGTGAAAATGTTCGTGTTTCGCTACGGTCTATAAACTTAATTCAGCACGTCAGCCCATTCGGGATGTTTCCGAAATTGTGAGGCGGCGAAGGGGCACAGCGGCACGATCTTTTTGCTTTGCTTTCGCATGTCAGCGACAATTTGTTCAATAAGCATCTGCCCGTACCCGCGACCCCGCAAGGCGTCGTCGACTTCGGTGTGGTCGATGATGACGATCTTATCTCCAGCTTTGGAGAAGGTCGACACGGCCTCGCCACCCTCGGTTCGGAGGACATAGCGTCCCCCTGTTTCTCCGTCTTCAAAATCTACCTGCATGAGGATCTCCGTCAAATTTTCAACTGAGGTTCAGCTATTCAAATGGTTCCAGACCTCGCTCATGACGACCGAGCCTTCGCCCACCGATGACGCCACTCGCTTGACCGAGCCGGACCGCACGTCGCCAACTGCAAAAATGCCGTGGGTCGATGTTTCAAACGGCGATCGGCCACCGTTTTCGGTGCCTGTCAGAACGAAGCCCTTATCATCCAACGCGGCGTGCCCAGCCAACCACTCTGTATTGGGTGCCGCCCCCGCCATGATAAAAACTGTGCGGCTGTCATAGCGATGGTGCGTGCTGTCGGCTTTGTTTTTCACTGTCACTGCGGATAGCTTGCTATCGCCATGCAGATCAGAAATTTCTGCTTGGTAATGGATTGTTATCTGCGGATCGGCCTCAAGACGCGACGACAGATAGTCCGACATAGAGGCGGCAAGGCTGCCGGAGCGCACCAGAAGATGCACATGCGCAGCTGTGCGGCTGAGGAACATGGCCGCTTGCCCCGCGGAATTGCCGCCGCCTACAACGATGGCTTCCGAGTTTCGGCAAAACCGAGCTTCCATTTCTGTGGCGGCATAATAAACGCCGACGCCCTCGAATTCTTCCAGTCGCGGGATCGGCAGCTTTCGATACTGAACACCCGTAGCCACCACAATCGACCGTGCGCAGAGTTCGCGTCCGTTTGAACAGGTCGCGTAAAAGCGGTCGTCGCGACAGGCCAGCGCCTCGATCCGCAATGGCATGGCAAATCGGGTGCCGAATTTCATCGCTTGGACTTCGCCGCGCCATACAAGGTCTCCACCTGAAATCCCCGTTGGAAATCCCATGTAGTTCTCGATCCGGCTGGAGGTGCCTGCCTGCCCACCGATGGCGATATCTTCTGCGACGACGGCAGATAGCCCCTCGGCACCGGCATAAACCCCTGCGGCTACGCCCGCAGGCCCGCCCCCGACAATCAGGACATCGACCACTTCGCCGTTCGGGATCACCAGCTCAAGCCCCAATGTCCGAGCGAGCTTTTCCGGCGTCGGATCGTAAATCACCTCACCGCCAAAAATCACCGCAGGGCCACAACCTTGTAGATCACAGCTTGTGCGTTCCGCGTCGGCCTCGGTGCTTTCAAGATCAATCAGTTGCGCCGCGATCCGGTTGCGCTGTGCAAAGACGGCGATCTTCTGAATATCTTTATCAACATCCGCGCCGATCAACTTGAGCTCGGTTTGTCCATGTTCGATGTTTCCGCGGCGTCTGGCGGCAAAAACAGTCAAAATTATATCGCTCATCTCGGGGATGCGGGACATCAGTTTAATCAGGTCTGCGTTTTGGACCGCGATCACTGTCGAGGTTTCACACGCCCTCATTTGGATCATCGACACCGCACCGGACAGCGTCCCGATTTCACCGGTAAATTGGGATCGCCCCATCGTGGCCGCGATTGTCCGCTCCTGCGTAATCGGATGCACAACCTCTATCTCGCCGCTTTCAATATAAAGCAATTCCTCCAGCGGATCACCGGGTCGAATGATCGTGTCGCCTGCGCCATACGTCCGTATCGTTCCAACCTGTCGCAGCGCTTCGACATGGTCCGCATGCAAGGGCGTCCGCTGCATCTGACTAAGATCGTTGGCAAAGCTTTCCATGCTTAGCATCCCTTTTAGCTATTTGTTGGTTGCTCTCGGCGCGTCGGACCCCCGTTGATGAGAATAAACGCATGATGCACAGGCGCTCAATGGACCTTATGTTACAGGCATGCCGCACGTTATTTCCGTCGCATATTCGGGCGGCCTGAACCGCCCGAATATATCGCTATGTTAAGGGACAACCCGGCCTTAGAACGGCGCGAAATTGTCAAATTCTTCCGTTGGTACGGACCACCTGTCCTTGGCCGAGATTTGCGGCGTCGGCGTGCTGCCATGCGGAATTTGTCCGTGTTGACCATACAGCCACAGAACAAAGTTATAGCGTTCGCCTTCAGTGATCGGCTCGGACGCGTGGGGGACGCTGCCGTGGTGGATCAGTGCGGTGCCGGGTTCAAAAGTCAGTTTTTCAACGCGGCGTGAAACCGGATCGATGAAGCTGACGGCCGAACCGGAGTACCCTTCGCCGGGCAGGTTCAGGTTGATATTTAGTGTCACCGCAGAGGCATCCGAATGAGGGCGCAGGGACGTATCTTTGCTGGCCTGCCACCGGATAGAGAACCCGAATGTTTGTGTGTCGTAGCCTACAACGTCAGGGAACAGCAGACGAGACACGGGCCGCATGTAGGCGTCCATCATCTCGCGGTAGAAGCCCTGAAACCCGGGCGCGGCAAGATACCCTTCGGAGCGCGGGTCAAGCATGGCACCACCGCGGTTCAGCACGATCCCGTAAGGGGGGCGCAATGGGATGTCCGCATCGGCAACGCCGTCAAGGTATTCACGCAGGGCCGCAAGGCGTTCGACATCAAAGAATTGCGCGCGATAGACTCCGGGGAAGACTTCTTCCCACAGGTCCTTGACCGCACCTTCGGCTGTCGGGTCTGCCCATGCCTGTTCCACGGCCGCGCGCAGTTTTGGATCGAAAATAGAGCTGTCGAGCTGAGGCAGCTTAGCCTCGTTCTCCGTCTGCCATTCTGACCAAGCGCGTTCAAACAGATCGCGGTTCTGGTTCCAGAATTGTTGGACAGAGAACTCGCGGTTAAGCATTTGTTCCCGGCTTGGGCGCGCAATGGCACGGGCTTGTTGAAGAGATGAAAGGGTCATTTAGGGGCATCCTTCTTATGTTGGAGCAGGTTTGATAAGCAATACTTATTGATCTCTCTCAGCTTGATAAACGGGCATATTTTGTAATCAAAATTCGGTTAATAGATATAATCGTCAGTTCGGGTTGGGGCGCCGTTTTTCTTTAAAATCCTATTTCGGAAAAACGAATGGCGCGGCGAGCCGAAGCCCGCCGCGCCATGCCGAACGCGCCTTGCGGTGCGTTATACGTCCACGACCACCTTGCCGATTGCTTTGCCGCTGGCGAGGCGGTCATAGGCTGCACCGACCTCTTCAAGGGCAAACTGGGGCTCATCCACGACCGGTTTCAATGCGCCGCTATCAACCAGCTTTGCCAGTTCGGCCAAGATTGCACCGTGGTCTGCGCGGTCTTTGTCATGCAACATCGGGATCAGCATGAATACGACATGCAGTGAGGCACCCTTCAGGTGGGCGGGGGACAGGTCAAGCTCTGCCAACGCGAGGGTGGTGGCCACGTGGCCGTTCAGGGCGACCGCGTTGAATGAGTTCGTCAGGTTGCCAGCGCCGACTGTATCCAGCACCGCATCAAAACCTGTGCCACCTGTGTGCTTGGCGACGTAGTCCTCGACGGACTCCGCCTTGAAATCGATCGCTTCGGCACCAAGAGCACGCACAACAGATAGGCGTTCATCGCCGCTGTCGGTGGCATAAACCTCCGCCCCCAGTGACCGGGCCAATTGCACGCCGATGTGCCCGACACCGCCAGAACCGCCATGCACAAGCACCTTCTGGCCCTCGCTTACGCCGGCCCGCTTGAGCCCCTCATAAGCGGTGATCCCGACCAGCGGGATCGCGGCCGCTTCGCGCATGGATAGGGATTTCGGCTTTTTCGCGATCAGCCGTGCATCAGCCGGCATGTATTCCGCCAGAGCGCCCTGAAGGTTGGCCAGACCACCGGCGCAGCCATATACTTCGTCGCCCACGGCGAAACCGGTCACACCCTCGCCGACTTCTTCAATCGTGCCAGCAAAATCCATGCCCAAAACAGCAGGTGTAGCGGGGGCAAAACCAAGGTCCGTGCCCATATTGCGGATCATCATGTCGATTGTGTTGATACTGGTTGCTTGAACGCGAACAATCACATGACCGGTGTCTGCGGTTGGTTTGGGCAGCTCGGTCAATGCAAAGGCGGAGTTGGGTCCGTATTCGGAGAGGGCCATGGTTTTCATCGGGTTTTCCTTTCGATGTGTTTGTTGACACAGAACTAACACGTCTGAATATTTGGGTAATCGGTGCAATTCGGAGTTCAGTTTTCGGATTCTGAAGGTAATGCTGTCATCTGCGCGTGGACGGCGACCAAACAGAAAGAACCGCACCGTGAATACGGGCGCGGTTCTTGAGAAGTGACCTTAATAAGGGGAGTTTAGTTGATGTCTTGAACCTTCATGACCAGATCGCCCCAATTGCGCTGGTTCTCGATGTCGTGCTCAAGCCCTTGTTCGTCAGCCACTGTGAAACGCTTGATGGCCGGGGTTTTGCTGGTCGCTTGATAAAGCCAATAGGCCTCTGCCTTCAGGGCTTCTTCAATGGGTTTGTCGATAGATTCGTAAACCATCTGCTTACAAGCGTTAATCGAAGCCGCGGGAAATTTGGAAATGCGCTGCGCCAGCGCGTCAACGTAGGGGCCGATCTCATCGGGCTCAAGCGCCTTGTTAATTGTGCCGAACCGTTCCGCATCATCTGCGTCGTAATCATTTGCGCTAAGGATAATTTCCAACGCTTTGCCCAAACCTGTTTGACGGGCCATGCGCGACGCGCCGCCTCCACAGGGCAGAATGCCCATGCCGACTTCCATTTGCATAAACTTGTACTTGCCACGCGCGGCGAACCGCATGTCGAGCGCCAGTGCCAGTTCATGGCCTCCGCCACGTGCAAACCCTTCCAGCTTCGCAATGGTCGCTTGCGGCACCCTGCTAATCCGTTCGCATACCATTTGTAGGTCAAGCAATACCGCGTTTTCGCGCGAAACGGCTTCGATCGCCATATCTTTAAGAAGCTCCGTATCGTAATGCGCCACCCAGATTTCGGGGTGCGCCGACTGGAAGATTACAACCTTTGTATCGCGGTCCCGCTCAAGCCGCATTGCAAGGCTGTTCAGGTCGGCGAGCATCTCTTGTCCCTGAACGTTGACCGTTCCATAATCGAACGTCACGGTAGCGATGGCATCTTTGACATCGACGCTAAACGTTGTGAAATTCTCGTACTTCATAGCATCTCTCCGTTGTGGTGCCCTGTTTTGCGCAGGGCTTGAGTTGTGAGCCGAAGCTCTTTTTCGTCCCCCTATGATGAGATGATCCAAATTTTGGATAAACGGGGGTGAAGTGAGCTACAGAATTCGGATTTTGAATATAAATTGCGTGCCGCTTTATTGCTGAGTCGATGTCCGTCTTTCTTCGACGCGCAGACCAATTCCTGCTCAAGGTGCGCCACACTCTGGCTCAATGTGTCTCAAACTGTCTCACGGTGAGACAGTTTGCGCGATCAAGCCCCGCGTGGGCTTCAGCGTCATTGTTCCGCAGCCCAACAGCTTCAATCCTACTTCCAGCGTTCATGCGGCAGGGAGAGGCCGCGCACATGGGAGGAGGAATTCATGTCACCAACACGCGAAGAACAGCATTGGATGTATCGCAATATGGTCACGAGCCGGAGGTTCGAAGAAGCCATTGCGAAGATCTATTTCGAGGGTAAATCACCGGCGTTCAACATGGCCAACGGGCCGATCCCGGGTGAAATGCACCTGTCCGACGGGCAGGAGCCAGTGGCGGTGGGGGTTTGCGCGCACCTGACTCCCGAGGATGTGGTCACAGCCACCCACCGTCCACACCATCAGGCCATCGCCAAGGGCGTTGATCTGGATAAAATGGCCGCCGAGATCTTCGGTAAGAAAACCGGCTTATCCGGTGGTCGCGGCGGGCATATGCATCTCTTTGATGACAATGTGAACTTTGCCTGTTCTGGCATTATCGCGCAGGGCATGGGCCCCGCCGTCGGTGCGGCGCTCAGCCGCAAGATGCAAGGCAAGCCGGGCGTCGCCGTGGCCTTCGTCGGTGAAGGCGCGGTGAACCAGGGCGGCTGGCACGAGGCGATGAACCTCGCTGCCGTTTGGAACCTGCCTTTTATCTGCGTGGTCGAGGATAACGGCTGGGGCATTTCTGTTGCCAAAGAAACCGCCAGCAGCATCGGCAGCCACGCAGATCGCGCGGCGGCTTATGGCATCCCCGGCAAACGGATTGAGGGCAACGACCCCTATGCCATCTTTGAAGCAGCAGGCGAGGCGATTGCGCGGGCGCGAGCGGGTGAAGGCCCATCGCTGCTGGAATGTGAAACCTACCGTTTAGCGGGCCACTTTATGGGTGACGCCGAGGCCTATCGCCCCGAAGGGGAAAAGGACGCGCTGTTTGAAAAAGATCCGATCCCCAAAATGAGGGAAAGATTGCTTGCCGAAGGTGCTGCCAGCGAGGCGGAACTGAACACGATCGAGGAAGAATCCGCCGCGCGTGTTGACGCCGCAATCAAATTCGCCCGCGAAAGCGATGATGCAGCCCCCGAAGATGCGCTGACGCGCGTGTTCGCGGCATAAACGGGAGGGAGAGACATGACCAAATCGAACGAGAGAAAACTGACCATCGCCCGCGCTATGGCCGAAGCCACCGCACAGGAAATGCGCATCGATCCCTCCGTCTTCGTGATGGGCGAGGACATCGGCCCTCTGGGTGGCGTCTATGGGAATACCCGTGGGTTAATCGAAGAGTTCGGGGCGGAACGCATCCGCGACACACCGATTTCGGAAACTGCCTTTATTGGTGCTGCTGTTGGTGCGGCGCAGGATGGCATGCGTCCGGTGGTCGAACTGATGTTCGTCGACTTCTTTGGCGTCTGCTTTGATGCGATCTACAATCTGATGGCCAAGAACATCTATTTCTCCGGCGGCAACGTGAAAGTGCCAATGGTTCTGATGACCTCAACCGGTGGTGGCTATTCCGATGGCGGCCAGCATTCGCAGTGTCTGTACGGCACCTTTGCTCACCTGCCCGGAATGAAGGTTGTGGCCCCATCCAATGCCTATGACGCCAAAGGGTTGATGACGGCCGCCATGCGCGACGACAGTCCGGTGGTTTACATGTACCACAAGGGGCTACAGGGCATGGGTTGGCTTGGCACCGAGGCGGGGGCGACTGTGCATGTGCCGGAAGAGCCCTACACGCTGGAAATCGGCAAGGCCAAGGTCGTGCGCGAAGGCAAGGATGTATCCATCGTCAGTTGCGGCATGGGCGTTCACAACGCTTTGAAGGCCGCCAAGAAGCTTGAACAACAAGGCGTCAGCGCCGAAGTCGTCGATCTTGTCAGCCTTGTCCCACTGGACCGTGACACCATCCGCGCCAGCGTCGCCAAGACCGGCAGGCTGATTGTCGTGGACGAGGACTATATGAGCTACGGCCTCTCGGGCGAAATCATCGCCTCCGTGACCGAGCATGATATCTCGGTTCTCAAGGCCGCGCCGAAACGCGTTGCCTTCCCCGATGTGCCGATCCCATTCGCGCGGGTGATGGAGCAGTTCTGCCTGCCCAACCCTGACAAGATCGTCGCTGCCTGGGACGAGATGCAAGCGGCCTGAGCCGAACCAAAACCAACAAATCACTAATCAACGGGGTCGCATGAAGCGCGACCCCGAACAGGAAAGGACACTTCAAATGGCAACAGATATCGTCATCCCATCCGACCTCTGGGAAGAGGACGAAGAAACAGTGATCACCGGCTGGCTTGCTGATGATGGCGCGACCGTCGAAGAAGGCGCGTTGGTGGTCGAGATTATGACCGCCAAAGTGCAATACGAGATCAACGCACCAGCCTCTGGCACCCTGCGGATCAAGGAAGAGGCCGATGCCGTAGTGCCCAAGGGCGCCGTCATCGGGTCGGTCGAATGACCAAGGTCGTCCCTCTCAAAGGCGTGCGCGGCATGATCGCGGATGCCATGACCAAAAGCCTTGCGACGGCCGCGCAGCTGACCCACCACGGCAGCGCCGATGCGACGGCCCTGATGGCCGAAAAAACACGCTTAGGCGAGGCAGGTACCAAGATATCTGTTGAGGATCTCTTGATGCTGGCTGTGGTGCGCGCCCTGAAAAAGAACCCCGAGGCAAACGGACGTGTCGAGGGGCGCGAGGTGCATTTGTCTGATGCGGTTGACCTGTCGGTGGCTATCGCCTTGCCCGGCAATCTGTTGGTCGCCCCTGCCATGTTCGGTGCCGATGCGATGGATGTAACCGAATTGCGTGCGGCGCGGCAGGATCTGGCCACGCGGGCTAAGATCAACAAGCTGACCGTGACAGAAATGACGGGCGGCACATTCACCGTCTCCAACCTCGGCCTCACGCGGGTGGAACATTTCACGCCGATCATCAACGCAGGGCAAATCTGCATTCTTGGCATTGGGCGTATGACGGATCGCGCGGTACGGGGCGCGGATGGCGGGATCGAATTGCGCCCCCATGTGGGCCTGTCGCTGACCTTTGATCACCGCGCGCTTGATGGTGCACCAGCGGGTGATCTGCTGACTTCCATCTGCGAAGAGATCGAAAGGATGGCGGTGTGAACGCACCTCTCACATATGTGGAGGGCGTGGCCGAGGGGCTTGCCCTTGAGGCAGCGGCCTTCGCGGCGCAAGGCGCTGTAACCTGTCTCTGGAGCCCACGCCGCCGCGCGCTTGTCTGTCCGGCAAGCCTGAGGCTCAAACCCGGATTTGAAACGGCGAAGCGTAGTTCAGCCACGCGCGGCTGGCCGTTGTATCTGCGCCCCACGGGCGGCGGCGCGGTCCCCCAAGGTCCGGGGGTGTTAAACCTCGCGCTGGCGTTTACCGCTGATCGGACGTTCTCCATTGAGGATGGTTACCGCCTGATCACACGGATCATTCAGAATGCAATCCCCGCCGGTTGGGCGACGGGTGCGACCCCGAACAGCTTTTGTGACGGCGCATGGAACCTGTCCTTGAAGGGCCGCAAAGCCGTTGGCACCGCGCAGCGCATACGCCCTGTTGGCAACGGGCAGCGCCGCATTCTGGCGCATGCGCTGATTTTGGTGGAGGGCGATCTGGCCACCGGGGCCGCAGCCGTCGATGCGTTCCACCGTGACCTTTCCCTTGGCCCAATCGACGCGGGTGTTCACACGACGTTGGACAGGGCCATCCCGTCGCAGCGTGATCGGATGAACGCATTGGCCGCATCACTTAATGAAATAGCACAGCGCGACATTCTGCGCGCAACACAGCATTTAGGTCGCCGAGCGGCCTGAACCCAAACCCGCGTTAACAACAAAGGTAATCGATACCAAAGAGGAGGAACCAATCCATGACAGCCTATTCAGTTCTGGCCGTGACACCCACCGACGACAGCTGGATCCCCGGCTATATCGAGCCGGTCGGCAAGATCATCGCCAAACATGGCGGCAAGTATATTGCGCGCACAACCAGCCACGAACAGGTCGAGGGCGAAGACCAGCCCGCAGCCCTGCGCGTGATCCTTGAATGGCCGGATGCGCAAGCCGCCCGCGACTTCGTGAATGATCCGGACTACGCGCCCTATCTCGAGGCCCGCCACAAGGGATCGACCAGCGTTCATTTCATCATCGACGGCAAGGACGAGCTTGCCTGAGAACCATAAGATACCCAGCGGTGTCCTTACGAATTCCGCTACTGCCGGCGGCCTGTGAGGACGCCAAGATAAGCCAAATAAACCCACAATGTGAGTGTGATCTGTACTCTATCACACCTCGCGCGTGAGGCTCGTCGAAATGACGGAGCAACGCGCTCCGGTCGCCTTCGACAGGCGGTCCTTCTTTACGCGACGGTGGGCCGGCCTGCTTCAGGTCGGCCGCCGGATCTCGTACATTTTCAGTTTCCGGTTAATCGTTGCGCGCCCCATGCCAAGTACGCGAGCAGCTTCGCTGACATTCCACCGGCTGTTTGCGAGCGCATCAAGGATCATGCTGCGTTCGTCATATGCGGTTACCGGATTGGCGGGTACAATGGCGCAAACCGGTTCCGGTATCGCAGAGGCCAGAGGAGCGCCAACACAGGCTTGTTGCAAATCAAGCAGGTTGATCCGGTTGTCCTGTGCCGTTGCCAGTGCGTTTTGAAGCGCGCCGCGCATTTCGCGGACATTGCCATGGAACGGTAGGCGACAAAGCGCATCTTTGGCCTCGGCACTGAAGATGACGTTACAACCAGTCAGCTGCGCGCACAGGGCCTGGGCCAGAACCTCGGGATGTTCACGCCTTCGGAGGGGGGGCAGGAAGACCTTTGAGCCTGTTAGAAGATAAAATAGGTCGTCTCTGAAATGCCCCGCGTTGACGGCGTCTATCAAAGGTTTGCGGCTTGTGGAAACCACACGCAGGCGGCTGTCATGCCCATGGTCATCCGTTTGGTGGCGGTGTTCTTCCTGTTCATTCAGGAAACGTCGCAGCTCTGCCTGCGAAGCGCCCGGCAGCTCGTCCACATTGTCAAACACCAAGGTCGCGCGGACGCCCTTGCCATAGGACATTCTTGAAACGACGCGGGCTTGCTCAATGACCCTGCGCAAATGGTCTGTGTCTGCGTCACTCTCGCCAAGCGTCGCACAATCCAGATCAAAAACCGGTGCGTCAGGGGCATCGGTTTGCAGCAATGCGGCCACAAGCGCGGATTTCCCGGTTCCGGTTTCGCCTTCCAGATGCAGCATGGCTGTGTCTTCCAACATGGTTCGCGCACGGCGACAGGCGGCAGCCATGTTGTGACTTCCGGTCGCCAACTGCTGTAGCGATGGTGGCAAGCGCCGTTTGCGCGCAGGGCCGGGCGGCAGCGGCTTGGACACCCGTTGGGGTGCGGCGGTCTTTGGCAAAGCAACCGTCAGGTTCACGGCGGCCCCATGATTGGCTGGAATCGAAACTACCCTCTCGGGCACATTCACCAGCCGATTGCTGTCGACGTGAAAGATCGCCTCGAACGCCTGCCCCCTCAGCGATGTAGCGTTTGCACCGTCAAGGCAGGCGGAAACGGTCGAAGTGGCACCGATAATCATCCCTGCCTCGTTCACGGCGACCAGTGCATCTTCGGAGAGGACGTGATCACGCCCCACACGCGAGACCGTCACAAGCATCGCGTCGTTGAATTCCTTTTCAAAAAGGTTGCGCTGAATGCGATGCGCGGTCTTTGCCAACAGCTGCTGCCCAAACAGATAATCCGCGCGATTGCCCCGATCGACAGAGACAAGATTGATTGCACCAATCATCCCCCCGTTGGCATCCAGCACCGGAACGCCGGTACAGGCGAACTGTCTGAGCGTCGAAAAGTAATGATCCGCACCGCGCACAGTGATTGCGTGCCCCGTTCGCAAGGCCATGGATACGCCGTTTGTGCCGGCCACGCGTTCGTCCCAACATGACCCAAGGGCGATGCCGTTCCATCCGTCAGAGCCACTCGTCGCCCCGCTATGCTCAATCCGAACAGAGACGCCATCGGCGTCGGTGACAACCAGGCAATGACCGATTTCGCCCGCGACCGAAGCGAGATGTTGAAAGAAGCCCTGCCTGCCGCCGGTGCTCTCGACAATCTGTTCAAGTCGGGGGGCAACTTCGGAGGATTGGAGGCGCATGATAGGCCGCCCGGTATCGTGCCGCAGGTTATACTGCCGCGCACACCGGTCCCAGGACGCGGCAATCGCATCCGTTTGATTTGAGGTAATGAAACCTCTCATCACGTCTCCTCCCGACTCTTAGCTTAATGCGCAATCCCCTTGATCGGCAAACGTTTTGGGACGCCTCAGGCGCCAGCCAGCTCACGAATAGCCGCCATCAGTTGCGCGACATGTGCGCGGTCGGCGGCGGCGGGATGGGGCCGTGCGATGCGTCCGGTATCGTTGTCGTAATACTGCCCCGAGGCATTGGCGAATTCCTCGGACACTGCCGCACGGCGCAGGATGTCAGCCCCGATCCGCAGGTCATTGCCCGCCATTCCATAGGATTCCTTAACCATTTTTGTGGCAAGAAGAGACCCCGGGTTGACCGAGACAAACACCGGCCCTTCGGGGTGTTCGCGCGCCAATTCCTGCGACCAGATTGTCAACGCCAGCTTGCTTTGCGCGTAGGCTTCATTGTGGCCAAGCTGTTGCTCACCGCGCATGGCCTTGATGTTGACGGGCGCTTGTGCTGCTGAGGAAAGGCTCACCACGCGACCGTCTTTTGGGATGATCGGCAGCAGACCAACGGTCAAAGCCCAAGGCGCGATTGCGTTGACCATGAAACGCACGTCCAGCCCGCTGTCCGTCTGTGTGTTGGGAACCTTCAGAACACCGGCATTGTTGATCAACACATCCAGGGTGTCATGTTTGGCACGGACATCTGCCACCAAGGCGTTAACATCCGCCAGCAACGAAAGGTCAGCGCGGTAGGTTTCCGGATTGCCCCCGACCTCGTGTGCCGCGGCTTCCAACTTGTCCGCGCTGCGGCCGTGCAACAGGACGTTGTGGCCCTCGGCAGTCAGCGTCTTGGCTGTCAAAAGGCCGATCCCGTCCGTCGCGCCGGTGATAAGAATTGTCTTGGTCATGTGAATGTCTCCTCAGGTGTGCAAGGCGCGGGTGGGCGCTCTTTAATAGCGAACCAACGTACGGCTCTCGATGCTTTGGCGGGGCGTCGTGACTGTCGGGTCCTCGATCAGATCAATCGCACTGTGGCCAACGCAGGGGAGGCCGGAATTGTCGTAGATGTTGAAAAACGCGACCTCGTCAGGCGTCATCCGTGAGCGGTAAACCCATTCGTGCGCGTCGTCTTTTGCCAACCCCATTACCTGGCCTTTGCGATCGGGGTAGATCAAGTCAATCACGATCCAATCCGCCTCTTTAACAGTCGAGGGACGAACGAAGCCAAGCGGAGCCGAATTGATCGGGTTCGCGATCGGGCGCCAGACGTTGATAAAGGCATAATGACCCTGCGCCCATTCATCGGCCTGTCCAGGGCCAAGAATATCCACAAGACGCCTTTCCGCACCCTCGCGGCTATAATCGCTGTGGACGTGGCGGGCCGGGCGACGCTTGGCCTGCGGATCATCGATGCGTACTGTATGATCAAAGATGATCACCTCTTTTGCGCCAACTTCCTGTTTCAATAGATCGGCCAGTTCGGCATCATATCGGCTCTGCCAATTGTCGCCTTTGAAATCCAATATAGCCGTTGGGGCGTTGGCAAAAGCAAAGCCATCCTCTGCAAATTCCGTGGCGGCCTCGCAGTTCCGTTGATCCTTCACTGCGATCTTGGCAGCGAAAAACTCCGGCTCGATGAGGTTGCCAGCAATGCCATCCACATCAATTTCGAACGCCTGCCGAAACGGCTTGTGGACGTGATAGTTTACGGTTCCGGTCTGTGTCACCAGAGACTCCTTTCCATCATGATCGGGCCAGTCTGCTCGGCGGATTACCGCAAAAGCCTTGAGTTGATGTCATCCTTAGGATGCGAATTTATACCTTGTTTTTCGCGCAATAAACTGCCGAGAGTGGAGTTCACTTTCTTGATTTTGGGTATAATTGATGGACGCCGATCATCTGCGATTGTTCGTAATGGCAGCAGAGCGGCTCAATATCAGTGCCGCGGGTCGTGACCTTGGCCTTGCACCTGCCGTGGCAAGCGCCCGCCTCGCCAAGTTGGAAACTGAACAGCCCCTAGATTTGTAGACGCTTTCTTCCCTAACTTTGAGGCAAGGAGGCCGTTATGGGGAAGCCAAATTTCAGTGAAGATTTCAAGCGCGATGCAGTCCATCAGATAACAGTGCGGGGGTATGCCGTTCGCGAGGTTTCGGAACGGTTGGGCGTTAGTACATATTCGCTCTACAAATGGATGAAGTTCTACGCAAAAGCTGCGTCACAGACATCATCTGTTGACCACGAAGCTGAGAGCCGCAGGCTCAAGCGTGAGTTGGCCCGTGTGGCCGGGATCCGCGCAGAGATCGGTTACAAACGTAAGCCGGGCAAGTATGGCGGAAGGCCGTCAGTCGTCGTCGACAACACGTTAGACCGGCAGTTTGATGTGACAGCGCCAGACACCGCCTGGGTGTCCGATATCACTTACATCAAAACCTATGAGGGGTTCCTCTATCTGGCGGTTATCATCGACCTCTACTCACGATGTGTGATCGGCTGGGCGACACAATCGCGGCAACCAACAGACCTCGTGCTGCAAGCCCTTCTGATGGCTGTCTGGCGACGCAAACCTAAGCGACGCGTCCTGATCGATACGGATCAAGGCAGCCAATACACCAGCAAGGACTGGGCGGCGTTTCTGCGGGCCCACAATATCGAACACTCGATGAGCAGGCGCGGGAATTGCCATGACTGTGAGTATGGTATTGCGGCTTGATGGCCTGACCCATGTTACGATTGACTGCGTGTCATTGCGTTGACGTGTCGACCATCAAGTCGCCCCGGCAACGGGCGAGATGTGACCTTATAGGAGCCTGACGGGTACGCCCCATCACAGTCCTGTCCCCTCGGATCGGTGCCTGGGCATTCTTAGCAAAGAGGGCAGCATGAAGACCACACACCCAGTTATTATCGGCATCGACACGCACAAGGCCAGCCACGTCGCTGTGGCGATTGATACGCAAGGCACCCGCTTAGCGACGCTCTCCATTCCAACCAATCCGAAGGGGTATTTAGAATTGGAGCGTTGGTCTCAGTCTCTTGGGAAAGTTCAGGCATTCGGGATTGAAGGCACCGGTTCTTACGGCGCAGGTCTTTCGCGATCGTTGCTCGCCCACGGCCACAATGTCATTGAGGTCACGCGTCCAAATCGGCAACTGCGATACACGCAGGGCAAGACAGATAGTTTGGACGCGGAAGGTGCCGCACGTTCCGTTCTTTCTGGGCAAGCTACGGCACGACCGAAGACACAGACGGGGTCATCAGAAATGATTCGCCATCTGAAGATTGCACGTGATACCGCAGTTAAATCGCGCTCGCAGGCAATGGTCACCCTGAAAACACTGATCATAAATGCACCCGCCGATTTGCGCGACGCACTGAATCATATCCGTGGGAAAATCGCACTAATCCGGCACATCGCCGCCTTTCGACCTGGTGATATCGACAATCCATTGGCCTCTGCTAAAGCCGCCATGCGTGCATTGGCGCGTCGTTGGCTGTGGCTGCACGAAGAGATTATTGCGCACGATAAGGAACTGGAACGGCTTGTCACAGAACGCGCACCAGAGTTAATGGCATCCCACGGCATTGCCACTTTGACGGTCGCACAGATGCTGATCCTCGTTGGCGATGATCCAACACGCATTCGATCAGAGGCTGCCTTCGCTAAGCTTTGCGGGGTTTGTCCCATTCCGGCATCGAGTGGGAAAACACATCGGTTCCGACTGAACCGGGGCGGCAATCGCCAGGCCAATGCTGCCCTCTATCGTGTTGCCATTGTCAGGATGCGAAGCCACGAACCGACACTGGCTTATGTCAAGAAACGCACAAAAGACGGGAAGAGCAAGAGCGAGATTATTCGTTGCCTAAAACGCTACATCGTGCGCGAAATTTATAGCCAGCTTTGCGTCCCAAAATCGTCCCAGATCAAGGCTTGACGAATATAGGAGCTTCAATGCGCGCGTCCATTGTCCTCGGACCAATGGCGGACAAAGACTTGCCTGAGAGCTTCTTCAACCTGCTCAAACGGGAACGCAACGGGGAAACCCAAGCTGCCCCTGGGCGCCGTTTAAACCCTCCGTTGAAAACTTCCCCGCCGTAGAGGCCGACGTTGGCTCTTTCCGCTTCCGATGACCCTCCGGCTTGCAGTTTCCGCTTCTTGGCGCGAGGCTGCGATCGGGGGCGTTCGCTTTGGGAGAGGCGGCGTGGACAGCATATTTGGGGGAGGACAGACCGATGGCGGTTGATGCGGGGCGGTTGACGGATTTTGCGACGGCAATTTTGGCGTATGCAGGGAAGGATGCAGGGCGGGCGGCGAAGGTTGCGGCGCGGTTGGTGGGGGCTAATCTGGCGGGGCATGACAGCCACGGGGTGGGGATGATACCCGCCTATGTGGACGGTATTCTTGCAGGGCAGTTGGACGCTGCGGCCGATATCGAGCTGGTGCAGGACAAGGGGCCGTTCCTCTTGGTCGATGGCCACCGTGGCTTTGGCCATATCGTGGCAGAGCAGGCGATGACGCTGGCGATTGATCGCGCGCAGACCCACCATTTCGCGATGCTGTCCTTGCGCAGCAGCTTCCACCTTGGGCGGTTGGGCGACTGGGGCATCATGGCGGCGGAGGCGGGGTTTATCTGCATCCTTTACGCGAATGTTCAGTCCGCGCGCCCCCTCGTGGCACCGTTCGGCGGCAGTGATGCGCGGTTTGTCACCAACCCTTACTGCACGGCGATACCGGCAACCGAAAAGCATCCGATGTTTGTGCTGGATATGGCGACCAGTACCATCGCCATGGGCAAGGCGCGTGTCGCTCAGCTTAGCGGCAATCCTGCGCCCGAAGGGGCGTTGATTGATGCGCAGGGTAATGCCACGCGCGATCCGTCGGTGGTATCTGACGGTGCGGGCGGGGCGTTGACGGCCTTCGGGCAGCATAAAGGGTTCGGGCTTGCCTTGCTGGGGGATATCTTAGGTGGATCGTTCAGCGGGGGCGGGGCCTATGCGCCCGAGCGCGAGGTGCCCGACCGGGTCGTGAACAACATGATGGCGATCTTGATCGATCCGAATGTCTTTGGTCTTGCGCAAAGCTTTGGTGTGGATGTGGACCGCTATACAGATTGGGTAAAAGCATCCCCCGCAGCGCCCGGAACGGCGGGGGTGCAATTCCCCGGCGACCCCGAAAGGCGCAGCACGGCAGAGCGATCGGCCAAGGGTATTCCGCTGGATGCAGGCACATTGGCGCAACTGACGGCGGCGGCGCGCAAGGCGGGTGTTCCCGCGTCAGAACATCTCTGCTCTACCTCTGATTGACGTCACCCTGCGCAATCGCGCCTCTCGCGGTCTTTTGTTGACTCAAGGAAAGGCGCGCTCTTATCCTTTTCCACAGGGCGGAACCACGTTTCACAAGAAAACGGGCCGCTAACCTTGCCGCAAACGCGAATGTTTTGCGCCGCAGGAATTTCTGGGAGGAAAGATATGAACGTATTGAAGACGACGGTCGTGGCATTTGGGTTCACGGCTTCCATGGCGTTCGCGCAGGATCTGGACCTGCCGCGTCAACTGAGCTGGACAGCCTATGACACCGGGTCGGCGGGCTATAATCAGGCCGTGGCAATCGGTGCTGCGTTGCAAGATGCGGCGGGGGTGAACTTGCGCGTGCTGCCGGGCAAGAACGACGTGTCGCGCACAGAGCCATTGCGCCAGGGGCGGGTTGAATTCTCGGCCACGGGTGTGGGCGGTAGTTTTATGGCGCAGGAAGGTGTGTTTGATTTCGGAGCCGAAAACTGGGGCCCGCAGCCGATCCGGGTGCTGCTGGCGAACAACGGCGGCGCGATCAACCTTGCGGTCGGTGTCGCGGGCGATCTGGGGATCGAGACCTATGCCGACCTCAAGGGGAAGCGCGTGTCCTATATCGTGGGTGCCCCTGCGTTGAACGTAAACACCGAAGCCTATCTGGCCTATGGCGGCTTGACATGGGACGATGTGGAGCGGGTTGATTTCGGGGGGTTCGGGGCCAGCTGGACCGGCCTGATCGAAGGGCAGGTCGATGCGGCTTTTGCGTCGACCAATTCGGGCAAGGCATATGAGGCCGAAGCGGGGCCGCGCGGGCTGTTCTGGCCGCCGATTGATCCCGACGACACCGAGGGTTTCGCCCGCATGCAGGAAATTGCCCCCTTCTTCACGCTGAACAAAGCCAAGGTCGGGGCCACCATCGACGGGACCGACGGCTATCAGGGCGCGGGCTATGCCTATCCGGTGCTGACCTCGATTGCTGCCACGGACGAAGCGTTGGTCTATAATATGACCAAGGCGATGGTAGAGCTGTTCCCGAAATATGACGGCAATTCCCCCGGCATCGGTGGCTGGGCGCTGGACAAGCAGAACATGGAATGGGTGGTGCCCTACCACGAAGGGGCGATCCGCTATTTCGAAGAAGTGGGCGCTTGGTCCGACACCGCGCAGGCGCATAACGACAAACTTGTGAAACGCCAAGAAGCGCTGGCCGCGGCATGGGAAGCGACGAAAGCATCCAACCCCTCTGACTGGGAAGCCGCCTGGTCCGAGGCGCGCCGCAAGGCCTTGGCAGACGGCGGGTTCTCTGTCGTTTTCTGAACCCTTTCAAAGTTTGGGGCGGGCTGGTCATGGTGCCGGCCCGTTCCTGCTGTGCCGCTCACCGGCCCGTACCCCCTAATATGAAAGCGTTTTTATGACCGATCCCGATACATTGCGCGCCCCGCAGCCGAAGTTCGAGGAGGTGGCGATTGACGGTGCCACCCCGGCGGAGCGGATCTCGGGGGTGGCACGTTGGGTCGTGGTGATCACCACGCTGCTGTCGCTGGTGCTGGTGGTCAACCAGCTGTTCAACCTTCAGCTTTTCGGGATTGTGCTGATCGACGGGCGGTATCTGTATATCCTCGGGGGGATGTTCCTAGCGTTGACGTTCCTTATCTTTCAGGCCCGCGGCGGCAAGGGGGGGGAGCCAACACTGCTGGACTGGGTACTGTTTGCCGCTTCGGTCGGGACCACGGGCTATCTGGCGCAGACCGCGCAGCAGAACCTGTCGCAGGGGTGGGAATATGCAGCCCCTGAAACGGCGCAATATGTCTCGGTCATATTCTTCTTTCTGATCCTGGAGGCAACGCGGCGGGCAGGGGGGCTGGTGCTGTTTCTAATCGTCACGCTTTTTGCGTTCTATCCAACCTTCGCGGGCCACGTGCCGGACCCGTTTTCGGGCTTTCAAAGCACGTTTCTGCAAACGGTGCCCTACCATATCTATTCCGCCGAAAGCTCTTTCGGCATTCCGATGAAGGCGTTCGGCGGCGTTGTCATCGGCTTCATCCTGTTCGGCGCGGTGCTGCAACGGACAGGCGGCGGGCAGTTTTTCAATGATCTGGCGCTTGGCCTCGTGGGCGGCTACCGCGGGGGCGCGGCGAAGGTCTCTATCTTTGCCAGCGGCTTTATGGGGTCGATGTCCGGCTCTGTCATCTCAAATGTCTTGACCACGGGGGCGGTGTCGATCCCTGCGATGCGCAAGACCGGGTTCTCGGCCAAGACCGCCGCCGCGACAGAGGCCTGCGCCTCGACTGGCGGGGTATTGATGCCGCCGATCATGGGGGCGACGGCCTTTGTCATGGCGTCCTTCCTGTCACGCCCCTATGTCGAAATCGCACTGGCCGCCGCGATCCCCAGCCTGTTGTTTTACTGGGGCCTGTTTGCGCAGATCGACGCCTACTCCGCGAAACGCGGGCTGCGCGGGTTGCCCAAGCCTGACCTTCCGCGCCTGCGTCAGGTGATGATCGAAGGCTGGCCCTATATCTTCGTTTTCGCGCTGCTGCTCTATATGATGATCGGGCTGCGGCAGGAATCCTCTGCGCCATTCTATGCGACGGCGCTGCTGTTGGTGGTGAACCAGTTCCGCGCCAGCCATCGTCTGAACCTGAGCCGCCTTGGCAATATGATTGTCGGTGTCGGCATGGGGCTGTCAGAGCTGACCGCGATCCTGCTGGGCGTCGGGCTGATCGTGGGGTCGTTCTCGGCCACGGGGCTGGCGGGCACATTGGTGAACGAGCTGGTGTTTCTTGCCGGCGACAGCACGTTGATCCTGTTGCTGATGGGGGCGATCACCGCCTTTATCTTCGGCATGGGGATGACGGTGACCGCCTGCTATATCTTCCTTGCGGTGGTGCTGGCCCCCGCGCTTGAGGCCGGCGGGCTGAACCAACTGGCAGTGCATCTGTTCATTCTCTACTGGGGCATGGTCAGCTATATCACACCTCCGGTAGCGCTTGGCGCTTTTGCGGCCTCGACCATGGCGGGGTCCAACCCGATTGCCACGGGGTTCGAGGCGATGCGTCTTGGCGGTGTCATCTATATCGCGCCCTTCTTCTTTGTGCTGAACCCTGCGTTGATTGGTCAGGCTCCCGCGTGGGAGGTCGTCGTCGCGCTGAGCTGTGCGATGATCGGGGTGACCCTGATCTCGGCGGCGCTGCAGGGTTACATCAGCCTTGTCGGCCCGATTGAAGGCCGTGGGGCGCTACCGATGCGGGTGGCGCTGTTCTTTGGCGGTGTGCTGATCGCCATGCCGCAGAACGATCTGGCCGGTTTGGGCTACAGCCTGTCCTTTCTCATCGGGGTCGCCCTTTGTGCGCTGCCGATGTTGCGGGCGTGGCAGGCGACCTCCGCCGCGCGCGTCACCCCCTAAGGCGAAGGTGCTGGCGCGCGCTTGTCGCGCGCCTTTCCCCGCAGCCGTGTGCCTGCCGGTTACATTTTAAGCGATCCCGATCTTTGGTGCCAAAAAATGAGGCGCGGCTAGGGGCGTGTCCTGAGACATGCCATTTTTTCTAGCGACTCCGCCACTGCCCTAGGCATCTTGGCCTTGTGCCGACACAGGCAACACCGTCGCACGGCAAGCGATCCTGGCAGATGTAACAAGCCATGCGACGATCACAACAATATGCTGCGCCTCCTGTCTAACGTGCTTGGGGGCCCCGGAAAAGTGCGTTCTGACGCGCGGGGTAGCAGCGCCAACAGGGGATAGAAGATGACAACATTCACCAAACTCGCCGCCTGCGCGACCGCCGCATTGATGGGCTCCACCTCGCTGGTGATGGCGCAGGACTGTGCCGATCCGGTCAAGGTCGGCGTGCTACACTCGCTGTCGGGGACCATGGCGATTTCCGAGACGACGCTGAAAGACACCATGCTGATGTTGATCGACGCGCAGAACGAAAAGGGTGGCGTATTGGGCTGCGAAATTGAGGCGGTCGTGGTTGACCCTGCCTCCGACTGGCCCTTGTTCGCAGAGAAGGCGCGCGAGTTGCTGACCGTGAACGAGGTCGACGTGATCTTTGGCAACTGGACCTCTGTGTCGCGCAAATCCGTGCTGCCCGTGATTGAAGAGCTGAACGGCCTGCTGTTCTACCCCGTGCAATACGAGGGCGAGGAATCATCCAAGAACGTGTTCTACACGGGTGCCGCGCCCAACCAGCAGGCGATCCCCGCGGTTGATTACTTCCTCGAAGAGCTGGGGGTCGAGAAATTCGCCCTGCTCGGGACCGACTATGTCTACCCGCGTACCACCAATAACATTCTGAAATCCTATCTGATGTCCAAGGGCATTGCCGAAGAAGACATCTTTGTGAACTACACCCCGTTTGGCCATTCCGATTGGGCCACGATCGTGGGCGATGTCGTGGCACTGGGCCAGGACGGCAAGCAGGTGGGCGTTGTGTCGACCATCAACGGTGACGCGAACATCGGTTTCTACAAAGAGCTCGCCGCGGCAGATGTGTCGGCGGATGATATCCCCGTCGTTGCCTTCTCGGTGGGCGAGGAAGAGCTGTCGGGGCTCGATACATCGAACCTTGTCGGGCATCTGGCGGCGTGGAACTACTTTATGTCCGCAGACACCCCTGCAAACGCTGAATTCATCGAACAGTGGAAAACATCCATCGGCGACGACAAACGCGTGACCAATGACCCGATGGAAGCGCATTACATCGGCTTCAACATGTGGGTGAATGCGGTTGAACAGGCTGGCACCACCGATGTCGATGCCGTGCGCAGCGCGATGTACGGGCAGACCTTCCCGAACCTGACCGGCGGCACCGCCGAGATGCTGGCGAACCACCACCTGTCCAAACCCGTGCTGATCGGCGAGATCACGGCAGACGGTCAGTTCGACATCATCAGCCAGACCGATCCGGTGCCCGGCGACGCCTGGACAGACTTCCTGCCCGAAAGCGCTGTGCTGACCTCCGATTGGAAAGATCTGGAATGCGGCATGTACAACACCGAAACGGAAACCTGCGTTCAGCTGACCTCTAACTACTGATCCTGAACGCCGGGGCGGGCAGGCCGACTGGCCGCCCCATCACCTTATTTCCCAGACTTACCACAAGGGTTCCCTATGTTCCGCCACCTGTTAATGCTCCTCTGTTGGGTGGGCATCGTGGGAACGGCACAGGCGCAAGATTTGCAGCCCGTGCTTCAAGCTCATGCCGATGAAATTGCCAAACCCTCGCGCAGCTCTGTCTCTGTCGCGCTGGATGATCTGGTTGCCTCCGGTGCGCCGCAGGTCAGCGCGTTTCTTGAACGCTGGCAGGACAAAGGGGTCTGGCAACGCGACGCGGATGGTGTGTTCTTTTTCGGCACCGAGACAGGCGACGCGCTGGCCTTGCGCGATATCGACAGCGATGCGGAAAGCACGGCACCGGCAAGCGGGTTTTCGCAGCTGAAACCCAATGGCGGAGTGCGCCGCCTGATCGGCACCGCGCTTGTGCAGTTCCAACTGACCGACCCTGATCTTGCACGCCGTCAAAGTGCCGTCGATTCCATCGCCCGCCGCCCGGAGGCGGACCAACTGGCCCCCCTGCGCGCCTCGATCGAGGCAGAGACAGATGCGGCGCTGAAGGCCCGCAAGATCCAGCTGACCAACTTCCTCTCTGCCAGTTTTGGCGACACAGCCGCCGATCGTATCGCCGCGATCACGTCAATGGCCAGCGATACCTCGATCGAGGCGCGGGCGGTGATGAACCAGATTCTATCGACCAAAACAGCGACGCCGTCTGAAACACCCAGCGGCAACGTCGCGCGGGTGCTGTCACCGGGGGAGGATATTTCACCCGATGCGGCCTATGCGCAGCTTGTGGCGGCTGATCTGGCCCCGGCGCCTGTGCCCCCCGCCGCGATCCGCGACGCTTTGGCGGCGAACGTTTTCAACGGGCGTGTGGGTGGTATCCCGACAGCGCGGCTGAATACCGATGCGGCGCGTGCGACCGCCTATGCCGCACTCGCCGCTGCGGGCACCGTGCCGCCGCTGGTGACTGCGCGGGACCAGCAAGATGCCATCGCGGGCATGACGTTCTACGAGGTGTATGACGAGCCCGACAGCGCCGTCACAGACGCCGCGCGGGCCACGCTCGACAGTATTGAGACCCGCGTCGCCGCCGCGCAAACCGTTGACCTGACGCTGGACGCGCTGTCGCTCGCGTCGATCTATTTCCTTGCGGCTATCGGCCTTGCCATCACCTTTGGCGTCATGGGGGTCATCAACATGGCCCATGGCGAGTTTATCATGATGGGGGCCTATACCGGCTATGTCGTGCAGCTGTTCGTGCCCGATTACACGCTGTCGATCATCATCGCCCTGCCGCTGGCCTTTACGGTCACATTTGCCGCCGGTGTGGTGATGGAGCGATTGGTGATCCGGCACCTCTACCACCGTCCGCTGGAGACGCTGCTGGCGACTTTCGGCATCTCTATCGCGCTGCAGCAACTGGCCAAGAACATCTTTGGCACGCAGGCACGCCCGCTGACCTCTCCGGCTTGGCTGGACGGGGCGTGGGTGATCTCGGATGTGATCCAGATCAGCTATATCCGCATCGCGATCTTCGTGTTGGCGCTGCTGTTCCTGGGGCTGATCCTGTTTGTGCTGAAACGCACGCGACTGGGGCTAGAGGTGCGCGCGGTGACGCAGAACCCCGGTATGGCGGCCAGTATGGGCATCAACCCCGACCGTATCAACATGATGACCTTTGGCCTTGGCTCGGGCATCGCGGGGATCGCGGGGGTAGCCATCGGGCTTTATGCCAAGGTCACGTCCGAGATGGGGGCCGATTACATCGTGCAATCCTTCATGACCGTGGTCGTGGGCGGCGTGGGCAACGTCTGGGGCACGCTAGCCGGGGCCTCGCTCATCGGGTTCCTGCAAAAGGGGATCGAATGGTTCAACCCGTCCAATACCCTCGCGGCACAGACCTATATGGTGCTGTTCATCATCCTGTTCATTCAATTCCGTCCCAAGGGCATCGTTGCCCAAAAGGGTCGGGCAGCGGCGGATTGATCCATGCGTAAAACATTCATTTCTGAAAACCCTTCCGTCCTGTGGTTCATTGCGCTGTTGGGGCTGTTTACCCTCGCGGTCGCCATCGGGTCTGAGGCGACAGGCACGGGCCTGATCTCTACCTCTATGGTCAAGACATTGGGCAAGACGCTGTGCCTGTGTCTGATCGCCATCGCGATGGATGTGGTCTGGGGCTACTGCGGTATCCTGAGCCTCGGGCATTTCGCCTTCTTCGGCATCGGCGGTTATGCCATCGGCATGTGGCTGATGTATGCGCGGACCGAAGGCATCGTATTGTCGAGCCTTGAAGGTCAGGTGATCCCGCCCACACCGCAAGAGGTGCAGGACGCCATCGGCAACCAGATCTTCGGCGTCGTTGGCAGCTCTGACTTTCCGTGGCTCTGGGCCTTCTCCGACAGTCTGTTCCTGCAACTGCTGATGGTGGTGATTGTGCCGGGGCTGCTTGCGCTGGTCTTTGGCTGGCTGGCGTTCCGCAGCCGTGTCACGGGCGTTTACCTGTCGATCCTGACGCAGGCGATGACGCTGGCGCTGTCGCTGTGGCTGTTCCAGAACGACAGTGGCCTGCGCGGCAACAACGGGCTTTCCGGTTTGCAGAATATTCCGGGGTACGAAGACACCTCGCAGGCGACCATCAGCCTGGTGTTCTTTATGGGGTCGGCGCTGGCGCTGGCGCTTGGGTATATCCTGTTTGCATGGGTGGTATCGGGCAAGATGGGCAGCGTGGTGCAAGGCATCCGCGATAACGAGGCCCGCGTTCGCTTCCTTGGCTACCGTGTGGAACGCTACAAGCTGTTCATCTTTACCCTTACGGCCGTGATCGCCGGTATCGCCGGGGCGCTTTATTACCCGCAGGCCGGTATCATCAACCCGGCAGAGATCGCGCCGATTGCATCGATCTATCTGGCGGTCTGGGTCGCGATTGGCGGGCGCGGGCGGCTTTACGGCGCGGTGATCGGGGCGGCATTCGTATCCTTGCTGTCCAGCTGGTTCACAGGGGGCGGTGCCCCTGCCATCGATCTGGGGTTCTATACGATCCTATGGACCGACTGGTGGCTGGTACTGCTTGGCGTATCCTTTGTTTGCGTCACCTTGTTCTTCCCCAAGGGGATCGGCGGCCTGTTTGATTATTTGGTGAGGAAACCGTCATGAACGATACCCTGTTAGAAGTCTCCGGCGTGTCGAAATCCTTTGACGGGTTCAAGGCGATCAACAACCTGTCGATCCAGATCGCAGAGCCGGAACTGCGCGCTGTGATCGGGCCGAACGGGGCGGGCAAGACCACCTTTATGGACATCATCACCGGCAAGACGCGCCCCGACAGCGGCCATGTCGTCTGGGGGGAGCGGAACATATCGCTGCTTGGTATGTCAGAGGCGGATATCGCGAACGAAGGGGTGGGGCGCAAGTTTCAGAAACCCACGGTGTTCGAGGCGCAGACCGTGCGGCAAAACCTTGCGATGGCGCTGAAGAACCCGAGGGGGCCGCTGGCCGTCCTGCTGCACCGCAAGACCCCGTCCAACGCTGCGCGGATCGAAGGCATCGCGGCAGAGATCGGCCTGACCGAGAGCCTGACCCGCATCGCCGGCGAGTTGAGCCACGGCCAGAAGCAATGGCTCGAGATCGGCATGCTGCTGGCGCAGGAGCCGCGTCTGCTGCTGGTCGACGAACCCGCCGCCGGCATGACGGTAGAGGAACGCGAAAAGACCACCGACATTCTGAAACGCGCCGCCAAGACCCGCGCCGTGGTAGTGGTCGAACATGACATGGAATTCGTGCGCAGGCTCGACTGCAAGGTCACGGTGCTGCACGAAGGATCGGTGCTGGCCGAAGGCAGTCTTGACCACGTGACATCCAACCCGAAAGTGATCGAAGTTTATCTGGGGCGCGGCCATGCTTGAAGTTGAAAATCTGGACCTGCACTATGGTCAAAGCCGCATTCTTTACGAGGTGTCTTTTCAGGCCCCCAAGGGGCAGATCACGACCTTGATCGGTAACAACGGGGTGGGCAAGACCTCCACCCTCAAGGCGATTGCCGGGCGGCATCCGGCGTCGGCGGGCACGATCACCGTTGATGGAACTTCCGTGCGTTTGACCACGGCCTTTCAGGCGGCGAATGCGGGCATTGCCTATGTGCCACAGGGGCGCGAGGTTTTCCCGATGATGACGGTGGAGGAGAACTTGGAGACGGGGTTTGCCTGCCTGCCCAAGGCCGACCACCACATTCCCGATCACATTTACGATCTGTTCCCTGTCTTGCGGGATATGAAGGCGCGGCGCGGGGGGGATCTGTCGGGCGGGCAGCAGCAGCAGCTTGCCATCGCACGGGCGCTGATCACGCGACCGCGGGTCTTGTTGCTGGACGAACCGACTGAAGGTATCCAGCCCAATGTGATCCAGCAGATCGGGGATGCGCTGCGGTTGCTGCGCACCCAGGGCGAGATGGCAATTGTATTGGTCGAACAGAATGCCGATTTCGCCTATGCGCTGGGCGATAGCTTTATCGTGGTCGAAGGCGGGCGCAACGGGTCGCGCAAGCTGAAGGCCGACTACACCAAGGATATGCTGATCGCCGATCTGGCGCTTTAGGCCACCATCGCTACGTCGGGGTCTTCGGTCGAGGGGCAGGTGAACCAGAATACGGTTTCCTCCCCCGGCACACTGTCGAACCCGATTTCCCCGCCCATGGCCTCTACCAGATGGCGCGAGATATTGAGCCCAAGCCCGGTGCCACCGCGCTGTCGCGTGTTCGATGCCTCGGCCTGCGAGAACGGCTGGAAGATGCGTTCGCGGAACTCCTCCGAAATGCCGTTGCCCAGATTGGTGACAGAGATTTTGGTCATGTCGCCCACCGGGGCTGTGGTCACTGTCACGGCGGTTTCGGGGTAGGCGAACTTGCAGGCATTGGACAGGAGGTTGGTCAGCACCTGCATGATGCGGTTCTTGTCGGTCAGCACGTGGTGATCGGGATCGGGCGTGTCTACGTCGATCTCGACCTTCCATTCGCTGGCATAAGGCTCTACCTGCTCGGCGGCGAGGGTGACGATATCGCCCAGCTTCTCCGGTTTCGGTACAACGGTCATGCTGCCTGCGTTGATCTTTTCCATGTCCAGAATGTCATTCACCAACGCGACAAGCCGGTCGCAGTTGGCCGTGGCGATCTGCACCAGACGCACCGCGCCGGCATCCGGATCGTCCTGTGTCTGGGCCTCGAGCAGCCCCAACGCCCCCTTGATCGAGGTCAGCGGCGTGCGCAGCTCATGGCTGACGGTGGCGACAAAGTCGTGCTTCATCTGTTCAAGCTTGTTGCTTTCGGTGATGTCGATCTGAATACCCAGCATCCGCAGGGCGCGCCCGTTCTTCGCCCGCTCTACCACGACCGCATCCGATTTGATCCAGCGCCAGTTGTCCTGACCGACGCGGATGCGAAAGCGGGCCTCGGCGCGGTCGGTCATCCCGTTCAGACAGGCGAGCTCGATTTTCTTGACCACCGCCGCATCGTCGGGATGCACATGCTGCATCTTATCGTAATAAGGGTTCTGACAGGCGGGGTCAGCGGGGTGGTGCATGATGTCGCGCCATGTGTCCGACACCACAGATGTGCCATTTTCCAGATCAATGTCGAAGACCCCGATATGTGCACTGCTGAGCGCGAGGCTCCACCGTTGTTCGGTTTCCGCGATCTTGAGCGTGCGGCGTTCGCTGTCGGTGATATCGCGCAGCATCAAGGTGATACGGGTCTCTGCGTCGGCGGTAAGCCAGGTGTTCTTCTCGACCTCAAGTGTGCGGGGTTCTGTCGTACCTTTGTGGGGCGGCACCACGACTTTCACACCGCCGTCGGCACGGTGGATGTCGACCTCGGGCAGCAGATCTTGCACGAAGTCGCCCGTCGCGTCCTTGCGATGCCCGGCCGCGATCAGATGCTGTCGCGCGGCATCGTTCAGATGCAGGATTTCCCCCGATTGCCGGACCGAGATAATCGGCAGCATCGCGTTTTCGAGGATCGATCGTTTCTCTTGGTGTTGCGTCTCAAGCTCGCGGGTTTTGTCGGCCACCGTCTGGTTGATTGTCAGATTACGTTTCAGGATCACCGACTGGATGATCAGGATCAGCGCCGTGATGGTCAGCGACAGCGCCAGCACGATCCATTTGGCGTTGTTCGGTTGCGCGGCCTCGAACGCCGGGGTGCTGGCCCAGTTCAGGGTCATGCGTTGGCCATAGCCCGTATGGTCACGCGAAAACTCAAAGGCCGGGGCGGGGGCATCGCTGGCGACGGTCGGGTGGTGCTGGAACGGGGTGCCATTCTCATCATAGAAGGACACATCCAGCGTGATGAGGTCATTTTGCGCGGCGAAGAGATCGCTAAAGATTTCGTCCACGTCGACCATCGCAAAGGCGACGCCCAGAAACGCCGCATCCGGATCGCGGGTGCCGTCAGAAGCGGTGCCGGGGCGGAAAATCGGTTTGATCAGCAGGGCATGGCAGTTTTCACCGTGGAGCGCAGGGGTTGTCGAAAGCGTCTCGCCGCTTTCATAGGTGGCGAGGGCCGTGGCCAGAAGATCTGCGTTGCTTGAAAACTCTGTCCCGACCATGCCGGCGAAGTTTTCCGTCGGTGTGGCGCGCTGGATCACGAAATCCTTCAGCGTGCCGTCGGTTTCGTCATACACAGGCACGGCGAAGCCGATGGCGTCCAGCACGTAGGAACCGTCGGCAATATGGACCGACGTGGCGTAGGTCTCCATATCCTGCGCCGTCACCTCGTCAGAGGCAGCGACAAAGCCCGCGACACCGTCGAGCGTCCTGCCGTATTCGTCGGCGCGCCGCCCCATTGACGACAACCCTTGGCTGACCAACGCGTGAAACCTGTCCTGCGCTTGGACCTGCACAGTATTGCCCGCCACAAAGAAGAACAAAAAGGAAAGCCCGATGCAGACGCAAAGGGTAAACAGTTGGAAGTAGGCTAGCTTGCGCGGAATTGTCATCGTTGCCCTGTCACTCAGTCCTGCACAGAGGGTTGTACGCTCTGCATCTCTTGAAATTCTCTGCCATCGTTAATGGTTTCTGAAACTGGCGGAATTATGGCGCTGTTGCTCATTTCACACAAAGCGCTTGCGGCCTTGGACGTGTTTGCAGCGCATATACCAAGGGTGTTTCGGGAACCCGCCGCTGTTTCGGGAACCCGCCGCTGTTTCGGGAACCCGCCGCTGTTTCGGGTCGTTTGTCTTGGGGATGTGATCAAATAGCCACGTGAGAACGGGTCTTTTGTGCTCCCGCTGATTCAGTAATGAGTAAGGAAGAACCCATGGAAGAAGTCGACGCCAACCCCGGCCTGATTTTCGATAAACTTGACGGCTGGTTGGACGGCTTTTTCAGATTGCTCCCGAATATCGGCGTCGCGCTGGTTGTGGTCGTGGTGTTCTGGTTTCTGGGAATGGGCATCGGCGCGCTGATCCGCAAATCCGCCGGGCGCCGCGGACGCGAGAACTTGGGCGACGTGGGCGGGGCACTGATGCGGTGGGCCGTGACTATTATCGGCTTCATGCTGGCGGTGACCATCGTCGCCCCGACGGTCACACCGGGGGATCTAATTGCCGGTTTGGGCGTCAGCTCTGTCGCGATCGGCTTCGCGTTCAAGGATATTTTGCAGAACATGCTGGCAGGTATCCTGATCCTGCTGCGTCAGCCCTTTGAAGTCGGCGACCAGATCGTGTCGGGCGGGCATGAAGGCACGGTCGAAAAGATCGAGACCCGCGCCACGATGATCAAAACCTATGACGGTCGCCGCGTGGTGATCCCGAATTCGGACATTTATACAGACAGCGTGGTGGTCAATACCGCCTTTGACACGCGCCGGTCGGAATATGACATCGGCATCGGCTGCAGCGACGACTGGGATACCGCGCGCAAGGTCATGCAGGATGCCTGCGCCAGCGTTGAGGGTGTAGAGACCGACCCAGCCCCCGAAACGATACCGGTCGAACTGGGCGATTCCGCCAACATCGTCCGCTTGCGGTGGTGGACGAAGTCGGACCGTGCGTCGCAGATCCATACCTTCGGGGCGGTGCTGCAGGCAGTCTATAAAGCGCTGGATGAAAAAGGGATCGATATGCCCTATCCAACGCAGGTGCATCTGTTCCACGACCAGACCGAAGCGACCGACGGCGACCGCCGCGCGCAGCGCGAGGGGTGGCCCGCAGGCGAGGGCGACGTGCCGAAATCGCGCGCTCAGCAACGCGACGAGAAAGAAGAGAAAGCGCGTCGATCCGACGCCTGATCAATCCAGAGAAGAAGGGATTATATGTTTTTCGACAACACGGTACTGGATGTTCTGGCCCGCGGCTTCGTGCTCAGCGGTGTGGCGCTGATCTGGATCATCCTCATGGTTCGGATCGTCGGGCTCAATTCCTTCTCCAAAATGACGAACTTCGACTTTGTGACCACCATCGCCTTCGGCTCTTTGCTGGCGGGGGCGGCGCAAGCGTCGGATTGGAAAGCCTTCTTCCAGACTTTGGTCGCGACCGCTTGCCTGTTCCTTTTCCAGTTCACGCTGTCCTATCTGCGCCGTCGGTCAGAAACCGCTTTGCATACCATCCAGAACGCGCCGGTCTATCTGATGGAGAACGGCAAGATCTGTGAAGAGGCGATGCGGGTCAATCGTGTGTCACGCAGTGACCTGATGGAGAAGCTGCGCGAATCCAACGTCATGCGGCTGAGCGATGTGCGTGCCGCCGTGTTCGAGACGACGGGCGAAGTCTCTGTTCTATGCGGGGACGAGGTGGATGACGCGATGCTGGAATACGTCCAACGCGTCTAACCGATATACCTGAGTATTTAAGTCGCTTGTGGCGGCGGGCGTTTTGCGCGATCTGTGGGTTATGCCTGTGACCTTATCAGATTTCGAAGCCTCCGCCCACGCGACCCTTGCCGCTGATGTGTTTGCCTACCTTGAAGGTGGCGCAGAAGGGGAGCTGTCGCTGCGCCAGAACCGCGCCAGCTTTGGCCGGATAGGATTGTTGCCGCGCCTGTTGGCTGACTGTGCAGGCGGCCATACGCGCACGACGATATCGGGGCAGCCCGCGGCGCATCCGATCATGGTCGCGCCGATGGCGTTCCAACGGCTGTTCCACACCGAAGGCGAAACTGCGACGGCACTGGCCGCTGCCGCGCAGGAGGCGGTGATGGTGGTCAGCTGCCAGACCAGCACCGCGCCCGAAGACATCGCCGCTATCCCCGGCCGACGCTGGTTCCAGCTTTATATGCAGGCGGATCACGATAGCACGATGACATTGGTCAACCGCGCGGTGGACTGCGGGGCAGAGGCGCTGGTGGTGACGCTTGACGCCCCGATCAACGGCCTGCGCGACCGCGAGGTTGCCGCGGGCTTTGCGCTGCCGGATGGCGTGCGCCCCGTGATGCTGGACCCGCTGCCACAACCACCGCGACCGCAGTTGCAAGACGGGCAGAGCGTGGTGTTCGACGGGATGATGGTCTTTGCCCCCACATGGGCAGACCTGACGCGGCTGATTGCGGACAGCCCCGTTCCGGTGATCATCAAAGGCTGTCTGCGTGCCACGGATGCGCGGCGGTTTGTCGATGCCGGTGTTGCGGGGATCATCGTGTCAAACCACGGGGGCAGGGTGCTCGATACTGTTCCGGCCCCCGTCACGCAGTTGGCCGCCGTGGTGCAGGAGGTGGGGCAGGATGTGCCGGTCTATCTGGATGGCGGGATCCGGCGCGGAAGCGACGTGTTCAAGGCGCTGGCGCTTGGGGCCGAGGCTGTGCTGGTCGGTCGCCCCGTGATGCACGGGTTGATCGTCGACGGGGCACGCGGGGCCAGTCAGGTGTTGCGTCGCTTGCGGGACGAGCTGGAAGTGACGATGGCCCTATGCGGCTGCGCAACAGTTGCGGACATCACCCCCGATATGATCACAGCCTTCGGCGGCGACCCGATCAGCGAAAGCGATAGCTGATCGGGATTGCCAGATTGAACGGGCCGGCACCCATGGCAGAGGGCGGGCGCGGCAGTGTTTGCAGCCGGTCAAAGATATCCAGCGCCGCCTGATCCAGCACGGGCCAGCCGGAGGATTTGGACACCTCGCGCGCTTTGATCTGACCGTATTGATCCAACGTGAAGGCCACGGTTGTGGTCCCCTCGGCGCGGGCTTCGCGGGCGCGGCGGGGATAATCCTTGGCGGCATTCAACGCCAGAACCAGCGATTTTTGCCAGTCCGTGATCTCTGCCCGTTCGGCATCTGTCAGCCCCTGTTCCTTGGCCGCGCTTTGGTCCTGTTCGTCCTGACCTGCGCTTGCCTTGGGGGCGGCAGCCGTGCTTTGCGCGGCGTTCTCGTTTTCGGTCTCTTCCTGCAACTCGGTCGGCGTTTCGGTCGCCTCCTTGTCGGTGTCGACTTCCTGATCGGGGTTGGCGATCTTGAACTGCAGTTCGGGGTCGTCCGGCGTGTGCGGTATCTGTGCCAGCAGCGGATCGTTTGACGCTTTGGCTTCCTCGCGTTCGGCCGGGCTTTCGAGCGTGGCTTGGCTATCCTCGGCGGGTGGCCCGTCGGGGAGGTCGGTTTCAGGTGCGGCCATGATCATCTCGACCTCAGCCAGATCGATCAGCTCGCGGCCCTGAATGCCCGCTTCTTCCGGTGGTTCGTAGGCCGCGGCCTGTGTCAGCCAAAGTGCCACCAGCGCGCCATGCACGCCGATGCTCAGCCCGGCCCCCAGCATCAACCCGGCACCATATCGCGGGGCGTAGGCAAAGCTCATTTCGCGGTGTCCTGTGCAGCGGGGGCAGGGGGAGCGGTTGCCACGTCACCTGCCGCCGAAGGGGCGGCCCCGCCCTCGTCCTCAAGCCCGACGAGGCCGATCTTCAGATAGCCTTCGCTGCGCATACGGTTCATCACGGCCATCACCTCGCCATAGGGAACCGAACGATCGGCGTTGATATAGATGCGCGTGCCCAGATCCAGACGGGTCAGGATGCCAAGCCGCATGTTCAGATCCCCCAAGGATACCTCTTCTTCGCCCACGCTCAGGCTGAGGTCCTGATGGATGGTGACAAAGACCGGATCATCAGGGCGCGGCGCGGGTTTGCCGGTGGCGACCGGCAGCTCTACGTTGACGTCCACAGTGGACAGCGGGGCCGCCACCATAAAGATGATCAGCAGGACCAGCATCACGTCGATAAACGGTGTGATGTTGATATCCGCATTGGGGGCAAGATCGTCGCCGCCGTCAGAAATTCGCACGCCCATCGGGGTTACTCCGCTGCCAGTTTGGTGGCGATATCAGGGGTGGTATGGGGCACGTCTGCGGTACGCTCTGCACGGTCCAGATCACGCGACAGGCAGCGCTCCACCAGCGCCGCGGCATCCCCCACACGCGCACGGTAGCCGGTGACGACGCGGGTGATGTGGTTGTAAAGCAGCACGGCGGGGATCGCGGCGACCAGACCGATGGCGGTGGCCAGCAGCGCTTCGGCGATACCGGGGGCGACGACTGTCAAGCTGGTACTGCCGCTTTCAGCGATGCCGATAAAGCTGTTCATGATGCCCCAGACCGTGCCGAAAAGCCCGATGAACGGTGCCGTCGACCCGATGGAGCCCAAGATCATCGCACCAGACTGCATCGCGCGCGCGGCCCCTGCCTCGATCCGCGAAAGTTCGGAGGCGACGCGTTCCTTGATGCCCGCCTTGTTCAACCCGTCAGAGATGTCGATCTCGGCCAAAGCGGCGCGGATCATGGCGCGCATGGGGCCGGAAAAGGATTTCGCCTGCGCGCCTTTGACGGCCCCCGTCTTGGCAAGCTTGCGGTAGGAACGGCGCAGCCGCGCGTTGGCCCAGCTAACCTGCAGGATCTTGCCCGCCCATACGGCCCAGCCAAGAACCGAAGCGATGGCCAGCCCGAACATCACCGCTTTCACGACGATATCGGCCCCCATGAACATCGCCAGCGGCGAATGGCCGCCCTGTTGCGCGGCCACGCGCATCGGCTCGGACAGGGCAGGGCCGATCCATTCGTCAGCCCATGTGATCAGCGCGATATTGACCGACGCAGTGTCGGCTGCGGCCAGTTGCGGCGTTGCGACAAGGACGGCCGCCAGAAGGATGCTTGGAAATTTCATATCAGGTCTCTGCCCATTGTCGGATGAGGTTGTGGTAGATGCCGGTCAGACGCACAGCAGTCGGGTCGTTCAGACCCGCGCTGGCCGACAGCTCTTGGATGGATTGATCCAGATCGAAGAGAATTTCGCGCTGGCCGCCGTCGCGGATCATTGACTGCACCCAGAAGAAGGACGCAACACGCGCACCACGGGTGACAGGCGTGACCTGATGCAGCGAGGTTGACGGATAAAGCACGCAGTGCCCCGCCGGCAGTTTGACCGACTGGGTGCCGTAGTTGTCTTCGATGACCAGCTCGCCACCGTCATAGTCGTCGGGATCATTCAGGAACAGCGTGCACGACAGGTCGGTCCGCAGGCGCTGGCCGGTTTGCGGGTTCACGCGGATGGCGTTGTCGACATGCACGCCGAAGGTCTCTGCCTCTTCGTAGCGGTTGAACATCGGGGGCAGGACATGCAGCGGGAGGGCAGCGGAAACCCACGTGGGGTTGCCCATCAACCGCTGAAGCACCAGCGTCTGCAGATCAGGCAGAACGGGGCTGTCGAGGGGAATTTGCTGATTGCGCTTGGTTTGCGCCGATTGCGCGCCGGCGGTGTTGCGGCCGTCGTCCCATTGGGCCGTGTCGATCACAGATCGGATATGGGCAACTTCCTGCGGTGACAGGATATTTTCGACGCAAAGCAACATGGTGTATCCTTTCGAGGGGATCGGCTGGCGGCGCGGGTCTGCGCCGCCAGCCTTGGGTGTGTGGTTTAGAACTTCATGCTGACAGAGATGGACGCAGAGCGACCCGGTGCCACGTAGACGAACGGCGTGCCGGAGCGGTACAGCGCGTCATAGTAGGTTTCGTCCAGCACGTTATCGATGCGGAAGTTGACCGAGGCATCATCCGTGATGTGGTAATCCGCCATCAGGTCAAAGCGCCAGTAGCTGGGCAGCTCGTTGCCGTTGGTGGCCGCGAATGTGCCGCCCTGAACGCTGCCGCGCCATGTGGCTTGGCCGCCAAAGCTCCACTGGTCGTTATAATCGTAACGTGCCAGTACGTTGAACTGTTCGTGCGCGATATTCGCGAACTCTTCGCCAACGTTGTCGGGGTTGCTGCTTTTCAGCACTTCGCTGTCCATCAGGGTCGCACCGCCGAACAGGCTCAGCTTTTCGGTGATGTTACCGCCAAAGCCCAGCTCGATCCCGCGCACGCGGTATTCGCCGGTCGCGGTGGTCACAACAGGTGCGCCGCGGCCGCCTGTGCTTTCACGGGCGTTGTCCTTGGTGGTCTGGAACAGCGCAGCGGTGGCGGTCAGGTTGCCGAACTGCCATTTGGTGCCCAGTTCGATCGCGGTGTTTTCTTCAGGCTCCAGCAGCAGGTTGGAGGAATCGATCCCGTTGTAGCTGCCGCCGCCTGCGTCCAGTTCATCCCCGACGGGGTTGGTGGAGGTGGCATAGGACAGGTAGATCGACCCGTTGTCGCGGGGTTTCCAGACAACACCGGCATTCCAGTTGAACATGGTGTCATCGCGCGACAGCGTATCGGCACCGGCTTGCGTGGTGGTCCGGCTGACGCTGTAGTCATCCAGACGGGCACCAAGGTTCAACTGCCACTGCGGATTAAAGGTGATCGTGTCGTTCAGATACAGCGACCGTGTGGTGACATCGGTCAGCGTCGCATCGGCGCTGCGGACAGGTGTCGCTGTGGAACAGCCGCTGACATCGGGGTTGTAGATCGCGACAGAGCACCCTTCGAGACGGTCCTCGGCAGTGCCGCCCCCCACTTCGGAGGATAGGCCGACATAGCCGCGCTGGCTGATCTCTTCACGCGACAGCGCAAAGCCCGCGATCATGTCATGGCGCGCCGACCCGGTGTTGAAGCCAAAGGAAAGCTCGCTGGTGTTCGACGCCACTTCGTTGACCTGATACCGGCTTTTGGGAGAGGCGGTCAGCGTCCAGTTCTGCGGATCGGCGTCCGAGGTGTCAGGGCGTTCAGGCGCCGACACGATATAGTCGTTCTCGGTCCGGCTGAGACGGGAGCGGTTGGTGAATGTCATGCCCGGTGTGATTTCAAAGGTCGCGCCGAAGGTGGCAACGCTTTGTGTCGCATCGTGGAAATCGCGGTCTGGGTTGCCGTAGAAGGTGTCTCGGTCCAGCGTCGGACGGCCTGCAGCGGATTCGGTGAAGGGCACGCCGTTGGTGCCATCCCATGGCACACCCCAGTCCGGCATTTGTTTCATCTGCAGCTGGTAGGCTTCGAAATCCAGTGTCAGACGGTCGGTCGCTTCGTATTCGGCAGCGATGGACAGACCCAGACGGTCGTCTTTGCTCCCGTCGCGGCCGGCAACGTCGCTGACTTGGGCGACGGCACCGATGCGGGTCTTGAAGCGGTCGTTCCAGACCTTGTTCCAGTCGACTTCCTGACGCGCCAGATCGGCGGTGCCAAAGGTCGTGGTGGTTTTGACAAAGTCCGTATCCTGCGCCTTTTTGGTCACCAGATTGACCGCGCCGCCTGTGGTCGAGCGGCCACCGATGGAGCCAGACGGGCCTTTGGTGATCTCGACCTGTTCGGCCATGAATGTTTCGCGCACGGCGACACCGGAATCACGCACGCCGTCGATGAAGACGTCGTTGGAGGACCGGAAGCCGCGGATGAACAGAACGTCGCCGAATGCGTTGCCGCCTTCGCCGGTGCCCAATGTGATGCCGGGGGTGGTGCGGGCGAGCTCACGCACCGATGTCGCGTTCTTGTCGCGCAGCACTTCCTGGGTAACTGCGGTAACGGTGCGCGGTGTATCGACCAGCGGTTGCGTCAGCAGCGAGTTGCCCGATTGAACGGCCTGATATCCGGCTTCGGGGTTGGCGTAGGGCGACAGACCGTTCTCGCCAGCGACGGGCGCGGCGGGGGCGGCAGCAACGGGGGCCTCGGCCACGACGGGTGCAGGGGCGGGTGCCGGTGTCGCGCGGGGGGCAGGGGCCGCCGTGGCGCGTTTCTTGGCGGGTTGTGGCTTGGGCTTGGCGGCCTGCGGCTCGGAGGTTTCAACCTCGATGCCGGGAAGCAGCAGCGGCTCGTCGCTGGATTGCGCATAAAGTGCTGCAGGAGACGTCGCGCCGATGGCGGCGGCCGTCATCATGCCGATGCTGCGGCTGGCCGTGTGGCCACGCAAGCTGTGTGGTGTTTTCGTCTGAGTCATATCGCCCTCGTCATTGCCCATTCGGGCTGTTTTTAGGGGGCTGGTCTGGACGATTGGCTACCTATTCACGGGCGGGTTACTAAGGCTGATAAAAACAATCAAGTATTAAACTTCGGCAACCTTACAAAAATTTCAATGGGTTGTAGCGTTGCACATAAGGCGTCGATCGGGCGCGAGAAGCGCCCGTTAATGCAGCGTCGGTGCTGCTTCCATTTGCGCGACCTCGCTTGGTGCGCTCAGGCGCATCCGTTTAAGCGCAAGCCCGAAATCCGCAGCAAGCGATGCCACGAGCGGGGCCATATCGGCGCGGACCAGCAGGGTCGCGATCAGCATCGCGTCTTCGCGCTGTCCGTCCGTGGCTGTCGCGATGAAGTTCGCAAAGCAGGATTCGTCCGATCCCAGACATTTGCACGTGACCGAATGGCGCATCAAAGGCCGCCGCCCGAACCGTGCACATAGCGAGCATAGCTGTTCAAACGTAGCGAGCGCCTTGCTCCCGTTGGTGTGGCCGAGGACGCTGGCAAAATCGCTGCTGACTTTTTCCTGTGCGTCAGGCCCATCACACCACATCCGCAAATAGATGACCGACGCGGCCTGAAGGCTGTCCAGCTCTGTGATGAACCCTACCGGGGCACCGCCGGGGTGCTGATGTGCGTCATTCATTTGGTCAGGATCAATTTGCCAGCGCGTGTGATTCGCAAGGTGTAGGTCTGGGTATCCAGCACGATTTGGGCCAGATCTCCGCCTTCGGTCAGGTCGCGGGCAGAGTAGGTCGGCAGCGCGTTCATCGGGGCTTGGGTCTTTGGGGGGGCATGAAATGTCATAGGGCTGCTCTATCAATGGTCATGGAAAAGGAACGTTGCACGCGGCACCGATCATCAGGCAGCCCTGCGGCTTGGTCCTGACGGTGAACGGCAGTTTGCGTTCTGGGGAATGGTCTCATCGTGGGACTCCTCACATCATATGTGTCGGGCGTCCCCGTGGTCACGGGCGGGGTGGCTAGACGTTTCCATAAACCTGATTGAAATTATAGGATATGTCAATCCGACAGTTTTAGTCGGAATACTTTGGGCGTGATTTTATTTGTCTGTGTCGTGCAAAAGAATACCCCCCGCAGCACGGGGCGGCGGGGGGTATCAGGTGCTTTGACCGGCAAAGCACAAACGTCGGTTAGGGGTGCGTTATTGCGTCTTCATCTCGGCGCGCAGGCCGCGGAAGATTGCGTAGCACAGGAACAGCAGCACCACAGTAAAGGGCAATCCGGTTGAGATAACCATCGACTGAAGCGACTTGAGCCCGCCTGCAGACAGCAGCAGCACAATCGCTACGGCACCTTCGAAGATGCACCAGAACACGCGCTGTGGCGCAGGTGCATCGACCTTGCCGCCTGCCGTGATCGTATCGATCACCAGCGAGCCGGAGTCAGACGAGGTTACGAAGAACACGATGACCAAGACGATACCGATCAGCGATGTGATCCCGGCAAGTGGCAGCGCATCCAGCATGGCGAACAGCTGGCGTGGCAGCTCGGCTTCTTGCGCGGCGGTGTAGCCGTCGCTGATCACCTGATCGATTGCCATGCCACCAAAGACGCTCATCCACAGGACGCAAACGAGGCTCGGGATCAGCAGAACGCAGGTCAGGAACTCGCGGACCGAACGGCCACGGCTGACGCGGGCGATGAACATGCCGACGAAAGGGGACCAGCTGATCCACCATGCCCAGTAGAACGATGTCCAGCCTTGCATAAAGTTCACGTCTTCACGGCCGATCGGATTGGACAGACCGGGCAGATATTCCACATAGGCCAGCAGCGATGACCCGAAGGTCGTCAGGATCGCCAGCGTAGGTCCGACCAGCAGCACGAAGGCCAACAGCAAAAACGCCAGACCCATGTTGATCTCTGACAGGACTTTGACGCCGCCATCAAGGCCGCGCAGCACGGATACGGTCGCAATCGCGGTGATGCCGGTGATCAGCAGAACCTGTGTTGTTGGACCTACCGCCACACCAAAGAGCTCGTTCAAGCCCGCGTTGGCTTGCGTGGCACCCAGACCAAGCGATGTCGCCAGACCAAAGAGCGTTGCAAATACGGCGAGAATGTCGATCACGTGACCGGGCCAGCCCCAGACGCGTTCCCCCAGGATCGGGTAAAAGGCAGAGCGGATGGTCAGGGGAAGACCCTTGTTATAGCTGAACAGCGCCAGCGCCAGACCAACAACGGCATAGATCGCCCAGGGGTGCAGGCCCCAGTGGTAGATCGTGGCCGCCATACCCAGACGCACCGCTTCGGCCTGATCGCCCGCTGCCGCGCCCAAAGGTGCCCAATCGGTGCGCAGACCGTCTTCGCCAACAGCAGTGCCGCCCATGGAGCTCGAGAAATGCGATAGCGGTTCAGAGACGCCATAGAACATCAGACCGATGCCCATGCCCGCCGCGAACAGCATCGAGAACCATCCAAGGTAGGTGTAGTCGGGGCTTGCTTCGGCCCCGCCAAGACGCACACGGCCCAAAGGCGTGATGATCAGGAACAGGCAGAACAGCACAAAGATGTTGCCGGCAGAGATAAAGAACCAGTCAAAGCCCTTCGTCACCGACGAGAACAGCCATGTGAACAGCGCGCCAGACTGTTCGGGCAGCGCGAGTGTATAGAATACAAAGGCAACAATACACACACCCGAGATCGCGAAGACCGGGTTGTGAATGTCGAAGCCGAAGGGCCCCACGCTGCCTTCTTTGTTGTCTTGGCCGATCTCATAATCCGTGTCGATTACGGCAGCGGCCCCGTCGGGTGTCGGGATACCCGGCGACGTTTCATCTGTCATTAGATGCTCTCCATTTTATGTATTTGCGACTAATCATAGCGCAACTCCGACAAAACGACCACCGCTGCGCGGGAATTAAGTAAATGAATATCATGGCTTAGCTCCCGGATGCGGGCTTGACGCCCCTTTTGCGGGTCGCGGGCTATGCGTTTTTTCCGTGCTTTACCGCGAATCCCCTCTTTGGATTCGGGTGAAACACCGGGGCGGATCCGCCTGCCGCACTGCCCAGGCCCGTCTGAACGGAGGGGGCAACCGCACCGCGGGATAGCGCCCTATCCCAAAAGATATGCCGCCCTATCCGTCCATGGCCCCGACCCACCTGCTTGCGCAAATGAAAGCGCGGGCGTCTGCGGTCACCATGGTCCCATGACAAATTTTTTCATCATGGGGGATGATATGAAAGTTACTTGCACACTACCAATTATCGCAACCGCGGCACTTCTGGCCGCTACCACTGTCAGCGCCGAAGGGTTCAGCCTGTCCGGTGCGCGCTCTGCCATGCAAAGCGACATCTCGTTCAACGTCATGCAATCCGCAGGGCAGGGCCAGATCAAGCTGCGCCACAAGATCCAGCCCAAAGCGCAGGTCCGGTCCAAAACCGTGAGCAGCCGCAGCCGGTCTTTCCAAGAACTCAGCGGGGTCAGCACGGCCGCGGACCTCAAAAGCCTCATCGCTTGGGCCGAGGCGGGCCCAAAAGGCTATGACGCCGTGCAATACGGGGCCAAACGGCTGCCGCCACAGCGTCCGACGCAAATGACCATCGGCGAAATCTACCGCTGGATCGACCGCACGCCGGGCCAACCGCATGCCATCGGTCGATACCAATTCATTCCATCCACGCTGCGCAGTCTGGTGCGACAGGCGGGGCTAAGCAAGAATGACCGCTTTACCTCGGCCGTGCAGGACGGGCTGGCGGATATCCTTTTGGTCGACGCGGGGTTTAACTCCTTCAAGAAGGGCAAGATCAGCCGCCACCGCTTTATGGAAAACCTCGCACGTATCTGGGCCGGTTTCCCGACCTCTAACGGACGGTCCTATTATCACGGCTATGCAGGCAACAAGGCCGTCATCTCGTGGAACGAGTTCGACGCCGTGATGAAGAAGATTTTCGCAACCAAACGCGGTTGATCCCCGCGTTAGGGCTTGTTCCGGGCGGACAGCCGTGGCCCAATGGCCGGGTCTGGTGTCCGCCTCGCGGAAGAATCGGGAAGCTGGTGAAACTCCGGCACGTGCCCAACGCTGTAATGGGGATGGTTTGCGCATAGGCCACTGGAATATTCCGGGAAGGCGCGCGGACCAGACGACCCTAAGTCAGAAGACCGGCCAGACAGTACAGCTTGCCCCGCATGGACAGCGGGATTGGCGCATAAACGTATTGTTGGGGACTGAACAATGCCGATACCCTCTGCGCTGGCACCCGCCGCGCCTTTTTCAGATGCTGAACGCGACGCCGTCTACAAGGCGATCTTCACCCGCCGCGATGTACGTGATCAGTTTTTACCCGATCCAGTGGCCGAGGACGTGTTGCACCGCATACTGACCGCCGCGCATCACGCACCGTCAGTCGGGTTGTCACAGCCGTGGAATTTCATCGTCATCCGCGATCAGGCCGCACGCGATCAGGTCTGGCAAGCCTTCAACCGCGCAAATGAAGAAGCCGCACAGATGTTCGAGGGCGACCGCCAGACAACCTACAGGTCGCTAAAGCTCGAAGGCATCCGCAAGGCGCCGGTCAATATCTGTGTGACCTGTGACCGCAGCCGTGGCGGCAAGGTCGTGCTGGGGCGCACCCATAATCAAAGCATGGATCTTTATAGCACCGTCTGCGCGATCCAGAACCTCTGGCTTGCCGCCCGCGCCGAGGGCATCGGGATGGGCTGGGTCAGCGTGTTCCGCGATGCCGATCTGCGTGACCTGCTGAAGATTCCCGACCGGATAGAGATCGTCGGCTACCTCTGTCTGGGCCACGTGGACGAGCTTTACCAGACGCCCGAACTTGAGGTGAAAGGCTGGAGCAAACGGCTCCCCGTGGACGAGATGATCTTTGACGGTAAGTGGCAGGGCGACCCGTAGTCACCGCCCGTCCCGCGCACGTTGTCATCTCCCGCAGTACGGGTAATTTGCGCGGTCAGCGGAACTATGCCGGTTCCCTGACGTTGCCTTTGTGAAGCCAGTGCATCCCGCGTCTGGCACGCAAAGAGGAAGTATTCAAAATGGGCGGTATCATTTATCTCGTTGGTCTTGTGGTCGTGGTTATGGCGGTGCTGTCGCTGGTCGGCTTGGCGTAATCAAACGCCGGGGAGGCATTTACATGAACACGACACTTACTGAAAAAACTGCCGATGGATCCTATGTCGACTGGCCCGCAATTTTCGCGGGCACCGTTGTTGCTGTGGCGATTGGCCTCTTGCTGACCACCTTCGGCGCGGCACTTGGCCTGTCGTCGATTACGCTGGACGGAACCGACAATTCATCGACGCTTGAACTGGTGCTGACCGCGCTGTGGATGGTGATAACGCTCGTCGCCTCCTATCTGGCCGGTGGTTATGTCGCGGGCCGCATGCGCCGCCGCGTCGAAAGTGCTACGGATGATGAAGTCACTGCACGTGACGGGATCAACGGTCTGGTTGTTTGGGGCCTCGGGTCTGTGATCACCGCCGTGATGCTATCAAGCGCGCTGAGCTTTGCAGCCAATACCGCGGGCAATGTCGCTGCGGGTGCGGGCAAAGCGGCTGGTACGGTCGTCGAAGCTGCGGGCTCTGCCGTGGGAGGTGCTGCCTCCGGACTGGCCGATGCGGCAGGTGCTGCAATCCCGGATGAGGCCAAGAATGATCCGACAGATTACCTGTCGAACCAGCTTTTGCGCCCCAATCAGGTCGACCCGTTGACAGCCGATCCCGAGCAACTGGCAGAGCAGACCGCCAGCATCGTCGCCAATATCTACCGCACGGGTGAGGTCAGCGAGGAAGACCGGACCTATCTTGCCGGCGCTGTTGCTGCACGCACCGATCTGACCCAGGCCCAGGCGAAAGAGCGTGTGGATCAGATCGTGACCCAAGCGCAGGAAGCACGTCAGGAAGTCGAAGACGCTGTAGCCGCTGCCAAGGCCGAGGCTGAACAAGCCGCAGCAGAGGCGAAAGAAGCAGCGGTTGAAGCTGCGCAAACCGCGCGTAACGCCGGTATCCTGACCGCCTTTGTGCTGGCCGCTGCGTCGCTGATTGCCGGTGTGGCATCCGTTGCAGGGTCGGTCCATGGGGGCCGCCACCGCGATCAGGGCCGTCTGTTTGCCGGTCTGACATATCGCGGCTAAATTGCTTCACGTGAAAATCGAAACCCCGGCGGCGCAAGCGGTCGGGTTTTCTTCTGTCATCGTGATTCGGGATGTTTCGGGGCAGGGGGCGCTGCGACGACTTCAGGCGCATCCATGGCACATGCCAAAACCGCAACGCCAGATAAATAAGGCATCAGGGCAAAGCGATATGTTTAAAGGGGGGATCTGGTGCTGAAGGGGAGGATTGAACTCCCGACCTCGTCATTACCAATGACGCGCTCTACCACTGAGCTACTCCAGCACTGTGGGCGGGTGATTAGACCCATTCGCAATATGGTGCAAGCGTAATCTGGACCATATCGGTCCGCTGCGCTAGACAATCGACATGTCAAAGGATACCGCCCCACAAAAGCCGCCAAAACCCAATGCATTGCGGGAAGACAGGCTGAAAGCCGCGCTGAAAGCCAATATGGGCCGACGCAAGGCGCAAGCGCGTGCGCGCAGCGACAAAAGCCAAAGCGACGACACGCAAAATAATAACGCGCAGACAGATAACGGCCCGACCGGCCAAACCAAGGAAGGCTGAAGGATGGATTCGATTGTGGTCAAAGGCGGCGGTGCGCTGTCGGGACAAATTCCGATTGCGGGGGCCAAGAACGCCTGTCTGACGCTTATGCCCGCGACCCTGCTGTCCGAAGAGCCGCTGACGCTGACCAACGCGCCGCGCCTGTCCGACATCCGCACCATGACCGAATTGCTGCGGTCCCTTGGGGCAGAGGTGACATCGATGCAGGACGGTCAGGTTCTGGCGATGTCGTGTCATGGCGAGATCAACACGCGCGCCGAATATGATATCGTGCGCAAGATGCGCGCGTCGAACCTTGTGCTGGGGCCGCTGCTGGCCCGCGAAGGGCACGCGCAGGTATCGCTGCCGGGCGGCTGCGCGATTGGTGCGCGCCCAATGGATATTCACACCGATGGTCTGGCCCTGATGGGCGCAGAGATCGACTTGCGTGACGGTTATCTGCACGCCAAGGCGCAAGGCGGGGCCTTGAAAGGTGCGGTCATCGACTTCCCCTTTGCCTCTGTCGGCGCGACCGAGAACATTATGATGGCCGCGACCTTGGCCAAGGGCACGACGGTGATCAACAACGCCGCGCGCGAGCCCGAGATCGTGGATCTCGCGGATTGTTTGCGTGCGATGGGCGCGCAGATCGAAGGCGACGGCAGCAGCCGGATCGAGATTCAGGGCGTTGACCGTCTGCATGGGGCGACCCACCGTGTTGTGACCGACCGGATCGAACTGGGCACCTATATGCTCGCTCCGGCGATGTGTGGTGGCGAGGTTGAATTGCTGGGCGGGCGCATCGACCTGCTGTCGGCTTTCTGCGAAAAGCTTGACGCGGCAGGGATCGACGTGACCGAGACGGACAAGGGTCTGAAAGTCGCGCGGCGCAATGGCGTGATCAACGCGGTGAATGTCACGACCGAACCTTTCCCCGGTTTCCCCACCGACCTGCAAGCCCAGATGATGGCGCTGCTGTGTACGGCGGACGGTACCTCGGTGCTGGAAGAAAAAATCTTCGAGAACCGCTTTATGCACGCGCCCGAGCTGATCCGCATGGGGGCCGATATCGAGGTCCACGGCGGCACCGCGACGGTGCACGGCGTCAAAAAGCTGAAAGGTGCGCCGGTGATGGCGACCGATCTGCGCGCATCGATTTCCCTGATCCTTGCCGGTATGGCCGCCGAAGGCGAAACGCGCGTCAGCCGTGTCTACCATCTGGATCGCGGGTACGAACATGTGGTGGCGAAACTGCGCGGCGTGGGCGCAAATATTGAACGGATCAAAGACCAATGACCGAAGATGCACGTTTCGAAGACGGGCGCGAAGCCCCGCTGAACCTCGGCGCGCTGGATGCCGATGACCTCAAGGTGATCTCCTCGCTGGCGCAGGATGCCGTGTTTCCGGGATCGGAAATGCGCTGGCTGCAAAAAGAGGGGCGCTTTGCCCTGCTGCTGAACCGCGTGCGGTGGGAAGACGCGGGCAAATCGCGCCACGCCCCGGAACGCGTGCAAACAATCTTGATGTTCAGCAACGTGCAGCGCGTGTCCAGCCAAGGCGTGAACAAGGGGGATGCGGATACTATCCTGTCGCTGTTGCATATCGAATTTACCGAAACCGATGCGCCCTCGGGCGACGTGCTGCTGACCCTCGCGGGGGACGGTGTGATCCGGCTGACGGTCGAAGCGCTGGATGTGACCTTGAAGGATGTGACGCGCCCCTATGTGGCCCCGTCGCGCAAGCTGCCGGAACATCCGGCCTAAGCGTTCTTCCACATTCTTTGCCGTGCGGGTCGCCCGCGTGGCATCCCTTCAAAGCCCATTGCACGTTGCAAAGGACATCCGATGCCCCAATTCCTAGACTTCGATCAGCCTGATTTCGAACAGGCGTTCACCGCGCTGCTTTCTGCCAAACGTGAAGACAGCCCCGATGTGGACGACACGGTGGCCGAGATCATCTCCCAGGTGCGGTCCAAAGGCGATGCCGCTGTGATCGAGCTGACCCAGAAGTTCGACCGCATCGCGCTGACCCCAGACACCCTGCGCATCACCGCTGCTGAAGTCCACGCCGCGGTTGCCGAAGTCTCGGACGCGGATCGCACAGCGCTTGAACTCGCTGCGGCGCGTATCCGTGCCTATCACGAACGGCAGCTGCCCGAAGATGCGCAGTGGCAGGACGACGTCGGTGCCACGCTTGGCTGGCGGTGGAGCGCGGTATCCGCCGCAGGGCTTTATGTGCCCGGTGGTCTGGCAAGCTATCCTTCCTCTGTCTTGATGAACGCGATCCCGGCCAAGGTCGCGGGGGTAGAACGGCTTGCGATGGTCGTGCCCACGCCGGACGGGGTGCTGAACCCGCTGGTGTTGCTGGCTGCGCGGCTGGCGGGCGTTGACGAGATTTACCGCATCGGTGGGGCGCAGGCGGTGGCGGCGCTGGCCTATGGTACCGACACAATCCCCCCCGTCGACAAGATCACCGGCCCCGGCAATGCCTATGTCGCTGCCGCGAAACGGCGGGTGTTTGGCAAGGTGGGCATCGACATGATCGCGGGCCCGTCCGAGATTCTCGTGATCGCGGATGGCGACAACGATGCTGACTGGATCGCCCTTGATCTGCTCAGCCAGGCCGAGCACGACGAAAGCGCCCAATCGATCCTGATCACCACGGACAAGGCCTTTGGCCGCGCGGTGTCGGATGCTGTGGATGCGCGGTTGGAAACGCTGGAACGGCGCGCGATTGCGGGCACCAGCTGGCGCGAGAACGGGGCAATCATTACCGTGCCGGATCTGGCGACAGCCGCCAAGCTGAGCAACCGTATCGCACCTGAACACCTTGAACTTTGTGTCGCGGATGTGGATGCGCTGAGTGCGCAGATCACCCACGCGGGGGCGATCTTCCTTGGTCAATGGACGCCCGAGGCGATTGGCGATTACGTTGGCGGGCCGAACCACGTGCTGCCCACGGCACGCTCTGCACGGTTTTCCAGCGGGCTGTCGGTGCTGGACTTTATGAAGCGCACGACACTGGCACGGATGACGCCGGACGCGCTGCGCGCGATCGGCCCGTCGGCGGAACGTCTGGCGCGATCCGAAAGCCTTGAGGCGCACGGTCTGTCGGTCACCGCAAGGCTGCGCAAACTGAACGACTGACGCAACGGCCCTTTGCCCGGCCCGCCGATGTCAATTGTAGAACCCCGCCGCCCGGTCTAAGGTCGGCGGGATAGACACTAAATGAGACGTCCCCATGTCCCGGATCACGCATATCGCGCTTGACGACGCGAACCTGCCCCCGCCCACGCCCGAGATAGAGCAAGAGCGCAAGGTCGCCATGTTTGATCTGCTGGAGGACAATGTTTTTACCCTGCCGTCGCGCGATGATCGCCCGGTGCCACAAGGGCCGTACCATCTGGGCCTGTCGATCCGTGACAAACGGCTGGTGTTTGATGTGAACACCGAAAGCGCTGAAAAGGCGGCGGAATTCCATCTGTCGCTGGGGCCGTTCCGGCAAGTTGTCAAAGACTATTTCCAGATTTGCGAATCCTATTTCGAGGCGGTCAAGAAATCCGCCCCCTCGCAGATCGAGACCATCGATATGGCACGGCGCGGGATCCACAACGAAGGGTCTCGGGTGTTGCAAGAGCGGCTTGAAGGCAAGGCCGAGATCGATACAGATACGGCCCGCCGCCTGTTCACCCTCATCTGCGTTCTGCACTACGGCGGCTAGATGACCCAGAAACTGCCCCAATCGGTGCTGTTTTGCTGCGATCACAACGCGGTGCGGTCGCCTATGGCCGAAGGGTTGATGAAAAAGTTCTACGGCACGGGCACCTATGTGCAATCCGTCGGCGTGATGAACGATCTGGAAATCGACGGTTTCTCTATCGCGGTGTGCCAAGAGCTGGACGTGGAACTATCCCGCCACCGGTCCCGCAGTTTCGACGAGATGGAGAATTGGGGCGATGATCTGAGCTCTTTCGATCTGATCATCGCGCTGAGCCCCGCCAGCCAACGCCGCGCGCTGGAACTGACGCGGTTTTATCATCTGACTGTGGAATATTGGCCGATCCTCGACCCGACAGGGTTGGGGGAAACGCGCGATGCCAAGATCGCGCAATACCGCGCCGCCCGTGATCAGATCAAAGACCGTCTGATTGACCGTTTCGGCCCGCCTTCGCGGCCACAGATCTAGGGCAGGGGCGTGCCCCTGCCGCCGGTGTCACGGTCTTAGGTGGCGCTGCACAGGGTCGATGCTGTCTGGCCATAGGCTTTCCATACAGCCCAGAAATCATTGTCGCTTTTGCGGTCGGACTGGCGCGCCTCTTGCAGGCTGTGAGGGTCCGAGAAAACGCGTACGCCACGGCGCTGTTCTGACGAAGAAAGCTCTTTGTCGGCAACGGCTTGGATACAGCCGCAGCGCGCCGCGCTCGCCTGTTTGCGCCCCGATTTCATGCAGGCGTTGTGGATCGGCCCGGTGGCGAACAAGACAGCGCCCCGGCCAAAGCCGCCGCTGGGGTTATAGCCGCGCGGTCCGCCGCAAGCGGCCAGCGTGCCAACAACACAGATCATCGTGAAAAGTCGTACCATCGTTTTGCCTCATCTCTCGGACGCCGGGTTGATCCCGAGGCTGCCCTAACTGCTGCTGGCATTTATGCCGGAAAACTGCAGATTGAGCAATTCACGATTGGGGGCGCAAAACGGAAATGCCTTTGCCCGAACAGGTCGGGCAAAGGCGTGTGTTGCTTAGAACTTCCAGCGCGCACCAACGAAGGTCACGTCCAGATCCTGATAGGAGGCCGACGGATCGTCGAAGTCATAGGTGCGGTGTGTTGCGTAAAGCTCGGTGTTGTACGCGTCGAGGCGCTGAACAACGGCGACACCCACGGAAGAGGTGCTGGACCCTGCGACGACAAAGTCGTTCCCGTCGTAGTAATCAACGGAGAAGGATGTCGAACCCGCCGCGATGTAATCACGGGTGATGCCCGCTTTGATGTAGGCGTAGTCTGCGTCACCCGCAACGCGGCGACCTGCGGAAACCGCGAGGTTCAGACCGGTTGGTTGGTGCAGAACAGCGGCGGAGCCCATGACCAGATCGTTGCTGGTGTCGCGGAACGAATAGCCCAAGCGCGCGTCGACCGAATAGTCACCGTAGTCTTGAACGTAGCGTGTGCCGACATCGGTGTAGTCGTTGTCATCGCCCGAGCTCAGGACTTCCTGACCGTAGGAAACCGATGCGGAGAAGCCGTTGAACACAGGTGTGTCATAGCGCACGCGGAAACGGCGGCTGCCGTCGAAAGAGCTGTTGGTGCCCCCGATTGTAACGGTCGACAGGGTGCCATCCGCGAAACGCAGTTGCTGGCTGCCCGCGATGTCGCTGATGCCCACATAGGCGGCAACACCGGTGCCCGAGAAGTCAGCTTCGGCCGAGCCATCTGTCGATGTGCTGCCTTGACCAAACGAGAAGATACCCGCGTTTGGCGTGCGGTATGTCAGGTCCAGTTTGCGCAGTTCGGTGCGGTGGTAGTCGAAATCCAGGCTGTCGTCGTCGCCATTGATGGCGGAGGACCCGGTCAGGCCAAGGCCTGCTTCGAAGGTCAGACGCAGTTCGGACCCGTTTTGCAGCGCTTGGGTCATGGTCAGACCAACACGGCTGTTGGAGTTGTCGTTGTCGATAAACGTGGTGTTTGTGTCTTCACCATCGTCAACGCTCAGAACGCCAAAGTTCAGTTGGCCGTAAACGTCCCAGACGGGGCCTTCTTGGGCCTGTGCCAGCGCGGGAAGCGACGCCAGACCAAGGGCTGCAACGGTCACTGTGCCAAGCGAGTGTTTCATCTTCATCTCAAAATTCCTTATTCGCCCGATCTGCAAGAGTGCAGACCATTTGAGAAGGCCGATCTAACGCCGCCGCCCGCGGGATAAAACCATAAGGCAGCCATACGAAATGCCGGTGTTGCAACATTGCTAAAGGGGGCGGTACCGCGCAGTACTGCCAAGCGCCTTGATATATTGGCGTTGGCGGCGGTATGCGGTTTCTGCATGGCAGGTGACCGCGAAAAAATCGCATCCCCCCTTTGACGTTTGCGATCAGAATGCAGGTAAATCCGCCGACGCGCGTCAAATGCCCTAAGGATCAAGGGGAACAGGCGATCCAGCCCATTGACCAGCGCTTGAATCCGCACCATATCCTTGCCTCATGACACCACTTTCACATATCCGCAATTTCTCCATCGTCGCGCACATCGATCATGGTAAATCCACGCTCGCCGATCGCCTGATCCAAGAGACGAACACCGTTTCCCTGCGCGATATGAAAGCGCAGATGCTCGACTCGATGGATATCGAGCGCGAGCGCGGGATCACGATCAAGGCCCAGACGGTGCGGATCAACTACACCGCCCAGAACGGCGAGGAATATATCCTCAACCTGATCGACACCCCCGGGCACGTCGACTTTGCCTACGAGGTCTCTCGCTCCATGCGCGCGGTCGAAGGATCGCTGCTGGTCGTGGACAGCACCCAAGGCGTAGAGGCGCAGACGCTCGCCAACGTGTATCACGCGATTGATGCGGATCACGAGATCGTGCCGGTTCTCAACAAGATCGACCTGCCTGCGTCCGACTGCGACCGCGTGGCGGAACAGATCGAGGATGTGATCGGGATCGATGCTTCCGAAGCGATCCGTGTTTCAGCCAAGACAGGTCAGGGCATTGTCGAAACGCTTGAAGCCATCGTGCATAAGCTGCCCGCACCAAAGGGCACGCAGGACGCGCCGTTGAAGGCGATGCTGGTCGATTCATGGTACGACAGCTATCTGGGCGTCATCGTTCTGGTGCGGATCATGGATGGTCAGCTGAAAAAAGGCGACCGTATCCGCATGATGCAGAACGGGTCGGTGCACCATGTTGACCGTATCGGCGTTTTCCGCCCCGCCATGACCGAGATCGACAGCCTCAACCCCGGCGAGATCGGGTTTCTGACCGCATCGATCAAACAGGTCCGCGACACACGGGTCGGGGATACAATCACGCATGAGAAAAAGGGCACCGAAACCCCGCTGCCGGGCTTTAAGCCAGCGCAGCCCGTGGTGTTCTGTGGTCTGTTCCCAGTGGACGCCGCCGAGTTCGAAGACTTGCGCGACAGTATCGAAAAGCTGGCGCTGAACGACGCGTCTTTCAGCTTCGAGATGGAAACATCCGCCGCCCTGGGTTTCGGTTTCCGCTGCGGTTTCCTTGGCCTGCTGCACCTTGAAGTCATTCGTGACCGGATCGAGCGCGAGTATGACATCGACCTGATCACCACCGCGCCGTCGGTTATCTATGACATCCACATGAAAGACGGCACGGTCGAGCAGTTGCACAACCCCGCTGACATGCCCGACCTGACCTTCGTGGACCACATCGAAGAACCCCGCATCAAGGCGACCATCCTTGTACCGGATGAATATCTTGGTGACGTGCTCAAGCTGTGTCAGGACCGTCGCGGCATCCAGATGGACCTGACCTATGCGGGCAGCCGCGCGATGGTTGTCTATGATCTGCCGCTGAACGAAGTGGTTTTCGACTTCTATGACCGGTTAAAGTCTGTGACCAAGGGCTATGCCTCGTTTGACTATCAGATGATCGGCTACCGTCAGGATGCGCTGGTCAAGATGTCTATTCTGGTTAACGACGAACCTGTCGATGCGCTCAGCACTATGGTGCACCGCGACCGTGCCGAAATGCGCGGCCGTGCCATGGTTGAAAAGCTTAAAGATCTGATCCCGCGTCACATGTTCAAGATCCCTATTCAGGCGGCCATCGGCGGCAAGGTGATCGCGCGCGAAACCCTATCGGCGATGCGCAAGGATGTGACCGCGAAATGCTACGGCGGCGACGCCTCGCGGAAACGCAAGCTGTTGGATAAACAGAAGGCGGGTAAGAAGAAAATGCGCCAGTTCGGCAAGGTCGACATCCCGCAAGAGGCATTTATCTCTGCCTTGAAGATGGACAGCTAAGACGATTATTCCAAAAGGGGCGCTTCATGCGCCCCTTTTCGTTGGAACGACACCAAAGGTCAGGGCAGCCTTGTCATCTGTGCAGGCACCGCCCCACCGTCCAGCAGCCGCGCCAGACAAGCGTGGGTGAACCCCCAGATATCTTCGTCGTGCACCAGATGGTGGGTCAAAAACCCCAAGGGTTCCTGCGGGTCCGTCAGCCCTTTGCGGCGGTCCTGCAGCAGTTTGGTGATATCCGCAATCAGCGTGTCCGGTGGCACAAGGCTGCGGGTGCCGCGCCAGAAAATCGGATCGATATGGGTGTTGATCTGCACCAACCCCGGGGCGGCAATCCGGTTATTCCGCGGCAGATAGGTCGACACCCCGACATAGCCTGCGTCTGCCAGCACCGGCAGCAACCCATCGTCCAACCGGTTCCACGGCGGCACAAAGATCGGCAGCAGGTCGTCGCCAAACAGCTGTTGCATCCGGTTCAGCGCTTGGGCAAGCTCGTGGGCCGCATCGGGGCGTGGGTGCCCGAACTCTGCCTTTTTCGCCCCGTCGGGCGCGTGGCTGATATGCTGCCAGCCATGCACCAGCGGACGGATCAGCGGACGGTCCTTGCTATAGGCGGCAAGCGCGGGTTCTGCATGTTTAGGGATCACGGCGATATGCACGGGCAGGGACAGATCCTCGGCCAGTGCGGCAAGGCGATCCAGCGCGGGGGTTGGGGCGATGGCATCATCATCGCGCCACCAGATCGGCAGGTGCAATCCCTCTGCGCGCCATATTGCAAGCTCGGCGTCAAGAGCGGTCCAATCCACGGTCATTGCGTGCCCTTTCGCATCGCCTCGGTCAGGGTGACCGTCCTCGCGGCCCCATCAAACCCGTCTGTCTGCGCAGGTCGGGTCGGGGCGGCGTGCAGAGTTGCCAAGGCGGATAGCAACCTGGCCGGTGTCAGATCAGCGCTGCGCAGCACCTCGATCCCCGGTAGCGCGGACAGCGCATCGGCGCGCAGCCCTTGTTCCACCTCGTTGCCGGCGTCAAAGGGCACAAACAGCGCCCGCACCCCGCTTTGCAGCACATCCAGCGCGGTATTGTAGCCGCACAAAGAGACAGAGGCGGCGGCGTTATACAGCATCTGGCGGAATTCGGGGCGCGCCGGTTCAATCACAACATTCGCGGGGGCATCCTGCATCAGCGCGGCGCTGCGTGCGGCCGCATCCTGCCCCCCTAGCAGCAAGCGCCAGACCCGCCCCGCATCACGCGCGGCCGCGGCGCGGCAGGTGTCGAACACATGCGCGCCCACATCGCCGCCCCCTGCGCTGACGATAATCTCGCCCGCGCCAAGCCGGTCGGGATGGGGGCTGGCGGGGGGCGGTGCAACGAAACCGGTATAGCGCAGTTTGCCCTGCATCGCGTCCGACACCGGCCAACTGAGCGAGAGCGGCGTCACGGCCTCGTCCGCATGGACCAGCACCGCATCGTAATACTGCGCGACCAGATCATCGGCCAGCTGCGCCTTGGCGGGTTTGGATGGCGGCGCGAGGATATCGCGTACCGATGCGCAGATCAGTGGGCGCGTGGGCAGGGCATCTGCGGTATCAAGCAGGGCCAGGAACTCCGCCTTGAGGGTGCGGCGCCCAAAGGGGAACAGTTCGGTGATCAGCAGATCGGGGGCGCGGGTCTGGATGTGGGCGATCAGCATCTCGCGCCGCGCTGCCTTCAACGCTTCAGAGGCAAGCGTGCCGTGTTCATCCAGCAGCCGCGCGAAATCCACACCGTCAGAGCGCAGCGGCGGCAGTTGCACCACGTCAACGCCGTCGCTGTTCAACTGCGGTGCGGGCATCCCGCCCGAGACGACCTGCACATCATGCCCCGCCGCCCCATAGGCGCGGCCAAGGGTCAAGGCGCGGGACAGATGGCCGGTGCCCAGCAGATGTGTGACGACGATGCTGACCTTCATAAGCGCGGCTCCAGTCGGATGGGATCAGGCTGGGCGGCCCAGCCCTTGGGTGAAATATCTAACAGATATAAGCGGTTGCGCTTGATCTGAAAGGGGGCGGGGCCAGCGAAACCCCAGCCGGTCGCATGGGCCAGCAAAACACGCATCACGCCGATATGGCAGACGGCGACAGTGTCGCGCGTCAAGCCGTTGGCCCAAGGGATCAGCCGTTCGCGCAGGCTGTCGGGGCTTTCGCCGCCGGGTGGGGTGTAGCCCCAGCCCCAATCCTCGATATCGCGGAACCCGCTGGCGGGGTCTGCCTTAAGGTCTACGCCGTGCAGCCCTTCCCACTTGCCCCAGTCCATCTCCATCAGCGCGGGCGCGGTTTTCGGCGCGCGGTCTGCGACCAGTCGGGCGGTTTCAGCGGCGCGGGACAGGGGGCTCGACACAAGATCGGCACGGTCCCAAGGCGCGGGCAATGCCAGCGCCGCCAGACCGGCACGGGCGTCATCATCCAGCGGGATATCCGTGCGCCCTTGAATGCGGCCCGCACGGTTCCAGCCTGTATGCCCGTGGCGGAGCAGGGCAAGCCGGATCACGGGCGCACCCCGCAGCTTTCCAACCCCGCCAGCAAGGTCGCGGTGGCAGTGGGAAGCAGATGATGTTGCGCAACAAAATCGCGGGCGGCTTGGGCGCGTGTGTGGCGTAGGGTTGTATCCGACAGCAGGCCTGTGATCTGTGCGGCAAGCGGCGCGGTGCCGCTTTCCGGCGCGGGATAGGAGGCAGGGGCCAGCACATCGCGCACGCCGGGGCGGTCTTGGGCTACGACGGGCAGGCCCGCGGCCTGCGCCTCCAGATAGGCGAGGCCAAAGGCTTCGTTCACCCCGGGCCAGAACAGCAGCGATGCATGGCGATAGGCGGCGGCCATGGCGGTCGCATCAAGCTCCCCAAGAAACCGAACCGCATCGCCAAAGGGGGCCATCATCGTCTCTATCTCGGTGCGGGCGGGGCCGTCACCCGCGATATCCAACCGCCAGCTGTCTGTTGGCAGCAGCGCCAGCGTCTCCGCGATGATCTGATACGAGGCACGTTTGTCCCCGTCGCGCAGCATGCCGACCGCCAGCATCGGGCCATCCAGCGCGGACGGCAGAGGCAAAGCGTCCTGTGCGAGAAACGGCGGCAGATGCACCAGCCGCTGCCCCGCGGTCTGATCGCGGCGCAGCGTTTCGGCATCGCGGTGTGTGAGGTAAAAGATCACATCCGCCGCGTCGCTTGCGGCCTCGGCAGCTTGGGCGAAACCGGCCCACGGGCCTGTCAGCCGTTTGCGCGCGCGGCTGGATTCGACCAGCAGATAGGGGATGCCAAGGGCGCGGGCAACGGCGGGGCCGATCAGGTCGGGGGCCTTGTAATAGTTATGATAGGTGATCCACGCCTGCCAGCATTCGGTACGACCGCGGGCGATGGCTTGGGTCACTTCGGTCTTGGCAGCATTGAACAGCATGGCCTGCGCCGCGCTGTCGCCCGCCCCGTCGCGGCTACGCAGGGTGCTGGCGACTGTGACGGTCGCGCCCCCCCGCTGCAGGGCAGTCATCAACCCACGCGCCATCGCCCGATCCCCCGAGGGTACCGGATGATCAGGCGACTTTAACGGAGCGTAGAACGCAAGCCGCATCAGCCGCCCTGTGCCAGCATGGCCGTCAGCCGTTTGTGTAGCTGGCGAATGCCGGGGGCCATGGTGAACTCTGCATGCAGGCGGTCGTGGGCGGCTTCGGCCAGCCGAGGGCCAAGCGATGGATCCTCCGCAAAACGCTGCATCGCCTCGGCAAGGGCGGCGGGGGCATCGTCGCTTAGCACGCCGGTGGTGCCGCTGGTGATGAACTCGGGGATGGCGGATACGGGCGTGCTGAGCAGCGGAAGCTTCTGGCTTGCCGCTTCCATCAGCACATTGGGCAGCCCGTCGCGGTCGCCGTCCTTGGCAATGCGCGAGGGCAGCACGAACAGATCGGCGGCACGCATGGCCGCGATCACCTCTGGCTGGTCGCAGGCCCCGCGCCAAGTGATCCGGTCGTTGATCCCGTGCATTTCTGCGCGTGCTTTCATCGGTTCCGACAGGTCCCCGCCGCCGATATGGGTCCAGTGCCAGTCAAACTCATTCGGCAGCAGCGCCAGCGCGTCGATCAGGTTATCAAAGCCCTTTTTCTCGACCATGCGCCCGACAGACATCATCTGGAACGGGTCGCTTTTGGCGCGTTGGACCCGGGTTGGCGGTTCGGGGAAACGCGCCAGATCCAGCCCGTGATAGACCAGATCAATCCGGCCCGGGGCGGAGGTAAGACTGCGCAGATGTTGCGCGTTAAAGTCCGTGCAGGTGGCACCAAAGGCGGCACCGTGGCTGGCGGGGTCCAGCTTTTCGCGCAACTCCCATTCGGGCGAGGTCCAGATGTCCTTGGCGTGGGCAGAAAAGCTCCACGGTAGTCCGCGCAGGATCGCGGCATAGCGCGCGACCGAGGACGGGGTGTGCAGGAAATGCGCATAGATGCCGCGGGTCTCGGCGGGAAGCTCATGTGCCATGACGCAGGCCTGACCAAAGCGGCGACGGCGGTTAGGGGTGTCATCGCGGGCAAGGTCTTGTTGGAAAACCTCCCATGCCGCGTCGTAACCGGGCATGGCTTTCGCGGCCTCTTGTGCTGCGGCCACACGCTCGGGATCGTCGCGCAGGTATTCCGGCAAATAGCGCACGCGCGCTTGCAGTCGGTCGTGCAACGGGTGGGTTTTCGTATCGGTCGGGTGGCGCAGCGACCAGATGTCGAACCGCAGACCGGCTTCTTCAAGGGCGACAAGTTCTTGTGCGATGAAGGTCTCGGACAGGCGGGGCCAGCCTTTGACTACAATGGCGAGGGGGGCGGGGTTGTCGGTCATGCGCCACCGCCCATCAGGGCGCGGCCCCGTTCAACCACCACGTCAAGCCCGTCCAGCAGCCCGTCTGCACCGGCTTGCGAGGGTTTGTTCTGATGCGGCAGGTTGCGGATTGCGGCGATCATCGCCTGCGGTGTCATGCCATCACGGGTTTCTTCCAACATGCGGACAAGCCCCAGCTCTTCGGCGCGGCTGGCACGGATCCATTGTTCCAACCGGGGCACGGTGCGCGGCACGATGACGGCGCGTTTGTCAAAAGAAAGCACCTCGCAGAAGGTGTTGTAACCGCCCATGCAAACCACGCCTTCAGCCCCGACATAAAGCTGTTCGATCCGGCTATCAAAGCCAAGCGCGGTCACCCGTCCGCCCAGCTTGGCCACCCGCGCGTCAAAGGCGTCGCGGACGTCGCCGGACAGGAAGGGGCCGTAGATCAGCTTGGCATTTGGCGTCAGGTCGGGGTCTTGCTCGTAGGCGTCCAGCACCAGTGACACCATCGCGGCACCGTCCCCGCCGCCGCCGGGGGTAATCAGCACATAGGGCTCTTCGGCGGGGGGCGTTTCGTCCGGGGCCTCGCGGCGCAGGTAGCCGGTCCAATGCATCCGATCGTGGGCCGCCTGCGACAGGGGCAGCCCCTTGGTCGGGTCATAGACATCGCGCATGCCGTAGACCCAAATCTCGTCATAATATTTCTCGGTCGCTTCAACCGCGCCCTTGCGTTCCCATTCGGCGGCCAGCACCTCGGGTTCATCCAGCACGTCGCGCAGGCCCAGCACGACTTTGGTGGTGCCATGTTCGCGCAGCCAGTTAAGGCTGGGCAGCAGTTCCCCGCGAAAGCCCGTCGGCTCTTTATCCACGATCAGCAGATCGGGGGTGTATTCCTCGATCGCGGTGCGGATCAGACCGGCCCGCAGGGAGGTGACCTCGTCGATATCAAGGCCAAGCGTTTGCGCCACATAGCTGCCGTCGGCCAGCTTCGTCACGCCGGGTAGGCGGATGTGGTCGACGCCTTTGGGAAAGGTGAAACGCCCCGCGACGGGCGATCCGGTCAGGATGATGGCCGAGGCATCTTCGTCGCCGTCCATCAAGGCGGCAGCCAGTGCGCGCGACCGCCGTAAGTGGCCCAATCCAAAGGTGTCGTGGCTATAGAAAAGCACCCGCCGCGCTGGTTTGCCATTGCGGGCGTTGTTCGAGACCGTTTGGCGCATGGGCCGATCCTAACTTAGTCAAATATCCTTGGCCGCACCTATCAGTCTGGCGGCTAGAAAGCGTTTATTGTCGAAGGCAGGTGAACCCGTCCCGCCCGATGCACCCAGAAACCGAATACACTCACATCACCTTGGTCTGCCGGTCGAACAGTCCAATAAGAATACCTTAGGCATCTATGGTGAACATGTCATGCATTTCAGCACCTTCCGCCATCGCCGCCCCTGAATGGGCTGCGAAAACCGGCGTTTGAGGGGGCCAAGCCCGTGGCAAGATGCGGCACGTGTCATATTCGGCGTCCTTCGCGGTTCATCGTCAGGGGGAGTAGGTGGGGCCGGGGGGTAAAGATTGCAATGGCACGGGGGGCGCCTTAGCGTCTCAAGACTGCGCCCCAAGGCCATGAGCGAGGACATATGCGGCATTTCATCTTCACCCTTCTTTTGTCGCTGTGGGTCTTGCCCTTTGCCAACGCCGCGACGGCGCAAGGAGTTCTGTCCCTTTTGCCAACAGCGCAGGAAACTGCCGTCAGCGATGCAGAAGGCGATGCCGCGCGACTGCAAGAGGTCATCAGACAAGCCGCTGAAAGCGGGGTGAGCGTGGTGGTGGTCGATAGCGCGGGCCAGTTGTTGAACCAGCCCGCATCTGCCCAACCGGCCGAGGGCGACCAGCAAGAGGCGGCGCTGGCCAAGGAAACCTCTGCGCTGATGCACCTGCAAGAACGGGGCAACCAGTTCCGCACTGCCTTGATCGAACGCATCGTTCAGTTGCCCGACGCGATCAACGAGGTGATCTATATCCTGCGGGCCGCCAGCCCGGACGGCACGCTTTGGGCCTTTGGTGAGACGCTGCTGGTGGCGCTCGCGCTGTTTGCCGTCGGGGCCGTGGTCGAGGTAGAGCTGTTCGGCAAGCGAATGGCACGCGGCTTCGTCACCGCCAAAGTGCAGGCGAACCCCGTTGGCTATACCGAAAAGATGCCGTTTCTGGTGTTTCGGTTCTTCATGGGGGTCATCGGCGTTCTGGTGTCGATGGTGGTGGCCTATATTCTGGGCGCGCTGCTGTTTGGACCGCTTGAAGACACGGCGATCCAGTTCACTGTCACGCTGATCAACATCGGCTATTTCGTCTGTCGCGTGGCCGCGGGCCTGTGGCGGATGATCCTGTCACCCTTCCTGTCGCAATACCGCATCCCTGTGTTCAGCGACCGCGACGCCAAACGCCTGCACCGCTGGCTGTGGATGATGGCAAGCCTTGATACCGTCGCGATCCTGTTCGGTATCTGGATCGCTGAACTCGGGCTGAACTATGATGTCTATGCCTTCATCGCCTCCCTGATGTCGGCGGCGATCGTCGTGGCGAATATTCTGATGATCTGGGTCAACCGCCGCCCCATTTCAAACGCGCTGCGCCAGGGCAAGCCCGCGTCGGAAAGCAGCGCCGTGGGGCGTTTTATGTCGCGGGCCTGGGCACCGCTGGTGGTGGCCTACGCGATTTTTGCCTGGTTCGAACTGACCTATGATCTGGTGCTCGAGAACCCAAGCTCCGTGCCTCTGATCGCGGGGGCCTATGGTATTCTGGTGTCGATCATCGTGGTCTACGGTGTGATCAACTATGCTATTGAACGCGGCTTTGCCCGCGCGCGCATGATGCGCCGCCTGAACGAGCTGCGCCGCGAGAAGCGCGCTGATGCCGCCCTGGACGAGGATGCGCCCGAGGCCGCCGGCACAGCGCAAACGGATGATACCATGTCGCTGGACGAGGCTGACCGACAGGCGGCAATGGTGCCACGCCAAAGTCTCACCAGCTTTGAAGGTCTGGCGCGGCGCGTAGCCGGTATCCTCGCCTTTGTTACGGGGGCCTATGCGTTCTTCTATATCTGGGACACAGAGGCAACGTTGATGGTCGAAAGCCACGCGGACAAGCTGCTGGACGTGATGGTGATCCTGTTTATCGGCTACGTCGTCTATCACGCCTTCCGCATCTGGATCGACAGCAAGATCGAGGCCGAAACCGCCGACCAGCCCGAGGCGGAACTGGGCGACGAAGGCAGCGGCGCGTCCTCTGCCAGCCGGTTGGCAACGCTGCTGCCGCTGTTTCGCAACTTTGTCCTGATCGTTCTGATCGTGACCATCGCCCTCATCGTGTTGATGGAATTCGGGATCAATGTCGGCCCGCTGTTCGCCGGTGCGGGGATCGTCGGTGTTGCCGTCGGCTTTGGCAGTCAGGCACTGGTGCGCGATATCTTTGCCGGCGCGTTCTTTCTGTTCGACGATGCCTTCCGCAAGGGGGAATACCTTGATGTGGGCGGCGTGAAGGGCACGGTCGAGAAAATCTCGGTCCGGTCGTTCCAGCTGCGCCACCATCTGGGCGCGCTGCACACCATTCCCTTTGGCGAGCTGCAGGTGATGACCAACTACAGCCGCGACTGGGTGATCATGAAGCTGCCGTTGCGGGTGACCTATGACACCGATGTCGAACGCGTTCGCAAGTTGATCAAAAAGCTCGGCATCGCGCTGCTGGATGATCCGGTGATCGGCGACAACTTTATCCAGCCGCTGAAATCGCAGGGCGTGATTGAAATGCAGGATTCCGCCATGATCATCCGGGTCAAGTTCATGACCAAACCGGGGGATCAATGGCTGGTGCGCAAGAAGGTCTATGAGGAAATCCGAGCCTTGTTCGAGCGCGAAGGAATCCGTTTTGCCCATCGGGAGGTCACTGTGCGTCTGGCCGACGGCAAGGTCAAAGACCTGAGCGACGAGGAACGCGATGCGGTGACCGCAGCGGCGCAGGCATCGCTGGAAGAAGAGGCACAAACCGGGCCGGAACCGGGCGGGGACGACCGATAGCCGCGTCTCGCGCAGTTGTGACATTGAAACGACGGCGGCGGGCGCTAGCATCATTGTCACCTGCAACAGGAGATTTCCCATGAAACAGTCCAGACGCCAATTCCTGACGACCACCGTCGCCACCGCCGGGGTTGTGACGCTACTGCCTTATGCCGCGCAAGCCGCGGCTCACGGCGGTAATATGTTCCCCATGACCGGCGGCGAGGTCAAAGTGCACCCCATCGACCACGCGTCCTTTGTGATGGAGACGCCAGCCGGCGTGATCTACTGCGATCCCGTGGGCGAGGTCGCCAACTACAGCGATTTTGCCACCCCCGATCTGATCCTGATCACCCACGAGCACGGCGATCACTATAACGCCGAAACACTGGCCGGTGTGGTGGGCGAAAACACGCAGATCCTTACCAATCCTGCGGTCTACGACATGCTGCCCGAGGCGTTGAAGGCCAAGGCGAATGCACTGGCCAATGGCGAGCAGGCGATGTTCAACGAGGTCTCGATCGAGGCGATCCCCGCCTATAACACCACCGAAGAACGCAAGCAGTTCCACCCGCAGGGGCGTGACAACGGCTATATCGTGAACCTCAGCGATTTCCGCGTGTATATCTCGGGCGATACCGAAGCGACGCCGGAGATGCTGGCGCTAGAGAATATCGATCTGGCGTTTGTCTGTATGAACCTGCCGTTTACCATGGACGCGACCTCGGCCGCGGCTGCGGTGTCGACGTTCAAACCCTCTTTCGTCTACCCCTACCATTACCGTGGGCGCGACGACGGCACGCAAGATCCCGCCGCCTTTGCCGCCATGGTCGGCGAGGGGATCGAAGTCAAAATGGGCGACTGGTACTGATCCGGCGCAGCGGGGGGCCAGCCCCCCGCACCCCCCGGGATTTAGACCATTCGGAACTGAAGGCCCCAGCGGGTCAGGATTTATACGGATCAAGACTTGCGCGCAGACCATCGCCCAGGAAGTTGAACGCCAGCACCACGACGATGATCGGCAGCATGGGAATGGCGGTCCACCAGTAGATCTCGATGCTCGCCAGATTTTGCGCGTCATTCAGCATGACGCCCCAGCTGACCGCGGGCGCGCGTAGGCCCAACCCGAGGAAGCTAAGCGCGGTTTCCCCAAGGATCATCGCCGGGATCGACAGGGTTGCGCTGGCGATCAGATGCGACATGAAATTCGGCAACAGGTGTTTGCGGATCACCCGTGCGGGCGACGCGCCCATCATCTCGGCCGCTTTGACGTATTCCTCTTCACGCAGGCTCAGGAATTTTGACCGCACCGCCCGCGCCAGCCCAGGCCAGTCCAGAATCCCGAGGATGATCGAGATGATAAAGAACACCGACACCGGCCCCCAGTTCGATGGCACCGCCGCCGAAAGCGCCAGCCAGAGCGGGAGCTCTGGCAAGGACCGCAAGATCTCGATCGCGCGGTTGACCAGCCAGTCGGTCTTGCCGCCGAAGTAGCCGGCCAGCGATCCAAAGAAGATCCCCAGCACAAAGCTGACCGTGATGCCGATCAACCCCACCGTCAAGGACAGCTGCGCGCCATAGAGGATGCGGCTGAACACATCGCGCCCCAACCGATCCGATCCCCAGAGAAACACCGTCGCCCCGTCAGGCGCGCAGAACAGGTGGGTGTCGCTGGGGATGACAGCAAAGAGGTGGTAGGTTTCACCCTTACAAAAATACTCAATCTTGCGCGGGTTGCTGGTATCGGTGTCGTATTCCCAGCGGAAATTCACCAGATCCGCAGTGCCCGTCGTCTCGTAGACAAAGGGGCCGATGAAACTGCCCTCGTGCCAAAGGTTGATGCTTTGGGGGGGCGCGTAGATGTGTTCGGCGTTGCGCTCGTTTGGTGTGTAGGGCGCGATGAACCCCGCCACTGGCAGGATCAGATAGCAGAAGGCCAGAAACAGCCCGGATACCAGCGCCAGCTTGTGCCGCCGGAACTTGCGCCACATCAGCCGCGCGACAGAGGCGTCCATCTCGGCCCGCTCAAGCGCGGAAAGATCGGCGTCGTCGGTCCAGGGGGTGGTGTCGACAAAGCGGTTGTCCGGCTGGATGCTCATGAGCTGCGTGCCCCGTAACGGATGCGCGGATCAAGCAGGACCAGCAGCATGTCAGAGATCATCGTGCCGATCAGCGTCAGCAGGGCCACGAACATCAGGATGAACGCCGCGAGGAACTGGTCTTGGGACTTCAGCGCCACCAGCAGATAGGGCCCGATGGTTTGCAGGCCCAGCACCACCGATACCAGCACAGAGCCCGACACCATCGCAGGCAGCAGGTTCCCGATATCCGCGACAAAGGGGTTGAAAGCCACGCGCAGCGGGTATTTCGACAGCAGACGCGCGGGGCCCATACCCTTGGCCTTGGCGGTTTCCACATAGGGTTTATCAAGCTCGTCGAGCATATTCGCCCGCAACCGCTGCATCATCGCGGCGGCTCCGGCGGTGCCGATCACGAAGGTCGGAACGATCAGGTGCAGCAGGACCGAGCGTACTTTCTCCCAAGACATGGGCTGGCCCTCAAGCTCGGGGGCCATAAGCCCGCCAATCGGCAGGTCAAAGTATTTATGGCCATAGTAAAACAGGATCAGTGCCAGCAGGAAGTTCGGTGTCGCGAGCCCGAGGTAGCCCAGAAAGCCAGCGGTATAATCGACCCAGGTCTCGGATTTGGCTGCGGCGAGCACGCCAAGCGGCAAGGCGATAAGATAAACGAATAATACGGCGGCGAGATTGACCAGCACCGTCATCCATAGCGCATCGCCGACGATTTCGCCCACGGGGCGGTCAAACTCGAACGACCAGCCGAAATTGCCTTGGATCAACCCGGCAAACCCCTGCGGCCCCGGCACCATGCCGACCCAGATCAGGTATTGCTTCCAGATCGGTTCATCCAGCGCGTATTCGTGGCGCAGAAACTCGGCCTTGGCGACGCCTTCGGCCTGACCCGTGGCGCGCAACTCGGCGATCTGGTTCGACAGATAGTCGCCGGGTGGCAGGTTGATGATGACGAAGACCAGAAGCGAGACCACCCAGAGGGTCAGTAGCATGGTGATGAAACGCCACACGGCGTATCGGAGGAAGATCATCGGCTTACCTGCACATGGGGGTCTTGGAAGTAGAATTCGTCGATGCGGTGAATGCCGAAATGTGCGCCGGGATCAAAGGCCCAGATTCCATGCTCCGGTACATTCATCAGATCGTTTGAGACGACGACGGGTTGCGGGGCCTCGGCCAGCACGCCGATGGCGAATTGCTGTTCGGCGTGGATGGCGAGCATCCGCTTCCAGATGTCTTCGCGCACCTGTGGGTCGTCGGTGTGGTTCCAGTCATTCGCCAGCAGCATCAGCCGTTTCGCGGGCTGCATATCAGGGGGCGACCCGGCCTGTCCAACTGTTTGGTAGTATTGGCCCCACATCGGCCAGGCAAAGAATTCCTGATTGGTGGGCGCCAGATAGGACGGAGAGGTCGACGGCCCCGGAAGCCCGTTGTCCCAGCCGAACCAGACCGAGGCCATGGTCCGCCCTGCATAGATCCGGTTGCGCAGGATATCGCGGTCCAGCGGGCGCATGATCAGGCGGATGCCCAGATCACGCCATGTGTCCGCGATGATCGCCAGCGCGTTTTCTTCCTCGCTGCGTTCGCCGGCGGTTTCGATCACGAATTCCATCGGGCGGCCATCGGGAAGCTTGCGGAGCCCTGCGGGGGTGCGGTCTGTCAGACCCATATCATCCAACAGCGCGTTGGCATGGGCGAGGTTCATCATGGACCACGCATGTGTGTTGTCGTCGTTGTAAAGCGCGCTTTGCGACAGGGCGGACATGCCACCTTCGCTGGCGAGGCCGAAATAGAGCGCGCGGTTGATCATGCGTCGATCGATGCCGAGGCTCAGGGCGCGGCGAAAACGCACGTCGCGCATGACCTCGCGCCACACGGGGTCGGCGAAATTCAGGTTGGGATAGATGGCGATCTGGCTGGCGGCACCGTTGGCCCAAAGCAGGGTGCGGTATTTGCCGCCGTCCGCCTCGCCTTTCTTGAGGATCGCGACATCGGGGAAATCGAGCCCGCGCGCCTGCAGGTCGACCTCGCCCGCGTTGGCCTTGGCCGCGATCAGCCCACCGCCGACCACGGTCATCTGCACCACATCGATATAGGGCAGCTGCACGCCCCGGCTGTCGATACGGTGGAAATAGGGGTTACGCACAAAGAGCTTGCGCGAGCTGTCCTTGTCCGAGGAGTTGATCCACGGCTGCAGGGTCGGCAGCGCGGGGTTGTCGAACTTGTACATATTGTCGCGCTTGTTGTGCAGCGCGGCCCAGCTTTTGACCCGCGCGGCTTTGACCTTTTCGACCAGCGCATCGGGATCGGCGAACTTCTTATGGAACTGCGACAGGTAGTGGGCGGGGCGATAGATGAACGGTGGGCTTGCTTGCGCCAACAGCGGCAGGAAGTTCGGATTGGGAATCTGCCATTCGAACACGACCGTATGTTCATCGGGGAAGGTGACCTTTCCCATGCGGTTGTCCACGATCATGAAATCCGGCGGCCCGCTGGGGGTGATGTCCGGGTCGTTGGCAACATTTTCCCACCAGTAACGGAAATCATCCGAGGTAAAGGGCATGCCGTCCGACCAGCGGTGACCGGGGCGCAGGTGAAGCGTGAATTTGCGTCCTTCTTCCACGTCCACCGCCGCGAGGATATCGGGGGCAAGCGTGTAGTCAGGCTGATACCCTACCAGCCGCGCATAGCCGTAGACGACCATCTGCCGCACGTCCTTGGTGCGCGAGATCAACGTGCGTAGCGTACCGCCCTGACGCCCAAAGCTGCGGCCCTTGGCTTCGAGGTCGACGACCAGCGGCTCTGACGGGATGCGGTCCTGCACGTGGGGCAGGCTGCCGGCGTTGACCTCTTGCGCCCAAAAGCTGCTTTCTTGCAGCACGGGGCCGTCGCTATGCGCGGCAAGGGGCGCGAAGGCGAGGGTCGCGGCGAGGGCAAGGAGGAACTTACGCATGACAACGTACCTTATGGCCGGGCTCAAGCTCGCGCAGGGCGGGGGCGTGATGGCCTTCAAAACGGAACTGTTCGGGCCAGAGCGTGGGAGAGCCCGCGCCCTTGGCGACCAGATCAAGATCGATGGGCCGGCTGATGTCGGGTTCGGGCTGTGCCGCGATCAAGGCGCGGGTGTAGGGGTGTTGCGGATTGTAGAACAACGTGTCGGGCGGGGCCTGTTCGACGATCACGCCAGCGCGCATAACCGCGACCTCGTCCGCGATGCGGGCAACGACCGCCAGATCGTGGCTGATGAACAGGTAGCTCAGGTTGGCGCGGTCGCGGATGTCTTCGAGCAGGGTTAGAATTTGCTCTTGGACCGAGACATCCAGCGCCGAGGTGGGTTCGTCGCAGATCAGCAGCTTCGGATCGAGCGTCAGCGCGCGGGCAATGGACAGCCGTTGGCGCTGGCCGCCTGAAAACGCATGCGGGAAACGGCCAAGCATATCAGGGTTCAATCCGACCCACCGCAGCATTTCGGCCGCCTTTTCGCGGCGGTCGCGGGCGGTGCCGATGTTGTGCACCTCCATCGGTTCGGTCAGGGCTTGCTGCACGCGCATCCGCGGGCTGAGCGAGGAATACGGGTCCTGAAACACCATCTGCGCTTGCCGTTGGAATGCGGTGCGTTCAGTGGGCGACAGATCATGCACGGCCAGCGGTGCGGCGGCGGGGTCGGGGCGAAACAGCACTTCGCCGCCGGCATCGGGACGTTCGGCCCCCATGGCGATGCGGGCGCAGGTGGTCTTGCCCGATCCGCTTTCGCCAACAATCGCCAGTGTCTTGCCACGGGGCAGTTGCAGGTCAACGTGCTGGCAGGCGGAGACGGACACCGGCTTGCGCCAGCCGCCCGCCCGCATGGTGTAGGTCTTGGACACGTCGCGCAGATCAAGGATCACATCGTCTGCGGGCTTCGTGGATGCGGGGGCAGGGGCGGCCACGGCGGGGATCATCGGGGCGGCGGCGAAAAGCTTGGCGGTATAGGGGTGGGCAGGGCTGCCCAACACCTCTTGCGCATCGCCCCGTTCCATCACGCGGCCCTTGTTCATCACCACGACACGCTGCGCCATATTCGCCACGACGCCCAGATCATGGGTCACAAGGATCACACCCATACCGGTTTCTGCCTGAAGCGACCGGATCAGCCCGAGCACCTGCGCCTGTGTCGTCACATCCAAGGCGGTCGTCGGTTCGTCTGCGATCAACAGCTCGGGCTTGGCGACCATGGCCATAGCGATCATCGCGCGTTGGCGCATCCCGCCGGACATCTCGAACGGATAGCTTTTCCAGGCGCGCAGGGGATCGACAAAGCCGACCTTCTCAAACTGTTCGATCACGGCACGTTTGGCCGCCCTTCGTCCCATATTGCGGTGCAAGCGCAGCACTTCGGCGACCTGATCGCCAAGCCGGTGCAGCGGCGATAGCGACCGCATCGGCTCTTGAAAGATCATCGAGATGCGATCCCCCCGAATGGCGCGCATCTTCTTTTCGGGGAGGGACAGCAGGTTGACGGCACCCTCGGCCCCGTTGAACCGGATCGACCCGCCGCGCATCTGTGCCGCATCGGGCAGCAGTCGCAAAACCGACCGGCAGGACAGCGTTTTGCCAGACCCGCTTTCGCCCACCAACGCGAGGGTTTCGCCCGCGTTCAACGCAAAGCTGACGCCGTCCACGACCGACGGGCCGTTGCCGAAACCGATCGACAGATCATTTACTTCAAGAAGGGGGGCCATTGTTATCCCAAGCGGGTCAGAGCGATCATTATCTATCGAGTGAAGCCGATAAACACCCAAGCGTCTAGGGGGCAGCGCAAAAACCAAGCGTCAGCGGTACACAAAGGGCGGCGGCGTCCCCATGTTGCATCAGTACGACCCAACCCGAAGGAGAACCGCGATGAGCCGCCTGGACATTTTTATCGACCGTATGGTGTCACAGCGTGCGTGTCTCGACCATGCCGCCGCCCTGACGCAGACAATGACGGGGCCGGTGTTCGAGCTGGGATTGGGCAATGGCCGTACCTTTCACCACATCCGTGAAACGATGCCCGACCGCGATATCTTTGTGTTTGAGCGCGCTGTTGCATCGAATCCCGATAGCACGCCCGAGGACCATCAGCTGATCCTGGGCGATGTGCACGAAACCCTGCCTGCGGCACTGACGCGCTTTGGCGCGAATGCGGCTCTGATTCACGCGGATCTTGGCGGGCATAACCTTGCAAAAAACGATGCTTTCGCGCGTGAAATCTCGCCCTTGGTCGAGCCGTTATTGGCCGTCGGGGGCATCATGGTGTCCAGTGACCGGATGTATTTCGACAATTTGATCGAAATCCCCTTACCACCTGAAGCTGTGGAGGGACGCTGCTTCATGTACCGCCGCGAGAAGTCATGATCTGAATTAAGTACTTGATAAGTATTGGTTAAATGGTGAGCGGCGTCGGTATTCCGGCGCCGCTTTAAGTTTCGCTTGCACGTTCCAAATCCCCTCCCTAGTGTGCGCCCGAGACATAGTGAAACGATGTTTCGCATGGTAAAACAATTCTTGGGAGGGAATTACATGTCCTTTTTGAAAAACCTATCTTTCGCTGCTGCAATGACTGTGGCGGCTTCCGTTGCCGGTGCTGAAACCGTGCTTATCCACGGCGAAGCAGGCCCGAATCGCGGTGCCCGTGCAGATGCGTTGCAGTGGTTCGCCGATCAGGTTGCCGAGCGGTCGGAAAACGATCTGCGCCTCGACATCCAGTGGGGCGGCGCGCTGTTCAAGGCGAATGCGGCCGTACAGTCCATCGGTGACGGTGTGGCAGATATGGGGTCGGTGATCGCGGTGTATTACCCGCAGGAAATGGCCGCCTATGGCATCGCCGATCTGCCCGTAAACAACCCGGACGCCTGGGTCGGTATGCGCGCCACGGACGAGCTGATGCGGTCGAACCCCGCGATTGCCGAAAATCTGGCTGAAAAGAACCTCGTGTACATCGGCACATGGACCACAAGTCAGGTGAACATCGGCTGTAAGGGCGACGCGATCCGTTCGGTTGCAGATATCGCCGGCAAGAAAGTACGCGGCACAGGGGCCTACGGTAAGGTCTTTGGTGACGAAGGCGCGAACATGGTCAACATGTCGATCTATGACGCGTACCAAGGGCTCGACACCGGTCTGATCGATTGTAGCCAAGGGTATTCCTACGCTGTTGCCGCGCTGAAGCAGGCCGAAGTCATGGACAACTACACCCTGTTGAACTGGGGCCAGGTTGGCGGCGTCGGCATCTTCATGAACAAAGACATGTTCGATGCGCTGTCCGAAGATCAGCAAGCTGTGCTGCTGGAAACCGGTGCTGATCTGTCCGATGAATTCGGCCGCATGATCACAACCGCGAACGACAACGCCATTGCCGCGATGAAAGAGCAAGGCGTCGAAGTGTTCGAACTGCCCGCGGAAGAGCGCGCCAAGCTGGTCGAAGGCGGCGAGAAGTATCTGGCTGAGTGGGTCGAGACAGCCAACCGCACCGGTCTGCCGGGCGAGCAACTGCTGGAAGACTACAAGGCGCTGATCGCCAAATACACGCAAGAGCGCGACGAGAACGGTTACCCTTGGGCAGCTGACAACAACTAAACACAAGCTTTGGGAGGAGCAGGGACCATGTTGGTACCACTTGAGAAAATCCTGTTGGGGTTGGGCGCGGCTGCGGTCATCCTTTTGGGGATCTTGATCACGTCCAACGTGGTCGCACGCGCCGTCTTCGCATCTAGCGTACCCGATAGCGTCACTTTGGTGCGGGAGCTGATGGTTGCGGCCATCCTCCTGCCCCTTGCGGCAGCGACCGCAAACCGCGCTCACGTTAGTGTGGCTTTTGTGTCCGACCGGTTCGGGCCCAAACTCCGGTCCTGGCTTATTGTGCTGGGGTCGGTCATGGGGATGATCGCCTTGGGCGGTCTGATCTATTCCGGCGGCCGCGAATTCCTGAGCGTTTGGGAAAAGGGCAGCTTTTTCTACGGTGACCTGAACCTGCCCAAATGGCCCGGACGTCTGTTGTTTGTGGTCGGTATCGCCGCCTGCTGGCTGCGTCTGGCGGAACTGGCGATCCGCGATGTGCGGACCATCCTGTCCGGGGGCATCGTCTCGGACGAAGAAAACCACACAATCGAGCTCGTTGCCGAAAAAGAGGTGCTGTAATGGATGCGTCGACCATCGGGCTGATTGCCTTTGCTGCCGTTCTGATCCTGTTGGCGCTGCGTGTGCCGATTGCCTTTGCGCTGGCCAGCGTCGCGACGATTGCGACCTTCTTTATCTTTGCCTTCCGCACTGGCACTTTCATGCCCGAACGTGCCATCCGTGCCACAACGTCGATGGTGTTCTCGAACTCCTTTGACCTGATACACTCTTACGATCTATCGATGATACCGCTGTTTGTCGCCCTTGGGCACATTGCCTATCGCGCGGATATCACGACCAAGATCTACCACGCGGCCAAGGTCTGGCTGACGCGTCTGCCCGGCGGTGTTGCCATGGCAAGTGTCATGGGCTGTGGCGGATTTTCGGCCATTACCGGCAGTTCTATCGCCTGTGCCTCGACCATGGGGAAAATCTGTACGCCCGAGATGCTGCGCATGGGCTATGACCCGCGTCTGGCAACAGCGTCGGTCGCGGCAGGGGGCACGCTGGGGTCGCTGATCCCGCCGTCTGTTCTGTTCATCATCTACGGTATCTTCACCGAGACCTCGATTTCGTCACTGTTCCTCGCGGGTGTTTTGCCGGGGCTGCTGACGCTGGCGGGCTTTATCCTCGTGATTGCCGTCTGGGTCTGGCGTTCGCCCGAAATCGCCCCTTCGACAGCGACACGCTACTCCGCCAAGGAACGCTTTGCGGCGGCGGCTGAAAGCTGGCCTGCGGTCATGTTGTTCGTGTTGATCATCGGCGGTATCTACGGCGGTATCTTTACGGCGACCGAAGCGGCGGCTGTCTGCGTGGTCGCAGCGACGCTGATCGGTTTTGCGCAGCGCAAGCTGACCTTGCAGGGCCTGTGGGACGCGGTGAAAGAGACGTGCATCCAGACCGCGGCGATCTTCTTTATCGCGGCAGGAGCCAAGATCTTTGTGGCCTTTATCGCCCTGACCAACGTTGCCCCGATGATTGTGAACGTCGTGGCCGAGGCAGAGCTGTCCGTCGTAGTCCTGCTGCTGGCGATTGCCGCGATCTATCTGCTGCTTGGCATGTTCCTTGATCCCATCGGCATCATGGTTCTGACCCTGCCGCTGATGATCCCGCTGGTGGAAAGCTATGACATGAACCTGATCTGGTTCGGTGTTGTGGTGATTAAGCTGCTGGAAATCGGGCTGATCACGCCGCCTGTCGGGTTGAACGTCTTTGTTATCGCCAATGTGGTGGGCAAAGAGGCTCCGATCGACAAGATCTTTGCCGGTATCACGCGCTTCCTCAGCGTTGACGTGATCGTGCTGGTGCTGATCATGTCCTTCCCGATGATCTCGCTGCTTATTCCTATGGCGGCGCGATGAGTGGGGACCCCACAGACAGGAAGTTTGCCAACACTCTGGCGCGGGGGCTTGCTGTATTGCGGGCCTTTCGCGCCAGTGACAGCGGGCTGACCCACGCGCAGATTGCCGACCGGACGGGGCTGCCCAAGCCTACGGTGTCGCGGCTGACCTATACGCTGTGCGAACTGGGCTACCTCAGCCACGGCGGGCGCAATGACCGCTTTCGGCTAGGGCCGTCGGCTATCGCGCTTGGCTCTGTCGCATCGGTGGCGGTGAACTTTCTGGATTTGGTGTCCGACGCCATGCAAGAGCTGGCCGATAAAACGGGCACGCTATTGCTGGTCGCCGTGCGCGACGACGAGAAAATGATGCTGGTGCGCACATGGCGGCCACAGAATGCATCGACCATCTGGCTGGAGCCGGGGCACCGGATTCCCGTGTTCGGATCGTCGTCGGGCATGGCCGTCGTGGCGTCACTTGGCGAAGAGCGCTTTGAGCAGTTGACGCCCGAAGCGGATATGCGAAGGTTCCGGGCGGAGGGATATTCGCAATTGATAGAACAAGGGTTCGCCTACGCGTCGGAGGGCACACGATATGCCAGTACGATCAACGCCGTAAGTGTCCCCTATTTTGCCGAAGAGTTCGGCGAACCGGTATCGTTTACCGCCGGGGCCATGCCACATGATTTGCCCGATTCCCGTATCGTGCAAGAGGTCGGCCCCGCGTTGCGTGAACTGGTGCGTGCGCTTGAACAGCGCACCGGGCGCACCCCCGCGCTCAGCCGCCGGGACTGAAACAAGACTAGACCAAGGAATATGCTAAATGACTGACAAGATTGGATATACCCGCAAAGGCGACGTGGCCGTACTGCGGATCAAGAACCCCCCGGTCAATGCGTTGTCCCATGCTGTTCGTGAAGGTCTGGTGGCCGGTATGGCGCAGGCCGAGGCCGATGACGGCGTCAAAGCTGTGGTTATCGTCGGCGAGGGCCGCGCCTTTATCGCCGGTGCGGATATCACCGAATTCGGCAAAACGCCGCTGGAACCTTTCCTGCCCGATGTGTGCAAACGGATCGAGGATTCCCCGCTGATCGTTGTCGCCTCCATGCATGGTGTGTCCTTGGGCGGCGGGCTCGAGATCGCGCTGTCGGCGCATTACCGCGTGGCGCAGCCGTCGGCCAAAGTGGGCCTGCCCGAAGTGCATCTGGGCCTGATCCCCGGTGCCGGTGCGACCCAGCGGTTGCCGCGTCTGATCGGTGTGGACCCCTCGCTTGATCTGATCACCTCTGGCCGTCAGGTCAAAGCGGCCGAAGCCGAAAGCCTTGGCATTGTCGATCAGGTCACCGAGGGCGACCCCGAGGATTTGGGCGTCGCCTATGCCGAGAACCTGATCGCCACCAACGCACCGCGCCGCCCCGTCAGCGAGATGGCCGCACCCGCGCCGATCGACTGGGATGCCGCCTATGACGGGACGCTGAAAAAGGGGCGGGGGCAAATCTCTCCGGCGCAGGCGGTCCGCGCGGTTCAGGCCGCGGCGGAACTGCCCTTTGACGAAGGCATGCTGGCCGAGCGCAAGATTTTCATGGAGTTGATGGAGACAGACCAACGTCAGGGCATGATCCACGCGTTCTTCTCCGAGCGTGCGGTAGGCAACCTGCCGGAACTGAAAGGCGTCGAACCCCGCGCGTTGCAATCCATCGGCATCATCGGCGGCGGCACCATGGGCGCAGGCATCGCCACGGCTGCGCTGTTGGCAGGCTTCAACGTCGTGCTGATCGAGATGAAGGAAGACGCGGCAGAGGCCGCGCGCGGTCGCATCGCGGGCAATCTTTCCGGCGCGCTTAAGCGTGGCAAGATCACGCAGATGAAATACGACGCGATGACCAACACCGCGCTTGAGGTGTCGATCAACTATGACAGCCTCGCCTCGGTCGATCTGGTGATCGAAGCCGTATTCGAGGATATGGGTGTCAAGAAAGAGGTGTTCGGCAAGCTTGATGCCGTGTGCAAGCCCGGTGCTATTCTGGCGTCCAACACGTCCTATCTGGATGTGGACGAGATCGCGGCCAGCACCTCGCGCCCTGCGGATGTGATCGGGCTGCACTTCTTCTCGCCTGCGCATATCATGAAGCTGCTCGAAGTGGTGGTCGCCGAAAAGACCGCCCCCGATGTGGTTGCCACGGGCTTTGCTCTTGGCAAGGCGCTGAACAAGATTTCCGTGCGCGCCGGTGTCTGCGACGGCTTTATCGGCAACCGTATTCTGGCAACCTACCGCACCGCCGCCGATCACATGGTGCTTGATGGTGCATCGCCGTTCCAGATCGACAAGGCGCTGGTGGATTTCGGCTTTGCCATGGGCCCCTTTGCCGTGGGCGATCTGGCCGGACTCGATATCGGCTGGGCCACACGCAAGCGCAAGGCGGCGACGCGCCACCCTGCCGAACGCGTGCCGACATACCCCGACAAGATCTGCGAAGCGGGCAACTTTGGTCAGAAGACCGGCAAAGGCTACTATATCTATGAGGCCGGATCGCGCGGCGGCGTGCCGAACCCCGAAGTGTCCGAGCTGATCGCCGCCGAACGCGCCGAGCGTGGCATCACCCCGCGTGACTTTACCGACGCAGAGCTCGTCCGCCGCTATATGGCCGCCATGGTCAACGAGGCGGCAAAGGTCGTGGGCGAGGGCATCGCGAAGCGGCCCTTGGACGTGGATATGGTCCTGCTCTTTGGCTACGGCTTCCCGCGCTACTGGGGTGGCCCGATGAAATGGGCCGACCTGCAAGGGCTGCCTGCACTGCTGGCCGACATCGAAAGCTACGCCAAGGAAGACGCCTGGTTCTGGGAACCCGCGCCGCTACTGAAACAGCTGGTGGCCGAAGGGCGCAGCTTTGACGACCTGAACAAACAAGCCGCCAAGTAAATGAACAAGGGCGCAATGCCCGACAGTATAAACCGGAGGAAGACAAATGGATCTGAGCTATAGCGACGAAGAAAAGGCTTTCCGCGCCGAAGTGCGGGCCTTTCTTGAGGAAAAGCTCCCCAAGGAAATGAGCGACAAAATCCGCAAGGGTGAAGAGCTGGGTAAAGACGGTCAGGAACAGTGGCATGCGATCCTGAACGCCCAAGGCTGGCTGGCCCCGAACTGGCCCAAGAAATTTGGCGGTGCGGAATGGAACGCGGTGCAGCGTCACATCTTCGAAGAAGAGGCCGCTGCCGCCTATGCGCCACGCATCGTGCCTTTTGGCCTGTCGATGCTGGCGCCTGTGCTGCAAAAGTTCGGCTCGCAAGAGCAGAACGACTACTGGCTGCCCCGCATCCTGTCGGGCGAAGACTGGTGGTGTCAGGGCTATTCCGAGCCGGGTGCGGGGTCCGACCTTGCCTCGCTCAAGACCGAAGCGGTTCTGAACGACGAAGGCACGCACTACATCGTCAACGGCCAGAAGACGTGGACCACCCTGGGTCAGCACGCGAACATGATCTTCTGCCTTGTGCGCACCGACAAGACGGTGAAGCAGCAAGAGGGTATTTCCTTCCTGCTGATCGATATGGACACCCCCGGCGTCGAAGTGCGCCCGATCATCCTGCTCGACGGCACCCACGAGGTGAACGAAGTCTGGTTCTCGGATGTGAAAGTCCCGGTCGAAAACCTTGTCGGCAAAGAGAATGAAGGCTGGACCTACGCCAAGTATCTGCTGACCCACGAACGCACCAACATCGCGGGCGTCGGGTTCTCGCAAGCGGGTCTGACCGCGGTCAAACGTATCGCCAAGGCAGAGATGTCCGGCGGCAAGCCGTTGATGCAGAACCCGCATTTCGCGGCACGTGTGGCACAGGTTGAAATCGACCTGATGGCGATGAGCACCACAAACCTGCGCATCGTCTCCAAGGCGGCAGCGGGCGCGGCACCGGGCGTTGAATCGTCCATGCTGAAGGTCAAAGGCACGATCATCCGTCAGGAGATCAACGACCTCGCGCGTCGTGCCGCTGGTGCCTATGCGATGCCATTCGCATCCGAAGCGATCGAAGGGTCGAACCTGGCCCTGCCTGATCCGTTGAATGCCGGCCCCGTCGCCGCGCAATATTTCAACAACCGTAAACTGTCGATCTTTGGCGGCTCGAACGAAATCCAGCGCCAGATCATTGCCAAAACAACGATGGGAGGTGGAGCATGAACTTCGACCTGACAGAAGAACGCCAAATGCTGCAAGACAGTCTGCGCCGTTTCCTGCGCGACAAATACGATACAGCAGCCCGCAACAAGATCCTTGAAAGCGACACCGGCTTTTCCGCCGACATCTGGAACGGTCTGGCCGAACTGGGCGTCATCGGCGCGCTGTTCACTGAAGATCAGGGCGGCTTTGGCGGCGCTGGTTTCGACATCGCCGTCGTGTTCGAGGAACTGGGCCGCGCTGGCGTGGTCGAACCCTTCCTTGATACCGCTATTCTGGGCGGCGGTCTGATTGCCGACCTGGGCAATGAAGACCAGCAGGCCCACGTCGAAGAACTGATCGGTGGCGCGTTGCAGGTGGCTTTTGCCCACGGCGAACCTACCAGCCGCTATGACCTGAACCAGGTGACTTCTACAGCCAAGGTCGATGGCGACAACGTGGTGCTGAACGGCCGCAAGGCGGTTGTGGTCAACGCTGAAAACGCCGACATGCTGATCGTTTCTGCCCGCGAAAGCGGCGAGGCAGGCGACGAAAACGGGATCTCGCTGTTCCTCGTGCCGGCAGATACCAAGGGCATCACGCTGCAAGGCTATGCGCTGCTGGCCGGTGGTCGTGCCGCCGAAGTCACGCTGGATGATGTGTCCGTCCCTGCCTCTGCCCGTCTGGGTGAAGCGGGCAAGGCGTTCAAGGCGATCGAGGCGCGCGTCGCTGCGGCCAATGTCGCGATCTGTGCGGAAACACTGGGTGCGATGGAAACGGCAACCCGCCTGACCCGCGAATACCTGATGACCCGCAAGCAGTTCGGCAAGCCCATCGGCACGTTCCAGGCGCTCGCGCACCGCATGTCCGACCTGTTGATCGAGATGGAGCAGGCGCGCTCTGCGGTGATCGTAGCCGCGGGTAACCTCGAAGCGGAGTACAAAGCGCGCGAGACGCATATCTCTGCCGCCAAGAACCTGCTGGGTCGCGCGGGCCGTCTGGTTGCCGAAGACAGCATCCAGATGCACGGCGGTATCGCCATGACGCAAGAATACGAACTGGCCCACATCGCCAAGCGTATCATCATGGCAGACCACCGCTTTGGTGACACAGACCACCATCTGGAGCGTTTCATTGCCCTTGCAGCAGCCTGACGAAAGCCAGCTGATCCGGGACGAGACCGGTACCCAAACCCTGGTCGGATATGTCGTCGACATATCCGATCCGGCCCACGGGCGCTGCTTTCTTGATCTGGGTCCGCAACACTTTAACCGCCATGGGGTTCTTCATGGCGGTATTGCCGCCACATTGCTGGATAACGCCTGTGGCATGACCGGATCGCTGAGCGTGGATCCCACCGGCCAGCACCCGTTCCTCACGATCTCGCTGACGACGCAGTTTCTGGCTGCGGGCCAACCCGGACGCGTGACCGCGACCGGCACGATCAAGGGCGGTGGTCGCAGCCTGCTGTATATCGACGCTGAACTCGTCCACGAAGACGGTACGGTCATTGCGACATCCACAGGCGTGTTCAAGCGCGTCCCACAGGAGAAACTGAAATGAGCGCTCGGATCGAAGACAAGGGTGACCGGATCGTCATCTGGAACGGAAACGCGCATAAGCGGGGGGCCCTGTCGCCCGAGCTTTACGCCTGCATCGGCCAAGCGATTGAAATGGCCGCCGAGCCGCGTATCCGTGCCGTGATCCTCACCTCCGAAGGGGATTTCTTTTGCGCGGGCGGCGATCTGAATGTCCTGATTGCCCGCCGCGACATGCCCAAAGATGAACGTCGGGGCAAGATCAACGAATTGCACAGCCTGATCCGCGCGATCCGGTCCTGTCCGGTGCCGGTGATCGCCGCCGTCGAAGGCGGTGCCGCGGGCGCGGGGCTGTCTTTCGCGCTGGCCTGCGATCTGATCGTTGCCGCCGCCGGTGCCAAGTTCACCGCTGCTTACGTCAAGGCGGGGCTGGTGCCCGACGGGGGGCTGACCGCCTCGCTCGCGCGTGCGCTGCCGCGGCAGCTCGCGATGGAGATGTGCTTGCTGGCGCAGCCCGTCACCGTTGAACGCATGCATGATCTGGGCGTGGTAAATGCCGTCACCGACAAGGGCGGCGCGTTCGAGGCCGCGATGGCGCTTGCCGACCGTTTGGCCGCAGGCCCCCGCGAAGCCCAAGGGGTGATCCGCGGGCTGGTCGCACAGGGCTATGACGTGTCCGAGGCCGACCAGCTTGAAGCGGAATGTGACGCCATGGCCCATGCCACTGGCGCAGATGAAGCCGCCGAAGGCATCGCCGCTTTCCTCGAGAAGCGCACACCGAATTACGGCGGCTGACCCTCGGCCACCGATCTATTGACCCAACCCGCAGCCAGACGCGCTGACCGGGTTCTGAAAGACTGCGGGGAGGCAGAGAATATAATGGTACGTGTAGAGCAATTTCTGGCGGATCAAGTGGCCGCACGCGGGGACGCGCCCGCGCTGAGCGACAGCACAGGGGTACGCTGGACGTACAAGATGTTCGACAAGGCAAGCGACGACATCGCGCAGGCGCTCAAGGATGCCGGTGTGCAGCCCAACGACCGCGTGTTGATGCTGTCGGAAAACTGTGCCGCCGCCGTGGCCACTGTGTTTGGCACGTGGAAAGCCGGCGCCGTCATCATCCCCGTCAACGCACGCCAAAGCGCGGGCGAGATCCAGCGGATCATTGACCACGCGGCGCCTGCTGCTGTGCTGATGACCTGCCACGCCTCACCGGATGCGACAGCCCATGCGGAACGGCTGGATGCCGCAGAGATCACCGGTGCCTTCGGCGCGATGCATCTGGCCACCCCGATCTCCAGCAACCCTGATGGGGATCTGAGCGATGTGGCGGTGCTGCTGTATACCACCGGCACAACGGGCGACCCCAAGGGCGTCATGCTGACCCATGCCAACGTGCGCTTTGGCGGCAATGCCTCGGCGACGCTGCGGGGGATCAATCCGGGCGATGTGGTCTATGGCGTGTTGCCCCTGACCCATGTTTTCGGGCTGTGTTCTGTCATGACCGCGTCCTGCTGCGCCGGAGCCGAAATCCGGCTGGAGGCGCGTTTCTCGGCTGAAAAGCTCTATACCGCGCTGACCACGGGGGTGAACTTCCTGTCGGCCGTGCCGCAGATGCACGCGCTGCTGATGCAATACACGAAAGAGCAAGGGCTGACGCAGCTCAACTCCGAAACGCTGCGCTATGTATCTTCGGGGGCGGCACCGCTGGACCCCACGTGGAAGCGCAAGACCGAAGCCTTTTACGGCGTCGCGATCCAGAACGGCTATGGCATGACGGAATCCACCGCCGGTATCTCGGCCACCAGTAACCCACTGGGATCGCCTGATATCTCGGTCGGTCCGTCCTTGCCCGGTGTCGAGACCAAGATTGATGATACCGTCGAAGGCGGCAGCAATGGCAAGGGCGAGGTCCTGACCCGTGGGGCCCACGTCATGAAGGGCTACTACAAGAACCCCGAGGAAACCGCCAAAGTCCTCGGCCAGGATGGCTGGTTGCGCACCGGCGATCTGGGGACGTTCGACGAACACGGTCATCTGCATATTCTGGGCCGCTCGAAAGAGCTGATCATCCACGGCGGGTTCAATGTCTACCCGCCGGAGGTAGAGGCCGCGATCAACGATCACCCGCAGGTCATTCAGGCCGCCGTGGTGGGCCGGTCCACCGGCAATGACGAAGAGGTGCTGGCCTTCGTCCAGATCGCCGAGGGCGACACGCTGGACCCGCAAGACCTGAAGGCCTTCGTCAAGGATCGGCTCACTGGCTATAAGCGCCCCAGCCAGTTTATTATCGGAACGGCCCTGCCTGCGGCCCCCACGGGCAAGATCCTCAAGCACAAGCTGATCGAGACATTCAAGGATCAGCTGGCCTGATTGGATCCTGATTGGTCCCTGTGGGGTGTTAAGGAAAAGGCCGGTCCCCCGTGGTGGGGGCCGGCCTTTTGCTTTGTCGCTGGTGTGCGGCTGGCGCTTAGACGTAGACGCCTTCTGCAGCGGCGCGGATAGCGCGGATGTTTTCGCCGTAGGGGGCGGGGTTGCTGACAGACCCGCCACGGAACACCGCGGAGCCTGCGACCAGCACATCAGCCCCCGCCTGCGCCACGCTGGAAGCGGTGTTGACGTCCACACCGCCGTCAATTTCGATATGCACCGGGCGGTCGCCGATCATCGCGCGCAGGGTGCGGATCTTGTCGCTCATGTCGATGAACTTCTGCCCGCCGAAACCGGGGTTCACGGTCATCACACAGACCAGATCGGCAACGTCCAGCAGATGCTCTACCGCTGCGGCAGGCGTGCCGGGGTTCAGCGCGACACCGGCCTTGGCACCGGCACCGCGGATCGCTTGCAGCGTGCGGTGGATATGGGGGCCGGCTTCGACATGGGCCGTGATCACATCGGCACCGGCTTTGGCGAAGGCATCAATGTAGGGATCCACGGGTGCGATCATCAGATGCACGTCCATCACGCCCTTGATATGGGGGCGGATCGCGGCGCAGGTGGTCGGGCCAAAGCTGATGTTCGGGACGAAATGCCCGTCCATTACATCGACATGTACCCAGTCCGCACCCTGCGCTTCGATGGCTTCGCACTCTGCCCCGAAATTGGCAAAGTCGGCAGCAAGGATGGAGGGGGCGATTTTGATCGAACGGTCGAAGGTCATGGGATCGGGCCTTTTGTGAAAGGGAGGGGGCTGATGCAGCGGTGACGCCCATATAGGCAATGTCGCGCGCGCTGGCAATCTGGGGAGCCTTCGGCGAGGATTTAGGGCCATTTGGAAGCGGGCGAGGCTGGGTGCCACAGGCGGTGACGCTTCGTTCTTGAGGGTGGTTTTCGGGGGGCGTGCGCTTGACACTACGTCATGCCACGACCCATTGTGCGCGCAAATTCAAGGGGAGGATATCATGACCACATTCAACCGCCGCCAGACATTGGCGACCATGGGGGCCGCTGCCGCGGTCGGGCTTGCAGCACCGGCTGTTGCGCAGGGCAAAAAGATCACTCTGGGCGCGCTGCGCTTTACCAGCCATTCCGGCACATTCGTGGCCTATCAGCGCGAGTATTTCAAGCAGGCCGGTCTGGATGTCGAGCTCAAGTTCTTTCAGGCCGCCCAACCGATGGCCGTGGCGATTGCCAGCGGGGATGTCGACTATGCCGTGACCGCGATCTCGGGCGGGCTGGTGTCGCTGGCGGATAAGGGTGCGATCAAGGTGATCGGCGGTGCCTTGTCTGAAGAGAAAGGCATTGACGGGCAGAAGTTTCTGGCCTCGGACGCGGCCTATCAGGCGGGTGTGACCGCGCCTGCGATGCTGGACGGGAAGAGCTTTGGCATGACCACGGCGGGATCGTCGTTCCATTATATGGGGTCAAAGATGGCGCAGGCCGAAGGGATCGAGCTGTCGTTCAAGCCGTTGCAGAAGGTGGGTGCCATCATCGGGGCGCTGAAGACCGGCCAGATTGATGGCTGGTCCATCGTGCCCCATATCGCCAAGCCACTGGCGGGCTCGGGTGCCGTGCATATCATCGGGAACGTGTCCGATTATCTGCCCGACTATCAGGTCACCACGGTCTTTACCTCGACCAAGAACGCGACCGACGAAAAGCAGCAGACGCAGGATTACCTTGCGGCCTATGCCAAGGGGGCGGCTGACTACAACGCAGCGATGATCGAACAGACCGCCGGTGCGGAAGGCGTGGCCGAGATGGTCAAGCTGATCCACAACTACGTCTACACCGACAAAACGCTCGAGGCCGCGACGCCGGGGATTGTCAACGGCACCATGCGTCTGAACGAGGCGGCCGCGTTGAACGTCGCCTCTGTGCGTGACCAGCTGAGCTGGTTCCAGTCCGAGGGGCTGGTGGATGCGGATATCACGCTGGAGACGTTGATCGACACGTCTTTCGTCGACACCATCGGCGCCTGATCGCGCCATCTATACCAACGACAGGTCGGGCAGGCTTTGCCCGGCCTTTGATATTTCAGGACGTTTCTCATGGATCTTAGGTTAGCGGGAGTCAGCCATACCTATGGCGAGACCGAAGTGCTGCGCGATATCAACCTTGATATCCCGTCAGGGCAGATTGTCTGCATCGTCGGGCCTTCGGGCTGTGGCAAGTCGACCCTGCTGCGGATGCTGGGCGGGCTGGAGCAGCCGACTTCGGGCGAGGTGCTGCAACTGGGCACGCCCCCAGCCGGCTGTCTGAACCCGCTCACCTACGTGTTTCAGGATTTCGCCTTGCTGCCCTGGCGCAGCGTGCGCGGCAATGTGGCGCTGGTGCTGGAGGATCACGGGCTGGACGCCTCCGCGCGGGCGCAAATCATCGACGATGTGCTGGCCCGTACCAAGCTGACCGAATTTGCTGATGCCCTGCCCAAACAGCTTTCGGGCGGCATGAAACAACGGGTGGCCATTGCACGCGCCTTGGCGGTGAACCCTGCGGTGATGTTGATGGACGAACCGCTCAGCGCGCTGGACAGCCAGACGCGCGAGCTGTTGATGGACGATCTGATCAGCCTGTGGACCCGCCAGCCTTTCACCGCCGTCTATGTTACCCACAATCTGGCAGAGGCCGTACGGCTGGGGCACAGAATCGTGGTGCTATCTCGCCGCCCCGGGCAGATCCGCGAAGTGGTCGAGCTGACCACCCCGCTGGCAGAGCGTGCCTATGGCGATGCCGCCCTTGAGGCGCAACAACAACATTTGTGGGGGCTGATGCGCGAAGAAGCCGCCGCCGCCGATGCGGAGTTGATCCATGTCTGATGCAGCACATACAAACAGCCGCCCCGTCGCCTTTCGTGGTGGCGGTTTTGCCCCCAAGCAACGACGGGGCATGGGGGTCTTGGTCTTTGTCCTGCTGATCCTGCTGGCCGAATGGGGCACGCGCAGCGGCTTTATCTCTAACCTGACATTGCCGCGCCCCTCGGATGTGGCGATGACCTTTGTCGAGCTGTGGCAATCGGGGATGCTGTTCAAACACCTGGCCCCCTCGCTCAGCCGCTTGGCTGTGGGGGCGACGCTCGGGGCTTTGGTTGGTGTCGGCGTCGGGGTGATGATCGGGCTGTTCAGCTATGTGCGTGCCGGGCTGGTGCCCCTGGTTGCGGCGCTGTTCCCGATCCCCAAGATTGCGCTTTTGCCATTGTTCGTGATCTGGTTCGGCATTGACGAGGGCAGTAAATACGCGCTGATCGCCTTTGGGACATTCACGCCGACGGTTGTGGCGACCTATGCGGCGGTGGACAATGTGGACCGCGGATTGATCCGCATGGGGCAGAGCTTTGGTCTGTCGTGGTGGTCGATCGTGCGCAAGATCGTACTGCCGGGGGCGATGCCGGGCATCCTGTCGGGGCTGCGCATCTCGTTGGCGATTGCAATCATCCTGTTGGTGGCCGCTGAAATGCTGGGCGCGGAATATGGCATCGGGGCTTATATCCTTGAGGCCGGCAGTCTTTATGATCTTGAACGTCTGTTTGCGGGTGTCGTGATCCTGTCGGTGCTTGGGGTTTGCGTGAGCGCCGTGATTGCCGCCATCGAAACCCGCGTGCTGCGCTGGCGGGTCTGACCGGAGGGAACCCGTTTCGGGCATAGATCGTTATCCTTTCACACCAAACAGTGCAGAGGGGACGACGATGTCAGGCATATCCAAGGGCACCGAGGTCAAATGGGACTGGGGGCAGGGCACTGCCAGTGGCAAGGTGACAGAACGCTTTACCAAAAGTGTGACCCGTACGTTGAAGGGCTCCGAGGTCACGCGCAACGGGTCCGATGATGATCCGGCGCTGTTGATCGAGCAAGACGACGGGGATGAGGTGCTCAAGCTGTCGTCGGAAGTCGAGGCCGCCTGACATATGGGCGGCGCGGGGCTGACCTATTATGGCGATGACCGCCCCGGCATTTCGCGTCAGCGGCGCGGGCGCGGGTTTACCTATAAGGCACCGGACGGCACTACCATCGCCCGCGGGGAGGAACGCGCGCGGCTGGAAGCGATGGCGGTGCCGCCCGCCTATGAAGACGTGTGGATGACGCCTTTGGCGAACGGGCATTTGCTGGCCACGGGGCGGGACACCCGCAATCGCAAACAATATCGCTATCATGAAAAATGGTCAGAGGCGCAGGCAGAGACGAAATTCGCAAGCTTGGTGGATTTTGCGCATGCTTTGCCGCGCCTGCGCCGCTTTGTCGCCCGCGATCTGGATCAGCAGGCAGGGGAGCGCAGCTTTGCCTTGGCCAGCGCCGTCACGCTGATCGATCGCGCGTCGCTGCGGGTGGGAAATCCGGACTACACGCGCGAGAATGGCAGCTATGGCACGCTGACCCTGCGGTCGCGCCATGTCAAACTCGACGGGAATGTGATCCGGCTGCGTTATACGGCCAAGGGCGGCAAGAAGGTGCGGCGGCAGATCAACGACCGGACGCTGGCCAAAACGCTGGAGAAAATTAACGACCTGCCGGGGGCGGAGCTGCTGACATGGGCCGATGCGCAGGGCGAGGTGCATCAGTTGAACTCAGCCGGATTGAACGCCTATATAGCCGAAGCATCGGGGTGCGACGACTTTACCGCCAAGACGTTCCGCACATGGGCGGGCACCGTGGCCGCCTTCGAGGCCGCCGAGAAAGGGCAGGCCACCATCAAGCAATTGGCCGAAGCCGCTGCCGCACAGTTGAGCAATACGCCAACCGTGGCGCGCAACAGCTATATCCATCCGGCGGTGATCGATCTGGCGGGCGAAGCCCCGCCCGAGATCAAGGTCGGGCGCAAGACCGGGCTATTCGCCTCGGAAGCGCGGCTGCTGACGTATCTGGAGCAGCTCTGAGACGCGTTTACCCGTCGCTGTCCGGTTTGCAGAACATATCATAGACGACTTCCATGATCTTTTGCGGACGGTCATCGGCCAGCCGGTAATAGATCGTTTTGCCGTCGCGGCGTGGCGTTACCAGGCCTTCAAGCCGCAAGCGTGACAGCTGTTGGGATACCGCCGCCTGACGGGCTGACAGTAGCTCTTCCAGCTCGGTGACGGATTTTTCGCCTGCAGAGAGGTGACACAGGATCATCAACCGCCCCTCGTGGCTGATCGCCTTGAGGAAGTTAGAGGCACGTGCGGCGTTTTCGGCCATACGGTCCCGATCGGCTTGGCTCATTTCTGTGTCGGAACCGGGGTTACCCACTGGTTAACATCCTTGGCTGAATAAAAGGGGATTGGCGTGCGCATATCGCAAGGGCGCTAGCTTTTGGCGGGGTCTGGCATCAATTTGGCGTCGGATAGCATTTTTTCCAGAACGCCCCAAAAGAAATCTTCGCCCGGGTAGCCTTCGATGCGCGACACCTCATGGCCGTCGACCATCAACACGAACGTCGGCGTGTAATGCAGGCTGCGGGCAAAGTGCAGATCGGTGGGTTTGTCATCGTTGATATCAACGCGGCGCAATGGGGCTGCCTTGCCCGCTTGGGTCTTGGGATAGATCGGGGCGATCTGGTCATCCCAACGGGCACACCACACGCAGCCCTGTTCCTCGACCATGATCAGCGCGGTCTGGGCCGCTGCGATCACAGGGGAAACCGCAAGGCCTGCGGCCACCGAGAGAGACAAGAAAGCAGTGCGCAACCGCATAGGGAATTCACCTGTTGATTTCAAAATACTTAATGTGAATATGTGAATGGCACAAGATAAAGGCAACCTGCATGCTTGAAATCACCTTTCTGGGCGCGGCATTTGCCGGGCTTTTGTCCTTTTTGTCGCCCTGCATCCTGCCGATCGTGCCCTTTTATCTGAGCTATCTGGCGGGCGTCGGCATGAACCAGATCACGGCAGACGGGCCGGTGGATGCCGCCGTGCGCCGGCGCGCGGTGATCGCGGCGCTGTTCTTCGCGGCGGGAGTTATCACGATTTTTGTCGGGCTGGGGGCGGTGGCCACGACCTTTGGCCAGATCGTGCGTGACTATTTCGATGTTTTGCGACGGGTCGCTGCGGCTGTTATCATTGCGATGGGCCTGCATTTTCTGGGCGTGATCCGTATCGGTTTTCTATATCGCCAGTTTCGTGCGGATGCGGGGAACACGACGGCAACCAGTTTTCTGGGGGCCTATGTGATCGGGCTGGCCTTTGCCTTTGGTTGGACCCCTTGCGTCGGGCCTGTGCTTGCGGCGATCCTGTTCACCGCCGCGGGGGCCGAGACGGCGGGCTCGGGCGCGCTGTTGCTGCTGACCTACGGCGTGGGCATGACCGCGCCTTTCGTGCTGGCGGCGCTGTTCATCGGGCCGTTCATGCGCTGGATGGCGGGGTTCCGGCAACATCTGGGCACGGTAGAAAAGGCGATGGGGGTTCTGCTGCTTGTCTTTGGCCTGCTGATCGCCACCAACTCGATCAACTATATTGCGCAGTGGATGCTTGAAACCTTCCCTGTTTTCAGCGCCATTGGCTAACAACCGGAGGGACTTTTGATGAAGATGATCCGAAACGCTTTGGCCGCGCTGGCGGCTGTCGCTTATATGGTGACTGCGGGCAGTGCCGCGACCTTGGGGGATGACGGTTTGCACAAAACCGCCTGGATGCGCGAGACCTTCAAAGATCTGCGCGACGATCTGGCCGAGGCGACGGACGAGGGCAAGCGGCTGATGGTCATCATCGAACAGCGGGGCTGCATCTACTGCAACAAGATGCACGAAGAGGTTTTCCCCCTGCCCAAGATCGACGCCTACCTGCGCGAGAACTTCTTTGTCGTGCAAATCAACATGTTCGGCGATGTCGAGGTCACCGACTTTGACGGAGAGTCATTGCCCGAGAAGGACATGGTGCGCAAATGGCGTCAGATGTTCACGCCGACGCTGATGTATTTCCCCCAGACCGTAGAGGAAGGGCAGACGGCCGTTGAAGCGGCGGTCGCGACGGTCCCCGGTGCCTTTGGTCCGGCGACGACCTTTCACATGATGAACTGGGTCGTCGACAAGGGATATGAGGGGGACGAGACGTTCCAGAAATATCACGCGCGTATGCTCATTGAAGAGCAGGAATAACGGCGGTAGGATCCGCTAAATGCCGTGCTGTTATAAGAAATTCAATAAATTGAATTTATAGTTGCGTCATTTTGGCGCGGGCAGTAGGGTTTTCAAAATGAATGTCTGTGGGAGGACGCATGAAAGTTTCCGTATTTGCCTTGGTGGCCTCTGTCGGCTTTGCCGCGGCGGCGCATGCGGCCGACGTGGCCCCCGGTGACGTGGTCTATGATGAGTATGGCGCGGTTGAACAATCGCTGACCGGCACTCCCGGTAACCCCGAAGAGGGGGCCAAGATCGTGGGCAGCAAAAAGCTTGGCAACTGCATCGCCTGCCATCAGGTCAGCGCTTTGCCCGATATCCCGTTCCAGGGCGAAATCGGCCCGATGCTGGATGGGGCGGGGGACCGCTGGACCGAGGCTGAATTGCGCGGCATTGTCGCCAACGCGAAGATGCTGTTCGAGGGAACGATGATGCCTGCGTTCTACAAGGACAGCGGCTATATCCGTCCGGGCAAGGGCTATACCGGCAAGGCGGCTGATGACACGCTGGGGCCTATTCTGGCCGCCCAGCAGATCGAGGATGTCGTGGCCTATCTTGCCACGTTGAAAGACTAAGAACCCCACCGAGCGGGATCTGATCAGGAGTGATGATAATGGAATTTACACGACGTAGTGCGATTGCGATGGGGGCAGGTGCCTTTGCCGCACTGTCCCTGCCCAAGCTGGCCGTGGCCGCCGCCGGGGATGACGCGATTGCTGCCTTCACCGGCGGTGCAGAGATGGCTGATACCGGCGTGACCCTGACCGCCCCCGAGATTGCTGAAAACGGCAATACCGTCCCGATCGAGGTCGACGCCCCCGGTGCCACTGAAATCATGGTGCTGGCGCTTGGCAACCCCACGCCGCCTGTGGCGAACTTCAAGTTCGGCCCGCTGGCAGCAACGCAGCACGCCTCCACCCGCATCCGCTTGGCGGGCACGCAGGATGTGGTGGCGATCGCCAAGCTGGCCGACGGCTCTTTCGCCAAGGCGACCAGCACAATCAAAGTAACAATCGGCGGCTGCGGCGGCTAAGGCGAGAGGAAGAAAAACATGGCATCTGGTGTAAAACCCCGCGTCAAAGTCCCCAAGTCAGCAGCGGCTGGCGAAACCATCACGATCAAGACCCTGATCAGCCACAAGATGGAATCCGGCCAGCGCAAGGACAGCGACGGCAACACGATCCCGCGGTCGATCATCAACCGTTTCACCTGCGATTTTAACGGCGAGAATGTGATCGATGTCGCGATGGAGCCCGCGATATCGACCAACCCGTATTTCGAATTCGACGCCACCGTGCCCGAAGCGGGGACATTCACCTTCACGTGGTATGACGATGACGGCGATGTCTACGAGGAAACCAAAGACATCGCGATCGGCTAAGCGTCCGCATCCTTGGGAGGAACAGGAATGAGCAATTTCACAAAAGGTCTGGGCGCGTGCCTTGCTGCGGCGCTGATGTCGACGGGGGCCTTCGCCGATCCCGTGGATGATACGCTGGTGATCAACGAAGAGATCGACATCGTGACCCGCACTGCCGCCCCCGCGCATATGGCGGACGCGGTAGACGAGGTCATGTCGGGCTGGCTGTTTCGCGGCGCCGAGACCCGCGCGATGCAGGCCGATGATTTCGACAACGCCGGTATGATCTTTGTGGAACAGGCCGAAGATGTCTGGAACACCGCCGACGGATCAGAGGGTAAATCCTGCGCGGATTGTCACGGGGCCTCGGCCGAGATGGCAGGCGTGCGTCCGGTTTATCCGAAGTATGTCGACTCCGCGGGCGAGGTGCGCACGCTGGAAATGCAGATCAACGATTGCCGCGAGAACCGCATGGGGGCGGAAAAGTGGAAATACACTGGCGGCGACATGGTGAACATGACGGCGCTGATCTCCTCTGTCTCGCGGGGGATGCCGGTGAACATCGCCATCGACGGTCCGGCCCAATCCACATGGGAGCAGGGCAAAGAGATCTACTATACCCGTTTCGGCCAGCTTGAACTGTCCTGTGCCAATTGCCACGAAGACAATTATGGCAACATGATCCGTGCCGACCACCTGAGCCAGGGCCAGATCAACGGTTTCCCGACCTACCGTCTGAAAAACACCAAGCTGAACGCGGTGCAGGCCCGTTTCAAAGGCTGTGTACGCGACACCCGTGCCGAGACCTTTGACCCCGGCAGCCCCGAGTTTGTCGCGCTTGAGCTGTACGTCGGCTCGCGCGGGAACGGGTTGTCGGTCGAAGGGCCCTCTGTCCGGAACTAACCTGAAAAGACCCGTTTCGCCGATGCGAGGCGGGTCTTTTTATCATATTATTATTCAAATATGCGCATATGAATTGCGCGTCGAAAAGGCCAACCTATGATCTCTCGTCGTGACTTTCTTCAGGCCAGCATGGCTGCAACGGCTTTGTATGGTGCGTCGTCCTTTGGCAACTGGGGCAAGCTCGCCGCGCAGCAGGCGTTGACGCAGGATAAATTGCTTGAATTCGACACCTTCGGGAATGTCAGCCTGATCCACGTGACCGACATCCACGCGCAGTTGAAACCGATCTATTTCCGCGAACCTTCGGTCAACATCGGTGTGGGCGAGAACCGCGGGAAGGTGCCGCATCTGACCGGCGCGGATTTCCGCAAGCTTTACGGGATCGCGGACGGCAGCCCCTCGGCCTATGCGCTGACCTATAACGATTTTTCGGCGCTGGCGCAGGGCTATGGCAAGATGGGCGGTCTGGACCGTGTGGCGAGTGTGGTCAACCAGATCCGCGCGGACCGGCCCGATGCGCTGCTGCTGGATGGCGGCGACACCTGGCACGGCAGCTACACCTGCTACCACACGCAAGGTCAGGACATGGTCAACGTGATGAATGCGCTCAAGCCTGACGCGATGACCTTTCACTGGGAATTCACGCTCGGCTCTGACCGCGTGGCGGAGATCGTCGAGGGGCTGCCCTTTGCCGCCCTGGGGCAGAACATCTTTGACGCCGAATGGGACGAACCGACAGAGCTTTTCCCACCCTACAAGTTCTACGAGACCGGCGGCGTTAAAGTCGCGGTGATCGGGCAGGCTTTCCCCTATATGCCGATCGCCAACCCCGGCTGGATGTTCCCCGAATACTCGTTCGGTATCCGCGATGAACGGATGCAGGAAATGGTGGACGAGGTCCGCGCCAAAGGGGCCGAACTGGTCGTCTGCCTGAGCCACAACGGCTTTGATGTGGACAAGCAGATGGCGGGCGTGGTGTCGGGGATCGACGTGATCCTGTCGGGTCACACCCATGACGCGCTGCCAGAGCCTGTGCTGGTGGGCGAGACGATCATCGTGGCCTCGGGGTCGAACGGCAAATTCGTCAGCCGCGTCGATCTGGACGTGCGCAACGGCCGCATGATGGGCTTCCGCCACAAGCTGATCCCGATCTTCTCTGATGTGATTGCGCCTGATCCGGCGATGAGCGCGCTGATCGACGCACAACGCGCCCCCTATCTTGACCAACTGACAGAGGTGATCGGCACCACCGCCGAAGACACGCTGCTGTACCGGCGCGGCAATTTCAACGGCACCTGGGATGACCTGATCTGCGACGCGCTGCTTTCCGAGCGCGAGGCCGATATCGCGCTGAGCCCCGGTGTGCGGTGGGGGCCGTCGATCCTGCCGGGGCAGGACATCACGCGCGAGGATATCTGGAACGTCACCTCCATGACCTACCCCGAAGCCTACCGGACCGAGATGACTGGTGAATTCCTGCATGTCGTGCTCGAAGATGTGGCCGACAACCTGTTCAACCCTAACCCCTATTACCAGCAGGGCGGTGACATGGTGCGCACAGGCGGGCTTGGCTACCGCATTGACGTGACCCAGCCGCAAGGCAGCCGCATCACTGAACTGACCTTGCTGAAAACCGGTGAACGTATCGATCCGGCCAAGACGTATCAGGTTGCAGGCTGGGCCAGCGTGAACGAAGGCACCGAGGGCCCCGCGATCTGGGACGTGGTCGAAAGCCACATCCGCAAGCAGGGCAGCGTGTCGCTGGACCCCAACACCAGCGTCATCGTCAAGGGCGCGTAACAGGGCAGCATGAAAGGCAAGGCCATGGCACCACGGAAGACAGCGAACAGACGGGCCTTCTTGCGTGGCGCGGCGACTGCTGGACTAGGGGCGATGGCGGCCCGTAGCGCCGCCGCGCAATCGCCCGATCCCTTGATCGTTGAACCGCAACCCTGGGCGCAGGGCTTGGGCGATGGGGTGGATGTCACGCCCTACGGTCTGCCGATCCGGTTCGAGCAGGACGTGGTACGGCGCAATGTGCCTTGGTTGACGGCGGATACCATCAGTTCGATCAACTTCACCCCGATCCACGCGCTGGACGGTACGATCACCCCGCAGGGCTGCGCCTTTGAGCGGCATCACTCGGGCGCGATCGAACTGTCGAAACAGGATTATCGGTTGATGGTGAACGGGCTGGTAGACCGCCCGCTGGTGTTCACCTACGCCGATCTGGAACGTTTCCCGCGCGAAAATCACGTATATTTCTGCGAATGTGCGGCCAATTCGGGCATGGAATGGGCGGGCGCGCAGTTGAACGGGGCACAGTTCACCCATGGCATGATCCATAATATGGAATACACCGGCGTGCCCCTGCGGTTGCTGCTGGAGGAAGCCGGCTATGACCCTGCGGGCAAATGGGTCTATGTCGAGGGTGCCGATGCTTCGTCGAACGGGCGGTCGATCCCGATGGAGAAGGCGCTCGACGATGTGCTTGTCGCGTTCAAAGCGAATGGCGAGGCGCTGCGCAAGGAACACGGCTACCCCGTGCGGCTGGTCGTGCCGGGGTGGGAGGGCAACCTCTGGGTCAAATGGCTCCGCCGGATAGAGGTCACGGACGCGCCCGTCGAAAGCCGTGAGGAAACGTCGAAATACACCGATACGCTGGCCGATGGCACCAGCCGCAAATGGACGTGGGCGATGGACGCAAAATCCGTCATCACCGCACCAAGCCCGCAATCGCCGGTGCCCCATGGGGCGGGGCCTTTGGTGATCACCGGGCTGGCATGGTCGGGGCGCGGTGCGATCACCCGCGTGGATGTGTCGACCGATGGTGGCGCAAGCTGGAAAACCGCGCGACTGGCCCAAAAGGGCACGCCGATGGCGCTCAGCCGCTTTTACCTCGATGTGCAGTGGGACGGCACAGAGATGCTGCTGCAATCTCGCGCGATGGATGACACGGGCTATGTCCAGCCGACGAAAACGCAACTGCGCGCGGTGCGGGGGCTGAACTCTGTCTACCACAACAACGGCATCCAAACATGGTGGCTGCACGCGGACGGGAGCGTTGAAAATGTCGAAGTTTCTTAACACCATTGCTGCGTGCGTCACCGCTACGGCCACAGCTTTGCCCTTGGCGGCGGCCCCCTTCGGTCTGGGCCGCGCCGCGCTGCCGGAAGAGATCGCGGCCTGGGATGTGGATGTGCTGCCCGATGGGCGCGGTCTGCCCGAGGGGCAGGGCGATGTGCTGACGGGCGAAGCGATTTTTACCGACAAATGCGCAGCCTGCCACGGGGACTTTGCCGAAGGCCGCGGGAACTGGCCTGCGCTCGCGGGCGGTCAGGACACGCTGGCGGATGCCGATCCGGTCAAGACGGTCGGGTCCTATTGGCCGCATCTGTCCACAAGCTTCGACTATATCCGCCGATCCATGCCCTATGGCGATGCGGGAACGCTGACGGCGGATGAGGTCTATGCCATCGTGGCGTATATCCTGTATTCCAACGATCTGGTGGCAGAGGAATTTACCCTGTCCAAAAATAACTTCACCGCGGTCCAGATGCCCAATGCCGACGGTTTCCTTCGCGATGATCGCGACACTATGGAATTGCCGCGCTGGCAGGTCGATCCGTGTATGGAGGACTGCAAGGAAAGCGTGAAAGTTACCATGCGCGCGCTGTCGCTGGATGTAACACCCAAGGACGCCGCCCCCGCGCCTGTGCCGCAAGAAACGCCCGTTGCCGATGTCGAGGCGGTGTCAGAACCTGCTGCCGACCCTGCCTTGCTCGCCGACGGAGAGTTGGTGTTCCGCAAATGCAAAGCCTGCCATCAGCTGGGCAAACGCGCCAAAAACCGCGCGGGCCCGGTCCTGAACGGGATCGTTGGTGCGCCTGCCGGTGGGGTCGAGGGGTTCAAATACTCGCGCGCCCTGATGGCGCAGGCAGAGGATGGGCTGATCTGGACACCCCAGACGCTGGACGCCTTTCTGGCAGCACCGCGCAGCTTTATGAAGGGCACCAAGATGGGGTTTTCCGGCTTGAAAAGCGATGCCGAGATCAAGGCGGTGATCGCCTATCTCAACAGCTTTCCCGCCCCGTGACGGTGCGCATGATTGGCGACGTACGGCGAGGGTGATAGGATAGGCCTGCGCCCGTTTGTGAAAGGACCAAGGATGAGACCGTTACAGATTGCCGCAGCACTTTGCCTTTGTGCCGCGCCGCTCGCCGCTCAGGATCAGGCCGTGACCTACGCCTATGACGGTAGCTTTGACGATGCGACCTTCGCGGTCGAGAACGCGATTGTCGGCAAGGGGCTGGTGATCGACCACGTCAGCCACACGGGCGAGATGCTGGCCCGTACCGCCAGCGATGTCGGCAGCGATGTCGAGATTTTTCGCGCGGCGGATGTGTTTCTATTCTGCTCTGCCGTGGTGTCGCGCAAGGTGATGGAGGCGGACCCGATGAACATCGCCCATTGTCCCTACAGCATCTTTGTCACCGACATCGACGGCGCGGTCTCTGTCGGGTATCCGACCTACCCGGACGGCCCCATGCAAGAGGTGCAGGCCCTGCTGGACGAGATCACGCAAAGCGCGCTGGACGGGTTCTGAATGCTGCCGCTGTTGCGTAGAGCAGGCGACAGGCACAGGACGCTTTGTCGCGGGGGCTATGGCGGTCGGGCAGCACAATCCGCTTCCTTGACAAAGAATTCCATAGTATGAATATGTTCGACTCGACGACGGGGCGCAGGCTTCAGATGTCGGGCGAAAAAAGCGCAAACGGAGCAGGTGACCATGACTGAATACCCCGTGAATATGGATGTCATCCCCGATGTCTCGGGCCACTTTGATCCGGTGACCAATACGATCAGCTATATCGTGCGGGATCCGAACTCCAACGCCTGTGCGATCATCGATTCCGTGATGGATATCGACTATGCCGCCGGACGGATCACCTATGACCACGCGGACAAGCTCATCGCCGAGGTCGAAGCGCAGGGGCTCGCGCTGGAGTGGATCATCGAGACACACGTCCATGCCGACCACCTGTCCGCCGCGCCCTATATCCAGCAAAAGCTGGGCGGCAAGATCGGCGTCGGAGAGCAGATCATGACCGTGCAGGACACTTTTGGGAAAGTGTTCAACGAGGGGACGGAATTCCAGCGCGACGGGTCGCAGTTCGACGCCTTGTTCAAGGATGGCGACCGCTACCGCGTCGGGGGCATGGAATGTTTTGCTATCTACACCCCCGGTCACACGCCCGCCTGCATGGTGCATGTCATGGGCAACGCTGCCTTCACGGGCGATACGCTGTTCATGCCCGACGGCGGCTCTGCTCGCGCGGATTTCCCCGGCGGCGACGCCGGAGAGCTGTATGACAGCATCCAGAAGGTCTTGTCCCTGCCGGACGACATGCGCCTGTTCATGTGCCACGACTACGGGCCCAATGGGCGCGATATCCAGTGGGAAACCACCGTGGGCGAAGAGAAGGCGCATAACATCCATGTGGGCGGCGGCAAAACGCGCGAGGAATTCATCGCCTTTCGCACCGAACGCGACGCGCAGCTGTCGATGCCGAAGCTGATCATCCCGTCGCTTCAGGTCAACATGCGCGCCGGGCATATGCCGCGTGACAAAGACGGGAACCTGATGCTCAAGGTGCCGGTGAACGGGTTGTAATCAGGTGCGTATCCCTGCCGCTGCCCGCCGCTATCTGCCCGTCCTCGACTGGGGGCGCGACTATGACAGGGCGGCCTTGTCCAATGATCTGATCGCGGCGGTGATCGTCACGATCATGTTGATCCCGCAATCGCTGGCCTATGCGCTGCTGGCGGGGCTGCCGCCCGAAGCGGGGCTCTATGCATCGATCGTGCCGATCCTGCTTTATGCCGTCTTTGGCACCAGTCGCGCGTTGGCGGTGGGGCCGGTGGCGGTGGTGTCGCTGATGACCGCGGCCGCCTTGGGCAATATCGCCGATCAGGGGACGATGGGCTATGCCGTCGCCGCGCTGACGCTGGCCTTGCTGTCTGGGGTGATGCTGCTGGTGATGGGCGTTTTCAAACTGGGGTTTCTGGCGAATTTCCTGTCTCACCCCGTGATCTCGGGCTTTATCACCGCCTCTGGCGTGATCATCGCCGCCAGCCAGATCAAGCATATTCTGGGCATTGATGCCTCTGGCGGCAATCTGGCAGAGCTGCTGATGTCGATCTGGGGCAATCTGGGCACGGTGAACGGGGCGACGGTGGTGATTGGCGTGTCCGCGACGCTGTTTCTGTTCTGGGTGCGCAAGGGGCTGAAACCTTTCCTGCGCGCGCGTGGCGTTGGCCCACGGGCGGCGGATGTGGCGACCAAGGCGGGGCCCGTGGCGGCGGTGGTTGTCACCACATTGGCGGTCTGGACCTTCGATCTTGCGGGGCAGGGCGTCAAGATTGTGGGTGCCGTGCCGCAAAGCCTGCCGCCGCTGACGCTGCCGGACCTGTCATTCGATCTGATGGGCAGCCTGCTGCTGCCGGCTTTTCTGATCTCTGTCATCGGGTTTGTTGAATCCATCTCTGTCGCGCAAACGCTTGCCGCGAAACGGCGTCAGCGGATCAATCCGGATCAAGAGCTGATCGGTCTGGGGGCGGCCAATATCGGCGCGGCCTTTACGGGGGGCTATCCGGTCACGGGGGGCTTTGCGCGGTCTGTGGTGAACTTTGACGCAGGGGCGCAGACACCGGCGGCGGGGGCCTATACCGCCGTGGGGCTGGCCGTGGCCGCACTGGCGCTGACGCCGCTGGTCTTCTTTCTGCCGCAAGCGACCTTGGCTGCGACGATCATCGTGGCCGTGCTGACACTGGTGGATTTCTCGATCCTGAAAAAGGCATGGGGCTATTCCAAATCAGATTTCGCTGCCGTGCTGTCCACCATGCTGATCACCTTGGGCAGCGGGGTCGAATTGGGGGTGACCTGCGGGGTGGTGCTGTCGATCTTTCTGCATCTCTATAAAACCACCAAACCGCATATTGCCGAAGTCGGGCTGGTCCCGGGCACCGAACACTTCCGCAATATCAACCGCCACGAGGTTGAGACCTGCCCCACGGTGCTGACCCTGCGCATCGACGAGAGCCTGTATTTCGCCAACGCGCGGTTCTTGGAGGATTGCATCTACGACCGGCTGGCGGGCAACACCTGTCTGCGCCATGTCGTGCTGATGTGCTCTGCCATCAACGAGATCGACTTTAGCGCGCTGGAATCGCTTGAAGCGATCAACGCAAGGCTGCGCGACATGGGGATCAAACTGCACCTATCCGAGGTCAAAGGCCCTGTCATGGACCGTCTGAAAAAGCAGCATTTCATCTCGGATTTGACAGGCAGCGTGTTCCTGTCCCAGCATGCCGCCTATGTTGCCTTGGGAAAAGCTGCCGCATAGTCACCCATCGTTTGCAAGTTTCTGTTTGATCGTTACAACTGCTGTCAGGGGCTGCGGAACGGCGTTCCGCAGCGGGGAGAGAACTATTTCAGGACAGTGATATGATACCGATCAATCCGCCGGCACCGGCGACGACACCCACGAAAACCATCGTCGAGGTCGTGCGCGACAACGCCAAAGCACATCCGGAAAAACTTGCGCTGGTCTGTGACGGGCAAACCGTCAGCTGGGGGGCATTCGACCAGCGCATCAACAAGATCGCCAATCTGCTACTGTCGCTGGGGGTGAGCAAGGGCGACAACATCGCGATCATCTCGCCCAATTCCATCCCCTATGCAGAGCTGTTTATGGGCATCTTGCGGGCAGGGGCCTGCGTGACGCCGCTGTCGACGATGGCCTCGCCCGATGCGCTGCAAAAGATGCTGACCGACTGCGGCGCGCGCGCGATCTTTGTCGCGGCGCAATACCTTGAACTGGTCGATGGCTTTATTGCCGATCTGGATCTGGCGCGCTTTGCCATTGATTTCGACCATCCCGCGTTTCAGCCTTATGGCGCTGCGGTTGACGGGGCTTCGGACTCCGACCCCGAAATCCAGATCGAGATGTCGGATGCGTTCAACCTGATCTATTCCTCGGGCACGACCGGCACGCCCAAGGGCATCTTGCACAATCACTGGATGCGGTCGGCGCAGATGGACCGCGTGTCGCCCAACGGATATGACGATAACGCCCGCACGCTGCTGTCGACGCCGCTGTATTCCAACACAACGATCGTGTCCTTCCTGCCAACGCTTTATGGCGGCTCGACCGTCTATCTGATGCCGAAGTTCGACGCCCGCGGGTACCTCGAGATCGTGCAGCGTGAAAAGATCACCCACACGATGCTGGTGCCTGTGCAATACAAACGTATCATGGACGTGGCTGACTTTGACGCCTTCGACCTGTCATCGATGCAGGTGAAATTCTCTACCTCCGCGCCGCTGCGGGCCGAGGTCAAGGCGGATGTGCTGGCGCGCTTCCCCGGCAAGCTGCTGGAATACTACGGTCTGACCGAAGGCGGCGGGGTCACGGTGCTGAATTCTGCCGAACATCCCGACAAGCTGCATACGGTGGGCCAGCCTGCGCCGGGCAATGAAATCCGCCTGATTGACGAAACGGGCAAAGAGGTTCCCAAGGGCACCGTGGGCGAAATTTGCGGTCGCGGGCCGACGATGATGGCGGGGTATTTCGGGCGCGATGACCTGACGGCTGACTACATCTGGCGCGACGCAGCGGGCAACGTCTTCTTCCGCTCGGGTGATATGGGCCGTTTTGACGAGGACGGCTTTTTGATCCTGTCGGACCGCAAGAAAGATATGATCATCTCGGGCGGGTTGAACATCTATGCCGACGATCTTGAACTGGTGTTGTTGGCCGACCCCGATGTGACGGATGCCGCCGTGATCGGCGTGCCCTCTGACGCTTGGGGCGAAACGCCTTACGGGTTGGTGGTGCTGCGCGAGGGGGCGACGCGTTCGGGCGATGATATCTGCGCTGACGCCAACGCCAAACTGGGTAAAAGCCAGCGTCTGTCGGCGGTGGAACTGCGCGAAGAACTGCCGCGCAGCTCTATCGGGAAGATCCTCAAGAAAGAATTGCGCGCGCCCTTCTGGGCGGCGGTTTCTGCGTGAACAAGGAAGATGACATGAGCGACCAAGACGATACAGACCAGATGAACGGGGCCGATAGCCTTGTGCAGACGCTGCTCGATAGTGGGCTTGATACCTGTTTCACTAATCCCGGCACGTCGGAAATGCACTTTGTTGCCGCGCTGGATCACGTGCCCGGCATGCGGTCGATCCTTGTCCTGCAAGAGGGCGTGGCGACGGGGGCGGCGGATGGGTACTACCGTATGGCCGGCAAGCCCGCCTGCACCCTGCTGCACCTTGGGCCAGGGCTCGCCAACGGGTTGTCGAACCTGCACAACGCGAAAAAGGCAGGCTCGGGCGTGGTGAATATTGTCGGCGAACATGCGGTCACGCATATCGAGCTGGACGCGCCGCTGACCTCTGACATCGAAGGGATCGCGCGGCCCGTGTCCCATTGGGTGCATACATCCATGTCGGCGGCGGATGTGGGCGCGGATGCCGCCCGTGCGGTGCAGGCGGCAAATGTGGCACCGGGGCAGGTGGCGACGCTGATGCTGCCCAGTGACACCGCCTGGAACGAAGGCGGCGCTGTCGCGCCCGCGCTAGAGCCTGCACAGCGCCCTGCCTTCGACGCGGCGGCGTTGGAGGAAGCCGTCGCCGCGCTGTCCGGCCCCGACAGCCTGCTGCTGTTGGGCGGTGCCGCGCTCAGCGCCGAGATGCTTGAGATTGCGGGGCGGATCGCGGCCAAGACGGGCTGCAAACTGCTAAGCGAATGGGCCAATGCGCGGCAGGAACGCGGGGCAGGGCGTGTGGTGGTCAACCGCGTGCCCTATCCCATCGATCAGGCGCTAGAGACGCTGGCCCCGTTCAAGCGCATCGTTCTGCTGGGCGCACGCGCACCCATCGGTTTTTTCGCCTATCCGAACAAGCCCGCGATCCTGACCGCCGAGGGCACGCAGATCACCAACCTCTGCACCACCGCGCAGGATATCGCGGGGGCGCTGGAAGCGCTGTGCGGCAATGTGGGTGCGGCGGACACTCCGCCCGCCCATGTGGCCGAAGCCGCCACCCCCGACAAACCCAGCGGCCCGTTGGAGCCGGGCGGCATCGCGCAAGCCCTAGCGCGCACCATCCCCGAGGATGCGATTGTCATCGACGAGGCGATCACCACAGGCCGCGCGTTCTTCCCCGCAACAGCAGGGGCCCCCAAGCACACTTGGGTGAACAACTGCGGCGGGTCCATCGGCTATGGCATGCCCGTGGCGATCGGGGCGGCCGTGGCCTGCCCTGACCGCAAGGTGATGGCGCTGATCGGGGATGGCAGCGCGATGTACACGGTGCAAGCGCTTTGGACGATGGCGCGAGAGGGGCTGGACATCACCATCGTGATCTTCGCCAACCGCGTCTACAAGATCCTGCGCGGCGAGCTGACCAATGTCGGCGTCAGCAATGCGGGCCCCAAGGCGATGGATATGCTGTCGCTTGACCAGCCGACGCTGGAATTTGCACAGATGGCAAAGTCGATGGGGGTAGAGGCGACGCAAGTCACAGATTGCGAAGCGCTTGAGCTCGCGATCGAGACAGGGTTGGCGCATAAAGGTCCGTATCTGATCGAAGCGGTGATGTAGCGCCTGCGCCAACTACCCGACACGAAAAGGCCCCCGATCAGCGTTGATCGGGGGCCTTTTTCTATTTCAGTCATCCGCGTCTGTTAGCGGTCTGCACCACCGTCGCCGTCGGCATCATCGCTGTCCGGCACATCGTCTGCCTCGATCGGCTTGGACACGGTTTTGGTCGGCGGCAGGCCTGTGTCCTGCGCGGCGGGGCCTTCGATCTTGAACGGCTGGGTGGTGCCGTCCTTGTTCTCGCCCAGCCAGATGGTCTGCTGCGGGAAGGGGATCTCGATCCCGCGCTCGTCAAAGACCGTCTTGAGGTAGCCGTTGTACATACGCCCGATGCCCCATTGCTTGCCGGGATCGGTCTTGATCCGCACGCGTAGCACCACGGCGCTGTCACCAAGGGATTGCACGCCGAACCATTCCAGCTCTCCCATGATGCTATTGGCGATCTCTGGCTCGTTCTCCATCATGCGGTCGAAGGCGTCGAACATGGCCTGCTTGGCCTCTTCGACATTCTCGCGGTAGGCGATGCCCATGTCACAGACCGTGTAGGAGAAGCCGCGCATATAGTTGCTGACCACATCAACGGTAGAGAAGGGGATCATGTGGAATGCGCCTTGCACATCGCGCAGCGAGACAGAGCGCACCGACAGCTTTTCGACGGTGCCAGTGGTGCCGCCCACGGTGATCACATCGCCCACGTTGATGACATTCTCGAACTGAATGAACACACCGGTGATGATGTCTTGCACCATCTTCTGCGCGCCGAAACCAATCGCCAGACCCAAGACCCCGGCAGAGGCAAGCAGTGGCCCGATATCCAGCCCGATCTCGCTCAGCACGAACATCAGTGTGAGGATGATCAGCGTAATGGTCGCCGCGTTGCGCAGCAAGGTCAGCAGGGTGGTTTCCCGCGAGGTTGGCACAGCCCCGTATTCAGGGTTCAGCTTGTAGTCGACAAAGGATGTCAGCGCGAGCCAGATGCCGAAGGCCACCGTCAGGATTAACCCGACAGAGATCAGCGCCTTGGTCACCGCCAGCCCGACCTGCCCCTCAAGCCAGCTGCGCATGTCGATCGTGCCGATTACGTCCAGCGTAAAGAACAGCACGCAGACCAGCAGGAACAGCCGCAAGGCGCTGAAGGCGCGGGGGACAAAGGTGTTGATGCGACGTTCCAGCAGCGGCAGCTTGGCGTTCACGTCCTCGGGCAGTGAAATGCCGCGGTGCACGGCCTGAGCCAACCAGCCGGACAGCAGGGCGGCGATGATGATCGCGGCAAGGATCTTGCCCGACCCGACAATCGCGTTCAGCGTGACCTCGGCGGGCTGGGTCATGACCACGATGAACATCACCGCGATATAGGCCAGCGCGAACCAGTGCCAGATGCCTGCCAACCCGTGCAGCGTGCGCGCGATAAAGCCGCGGCGCGCCTTTGCGATGGTGGCCGGATCGACACCCTCGGCGGCTTGCGCCTCGCTGGGGTCGGCCTCGCTTTGCAGCCAGCGGGTGACGGCCTTGCGACGGCGCAGCACGATGTAGACAAAATACAGCAGCACCAGAACCGACAGAAGGGCCGACACGCCAGCGCCCGCGGCCGTGTTGACGCTTTGGTTGACGATTGGCACGACCAGCAGTTGCCCGTAGCCCAGAACACTGACCACGATGCTCAGATAGCGGGTCAGCGCCGCGGCGGCCTTGTCACCGACGGGCACCAGACGCAGGCCCGACGCAACCGGCGACAGGAACGACCGGATGACGACTTTGGTCATTTCGACCAGCAGGAAGGCGTTCAGATACATCGACTGGCGGATGCCGATCTGCCCGACTTCGCCAACGGCGAGGATGGTGATCAGATAACCAGCGGCCCAAGCCACGACCACGATAAAGGCGTCCAGCAGGTTCGACCCCAGAAACAGCCCGATAGAGCGGAAGAGGCCCACATGTTCAGCCGTGCGCCCCATGCGCGCATACAGCCCCCGCGCAAGGTAGCGCAGCACCACAAAGAGCGCGACGGTGATCGCAATGACCGCAAGCAGGCCGGGGATCGCTTCCAGCAATACGGTCAGCTCCGCACCGCTGAGGCCAGAGAAAACCTTGCCGCCGCGTTCGAACCCGTTCCAGAAAGAGGTGAGCGTGCTTACCGTGTCTTGGCCGATCTGCTGGGTGATCAGGGCGATTTGTCGCCCGACCGATACCCCTTCGGCATCCGCGGCTTCGGTGATCGTTTCAATCGCGGGGTTTGCATCACCCGCGGGGGCGCCCGAGGCATCCAGCGACTTTTCAAGGTCCGCGATCAGCGCCGCGCGGGCGTCATCGTCCTTAAGCACTTCAAGCAGGGTATCCAGCGGTGCCTTCGCCTCTGCCTCGGGTGTCGTTTCGGTTGTTTCCGTGTCGGAAGACCCGCCACCGGTGAACAGCGATTGCGCCTGCGCCGCGAAGGGGGCGAGCGTCAGGAAGAGTGCCACCACAAGCCCCGTCAGTACGTAGAGCCACCCTTGGGTTGGCATCGCGATCTTTCCGGTTTTTGACATGGGGGCCTCTTTCAACACACTAAATTACACTACGAGATAGGGGAACATTCCCTATTTCCACTGTTTTTCGCTTATGGGCGGTCTTGGACGTAAAGAAAACCCGATGGCAGGGCAAGTCTGCGCATCGGGCGGTCTTTCGGTCATGGCACTAACGGGCTTGTTTACGCTGTGGAACTGCCGGTGATCACCTCGGCGCGCGGGGCCTCGGCTTTGGTCGGGGCGGGCTGCTTTGGCTGCGGCTGTTTGCGTGCGGCTTCGGCCAGCAGGGCGGCGGCATAGCACACAGCGATGGCGGCCAGCGGCAGGGTCCACGGCAGGGCGGTGACCGTAGGTTCGACATCCATCATGATCTGTCCGGCCAGTGCAAGGATCGTCCCTAGTCCAAAGACCAGCAGGCCGTGGCTGCCCATCAGACGCAAGGGGGCGGCATAGCGGTGTGCGCAGATGCGGGTCACCACGGGAAGGCACGAAAGCACATAGACCAGCGCGAGGATATGCACCAAGCGCGGCAGCGCGAGCATCGACTTGTTGTGCGTCGTGATGTTGCTGGGAAGGCCAAGCCCGCCAAGCTGCGCCATCTTGTGATTCATGAACGATCCCAGACCGGGCACGTAGCGCCAGGCAAAGATAAACAGCAACAGACCAAGCGCCAGCTTGAACAGGATCGGAGAGTTGCGGACCAACCGTTCGTCCTTGCGATGACGCACGCCAATGGCAAGGCCGATGACAAAGATGAACTGCCAGGTGAGCGGGTTGAAGAACCAGCCGCCGCCACCGGGGTGGTTCGGGATGGTCAGTCGGGTGGCTCCTGCATAAAGCCAGAACGCCCCCGCAACGGCCAAGGTCGTGCGCGGCGCGTAAAGCACAGCGGCGATCAGCGCAGGGCCTGCCAGCAGCAAGACGGTATAGGACGGCAGAATATTCACATAGCCGATCTGGTATCCCAGCGTGACCAGCCCCGCCATCGCGGCACCGGTCTGGTCATACAAAAGGGCGAGGTTGTGCATCACGCGAAATTCCGAGCGCATAAACGTATCTGCCGCCCAGGCATAAAGACCGATGGCCGCGACCGTCAGCACGATATGCACGATATAAAGCTGCCACGCCCGTCGCCACAGCGGGGCCATCGCATCCCAAAGACGCAGCTCGCCCGACATCCAGCGGCCAATGGCAGGGGAATAGGCGATGCCCGCCGCGATGCCCGACATGATAAAGAACGCCTCTGCCGCGTCGGAGAACCCGATATTGCGGATGGTCAGATGCTCCCACGGGTTGCCGGGCATGTGGTCGATGATGATCATGATCAGCGCCAGCCCGCGAAACGCATCGATGCGCGGATCGCGGGCGCGGCGCGGCAGGTCGACCCCGCGCCGGATGGGAATAAGCTGCGCGTCAGGCCGGTTGGACGATTGTGTCATGCGACGATCCTTCTGGGGCGGCACCCGATCTCAGGTTGTCGCGATATGCTGCAATGACGGCGGGCGTGGCCCGTTCTTGCGGCGTGGTAAAGACTTGGCCGGTGCTCTCGTGCGAGGTCACGGCGATCAACAGCGGCGCGATGGACATGGGCAGCGTCACCGGCAAGAGCCAGAAGATCAGGTTCGGCACCCAAAGATAGACGGCAACAGTGACCGCGACCCCGAACAGCGATACCCAACGGCTGGCACGCCAGCTTTCGGCGAGGGTAAGCCGCCCTTCGCCGCGTGCGGTTGCAGGCCAGCCGCCATCCTTGCCCGCAAAGACCTCGGCGACGGCGCGGCTTTGATACATCAGCATCACGGGCGCAATCAGCGCGGTCAGCAGGATTTCAGACAGGACAGAGCCAAGCGCGCGCAGCGCCCCGCCGAACCCCTTGGCGCGGCCCGTTGCAGCCGCTTCGCCAAAGATCGCGAGCTTGGGCAGCAACAACAGCCCACCGATCCCAAAGGCAAGCGCCACGATCTGGAAGGTCTTGTCGTCGGGGAAGACGGGGAAAAGCTGATAGGCGTTGGGGAAATAATCAGGGCTGGCATTGGTCGCAGCGGCCAGCAGCGACACGATCAGGAAGGCCCCCCAAGCGACCGATACCAGATAGGCCATGATCCCCTGGACAAAGACGAACCGGCTCCACCCGTGCAGGCCGGGGGCACCGACCAGACGCATGTGTTGCAGGTTGCCCTGACACCAGCGGCGATCACGGCGCGCAAAGGCGAGCAGATTGTCGGGGCCTTCCTCGAAGGAACCGGCGATGCGGGGGTCCATCTCGACGCGCCAGCCGCCGCGTACCAGCAGGGCGGCTTCGACATAATCATGGCTTAGGATGGTGCCGCCGAAAGGGGCGGGGCCGCTGAGCTCTGGCAGGCCGCAGCATTGCGACAGGGCGCGCACACGGGCGATGGCATTATGCCCCCAGAAGGGGCCCGCGCGCCCCTGCATACGGGCCAGACCGCGTGCAAAAACCGGCGAATGAAAGCTGGCAGAGAATTGCATCGCGCGGCCAAACAGCGACCCCGCGCCAAAGATCTTGGGCAGGGTTTGCAGCAGGCCAAGGCTCGGATCTGCCTCCATCCGTGCGACAAGATGGCGGATCGTGTCGCCCTCCATCAGGCTGTCGGCGTCAAGGATCACGACGTATTCATAGGCCCCGCCGGATTTGCGGATGAAATCCTCGACGTTGCCCGCCTTGCGGCCATAACGCTCTGTTCGGTTGCGGTAGTAGACCGGGTTCGCAGCGCTTTCATTGCCCAACAGCGTGGCCAGCGCCGCGCGCTCTGCGATCAGGGCGTCGGGGTCAAAGGTGTCGGACAGAATGGCGAAATCGACGGGTACGTTCGCGGCCTGCATGGATTGGCGCATTGCCATAATGCGCGCGCAAACCTCGGTCGGGTTTTCGTTGCAGATCGGCACAAGGATCGCCGTCGGGGGGAAATCCGCGTTGCTCAGGTCCATATCAGGGAGGGGATCGAAAGAAGGCACGCCCAAAAACGCCTGCCCCGCCCCCCAGGCCAACCAAGCCGTCGTAAGCGCGATAAGCGCCACGGCGAAGCCGTCCCAGATATCAAATCCGGTATTAAGCCCTGCCTGCGCCAGCGTCGCGGCTGCCGCTGTTGCGCATAGCAAGGCAAAGCAAATGGCACCAACGCGGCTGACCCGCGTGGCACCATCGCGTAAATAAGAGGGCATGTCAGGCATTACGCATGAAGATGCGGCTCACCACCTCGAACAGGGAGGGGCGAGCATCATGCTCTAGCACCTGCCGCGGCATATCCAGCGGGGCAGGGCGAGGCGCATAACGGTCAAAGTCGGTCATTTGTTCGGTGGTCGCAGGTGATGTCACAGACGTATTCATTCTTTCAGCCATTGGTATACCCAAGTCTCGGTCAAGCTACGGTCGCCCGCGACCAGATTGGCGCGCAGTTCAACCGTTGCATCAGTTTCGGCGACGACCTCTAGAACCAGTCGCCACATGTGATCGTGGCCGTCGATCTGCTGCAGTACTTGTCCTGCAACTGTGCCGCCGGCGATGTTTACATTGGCTTCAACAACGTTCTCGGCGTTTGGTTCCCCTAAAGTTGCACCTTCGAAGTCGATGACAAACTTTCGGCGATCATTGCGCGGTTTTACGCCCGCGATGCCCCCATTTCCGGCAAGAGTGCGCGATACTTGGGCAAGTGTCGAAGACGCGCCGGGCGGGTTCATCCCCCAGTTCAGACGGTAGGAAATGCTTTTGCTATCCCCCGCCGCGAACCCGTTCTTGTAGGTCCAGAAGGCGACAATGTTGTCGTTCCCCTCCAGATCCGACGGGATCTCGATCAAGCGGACCATGCCTTCGCCCCAGTCCCCTTTTGGTTCGACCATCAGCGTCGGGCGCAGCTCGTAGTGGGCTTCGGCGTCCAGATAGTCGTCAAAGGCACGGTGGCGCTGCACAAGGCCAAAGGATTTCGGCGATTGCGCCCCAAAGTATGAATTGGCGAGCTTGGGCGGGTTGTTCAGCACGCGGAACAGCGTGTCTTGGCCGGTGTTGACCACCAGCGCCTCGCTGTCGTGGACGCGGGCACGGTAATCGTCAAAGCCACCCTGATCGTTCAGGCCGAACAGATACATCGATGTTAGCGGCGCGACGCCCAGTTGCTGCACGTCCTGGCGGAAGAACAGTTCGGTGGTCACATCCATCGTGGTGGTGGCACCGGGGGTCACAGTGAACTTGTAGGCCCCCACGACCGACTGGCTTTCCAGCAGGGCGTAAAAGGTCATCTTCGTCTCGCCGGGTGCGGGACGCTGCAGCCAGAAGGCGCTAAAGCGGGGGAATTCCTCGGGTTCGGAGGTGGCAGTGTTCACCGCAAGCCCGCGCGCGCTCAGGCCATAGCGGTTGCCCGCCCCCAAGGCACGGAAGTAGCTCGCCCCGAGGAAAGACACGATCTCGTCGAACTGCTGCGGATCGTTCAGCGGCGCATTCATGCGGAAGCCCGCGACGCCGGGCAGTTCGGTACCGGTCGGGATCTTTTCAAGCGCTTTGGACTGGTAGATGAAATCATCCGAGGTAAAGCCAAGCGGCTGCGCCTTGTCATTGACGATCTCGTAGAGCGACACGGTGCCGTCAAACAGCCAGCCGGGGTGATAGGCATGTACCACCGCCTGCGCCGCAGGGCCTTTCCAGATCGCGCTGTCCTCGCGGAAACGGATGTTGCGGTAATCGTCATAGTCCAGCGTGGTAAAAGGCTCGCCCAGTTGCGTCGGCGCGGTGTACTCTTCACCCGCGAGGCTGCGTGCCCGTTCGATCAGAATATCAAAGGAAAAAGGCTCCGCCGTATCACTGGCCTGCGCCCAAGCAGCAGTGTCTTGCAAACCGGTTGTAGCAGCGAAAGCCAAAGTTGCCCCCCCTGCGCGCAATACTGACCGGCGAGACATCGGGCGGGAGCGAGACAAATGATGCATCAAAAATGATTCCTGTTCGTTGCTGCATTGCAGAATTCATATAATTACGCGGGAAGTTCAATAACATGAAGCATGATGCGCAAAATTTTGCTGCACAGTGCGGGGTTTACGCGAAAATCGCGAAATCAGCGCGGCATCATCCGGCAATATTTGCAAAGACATAGCGCCTCTGAGTGCAGGTTTTGTCTAGCCTCTTTGAAATACAGCGGAAAATTGCCGGAAATTGCGTTCAATCGCCCTAGAATAAGATTGGTTGGCATCACAGGCCCGCAATGCCACCCTAAAGGGAATCTGTGTGTGTATCAGTAAACAAGAATACAAAAACGAGGACAAAATGGACAATAAAGACCTTCCATCGCTCCCGCTGGCGCTGCTGCCCGTCGTTCTGACGCTTGGCCTTCTGGCGCTGCAACTTTTCTACTATGGCGACTTCACGCCGCATATTCCCCTCATCCTCGGATTGGCCATCACGTCCCTGCTGGGTGTGTTTCGCGGTCAGACGTGGATGGACATCCGCGAAGGCGTGTTCCACGTGATCCACGTGTCGATGCCGTCACTGGCGGTGTTGATCGTGGTCGGCATGATCGTCGGCGTCTGGATCGCGTCGGGCACGGTGCCTACGCTGATCTATTACGGGCTGACCTTGCTGACCCCGTCGATTTTTCTGGCAGCCGCGATGATCCTCTGTGCAGTGGTTTCCCTGTCGTTGGGGACCAGCTGGGGCACAGTCGGCACCATTGGTCTGGCGCTGATGGGGATCGGTGCGGGTTTCGGTATCCCGGCCTATTGGACCGCCGGTGCGGTCGTGTCGGGCGCGTTCTTTGGCGATAAGGTATCGCCGCTGTCGGACACCACGAACCTCGCGCCTGCGGTGACGGGCACGAATGTATTCGACCACATCAAGAACATGCTGCCCACGACCGTCCCTGCGATGATCATCGCGCTGGTGATCTATGTGGTCGTCGGCTTCATGCTGATCGAAGAGGGTGCAGGCGACGTCAGCAGTATCAATCAGATCACAACCGGTCTGGAGGAACGCTTTAGCCTCGGGATCATCCCGTTGACGCCTGCCTTGATCGTGATTGTGCTGGCGCTGATGAAAAAGCCGCCGCTGCCGTCGCTGTTTGCCGGTGTTCTGGCCGGTGGGCTGGTGGCGATCTTCTGGCAGGGTGCGGGGCTGCATGACGTGTTCGCCTTTGCGCAGTCTGGCTATTCCATCGACACGGGCATCGCCGACATCGACAGCCTGCTGAACGCGGGCGGCATCCAGTCGATGATGTGGACCATTTCGCTGATGTTGATTGCCTTGGGCTTTGGCGGCGCGCTAGAGCGCACCGGCTGTCTGGAGGCGATCATTCTGGCGATCGTCAGCCGCGTGAAAAGCTTTGGCGCGGTACAAAGCTCGGCCATCGGGACGGCCTTTGCGACCAATATGGTTGCGGGTGATCCTTATATCTCTATCGCGCTGCCGGGGCGTATGTACGCGCCCTTGTACCGCGGGATGGGCTATTCGACCCTGAACCTCAGCCGCGCGGTGGAAGAGGGCGGCACGCTGATGAGCCCGCTGATCCCGTGGAACGCCGGTGGTGCCTTTGTGATCTCGGCTTTGGGGCTGGGGGTCATGGACGGTAACCTGACCAACCTGCTGTATATCCCGCTGGCCTTTGCCTGCTGGACGGCACCGCTGATCGGTGTGTTCTATGCGGTGACCGGTCTGTTCTCGCCCAAAGCGACGGACGAAGATCGCGCCGAATGGGACAAATCCGGCGAAGACATCATGGACCTTGGCGACCATGAGCTCGCCTACGAGCAACCGGCCGCGACCTGATCGCGCCTGAACCGACACAGATGAAAGCCGCAGCGCCTATGAGCGCTGCGGCTTTTTTCATGCCCTCAGGCCTGCGCCTTCAGCCTGTCGCGAAGCGTGTTCTTGACGATCTTGCCATTGGCGTTGCGCGGCAGGGGATCGGGGTCGAACGTCGCGAAATCGGGGGCTTTGTAGTCCGCCATCTTTGTGCGTGCGAAAGCCTTGATCGCATCAAGATCCAGCGCGGTATCCGTGGTGTGGATGAACACATGCATCTTCTCCCCCAGCACCGGATCAGGGCAGCCGATGGCGGCACATTCGATCACGGAGGGGTGGGCGGTCAGGGCGTTCTCGACCTCGGCGCTGTAGATGTTATAGCCGCCGCGAATGATCATATCCTTGCGGCGGTCGTGCAGACAGATGAACCCTTCGGCATCGCGTGACCCCATGTCGCCGCTTTTCCAGTAGCCATCGTGAAACTCGGAGGCAGTGCGGTCTGGGTTGTCCCAATAGCCGGGCACGGTCATCGCGCCCTTGATCCAAAGCTCCCCATGGGTGCCGTCGGGCACGTCGTTGCCCTGAGGATCGACAATGCGGATGTCGGCGCAGGGCACGGCGATGCCGATGCTATCCGCGCGTTTGGTGCCGAACCCCATCGGCAGGATCGTCACGGCAGAGGTAAGCTCCGTCGCGCCATAGGCGTTCATCAGGCAGAGGTTCGGCAGCTTTTCCGACAGCTCGGTGATGGTGGATTGCGGCATCGGCGCGCCGCCGTAGCCCCCGATCCGCCAGTGTTGCAGGTCGTAGTCATCGACGTTGCAGCGCAGCAGGAACAGGTTGTACATCGCTGGCACCATCAGCGTCTGTGTGACTTTCTCGTCGGCGGTCAGCGACAGGAATTCATGGGCACCGAAGACCTCCATCATCACGGTGCAGCCTGCGGTTTGCAGCATAGTAAAGACGGTGGCGACCAGCCCGGTCACATGGCTTGCGGGCACGCCCAGCAGCGACCGTTCACCGGCCCCCAGCTCCATGCAAAGCTCGAAATGCATCGCGGAATGGACGATGTTCAGATGGGTCAGCGTCGCCCCTTTGGGCTGGCCTGTGGTGCCCGAGGTATAGAGGATCACCGCGATGTCATCCTCGTGCAGCGGCACGGCGTCGGTCAGCGGGGTCTGCGCGGGCAGCGTGTCAAACGCGTCGGACCCCGCCGCTGTGCCGCCAACGCAAAAGCGGTGGGTCAGCCCGGGCAGATCGGTGGGTGCGGGCAGGCGGTCGGCGACATCCATGCCATGCACGGCGATCTTGGCCCCGCATTGACGCAGGATAAACGCCAGCTCTGGCGTGCCTTCGCGGATGTTGATCGGCACGGCAATCGCGCCAAGCCGCAGACAGCCCATCATTGTCGCGATGAACTCCCAGCGGTTCGACAGCAGCAGCGCAACGCGGTCGCCCTTTTCGACCCCACGGGCGCGCAGCCCTGCGGCGATGCGGCCCACGTGCAAGTCAAGCTCGGTATAGGACAGTCTGGTCTCGCCGCTGACCACGGCCTCTTGATCGGGGGCGCGGGCAAGGGCCGCGGCGAGCATGGCGTTCAGGTCGGCGGGGCGATCCTTGAAGCATTTGATCTCGCGACCGTCAAAATGGGTTTCTGTTTGTATGCGATCCGTGATCGCCTGTGACCAATGTGGCATCTGCGCTCCTCCCGTAGCTTGGGGTAGTCATTGCGCAAACAATCAGGGGCTGCAACGCCCAAGCGCCGTGTTAGCGCCCGCATTACGCCCCACCTGTGGGGGCCGGTTCGCCCTGCGAAACAAGGCGAACCGGGGCGTTTATCCCAGCACGGTTTTTACCGCATCCGCGGTCGCGGCGACGACGGTATCGACCTCTGCGCGGGTGATGCAGAAGGGCGGGGCAAAGCCGGTGATGTCGCCTTGGGGCATGGCGCGGGCGATCACGCCGCGTTCCAGCATCGCGGCAGAGATCGCGGCCCCCACCTTGGCAGCAGGATCAAGCGGCGTGGCGTCTGCCTTGTCGGCCACATATTCCACCGCGCACAGCAGCCCTTCGCCACGGATGTCCCCCACATTTGGATGATCGCCAAGCGCCTCTTTCATCGAGGCGTTCAGATATCCGCCCACCTCGGCCGCGTTGCTGACAAGGTTCAGGTCGTCGATGAGCTTGAGGTTCGCGACACCCGCCGCGGCACAGATCGGATGCGCCGAATAGGTCCAGCCGTGACCGATGGGGCCGTTCTCGTCCGTGCCCTGTTCCAGCACTTTCCACATCCGGTCCGATACGATCGACCCCGACAGCGGCGCATAGGCCGAGGTCAGACCCTTGGCAATGGTGATCAGATCGGGTTTCAGCCCATAGTGTTCCGACCCGAACATCGTCCCCAGACGGCCAAAGCCGGTCACGACCTCATCCGCGATCAGCAGGATGTCGTGGCGGTTCAGCACCTCTTGGATCGCGTCCCAATATCCGGCGGGCGGGGGCACGATGCCGCCGGTCCCCAATACGGGTTCCCCGATAAAGGCCGCGATGGTGTCCGGCCCTTCGGCTTGGATCAACGCTTCAAGCGCGTTGGCGCATTGCGCGGTAAATTCCGCCTCAGTCTGGGTGCGGTCCTTGCGGCGGTAGTAATAGGGCGCGTCCGTGTGGATCACGGGGTTCATCGGCAGGTCGAATTTATCGTGGAACAGCGACAGGCCGGTCAGCGATCCGGTCATCAGCCCCGACCCGTGGTAGCCGCGCCAGCGCGAGATGATTTTCTTTTTCTGCGGGCGACCAAGGATGTTGTTGTAGTACCAGACGAGCTTGATGTTCGTCTCGTTCGCGTCCGAGCCGGACAGACCGAAATAGACCTTGGACATATGCGCCGGTGCGCGGTCCATGATCATCTTGGCCAGCGTGATAGACGTCTCTGTCCCGTGACCCACATAGGAATGGTAATAGGCCAGCTGATGCGCCTGTTCGGCGATGGCGTCGGCGACTTCGGTCCGGCCATAGCCTGCGTTCACGCAATAGAGCCCGGCAAAGGCGTCCAGCATCCGGTTGCCATCGCGGTCCTCGATATGGACGCCCGACGCCCCTGTGATCACCCGCGTCGCGGATTCACCCCGCGCATGCTGTGCTAAATGCGTAGAGGGATGGAAAAAGTTTTCGCGGTCCCATGTGGCGAGTTGATCATCATTGCGAAGCATAGGTCAGGCTTTCTGTTTAGGAGAGTTTCAAGTGAGTTCGGTGGCCAACACGGCAAGGCAATCGCCCGGCTGTGCCAGTCCGGGGTGGTGGCGGGCGATCACGATGCCCCCCATCTGGGCGCGGATCTCACGCGGGGGCAGGCCCGTATGCTGGCTGTCCCATAGACGCGCGATCAGGTCGCCTTCGGCCACTGTGTCGCCAAGGGTGACGTTGAAATCGACCAGCCCACCGTGGTTGGTGACGTGAAAACAACGGTCGTCGTCTTGCGACAGCATGCGCGATGGCGCAGTGACGGGCTGGCCTTGCAGGATACCGGCGTGGATCAGCAGATTGCGCACCCCTTTGCGTGCGATCTGCGCGGTTTCAGGCGTGGCAGTGCCGCCGCCACCCAATTCGGTGGTGACGAATGTCTTGCCCATCGTCTCTGCCGCGTCGTCATACATGCCAAGCGCGTCGATCTCGCGCATCTCGACACTGAAAGGCGCGTTGAACGCATCGCGCGCGGCGCGGCAGCGGGCCTGTTGGTCAGGGTCGTCCAGCGTGTGACAGGCGGCGAAGGGCAGAAAATCCAGCGTTTTGCCGCCCGAATGGAAATCAAGCACGACATCCGCCATCGGCAGCAGCACCCGTTGAAAGTAATCCGCAATCTTCTGGGTGGGGGTGCCATCGGGGCGGCCGGGGAAGCTGCGGTTCATGTTCACCCCGTCCAGCGGAGACACCCGCGTCCCCGCTATAAAGGCGGGGTGGTTCATGAAGGGGAGGATGATCACGCGACCCGTGACATCCTTGGCCTGCAAGGTCTGGGCGAGCTCGACCAAGGCCAGCGGCCCTTCGTATTCGTCGCCGTGGTTGCCTCCGGTCAGCAAGGCAGAGGGGCCGTCGCCGTTTTTCACTTGGGTCACCGGAATCTGGATCGCCCCCCAAGCGCTGTCATTGCGGCTGTAGGGCAGGCGCAGATAGCCGTGCTGCACGCCGTCGCACTCGAAATCGATGGTGGCCGAAATAGGATTGTCCCGCATGGCGCTATTCCTTGATCACAAGCGCACGCGGGGTGGTGCACAGGCATTCGACACCGGTTTGCGTGATGACAATCGGCTCTGTGATCTCGATCCCGCCGTCGTCAAGCCAAAGGGCGGGCATAAAGTGGAAGGTCATGCCGGGTTCCAGCACGGTGGTATCTCCTGCGCGGAACGACATGGTGCGTTCGCCCCAGTCCGGAGGGTAGGACAGGCCGATCGCATAGCCGCAGCGGCTGTCTTTCTCGAACCCGCGGTTGCGCAGGGTGGTGTTGAAGGCGCGGGCGATGTCTTCGCAGCGGTTGCCGGGTTTGGCCTGCTCTAGCCCGGCATCAATCGCTTCGAGCACGGCATTCTCTGCATGCAGATACTTCTGCGGAGGCTTGCCCAAGAACAAGGTACGCGACTGTGGACATTGATAGCGTCGGTGCGCGCCCGCGATTTCAAAGAACGTGCCTTCGTTGTTGCGCAGGGGGGCATCGTCCCATGTGATATGCGGCGCGGTGGCATCTAGACCCGAGGGCGTCATGGGCACGCAGGCGGGGTAGTCGCCCCAATGCCCTTCGGCCCCGCTGACGGAGGCGTGATAGATATCCGCGATCAAATCGTTCTTGCGCATCCCGACCTCGGCCTTTTCGCGGATCACCTCGTGCATCCGTTCAACGATCCGCGCGGCGCGGCGCATATATTCAAGCTCGGTCGGGGATTTCACCGCACGTTGCCAGTTCACCAGCGCCGTGGCGTTCTGGATATTGACGCCCGGCAGCCGCGTTTGCAGCGTCAAGAATGCCGAAGCGGTAAAGTAATAGTTGTCCAGTTCGAACCCGATGCGCGCGTTTTCTAGCCCGCGGTCCGCGATGAGACGGGCGAGATCCTCCATCGGGTGTTTGTCGGGGTTCTGGACGTAGGTGTCATCATAGCCGACGATATTGTCATCATCCAGATAGGTGGTGCGCTGGGCACCGGCGCTGTCCATGGCGCGACCCCACCAGACGGGCTGGCCTTCGTGGGTCAGCAGCACGCCTTGATGCACGTAGAACGACCACCCGTCATAGCCCGCCAACCACGCCATATTGGACGGATCGGTGACAAACAGCGCGTCCAGCCCGCGGTTAGCCATTTCGGCGCGTGTTTTCGCCAGACGTGCTGCATATTCGTGCTGTGTAAAAGAATGGTCGATCATGTGGGGATTCCTGCCAGGGTATTGTGCGAGTTTAGCTTTTTCGCGCTGTGCATTTATGCGAATAATGCGGCTACGCGGGTAAAAGCTGCAAACTTTTGTAAGATATGGGGAATTTAGGATGATTGACGCGATAGACCGGAAAATCCTGCATCACGTGCAACGCGACAATCTGCTCACCAGCGCGCGCCTTTCCGAACTGGTCGGGCTGTCGCAAACCTCGGTCCAGCGGCGCCTTGCGCGGTTGCGTGCGACCAAGGCGATCGAGGCCGATATCGCCGTCGTCTCGCCCGAGGCCGTGGGCCGTCCCCTGACCATGCTCATCGCGGTGGAACTGGCGCGGGAACGGTCCGATATCATCGACCGTTTCAAGCGGGCGGTGCGGGAACGGGCAGAAGTGATGAGCGCCTACTACGTGACCGGAGAGACTGACTTTATGCTGATCGTCAGCGCCAAGGACATGCAGGATTACGAGGCGTTCACCCGCGATTTTTTCTACAACAACCCCGATATCAAAGGGTTCAAAACCACCGTGGTGATGGACCGGATCAAGGCGTCATTCACCTTGCCGGTCTGATCACCACGATGGGTTGGTGGGCTAGGCGCTTTCCGCCTGCTTTTGCGACCATTCGGGCAGCGGAAAAAGCGTGTCGTAGATCAGGTTAAACACGTAGGAATAAACGAGGTAGAATGCCGCCAGTGCGATATCCAGCACGAAGGCATCCCACAGGCTGATCCCCAGATACCACGCGATGAAGGGCAGCAGAACCATCAGCAGCCCCGCCTCGAACGCCAGCGCGTGCAGCACCCGGACGATGCGCGATTTCAGGGTGGTTCCAGTCAGCCGTTGTAAGGCCAAGTCGAAAAGCACGTTATAGCCAAGGTTCCAAAGCGTCGCGAGCGTGGCGCTGACAATGCCCACGACACCAAAGTCATGTAGGGGCACGTTAAACAGGATCGCGCCTGCGGGGATCACAAGGATCAGCGCGATAACTTCAAAACTGATGGCGTGGCGAAGACGGTCAAATGCAGAGCGCATGTTATACCTCATTGAAGGGCCGGGTCGTCCCGACAGTTTTCCATTCAGGGGAGGTCGTCCTCACACTGCAATAGGTGGCAAAGCCGCGCGGGTTTTTCAAGAGCAATCGGGCCACCGCCCCTTTACCGAACAGTCCCGCGGGTTATCCGGCACTCTGGCGTTCTATCGATACAAATCGATTTGCTTGAATATTCATCATTGAGTAAAATACGGCGGATACATGGGCCCACTGCTGGAGTAAGGGCACCGTAAGAGTATGATACGAGTGGGGTGCAAGTAATGGGCGATCGTACCGCTGGGGCGGCGCAGACGCGGCTGTCGACAGGGACGTCTGGTTTGGATGATGTGCTGTGTGGCGGGTTGACCCCGCATCGGCTGTATCTTGTCGAGGGGACGCCGGGGTCCGGCAAAACAACGCTTGCGTTGAAGTTCCTGATGAATGGTCGCGAAAATGGTGAGCGCGGGCTTTATATCACGCTTTCCGAAACGGTTGATGAGCTCACCGCTGTCGCACAGTCCCACTCCTGGACGCTAGACGATATTGATCTGTACGAGCTGGTCGCGGAAGATGAGTACAGCTCTGATCGGGAGCAATCCTTGCTGCACCCAAGCGAAGTCGAACTCGGGGAGACCGTGCGTGGTATCATCAATCTGGTGGAAGAGAATAATCCGACCCGTGTCGTTCTCGACAGCCTGTCAGAGCTGCGCTTGCTGGCGCAGAACCCGCTGCGCTACCGTCGGCAAATCCTGGCGCTAAAGCACTTCTTTGCGCGGCGTAATTGCACGGTCTTGATGCTGGACGACCGCACGGCTGAACCGGGGGATCTACAGCTTCACTCCATCGCGCATGGCGTCGTCTCGCTTGAACAATTGGCCAATGATTTCGGGTCGGAACGGCGCCGGTTGCGTGTGATCAAGATGCGCGGCCTGAAGTATCACGGCGGCTATCACGATTTTACCATCGAAAAGGGTGGGTTGTGCGTCTACCCGCGCCTGATCGCGGCGGATCATGCGCGCGATTTTTCGGCTGATGCGGTGACAACGGGGCTGGACGAACTCGACGCTTTGCTGGGCGGGGGGCTTGTGCCCGGTACCAACGCGCTGCTGGCCGGTCCTGCTGGTGTGGGCAAGACAACGACGGCGGTGCGCTGCATGCTGGCCGCGTTGAACCGAGGCGAGAAAGCCGCGTATTTCCTGTTCGACGAGCGGCTGTCGACGTTGCTTACCCGCTCGCGGGCGCTTGGCATGGACGTGCAGCCGTTCATCGACAACGGGCAGTTGGAAATCCGGCAGATCGATCCGGCGGAACTGTCGCCCGGTGAATTCGCCAGCGCGGTGCGCACGACGGTCGAAAAGGACGGGGTAAGCGTTGTCGCGATCGACAGCCTCAACGCCTATTTGCACGCCATGCCAAGTGACAATTTCCTTGTGCTACAGATGCATGAACTGCTCAGCTATCTCGCGCAGCAGGGCGTGGTGTCGCTGATGATCCTTGGGCAACATGGTGTCACAGGGGAACTGCGGACCGACATCGATATCAGCTATCTTGCGGATACCGTCATGATGCTGCGGTTTTTCGAGGCCGAAGGCGAAGTGCGCAAATCCATCGCGGTGATCAAGACCCGTACGTCTGACCATGAACGCAGCATCCGTGAGTTCAAGATCGACGCGACTGGTATCGTGATCGGCGAACCTATCCGCAGTTTCTCGGGCGTGTTGTCGGGGACGCCGGTGTTCACGCAGCGCACAGACGCGCTTTTGCAGCTCGATCCTCAAACCAGCGACGGTACAAAGTGACACCACAAATGGCATCGTCATCCGAACCAGAGACCCCGGATGATGCGCTTTTGGTCTCTGTCGGTATTCTCGCGCCACGTGGACGGGATGCGGCTGTCGCCGGGCAGTTGCTCGACCAGCATGATATTGCATCGACATCCGTCGCCTCCCTTGGGGAGCTTGCGGGCCTCGTCGGGCGGCAAATCGGCGCGATTTTGGTGACCGAAGAGGCGCTGGCAGGCGTCGGGGTCGATACCTTGCAAGAGGCGCTGGCCGCGCAGCCCCCGTGGTCGGATGTCCCGTTTATCGTGCTGGCCAATGGCACGTCCTCCAGCCGTAGCAACCACGCGGCGGCAAGGATTGACCAGCTGAGCAACGCGGTGCTCTTGTCGCGCCCTTTGCACGCAGAGGAGCTGGTACGCTCGGTTCGCTCCGCGCTCAAGGCGCGGCGGCGGCAGCATGAGGCGCGCAAACATCTGGAGCAGCTTGAACTGCGGGAACGTCAGCTGTTCGAGAGTGAGGCCAAGTTCCACGCGATTGCGAATTCGGTCGATCAGATGATCTGGTCCACTTTGCCGGACGGGTTTCACGATTATTACAACGACCGCTGGTATGAATTCACCGGTGTGCCCGAAGGATCGACTGACGGCGAGGGCTGGAACGGCATGTTCCATCCCGACGATCAGGAAAAAGCCTGGGCGCGTTGGGGTCACAGTCTTGAGACCGGCGAGCACTATGAAATCGAATATCGCCTGCGGCACCGCACGGGGCAGTATCGGTGGGTGCTGGGGCGTGCCCAGCCTGTGCGCGACGAGGCCGGACGGATCACGCGCTGGTATGGCACCTGCACGGATATACACGAGATCAAGGTCGCCGAAGAACAGCGGCAGCTGATGCTGGGCGAGATGAACCATCGGGTGAAAAATACCCTTGCGATGGTCAATGTCATGGTGTCGCAGACGCTGCGTCAGTCCGAAAACCTGAAGGATGCACAGGTCGCTATCCAGTCGCGTATCGGCATGATGGCGCAGGCGCATGACCGTTTGATCAAGGCCGCATGGGCACAGACCCGTATCCTCGAGGTGATCGAGGCCGCGTTGGCCCCTCATCGGACGGGTGAGGGACGGTTCGCGATAGAGGGGCCGGATGTGCCGATCGGGTCCAAACAGGCGCTGGCCTTGACGATGGCGCTGCACGAACTGTCGACCAACGCCACGAAATACGGCGCTTTGTCCGGTGACGGGGACGACGGCAAGATTGCGGTGCGGTGGAAGGTCGCTCGGGCAAGCGATGGCGCAGAGGTGTTTCACCTCAGCTGGACCGAAAGCGGCGGCCCATTGGTCACACCGCCAAGCCGCAAGGGCTTTGGCAGCCGGATGATAGAACAAGCGCTCGCCGGATATTTTAACGGATCGGCGGAACTAAACTACGCGCCAGAGGGTTTGAGCTTTATGCTACAAGCTCCACTGGCAGGTTTGACGATCTAAGAATGGTGCTCTGCAAGCCCATTGATCATTAATGAAAGCTGTCCAAACGTGGATTATCAGAACCTACCCGCCGTGCTGATCGTAGAAGATGAACCGCTGATCCGTATGGGGGCCGTCGATATGATCGAAGAGGCCGGCTTTAAGACCTATGAAGCCGGATCGGCCGACGAAGCCATCGAAGTGATGCAGACGCAATCTGATATTGGCATCCTGTTCACCGATATAGATATGCCCGGCACCATGAACGGGCTCAAACTGGCGGCCTATGTGCGCACGACCTGGCCTCCGGTGGTGATCATGATCGCGTCGGGCGTGATCGAACTTGACGAAGCGGATGTGCCAAGCGGGGCTGCCTTTGTGCCCAAGCCCTATGCCACGAACCATGTGACCAAGATGTTGCACGAAGCCACAGGGCAGGTGGGGGCCTGATCTTGCGGTCAGGTGCGCCTGGCGGCACGAATTGCCCAGATCAAAACTGGTAGAATGCGGCAGCTGCGCTAGCTCAGTCACAACACCGACATGTCACGTGATTTCGTGACGCCGGAATGGAGAGTGATTTGAGCAAACTACGATACCTCGCGGGTCTGATGGCTACCCTTTTGATCTTTGCGGCACCGCTTTGGGCGCAGGAGGAAGAGGAAGCCTGCGATACCGCCCGCTGGTATTGCGTCGAGGCATTGAACAGCGGTCTGCCCGCGGTCACGCCGGAAATCGACCGCGAAACACCCCGTGCGACGATGGAAAGCCTTGTGCGGGCCGTGCGCCGCGATGATTGGGTCGGTGCCGCGCATCTGCTTGACCTGTCCGATATCCAGCAGGATCGCCAGCAGGACGTGGGGACATCGCTGATCCGACAGCTTGAAACCGTGATCAGCCGGAAAACTGTGATCAACTGGGACAACCTGCTGGACCGGCCCGATGCGCTGGATGCGACATCCACCTCTGACAAGGCGATGGCGGGCACGCCGCGCAAATCGCTGTTGCTGTGGACGCTTGATATGGACGACTACCCCGCGTCCATCCGCCTAAACCGGATCAAGCCCGAAGGGGGCGACCCTGTCTGGGTGTTCTCGCGCCATACGGTGCAGAATATTCCGCGGCTCTACACCCGCTACGGGCCCGGTCGGCTTGAAACCATGCTGCCCGATGTGCTGACAGAAAACACGGTCGTTGATCTTGCGCTGTGGGAACTCATCGGCCTGCCGGTGCTGATCGCGCTGGCGATTTACGTGGCGCGACTGGTCTGGTTGCTGACAGGGTGGATCGCGGAGCGTGTGCCGTCGCAGCTGGCGCGGCAGATATTCCGATCGGTACGCGGGCCCGCCTGCGTGGGTGTGTCGACCCTGTTTGTGATGGTGGTCGAGGCCAAGATTTTCTCTTTCTCGGCAGAGCTTACGACAGTGTTGGTCCCGACCGCATGGCTGGGGCTGATAGGGGCGGGGTTGTGGTTTGTGGTCAATTGCGTCGAGGTTATCCTGGATCACCTGACGCAGGTCGAGGAAACCGACCTGACCCTCAAGGAAGAGGTGCACAAACGTACCACCGCAACGCGCATCTCGGCGGCGCGTCGGGTCTTTGTTGTGGCTGTCGTGCTGGTTGGCGGCGGTATATTCCTGTCGCAGACCAATGTGTTTCAGAACCTCGGGCTGACGTTGCTAGGGACGGCTGGGGCGGTCACCCTTGTCTTGGGCTTCGCCGCGCGCAGCATTTTAAGCAATATCATGTCGTCGTTGCAGATCGCCTTGAACGGATCAGCCAAGATCGGCGACCGTATCGTGTTCAACGACGCGCTATGCCACGTGGAGCGGATCCATTTCACCTATGTGCAGCTGCGCGACTGGGATGGCACGCGGCTGGTCGTGCCGGTGACCGAATTCGTCTCTACCCCGTTCAAGAACTGGACCATGCAGGAGCCGGAAATGTTGCGCATCGTTAAGATCAAACTGTCTCACACCGCAGATGTGGATGCGTTGCGCGACGCATTCGACAAGGTGATCGACGCGCTGGACGAGAAATACGTGGGCAATCGAGATGACGTATGCGTGCGGGTGGCGGGGCAGGATGTGTTGGGCAAGGACGTCTGGTTCCTCGTGCCCTGTGCCGACCCCAACACCTCTTGGGAGGCCGCCTGCGACGCGCGTGAAGGCATCATGGCAGAGATCCACAAGCTCGCCGAGAAAGAGGGGGTCGATTACTTCCCCCAAGCGACCGCGGCAGAAGCGAGCTGACGCCGCGACACGGTTCTTCGAGGTAGGCAGACATGAGAAAAGCCCCGCTGATCCAGCGGGGCTTTTGCACATTGGTTGGGGGCTAACGCCCCAACTGTCGCAAACTTAGGCTGCGGCTTTATTCACGCCACCTGTCGCGATGTCGGTCATGCGGCGGTCACCGTCATAGGTCTGATCCAGACATTCCTGCAGGATGGCACCATCTTCGTCTTTGCCCAGACGGTTGGCAAAGGCGACAAGGCAGCCGTATCCGGCCAGCGCGTAATGCACCATGCGCTGATACTGTGTGATGATCATGGCGTCGCGTACGTCGTCGTCGCCGAAATCTTCTTCCAGCGCGTGGGCCTTCGCCTCGGCCACAAGCCCTTCCATCCCTTTGCAGTGTTCACCCGTGGGCGAAATACCGTGGGCGTTGCATATCTCGGCAATCTTTTCCATGCCGTCGCTGATGCCGTTCGATCCGGCGATCAGGGCTTCGGAAAGCTCTTTATCCTTGGCGGCACGGCCTAGGGCGACGACCACATCCAGCGACTGTTTGTTCGCGCTGTACAGGTCTTGGAGTTGGTCATGGTACACGTCTTTAAGGCTGTTCATCGGCATATCGATCTCCTTTGCGATGTGATTTGTATTCCCTGACCAACGCGGCGATGCGCCAATGCGTTCCACGCTGTCTGCGTGCGCGGCGGCTTCGCGCGTGCCTTTATATGCACCCTAAAATCACACCTGTTCCGACGCGAGTTTTATCGCCCCCAACGTCGGAAGCGCGGAACGAAATTCAACTCTGACGGTTGGGTCTTCAATAACAGGAACGTGACAAAAAAGGAGAAATTGAATGCATGGAATTTTCTACCTCATCGGCCTGATCGTGGTCGTTCTCGCCGTTCTCAACCTCATCGCCTAACAAAAGGAGCGCATCATGACTGATACTAAAAATAGCAATCCTGCCGGCGCGCAGGACCTGAATGAAAAAGTAAAAGCCACCGCCGCCTCCGCTACGGATGAAGCCAAAGCGCGGGCGAAAGACGTGGCCGACACCGTTGCCTCCGATGCCGCACGCTATGCGGATGAGGCCAAAGGTGCCGCCGCGAGCGAAGTCAGAGGCGTGGCCAGCGCATTGCGCACCGCCGCCGACGAACTGCGCAGCGGGTCGCCACAAGAACGCACCTTTAGCCAGCTTGCAGACGGGCTTGCGGATGCTTCTGACTCCATGCGCGACAAGGATCTCGGCGAGATGGTCGGCGCGGTATCTGACTTTGCCAAACGCAACCCCTTCGTCTTTCTGGGCGGTGCTGCCTTGGTCGGCTTTGCCGCGACACGGTTTGCCAAAGCGTCGAACACTGGCGCACGCGGCGAACGCTATGCCTACGAGGGCCGCGAGATGGAACGCCCCGCACCTGCAGAGCGCGCGCATAACCTAGATACAGGTGATGTCGCCAGCCCCGCCGTAAACACCACACCGAAAGGGAGCACAGTATGACCACCGATCCCAATAAATCCACCGGCAGCCTGCTGAGCGATGCGCTGACCCACGTCAGTTCGCTGGTCCGCAGCGAGGTCGATCTGGCCCGTGCCGAAGTAAACGAAAATCTGAAATCTGCGGGTGCGGCCATCGGTCTGATCGTCGGCGCTGTCGTCGTTGCCCTGACCGCTTTGAACGTGCTGTCCGCGGCATTGGTTGCAGCCCTCACCGAAGCAGGCATCCCTGCGGGGTGGTCGGCCCTGATCGTCGGCGTTGCCTTTGCACTGATCGCCTATGTGATGGTCAACAAAGGGACCAATGCGCTGAAACTCAGCAGCTTGGCACCGACCCGCACCACCAAAAACGTAAAACGTGACGCGCAAGCCGTGAAGGAGGTTTACGATGACAAGTAATAACCGCAGCCCCGAAGAAATCGAACGCGAGATCGAGCGCGAGCGCGCCGGATTGACCAGCACGCTGGACGATCTGCAAGACAAGTTCTCGGTCGAAACCATCGCCCGCCAATTCTCGGATCAGTTCCGCGAACACGGGGGCGACATCGGCCGCTCTGTCACCGATGCGGTAAAGCGCAATCCGATTGCGCTGGCGCTGACCGGTGTTGGCCTCGCGTGGTTGATGGCCGGCGACAAGATGCCAGGCCGCGACCGCTATGTTTCGCGCGATGATCGCGATTATCGCGACACCCGCGGGCATGCAAACTATTACGGTGTCCGTCACGACGACCACGACCTTCCGGTCAGTGCAGAACAGCATGGCGTTGTTCCAGTGGGCCAGCGTCGTGATCTGGGGCCACAGCCCGGCGATCCGTCCAAGCCCTATTACTCGGGCGATGTTGCGCGGACGGGTGATGTGCCAACTTGGGCGCTTACAGAAGATGACGATCAGCCCGGTATCGCACAGCGTGCAGGCGACGCGGCATCGCGCGCCGGTGACCGTGTATCGGGCGCGGCGTCCAGCGTAGCGGGGTCCGCCCAAAACGCGGGCTCGGCCGTGGCAGACAAAGCCAAGGGGGCCGCAGGTGCGGTATCGGATGCTGGTCATTCCGTCGCATCGGGGGCGCGCGACTTTGCATCCTCCGCCTCCGAGCGCGCAGCGCAGTTGCGCCGCCGTCTGGCCGAGGGCACCGAAGACCTGTCAGAGCAAGCCCGCGAGCGCGTCATTGCCGCGCGTGAAAGCGCCGTTCGTGCCCGTGCGACAGCCGCCTCCTATGGCCGCGAGGGTCGGGATCGTGCCGTTGATATGTACGAAGAACAGCCGCTGATCGCCGGCGCGCTTGCGCTCGCCGTTGGGGCCGCCATCGGCGCCGCACTGCCCCGCAGCCGGACCGAGGACCGCTACATGGGTCAGCATAGCGACCAGCTGATGGCCGACGCTGAACGTATCTTCGCCGAAGAAAAGGCAAAGCTCGGCAAGGTTGCTCAGGCGGCCTCTGACGAGGCGAAGAAGGTGTTGCGCGAAACCAAGGAAGACGCGGACGCCGCGGCCCCGGGTGATACAGCGGCAGACGCGATTGTCGAGAAGGCCAAAGCCTCCGGCCAACGTGTTGTCGACGCTGCCGAAGCCGAGGCCGATAAACAGGGTGTCGGAGACGTCAAGAAGTCCTGATAATGCCGGTATAGCTGATAAAAGCCCGCGCTTCATCGCGCGGGCTTTTTTGTGTCGTGTTGCTGGCGAAGGGGGCGGAGGGTACCACGACCGCCCCAGGGATCGGGATTGGACGATGCGCTACCCCCGTGCCGGATCTCCTGCCGGGAAATGGCCAAACATAGACAAAAGCCCACAAAAAAACCGGCGCAAGCTTTCGCCGCGCCGGTTGCTTTGTTTGCGGATGCAGCCGGTTACATCTCTGGAAGGCCCGACAGGATCTTGTCCATCGTCGCGGGCAGGTCACGCACCCGCACACCGCAAGCGTCGTAGATCGCGTTGATGATGGATGCGCCTGCGCCGCAGATACCCAGCTCTCCGATGCCTTTGGCCTGCATTGGGTTCGCCCAAGGGTCACGTTCCTGCACGAAGTTCACGGTCAGCTGTGGCACATCAAGGTTTACCGGCACGTGGTATTCAGCCAGATCGTTGTTCACTAGATGGCCGTCGCGTTTGTCGAACATCAGCTCTTCGGTCAGCGCCATGCCGATGCCGAAGGTCATCCCGCCCAGACATTGCGACCGCGCTGTCTTGGCGTTCAGGATGCGACCGGCGGCGAAGCTGCCGTGCATCCGGCGCACGCGCGTCTCGCCGGTGACGCTGTTCACGCCGACCTCGGCAAAAAAGGCACCGAAAGTGGCTTGGCGGCGGTCGGTCTGGGTGTCACCCTTCTTGATTGTGCCCTTGACCGTGAGCGGGCCATCCTTGGTGAATTCCGGCAGATCGGCGCGACGGTTGTTGGCGGTGGCGACCCCATCTTGCAGGGTCAGGTCGCGTTCATCTACGCCCATAGCCTCGGCGATCTTTTTGCGCAGGGCTTCGCAGGCGACAAAAACCGACCCGCCCGAGGACGCAGCACCCCAGCTGCCACCGGATCCGGCGGCTTTGGGCAGGCTGCTGTCGCCCAAACGCACGGTCACACGGTCCGAAGGCACGCCCAGCATTTCGCCCGCAATCTGGGTGAGGATCGCATAGGTGCCCGTGCCGATGTCGGTCATGTCGGTTTCAACCAGCAGACTACCGTCCTGATTCAGCGTCACGCGGGCGTGGCTTTCGCCCAGCATATTGACACGGGTGGCAGAGGCCATGCCGTAGCCGATCAGCCATTCACCGTCTGTCTTGCCAACCTCGCGGCTGTCCCAGCCAAAGGTCTTGGCCCCATCATCCAACGCCTCGGCCAATTTGTGGGATGAGAATGCGCGCCCGTCTGACGGGTCGACATCCGGAATGTTGCGTTTGCGTAGTTCGACAGGGTCGATGCCACTTGCGACCGCCAGTTCGTCCATCGCGATTTCAAGCGCGGTGATCCCGACCGCTTCCCCCGGCGCGCGGACGGAGCCCGCACACATGCGGTTGATCCGCTTGATGTGCATCCCGATCTCGCGGTTCTCCCCGCGGTACAGGAATGGCGTGGCCTGGGCTACCGGCTCTGCAAAGCTTTCGTCCATCAGTTGCGACACGGTGGAATCGTGCCCGATGCCGGTCATGCGCCCGTCGGCATCTGCGGCGAGCTTGATGTGCTGCACGGTCTCGGATCGACGCATTGTCGCTTCTAGCACCTGCTGGCGCGTCAATACGACAGCCACCGGTGCCCCCAGCTCGCGCGCGGCAAGCGCCGCGGCCACAGCCTCGTGGCTGATCCCCAGTTTGGAGCCGAAGCCACCCCCCACGAACGGGGCCAGAATATGGACATTCTCTGGGTCGATCCCAAGAGCGTCGGCCAGTTCATTCACATTGTATTTGAGCATCTGGTACGACCCGCGCAGGGTCAGCTTGTCGCCGTCCCATTGCGCGATTGCGGCGTGGGGTTCCATCGCCGACGAGCTATGCCCGCCGGTGCGATAGGTTTCGTCCACGGTGTAGGCGGCTTGCGACAGGGCGGCGTCCAGATCACCTTGGGAGGATTGTTTTTCCTTCGGGGTCTCGATCTCGGCCGTTTCCAGGTCGGTGACCGCATCGTCGGGCGTGATCTGAAGCTCGACCATATGGGCCGCATGGCGGGCTTGCTCGAACGTATCGGCGACCACCAAACCCACGGGCTGACCGACATAGGAGATCTTGCCGTCCGGCTGCACCGGCGCTTCGTCCGCGGTGCCTTGTGCGGGATTACGCAGGAAGGTCTTGCCGTGGAACACACCGCGCACCCCATCCAGCTTGCGGATCGCCTCGGCGTTCAGGCCGGTGACCTGACCGCCCGCGACAGGGGCACGCACCAAAACGCCGGTCATCATGCCCGTGGGCTGATCCTCATGCGCATAGGTGGCGCGGCCTGATACTTTCAGCGGGCCATCAGGGCGGTCCATGCCGGTGTGGATCAACCCCTGAACCGTGGCATCCAGCCGGTTGCGGTCATCGGGTTCATCCATCGTCAGTTCGGCGGTCGAAATATTGCTACCGTCGGTCATTGCTGTACCCCCGTGAGTTCCTTGAGTGTGGCGATGAGCGTGCGCCGTGCCAGCGGCACCTTGAACGCATTGCCCTCTTTCGGTGCGGCCTCCGCGACCAGAATATCGGCGGCTTTGCCAAACACCTCACGCGCGGGTTCTTGGCCGATCAACGCGTCCTCGACCGCCGGATCGCGCCAAGGCATTGATCCGATACCGCCGCAGGCAATTGCGGCTTGGGTGATCTTGCCATCCGTCACCTTGATCCGCGCCGCGACCGATACCATCGCAAAGGCGTAGGACGCGCGGTCGCGTACCTTGCGGTAGGTCTGGCGACCCTCGGCGGGGGCGGGGAGGATCACGGCGGTGATCAACTCGCCGGGTTGCAAGACGGTTTCGACGGCGGGGTCGGTGGGGATCAGATAGAAGTCGGACAGCGGCACAGTGCGGGTCACACCATCGGTGCTCTCGATCTCGACCTCGGCCCCTAGCATCTGCATGGCCACCGCCATATCGCTGGGGTGGCTGGCAATACATTTGTCGGTCACACCAAGGATCGCGTGCAGACGGTTCGCCCCCTCCATCGCCCCACAGCCGGAGCCGGGGTCGCGTTTGTTACAGGGCTGATCGGTGTCGTAGAAATAGTAGCAGCGGGTGCGTTGCAGCAGGTTGCCACCCGTGGTCGCCTTGTTGCGCAACTGACCGGACGCGCCCGCCAGCAGGGCGGAGGAAAGTGCGGCATAATCCGACCGTACGGTCATATCCGCCGCCAGTTCAGAGTTGGTGACCAAGGCACCGATGCGCAGCCCGCCGTCGCGGGTTGGGGTGATTTGTTTGAGGTCCAATCGCGAGATGTCGACCAGCCGGTCGGGAGTCATCACCTCTAGCTTCATGAGGTCCAGCAGATTGGTTCCCCCGGCGATGATCGTGGCATCTGGGGTGCCGGTGACATCGCTATTCGCACCGGCGCGGATGTAATCGAACTGTTTCATGACTGCCCCTTCGCCGTTTCGCGGATCGCATCGACAATGTTGGGGTAGGCGGCACAGCGACAGATATTGCCGGACATCCGCTCTGATATCTCGTCGTCGGTCAGCTCGGGCGAGGCTGTCAGACTGCCGGATACGTTAGAGGGCCAGCCGGCTTTGAACTCTTCGAGCATGGCGGTGGCTGAGCAGATCTGACCCGGTGTGCAATAGCCGCACTGGAAACCGTCGTGTTTGACAAAGTTCTGCTGCATGTCGGACAGGTTGCGTTCGTCGCCCAGACCCTCGATCGTGGTGATCTCGTCGCCGTCATGCATACAGGCGAGCGTCAGGCAGGAATTGATGCGGCGGCCGTTGACCATGACGGTGCAGGCGCCGCATTGGCCGTGGTCGCAGCCCTTTTTGGTGCCGGTGAGGTTCAGGTGATTGCGCAGCGCATCCAGCAGCGACGTGCGGGTGTCGGCGTCAAGACTATGGTCTTCGCCGTTAACGGTCAGTGTCGTCTTCATGAGAAGGGGGCCCTTTGTCTTGTGACATCTATGAAGAAGAACCCCCGCCAGCGGGTCAGGGTTCCGCTATGGGAAGGTTGCTTTCGTCGTTTGGAGTTAGGGCGGCCTCTGCCACGTCGTCGCGGGCGCGGCCCAGTAGCCAGTCGCGGACATGGGCGGCACCGCTTGGGGAGCCTTGCCGTGGGGACAAAAGGTAAAACCCGCTACCACCGCTCAATGCGCCTTCGATCGGTTGCACCAGCCGTTTCGCACGCAGATCACGCTGGACAAGAAACCGGTTGGCAAGGGCGATCCCCTGACCGGCAAGCGCCGCATCAAGGCTAAGCGTCGTTTGGTTGAACCGCAGACCGCGCGCCGTCGGGAGATCGCGCCCAAACACCGTTTTGATGAACTGCGGCCAAAGATCGTGCGTGTCATGCAGCAGTGTCGCCTCCGCGATACCTGCCGCGTCCATCGGCGTGTTCAGCGCTTCTGCCAAATGGGGGGCGCAGACGGCGACGATCTGCTGCTCGAACAACAGATCAGCGCGCAGGCTCGCCCCGAATGGCGGATTGCCCTGCCGCACGGCAAGGTCGATCCCATCCGCGTGAAAGCTGGACACTCTTTCGGTCGCGGTGATGCGCAGATCAATGCCGGGGTGGGCTTGGGTAAACGCTGCCAGTCGGGGGATCAGCCATTTCGACGCAAAGGTGGGGGTGACACTGATCGTGACGTGGGACGGCGCGGTGCGCAGCGCATCTGTTGCATCGGCCATTTGATCGAAGGCGCGGGCAATCGCGATGTGATAGGCGCGCCCCTCTTCGGTAAAGGCCAGCCCGCGCGGCTCTCTGAGAAAGAGACGCAGGTTCAGATGGTCTTCGAGCCCGCGCACCTGTTGGGCCACGGCACCTTGGGTCACGCCCAATTCATCAGCTGCGGCGCGAAAGGTAAGATGGCGGCCCGCAGCTGCAAAGGCGCGCAGCCCGTTCAGAGGGGGGAGGTCGTTCGAGGTCGGCACAGTAGAAATCCTATCGTCATGCAGCAGTATGTCTGGCTGGTCGAAGCGTTGCAAAGTGCTTACCTGCGTTGAAGCAGACGCGATAGCGCTGTCTAACACATATAGGAGGCAAACGTCATGAGTGTAGAAAAAGTAGCGTTAATCACAGCGGGCGGCAGCGGCATGGGGGCAGGGGCTGCCAAAAAGCTTGCCGCCGATGGGTTCAAGGTCGCGATCCTGTCGTCCTCTGGCAAAGGCGAAGCACTGGCCAAAGAGCTTGGCGGCTTCGGTGTCACCGGCACCAACCAGTCGGTTGATGATCTGGCGCAATTGGTCGATGGCGCTATGGAACGATGGGGGCGCGTGGATGTGCTGGTGAACTCGGCCGGTCACGGACCCAAGGGCGACATCTTGGAGATGACGGATGACGACTGGCATCAGGGCATGGACGTGTACCTGATGAACGTGATCCGCCCCACGCGACTGGTGACCCCGATCATGGCAGCACAGGGCGGCGGCGCGATCATCAACATCTCTACCTTCGCGGCGTTCGAGCCCGACCCGCTATTCCCCACATCAGGGATTTTCCGCGCGGGGCTTGCAGGGTTCGCCAAGCTTTACGCCGATCAATACGCAGACATGAACATCCGCATGAACAATGTCTTGCCGGGGTTCATCGACAGCCTGCCCGAAACAGACGACCGCCGCGCGCGCATCCCCATGGGCCGGTATGGCACCGAGGCAGAGGTCTCCTCCCTCATCGGGTGGTTGGCGTCCGACCAAGGCGGCTATGTCACCGGTCAGAACTGGCGCATCGACGGAGGGCTGACCCGTGCCGTCTGATCTGATCGCCTTGCGCAGCAGCACCCGACTTGCGTTCTGGATCAAATGGGCCGCATCGATCGTGCAGATCCTCGGCTACGCCGCAACGGGATTCGGCTGGACGCCGTGGAACCTCTATCTGTTCATCGTCGGCGTCATCGGTTGGTTCATCGTGGGCACCCTGTGGAATGACAGGGCGATCATGCTGATCCACCTTGTCGCACTGGGATCGATGATGGTTGGCATGGCCAGCCAATAGCGCGTTTGGCATCGCCCCTGCTGGCCGCATCGCCACCTGAGTATGTGAGGCCGTTGGGGCCATGCCAGCTACACAGACTTCAGAACCCTTCCCAAGGGTTCTTTATGCTGCCGCTCGGCCACCTTGGGTGGCTGGGCACGGCAGCGAATTCGAGGGGGGGCGGGTGCCCCTGATCTCTTTCGGGTGGTTTACCGCGACCAATGCCTATCTCCGGCAGCTCTCATCACCTCTGTCTCCAGTCGAGAACCAAGATTAGCCTGCTTGAGTATCGATCACGCTGGGGCGGAAACGGGGGCAAGGCGAAGGGAGTGAGGCTGGCGAATGCCAGCCTCCAACGGACAGAGACTTTCAGACAGGCGATCTGAGCGCGCAGCGCGAAGAGCTAGAGCAACTTAAAAAACCGTCCTAACCCCATTAAACGCACGTGCGAATTAGCTTCCTCTGGTGTTGCTACCAAATACAAGAGTGATCCACGGAAGTTCGTGTCTAGCGAGTTGGTTGGTGGTAGATTCAATTCATGCTTGTATGAGGGAAATGGCTATGCCTTTCTTCGTTAATGCAAAGGAGGCATTTATGAAAAACATGATTTTAACTGCTGTTACGCTAGTGACATTGGCTGGATGTGTTGCACCTGCGGCGTCGCCAATGGAAGCCGCTGCCAGAAGAGCCGCTGGGGCGGAGATAGTTGCTAGACAATGCGCGGGGTATGCTGGGGGATACTCAAGTGTGAAGACATTGCGAGAGGACGCTAGCAAGAATGTTGCTACTGCACGAAATCTCGGAGCAACGGACGCCGTAATCGCAAAAGCGCGTAACGATATGCAGACCGGATTCAATACAATGGTCGCATTTACCACCCCGCAAGAAGCCTGCAACAAGCTGATCGGTGAGCTCGCGTGGGTGGGATAATGACAACGCGTCATTTATTTAGGTGAAACAATAGAGCTCCGCCGCTGCTACTCAACTGTGGCGGAGCTACCCCTAACATGGGTGAAGTGTTCGCAAAAGGAATCGCAAAGTCGAATTTCTATGACGGCCAGATAATGGACCGGCATCGCTACTTGTCACGGGCTGTGATGTCACAAACTGCTACGAAAACCTGCTACGATCCCAGTCGCGGTGGCATTCGGAAGTGTTTGAATTATCTGAAAAAGGTGGTGTTGGCTGGGATGGTAGGAAACCTCGCGTATCATTGTTTTGAATCGCCTTTTTTGCCCGAACAACAAAACCGGGGCAAAAGGTGGGGCGGTTTAAGCTCTAGCTCCCCCTGACAACTACACTAGAGCCC
>Ga0207895_1000018_pt1 | contig 190437 bp, 174 predicted proteins | sample MalvirmetaMSP112_FD_184230 | JGI IMG/M metagenome (GOLD analysis project Ga0207895, IMG submission 184230) | Marine viral communities from the Deep Pacific Ocean - MSP112 (SPAdes) | ecosystem: Environmental > Aquatic > Marine > Oceanic | place: Pacific Ocean | collected 2011-05-24 | reverse complement strand
CGCCATACTTGGACTTCAGCTTGTAGAATGTTGCCGGGCTGAGCCCGTGCCTGCGGCACACCTCCGCCGTCGGCATGCCTGCCTCTTGCTCCTTGATCATCCCAATAATCTGCGCCTCGGTAAAACGACTCTTCCGCATTCGTCTACTCCTTCAGGGTTGGGCAGACTCTACATCATGGTGAGGGATTTCGCGGGGGGCAGGTCAAAAGCTCCTCCATCAACAGCTCCAGACTCTTTGATTTGCTCGACTTTGGTGTCATAGTTTATCGTCTCCAGTTTGTTCTTGATGTTGCGGAATGCGGCCAAGTCGATGTCGCCTATGACGGAACCGATCAGATGGTTTCCGGCCAAAACCGAGAACCTCCTGCGCAGGCGGCGCAATCCGGCCACGAGCCTGTCGGCAAGTCGCGCAAAACGGCGAGGTTCGACGACCGATTTTGCGGCGTCAGGGTGGCAAGAGGGAATGGCCAACGCTGGAGCCTCCACCCGGCGTGCCCAGTCGGGTTCAGGCTCGGCCCAAGCGCCACGTGAATATTCTGCGGTGTTCCACGCCGCGCGCCGACGCCAGCTTTCCGAAAGGCTAGATTGAGCGGACGATGGCGGTTCGCTTTCCGTGGGGGCGTCATCAACTTGATCAAAAAGGGTGCCACGCAATACAAAAGGATGTGGGTCTGTTTGAGAGACCAGAGTGATCGCTCCCCCCTGCCCCATGCTGAACTCGAAATCGGTCGCTGCGACCACGTCTCGAAAAATCTCCAGAAACCCGACGCGATCATGGACATGAGCACTCGCCGCGATGATTTTTGCAGCCTGCAGAAGGAACAGCTTCGGTGCCGTTTCCGGGCCGAACTTGACCCCATGACGCGCTGCTGCGGCCACTCTTTTTTCGGCCCAGTCCGGTCCCTTCACCCCCGCGGCACGGTCCAGCGCACGTGGGTTAGACCAGCCAAACCGGGCGATCAAAAAATCACCCAAAGCGTCAAATGCATTGCGACTGCCGCGCATCGGGGGATGCGGATTGTAGCTCCGTAGCTCCCCCGTCTCTGTCCAGACAAAGCGCGGCATGGCGATGTTGATCTCCAAACGGCCCGTATGCGTATGTGTCCCGACATAGACCGGCGGGCGGCACCTTGATGGAACGCCGGCAAATGCCAGTGCAAGGAATAGATCAATCGCCACCGCGATCGACCCGCGCACCCTCTTATCGCCAACGTTAAACTGCACCACGTCAACTTCTGTCGGATCAAATGACAACAGTGCCACGCGATATGTGGCTTCGAACTTCAGCGCTGCAATCGCATTTTGCACCACGCTCGGAAACCCGAGCAGCAGCTCCGGAGCGGGTGTCCTTCTTTCCCGGACACGCTGCATGCCGACGTGCTTCAAGACCTCTGTGTCAAGGAGATAAGCTGCAGGCTGCGCCGGATCTGCAGACGCTTGATGAGGCGACCAACCGATCAGCATGGCGCGAACCGTGCGGAACCGCCGACCGGTGCCAACATCAGGATCACGCGCTCAATCTGTTGCAGCCGCATGAGTACAAGCATCATATCGATTTCGTTGTCTCCAGGCTGATCAGCAATCTGCTGGAGCATGTCGAGCACCTGCTCCAGCACCGAATTGGTCTTCATGACCTGCTCAGCTGATGCTCCAAGGCGGCGGCCCAGTCCAGCCTGACGCAGGTATTCTGACAGGCTCCGACCGGCTTCATCCGCGCGCTTTGTCAGCACGTCTTTTTCGCCTGCGGTGACATTCACTTTAAGTCGTTCTTGCCGTTTCACGTTGGTCGGGCTTGCCATCTCATCACATCTCAGTTTTGGGCCCACCGAGGGGGCCTTGATCTACGCCTTTCCTAAAACGTTATGTTTCGGCAAAACTGATCTGCATAAAAAAGATGGTCGAGCCGTCTAAGAGATGTGGATAACCTTCCATCGGTAAGGGTCGTACGGCTCGTCGGAACGTTGCGTGGTGTTCTGTCTTAGCGATAGAAATGGGTGGCATATTGTCCGGTCAAGACGCCGCCTGCCCTCATCTCTCGATAGGGTCGAGTACGGGCCCAAACCCTGTAAAATCCTATATTCATAGACCGTTTTGACAGTTCCCGGACTCGTGTGTCGCCGCCGTAACGAGTTCCAATGTCTCATTAGGTTGCCCTGCAACACAGTTTAGCTTCAGCTGTGAGAATAGGCCTCCAATCGGTTTTAAACCGGTTGTTGAATTGGAGGTTAGCTGAGTTTGCCGAGCGCCTCCATTTTCGGCGGTTTAAGCATGGGTAGTGCGGGTATCCATAAAGAATTTGGCGGTTAAATGTATAACCGGGGCAGCTTTGCACGATACAAACCACGTCGCGATCTCCGATCGAGATCCCGCGACGTGGTTCGGAATTCCTAAGGTTTTGGCACCGCACCAGATAGTGTGGCAGCCATCATCGAGAGTAGTATTATGCTAGGTTGTGACACCGTGATATGTTGGGCTGTCTCTCAACGACTGGAGATTGGTGCTGGATGCTGGCACCGGGTAAACCGCCGCTGTCGATCTGATATCGTAATAGCCACTCTCTCGCTCATCGTGATTTCTTGATATCACACTATACTTGATCAGCGCGCTCACGTCCAAGGCCAAGGTAAGAAGTGCGGCTTGTTCGGTGCTGTCCGTCGTCACGGATTTGGACCCTTAGGTGCTGGCGTCAGATAGTGCCACCAACATCATGTATTCTTGAAGCAATGGAGACAGCATTCTTGTCGGCAGCGAATATCCAGATGTGCTTCGCGGGCGGGCGCTCACACGTGGTTCAGATCCAGTAGAGTCGTCCGCATAGTTTATAGCGAGTACCGATTTTCGGTCCAACCGTTCACCCTCGGGAGGTGGCCTTTTGGATGCCACAACTCTCTCGCCTGTTCATCAGCGCCCCGAAAAGTTATCCACATAAGAGACGGCCTTCAAACCTATCCAACGCAAAACCAGCGCGTACCTGCTCCTTAGACACAACAATAAGGAGCCGGCACAAGATGCCGAATACGCCTATGCCACATGATACTAAGCCCAAACGTCGCCGCTCCAAAGCCGAGCGCAGGGAGAGCGCGGAAACCTCGCGTGCCTATGATGCCAGGAAACGCGAAGCGGGGTTTGTACGCTCAAATCTCTGGGTACCCAAAGACGACCTCGCAGACATTAAATGGCTTGTCGAAACACGCACCTATAAGCTCTGTTTGCATTACGCGCAGACACGCGCTCAGCAGCATCTCAGCGCGACACCGCCCGTCAGGAAACGCAAACGCATCTCAAAGTCCGATCCCAGGCAGTTGGGGTTCGATTTTGGCTAAGGGTTGCTCTTTGTACCCCGCCTTGCTCACCATACGTACATCGTCTCCGTATGGTGACATTGGCGAAGTGAGATACCCACTGCGACGCCTGGTATGATCAACCGACGTTCTACCTAGGGCTCGTCAGCGTCAACTCGATCGGCGCTAACCTAGATACCGCAGTGAGCGGCCCTCTCCGAAACGGCTGGTCTGCATGCATGATATGGTTACTGCGATGCCTATCATCATCGCTACGTATACGGGCATAAATCTACCCTCGATTGTGCTTGACCGATCAGTTCAGCTTTGGCAAAGTCCAGAGCATGACCACTGCATGCCACATTACATTCTTTTTCCGAATATCGAGCTGAACTTAGCTTCGATTTTCGGGAGTGGCATGGTGCGCAACGGGACTTATACACCCTTTTAGATGCCAGATTAGCGTCAGCGCGGCGGTTCGAATCCGCCCATTCCTACCAAGTTCCATCGTCAATCATTTGTTGATTTCGGCTGAACGGTTGCAACGATCTGTCCGGCTCTGAGCACCATTTCGGCACTCCCAAATGCCCAGATTCTCATGTGGCTGTATCAAGTCGCGTTGCTTGCCATTCCTGCCCCGGTGATTTCTAAGTTTCCATGCCGGTAAAGAGACGTGCGTTCTCCGCGGCACCATTGACTTGTCTGCCCACCGCCGTCTACGCGATCACAGACCAAATTTCGATGGCGCAACTTCCATCGCTTACTTCGCATCCTGGAAGGCGTTATTTCACCACTGCGCCAGAAATGGTGTACGTGCGGTTTTGAGCCGCCTCGATCGTCAAAGCATTCTATTTACCCTAGGGCTGAAGGCTCCGGTGGCTGAAAGAACACCCGTGCAGGTGAAGAATTAACTTCCTGTCAGTGCTGACCTCAGAATTCAGGTCAGTGCTGACCTCAGAATTCAGGTCAGTGCTGATGTCAGAACTGACTATTTGAACCTTTTGCAGGGAAACTCCGTGCCAAGTGAATTAATGCCACAATGTGCGTCAAATCTATTCTGCTTCGGTCCGCAAGGAAAAATACGCAATATAATATTACCGAGAGGGGATAAGTCTTGCGCAATGCGGACGGAGTTTCAGCCACCTTCAGCAGATCAACGTATCGCGTTGTCGCAAGATTTCTTATTCGTTTTTCCGATTAATCCAGGCCGCGCAGCTCGGAATGTGTCAAGATTGGTAGGGGAGTGATCAATTATTGTTACTTCATCACAGCCCTGTAAGATGGTGGCGATCACCCACCGCGTAGCATAACCGAGCAAAACATCGCGGAACTAGCAGCAGCGCGGTTCATACTCCGATATCATTTAAGGGAAATGAATGACCCGTGACGCTGATATCATCCGCAGCAGAGCTGCCGTCCGTCGCGAAGTGGCACTGGCGGCGTGGCATGCGATCAAGGCGGAGCTCGAAGGGGTTGGCCTAGAACTGACTTTATTTGGATCGCTGGCAAAAGGGGGCTTCTCAGCTCATTCTGACATCGATGTTATTGTCCAGCTGGGGGATAGCGGCATTTCCAGATCTGCTGTCGATCGTATGGTCCGCAGCGTTTCGGGCGATATCCCGGTAGATCTATTTTTTGTAGAAGACCTGACGCAATCAGACTTAATGTCGCTCCTTAGTACCTGACACACAAATTGATCCGCTGTCCGGTGCAAGCATAACGCACATGAAGCTGCCAAGCTCAACGCTAAGGGGAGTTTGGCTGACACGGCGCGAACGGCCCTTTCCGAACATTCGTGGCCAACGGAGCGAAGGTCCGGATTGAGGCCATTTTGACAGATGCTGCGTAAATTGCGAACTGGAGGATTGAGCGAGAAGCGCTGGTTTTTGTTTCGAATCCTTGGAATACTAAAGTCAAAAGAGACGGCCAGTGGCCGCCTCTACTGTTTCAATCACCAGACAATCACTCCGTACGACGCATGGCCTTATACATTTCTTCCGCAATCAGCCTGTGCCCTGTCAGATTCGGGTGCACAGCCCCAGTAATCTGTTTGTCGCCAGGCTGTGTCAAAGCTGTGTCATTACCTGTACGCACAGCGCGGGTCGGGACTTCGTAGATGTACGGATCCCATTCACTTGCGTTCCATGCTTTAGCAGGATCACCGCCAACACCGTTTGGCAGGTTTCGCCTTGAGCCTTGCTCAAAATCATACCCTAAAAAGGCGTCACGTGTTGAACAAACAAAGTTGATTCCAAGACCCGTGGCCGCTTCTGCAAGCTTCGGTCGCAGTACTTCAAACTCCCTCACTGCCAAAAACGCATCCCAATGCGTAAAATTGAACTGCCACTTTTCAATGTTGTTTTGTGCAGGAGTAAAACCAACAATCCTTGGTGTTGCGGACTTTAGGCCGTTCCAAGGCGAAGCAGAAGAATACTTCAGTGCAAGATCGCCAACGATCAATTCTTTGCGGATCGCGACCCCATCTTTGCCCGGAAGCCTTTTGAGAAAGGCGTTCATGTCCAATTCGGCGCAAGCGTCCTCCGAAGGAACAAGCTTTCTTACTGCGTCAGGGTACTGAGGCATCAGGATCTGGGCATTTTCTACGCCAAGTCGGTAGTTCAAGATATTGGTCAGCAGAGTAAGTCTTTGTTTGATACTGCCGTTTCCATTGCTGTTTCCGGTTACAATATCGCCTGCGTGATAGGCGCCTTTCTGGCCATCCTTGTTCTTGCAGTACTTGTGTAAAAATTTGACAGATTTGTTGCTGACGCGGTTGGCAGGACTGGGGCAAATATCAGGAAACAAAAGTTTCTCAGCCATGAGCTGAAAGCTCCAAATAGATGGAACGATGTAGTATTTAACGACGTCCCCGAAACCGAAATCATTTCCTCCGATCGATAAAAAAACGTGATCGGGTTTTCGAATGCTTTCGACAGGACAGCCTAGGAAGCCCGAGTCCGGATACGAGATTTTCCTGTTTCTTCGGTATGCTCCCAGCTTTCTGCTAAACTTGTCTCCTGGTTCAAGGTTGCTTGGTCTTTTAGAGTTATTTCCTTCGCCCCCCCGGCGATGGAAATCATTCAAATTGATCCCGGCCTTCTCTTCGCTGGTTACCGGAAAGTACTTTCCTTCATCCACGGCAGGCCTGCACAGGTCACGCATTGCGAAATTCAACTGGGAGTAGGAGACGTAATGGTCCGCTCCTGTCACCCATGCCTGATACTGTGGAACCAAAATCCCATCAAATATCTCGGCACCTGTGCATGCATAGTGCAGAAAGGACACGAAGCTATGCTTCTCTTGAGAGGCCAATCGGAATGCCAACAGACTTTGATGACTGAAGAAGCTCCTGTGGCAATTATCATCGATCCAGCGCTTTTCCTCAGAGCCGTAAGCTTCCATTTTGAACTTTAAGTTGTTCTTGTCACTAAGCCAGAGAAAGTCCCGCTCGCTATTGAATTTTATGTCGCTTTTCCAAACTCCGGGAAAATCTGGGTTACCTTCTCCTGAACCGTAACTGTCACCCAAACCGACAATCACAACATGTTTGGGATTAAGGTTATGTTCCCGCTGGAAATCACCCGATGTCACAAAGACTTTGGCGCCGCTCAGCGGAATACTAACGATCACGCCCTCACCGTTGCAGGGAGAGGTTTTCCTTAAGGTTTTATTGGTATTTTTGGTCTCATCCCCAAATGACACTGCCCACTCACATTCACCTTCCCTTTCCAAACTCAGGCGAACACCAATGGTCGTATCAACTTCATCTTCATGCTTCACAAACTTCAAAACAGCGTCGTCATGCACAGAATTGGTTTGATCCCAATGCATTCGGTTGCCTGAGTTCGCGCCTGCCAAAGCGGTTAGATAAGGCGATTGAAATCGAGGCGATGCTAAGCGCTTGTGCCATTCTTCATAGCTTTCAGATTCAAGCATCTTAAATCGGTCAAAGAAGGCAGCTCGCGCTTGCTCATCAGCCCCTTGCGTCACAAAAGGTGCAAATCTGTTCGCCACCTCCCATTCAACTTCTTGCGCATTCACGCTCCCAATGGAAGTTAATCCCGTCGACAACGCTAGCAAGATATTGAAAAAAGTACTTTTCAAATTGTATCTCCCATAAGCCTTCAGACAAAATGCGCCTCGAATTTTCAGCGGCGGACAATCCAATTACTCAAACAACTGTTTTCCACGCTCGTATGTGGGCGTTAGTCTCCCCGAAACTTTGGTTGCCACTAAAAGCAAAAAAACAGACTTGATCCAGTTCTCGCAGGCAGACCTACTCGCGATAGGTGAATTATCACCCACTTTGTAACCTCAAGTGAAGTCGCTTGTCTACGATGACGCCATTGGATTGAAAGACTGCTCACGCTAGCAATATAAGTTACTCTGCATGTTCCACGTTCCGCGCTTTGCTTCCTGATTTCCCAACCTCTCGAAAGGCCTGCATCCACAAATTTTCATATTGATCGTGTCCGCTGTGATAGCAAAGCGGTAGTCGCGCGGAACAGGGGCAACGACAGCTTCGTCCGCTTAGCAGTCCTCTATCTCTCACGCAGTGAAAGTCCGCTCTCCGCCCTCCTGAGCGAGGGAGAGCACCTACACGAACGGCTCTGACCGATCATTGACCGAGGACCCGCTCCTCTGCAGTGCGGAACGCCAGATCGGACTTTCGCTGCAGGTGCAAAATCGAGCCTGCAGCGAACTGGCAGTGTGCGGGAGATAGCTGCCGCTGAAATCCATTCCTATTTTAGGATTAATTCCGCAATTGATGCCGCATTTTCCCTGAGTGCGGACTGGCTTTTGTCCCAAGCGGCGTGCTCTATTGCAAACCTGCTCCTTAACCATGCCAGTGTCAGCCGCCGTGTGGCCTCCAGAGCGTCGGGGTTTTCTGTTTCGGTTTCACGCGCGTCCCACCCCGCGATACCGCCCAGACCGTGTCCAACACCTTTGATCATCAGAAGGGCATCGGCCCCGGGGGCGTCATGGAAGGGGTCGGCGTGCCAATCGGGGCCGCGGGGCGTGAAGTGGGGATCGTCGTCGGCACCGCACACCACGAGGGTTGGCGTATTGATGCAGCTGAAGTCCACGTCGAGAAACGGGAAACGTTTAGTGCTATCGGGGGTCAAGTCAGCGCCACCCCGACCGGTCGAGGCGAGTAAAATACCCACTTTGATGCGCGGGTCGAAAAAATCCTCGTCGTGTAAGCGCGCACCAAGCAGCAGGCTACAGGTGAAGCCGCCGAAGGAATGCCCCGCCACGGCGATCAAGTCGTGATCGAAACGCCCGGAAACAGCAGGGGACTGTCGCTCAACCTCGGTCAGTTGGTCGAGGATAGCGCGCAATTCCGTCACCCGCTCGCGCCAGAAGAACGGACCCGCAGGCAGATCGGGGTCAAGCCCTGCCACGCGCGAACTGGCATGGGTGGGTTGGATGACAACCATCCCGCGCTCTGCCCAGAACTGCGCAAGCGGGGCATACCCGTCCTTGGAGGGGATGTAGTTTGAGGGGCCGAAGCCATGCGATAGAATTACGACGGGTAAATTCTCTCCATCGACCGGTGCCGTTAGGCGCAACTCAAGCTGTTGCCGCCCCTCCATTGGCAGCGTGATCGGTGTATAGGCCACGGTGCGTTGTGGGTCTGGGGTCGGCAAGGCGCGAGATGCGTCGATCAATCGATTCATTAGAGCATTTCCTTATAGCGAGACGAATAGGTGGTTTTCCTGCGATGAGAGGGGCCGCGCAGGGATCATTCCATGGGAATGCCGTCTTCGCGGAACCATGTTTCTGCGTCCGCGCCCGCTGGCAGCATCATCGGTGCGGCTTTGTCTGTAACGGCGCGCCAGACAGCCTGCGCGACATCGCTCACCTCAGTTTTTTCGGTCACGGACTGGAGACTCTGAAAGTAAGCTTGAACAAAGGGACCGTAGGCTTCGGGGATTTCCATACCCATCCGAGCGACCGCATTTTTTCCAAACGACGTTGCCTTTGCGCTACCCGGCAACACCAGCCTGGCACGAACTCCGAATTCCTTCGCTTCCAGTGCGAAGCTTTCGGTAAAGGCATTCAGCGCGGCCTTACTGGCGGTGTAGATCGACAAAGCGGGAAGTGGGCGCAGGGTGACGCTGGAACTGATATTGACGATGACGCCGGTCCGCCGTTCGCGCATCGCGGGCATCACGGCGCGGGTCATTGCCATAGCGCCTAGAACGTTGATTTCGAACATCTCGCGGGCCTTCGCGATCTCGGCACCTTCTAGCACGTTAAGCATGCCGACACCGGCGTTGTTCACCAACGCGTCGATCTGACCTGCGCTTGCAATCGCGCTGGAGATACTTGCAGGATCGGTGACATCTAGGGGAAGCACCCGTAGCTTGTAGGACCCTGGCAGTCCTTCGGCGGAGGGCGTGCGCATCGTGGCGATGACCTCCCAGCCTTGATCGAGAAACTGTGCGGCGATGGCTTGGCCGAAGCCAGAGGAACATCCAGTGATGAGAATACGGGGCATGTGACGTTTCCTTGTCTGTGATGAGAAGGAGATAGACGGCTGCGTTCGGTTATTCTATGTTCAGATGTCTCTAATCATCCATCAAGCGTCCAGATCTATGCTCGACATCCCGTCAGACCCTCTTGTCAGCGTGGTCACCTTGCTCAAGCCTGCAGTCTCCATTTCCAAGATGGTCGAGGCTGGCGGGCAGTGGTTGGTGGAGCGTCACGACATGACCAGCCCCTTCTATTGCGCGGTGGTTGAAGGGCAGTGCCAGTTGCACGTCACAGGGCGCAATCCAGTCACGTTGCGGGGCGGAGATTTCGTGCTGATCCCGCATATGCAGGGCTTTACCATGTCGAGCGAGGTGCCACCGCCGCCGCATGTGCCACGCCTACCGTTGGAAACTGGCCCGGGGCGTTTCCGGCTTGGCGTGCCTCACGCCCCTGTCGATGTCCGCGCTCTGGTTGGACATTGCCGTTTTGATACGCCAGCCAGAGACCTGCTCGTGTCCCTGTTGCCCGACATCATCCATGTCTCGGGACAACGTCGCCTGACAGCGCTGGTGCCGATCATTCACGAGGAAACCAGTGCCGACCGGCCGGGGCGCGCGATGATACTTGAACGGTTGCTGGAGGTTTTGCTGATTGAGGCCCTGCGCTCGGGTTCGGCGGCAACATTGCCCCCGGGGCTTCTGCGCGGCTTGTCAGACCCGCAATTGGCCAGCGCATTGCAACGTATCCACGCCGAGGCGGTCAGCGTTCTGTCCGTTTCAGAAATGGCGAAGGAAGCAGGGATGTCGCGATCTGGATTTTTCGAGAGGTTCCGCAAGCAAATTGGCCGCGCGCCAATGGAATACGCGACGGACTGGCGCATGGCCGTCGCCAAAACCTTGCTACGGCAAGGCGGTCTAACCATTGCAGAGATCGCCATGAAAGTCGGTTACGGGTCCGCAAGCGCTTTCGGACTGGCTTTTGTCCGGCACGAGGGACAGTCGCCGGGTGCTTTTGCCAAAAACAAACGAGGCTAAATTGAGGGGGGATTACCCCGTCCCAAGGGGCGGCGATGCGAACCTCCCGGTTGTTATGCTGCAACCTATGCAATCGCAGCACAACGATGAAGACGCTTACAGTCGGCTGAGGTAGGCCATTCTCAGTTCCGGATCACCGACATTACGGCGCCACCTATCTGCTGAAGGGCGGTGTTGCGCGTCTCGAAATCCGCATCGACGTCGGAGATGAAGATGCTGACGACCCATGGAGCGCCGCCTTCGGGAACAACCACCGCGATAATGTTGCGGGTGTGACTGCCGCTGCCCGACTTGTCCAGGATCAGCCAATCTTTTGACGCGTCGGCGCGCAGCAGGTTGCTTGTGACACCACCGATGCTCATCCATTCCACCAGCTGCTCACGCGAGCTGGGCGAGAGCACATTGCCGAGCAGAAGCCCACGCAGCATTTTGGTCATGGCAGCCGGGGTTGTTGTGTCCCGCGGATCACCGGGCACGAATTCGTTCAGTTCGGGTTCACGCCGGTCGAGCCTGCTGACTTCGTCGCCCGTCTGCCGGAAAAACTCGGTCACGGCCTGCGGGCCGCCGATGTGATCAAGCAGCATGTTTGCCGCTGTGTTGTCGCTCAGGTCTATCGCAGCGAGACAAAGATCCGCGAGGCTCATGGCGGTACCGACTTGTTTCTCGGTGACCGGCGCATAGGACAAGATGTCATCCTTCTGGACGTTAAGGGTGTCGGTTAACGACATTTCGTCCGCGTCAACACGAGCGAGGACGGCGCCGCAGATTGGGGCTTTGACTGTGCTGTTCATCATGAAACGCTCGTCTTCGCGGTGGGCCCAGGATAGCTCCGAGCCGGTTTCAAGAAGAGACACCCCGACGCGGGCACCAAGTCGTTCTTCGATCTGCGCGACAGTATTCGTTAACGTATCAATTGGCGTCTGGGCAGACGCAACAGAGGCTAAGGGGCTCTGTTGCAAATTTTTCTGGCTGCGAGCATTTTGCGCATCCTTGCTGAGATAAGAGGTGTAGCATGAGCAATTTCAAAGGCCGTCATTTCCGGGGTGAAATCGTGCTTTGGGCTGTGCGTTGGTACTGCCGCTACGGGGTTAGCTATCGTGACCTGGAAGAGATGATGGCCGAACGGGGGCATCGGGTTGACCACTCTACGATCTATCGCTGGGTTCAACATTATGCCCCCGAGATTGAGAGGCGCATGCGTTGGCAATGGCGCCACCCTCGGTCGAATAGCTGGCGAGTGGATGAGACCTATATCAAGGTTCGCGGGAAATGAGCTTATCTCTACCGGGCTGTCGACAAATTCGGGGACACGATCGATTTCTACCTTTCCTCAACACGCAATACAAAGGCTGCGAAGCGTTTTCTGGGTAAGGCGCTGAAAGGCCTGAAAAGCTGGGAGCAACCGTGCGTGATCAATACCGACAAGGCACCGACCTATGGCGCTGCGCTGGCTGAGTTGAAGAAAGCAGGCAAATGCCCGACTGATGTTCAGCACCGTCAGGTCAAGTATCTGAACAACGTCGTGGAGGCTGACCACGGCAAGCTTAAACAGTTGATCAAACCGGTGCGTGGGTTCAAGACGATGAAGGCCGCCTATGCCACGATCAAGGGCTTCGAGGTTATGCTGGCTCTGCGCAAAGGGCAGTCACGCAGCTTCAATTTGACCGGTGATATCAACGGCGAGGTCCGCATGATCGAACGTGCCTTCGGACTGGGCCCCTGTGCTCTCACGGAGGCAATGTCTATGCTCGAACTCCGCCTCGCAGCTTGAAGATCACCGGGGAAACGGGGCTTGTGCGCACTCAGGAATAATTTGCAACAGAGCCGGTGCCGGGGGAGTTGTGTTCCCCCCTCCGACCGCAACATGGAACGACCTAAATGAACCGAAAAACTCTTATCCTCGCTCAAATCCTCATCACCTTCATGATGGCGGTTTTAATGTCAGGCACGATGTCGCTATTGATCATGGGGCTTACGCTGGAATGGCTTTTGGCTTGGCCTTGGCAAGCGCTCACCGCCTGGCCTATTGCATTTGTCTTCACCCAATTCACGACGCCATTGGCATTCGCAGTCGCCAATCGGACCATCGCAAAATAATCCGAATTTGGCGTGAACCAATTTATGCAGTGGGGATAACCCGCTGCATGACCGCCCCCTGCAAGCCTTATCCAAGAATGCGGGAAATCCCGGCCTGCACCTTCAGCAGCGCGGGTAGGTAACTTTCGACCAACTCTTCCGGGTCCGGCTGCGTTGCTGCCAACCCGGTGTTCAGGGCCGCAACCACGGCACCCTTGTTGTTGAGCACCGGCACCGCGAGCGAGCGCAGGCTGATCTCAACTTCCTGATCGACCATCGCATAGCCGCGTGTCCGCGCCGCCTGTACCTGCGCCGTGATTTCCTCTGGGTCGGTCAAGCTGAACCGGGTGCGCGGCGACAGATCGGACGCTTCAATGACTCGGCGCGCTTCCGCATCCGGCAGCGCGGCCAGCAGCACCCGCCCCATGGAGGTACTATGCGCCGGCAAGCGTGAACCGGGCATCAGGCCAATCGACATGACCCGCCGCTGCGATGCGCGAGCGAGATAGACAATCTCGGTCTCGTCAAGAATGGCGACAGAGCAACTTTGGCCGATTTGTTCAGTCAGTTGATCCAGCCACGGCTGCACGACCTGCGGCAGTTGCAAGCCACCAATGGCCCCGGTGCCAAGGCGCAGGCAGCGATGCGTAAGTGTGAAGAACTTCCCGTCATAGGCAGCGTAGCCTTCGGCATGGAGCGTTAACAGGCACCGACGCGAGGTGGCACGGTCAAGCCCGGTCAGCGCTGCGACCTCGCTGATCGACAGCTTCGGGCGCTGTGCGTCGAAACATTCGATCACCCGAAGCCCCTTGGCGAGAGAGGAAATTGTGCTGCTGGATTTGTTCGGCATGCGCACACTAAATTACGATAAGCGAACAAATGTCAACATGCGCACAAAATCCTGGCCCCGTATCCGCACGAGCGCTAGACCCTCTGCAACTTAAGGAGACCAGAAATGGATAAAAAACTTCCTACCGTGGCCGAGGCCGTGGCCAACATCCCGGATGGGGCGACGGTTATGATCGGAGGGTTTGGCGGCTCCGGCGCACCGATCGAACTGATCCACGCTCTTATCGACCGCTTTCGCGCCACTGGCAGCCCAGCAGCGATCACTGTCATCAACAACAACGCAGGCAACGGCTATTGTGGGATCGCGGCGATGATCAAGGCGGGGATGGTCCGCAAGATGATCTGTTCATTCCCGCGCAGCTCCAACGCCGAAGCCTTCAACGAAAAGTACCTCGCGGGCGAGATCGAGCTGGACCTCGTCCCCCAAGGCACGTTGGCCGAGCGCATCCGCGCCGCCGGTGCTGGCATCCCCGCCTTCTACACGCCGACCTCCTTCGGCACGGAACTTGCCGAAGGCAAACCGACCGAGGAACTCGACGGCAAGATGTATGTCCGCGAAAGATGGCTGAAGGCGGATTACGCGCTGATCAAGGGTCAGGACGGGGATCGCACCGGCAACCTGACCTACCGCATGGCGGGACGTAACTTTAACCCGCTGATGGCCATGGCGGCAGCGAAAACCATCGCGCAGGTCAGCGTGCTGGGCGAGCCCGGCAGCATCGACCCGCAAGCGGTCATCACCCCGGGCATCTTTGTCGATGCCATTGTGGAAGTGGCCGAACCTCAACAGGAAGAAGTGCTTGTGCGCAAGGGAGTGGTTTACTGATGGCGAAGTTCAACATCATGCAGGACAAGCTTTCGAACGCGCAGATCGCATGGCGCGCCGCGCAGGACATTGAAGACGGGTCTTACGTCAACCTCGGCATCGGCTTCCCCGAGATGATCGCCAAGTTCCAGCCCGAAGGTCGCGATGTGACCTATCACACCGAAAACGGGGTTCTGGGTTTCGGTCAGGCCCCGAAAGAGGGCGAAGAGGACTGGGACCTGATCAACGCTGGCAAGAAGCCCATCACACTCAAGCCCGGTGCCGCGTTTTTCCACCATGCCGACAGTTTCGCGATGGTCCGCGGCGGGCATCTCGATCTCGCCGTGCTGGGGGCCTACCAAGTGGCTCAGAATGGCGATCTGGCGAATTGGCGCGTCGGCACCAAGGGCGTGCCTGCCGTGGGCGGCGCGATGGACCTTGTACATGGCGCCAAACGCGTGGCCGTGGTCACCGATCACGTCACCAAGGATGGCGGCCCGAAACTGGTCGAGCGCTGCACCTTCCCGCTGACCGGCGTGGGATGTGTCACCCAAGTTTATACCTCCCTTGCAGTGATCGACATCAAGGGCGGAAGGTTCGTCCTGCGGGAAAAAGTGCCGGGGCTGAGCATGGATGCTCTACAGGCTGTTACCGGGGCCACGTTGCACATTGAAGGCGATGTTGCCGATCTTATCGTACCGGAGGACCTTGCATGATCGACGTCTATATCTGTGATTACATCCGCACTCCCATTGGCCGATATGGCGGCGCGCTGTCCTCTGTCCGGGCCGATGATCTGGGCGCTGTGCCCCTCAAGGCGCTGATCGAACGCAACCCCTCTTTGGACCCTGCGGCAATCGACGAAGTCATCTTTGGCTGCGCCAATCAGGCAGGCGAGGACAACCGCAACGTCGCGCGCATGTCACTGTTATTGGCGGGCTACCCTGAGACCGTCCCCGGCACCACAATGAACCGGCTTTGCGGATCTGGTATGGATGCGGTGATCACCGCCGCGCGGGCGATCAAGGCCGGAGAGGCCGAGGTAATCGTCGCGGGCGGGGTTGAGAGCATGTCGCGCGCGCCCTTCGTGATGCCCAAGGCCGAGACCGCCTTTGCACGCAACAACGAGGTCTTTGACACCACCATCGGCTGGCGTTTCGTCAACAAAATGATGAAGGCACAATACGGCGTCGATTCAATGCCTGAAACCGCCGAGAACGTGGCCGAGGATTTCAACATCAACCGTGCAGATCAGGATGCCTTCGCCCTGCGGTCCCAGCAAAGAGCAGGTGCCGCCATGGCCAGCGGGCGTCTGGCGCAAGAGATCGTGCCTGTCTCTATCCCGCAGCGCCGGGGTGATCCCATCCTCGTGTCAGAAGACGAACACCCCCGCCCCTCGACCACCTTGGAGGCGCTGCAAAAGCTTGAATCCTTCGTCAAAGCGGATGGCACGGTGACGGCGGGCAATGCCTCCGGTGTGAATGATGGTGCGGCGGCATTGATCCTCGCCACCAAAGAAGCCGCCGAGAAACAAGGGCTGACCCCCATCGCCAAGGTGCTCGGTGGGGCGACAGCCGGGGTCGCGCCGCGCATCATGGGCTTTGGTCCGGCGCCTGCGTCAAAGATGCTGATGGCGCGTCTTGGGCTGAGGCAAGAGGATTTCAGCGTCATTGAACTGAACGAGGCTTTCGCGTCACAAGGCCTCGCCACCTTGCGCGATTTGGGCATTGCAGATGACGATTCACGGGTGAACCCCAATGGCGGCGCGATCAGCCTCGGCCACCCCTTGGGCATGTCAGGGGCCAGGATCACCGGCACGGCCATGCTGGAATTGGAACCCGGAGAGAAGTCCTTCTCCACGATGTGTATCGGCGTTGGCCAAGGGATCGCGATCGCATTGGAGGCCGTCTGAACCGCTGGCCGTAGCACTGGAATGGCGATCCCATTGTTGCCGGTAGATACCTGAAATGAGGGAAAGCCGATCTAGCGCCATCCGAAGCCCTGCCTGCAAGTTCAGCCATTCAGACGACAGGATAGTTTGACGCTGGCAGGCGTTCATAGAAGGGGTTAGGACGAATGCGGAGGACCACCCATGCGCAACCCCGACAGTCTCACGAGCAAAACAAACGAAGACACACCCCAAGGTCTGGCCTTTGCTATTACAGCCTATGTGTTCTGGGGGTTCCTGCCGCTCTATATGAAGGCGCTATCGCATATCCCGGCGGCCGAAGTCGTCGCCCACCGGGTGGTCTGGTCTGTGCCGATTGCCACGTTAGTACTTGTGGCGATGCGGCGGACGCAGGATTTGAAAGCCGCGTTGCTTTCCCCTCGAACGCTGCTCATGGGTGCGGTAACGGCGACGCTGATCTCGGTCAACTGGGGCATCTATGTTTGGGCGATTGCCTCAGGACACGCGCTTGATGCGGCACTGGGATATTACATCAACCCACTGTTCAGCATTCTCTTGGGCGCGCTCCTTTTAGGCGAACGCATGTCCAAACGGCAGTTAATTGCAGTGGGCCTCGCCGTAGGAGCCGTGTTCGTGCTGGCACTGGATACCGGATCGATCCCATGGGTTGCTTTGGGGCTGACATTAAGCTGGGGTTTTTACGCCTTGGCGAAAAAGAGCCTGCCAATCGGGCCGAACCAAGGCTTCCTGCTCGAAGTGCTCCTCCTGCTCGTCCCGGCCCTCGCCTATATCGCCTACCTTACATCGACCGGTCAGGGGAATTTTCTCACTGGGGCGCCTGTCGATACTTGGCTTTTGCTGGGCTGTGGCGCGGTTACAGCCGTGCCTCTGCTAATTTACGCCAACGGCGCCAAGCTCTTGCGTCTCTCGACCATCGGCATTCTGCAGTACATCGCGCCCACCATGATCTTCTTCGTAGCGGTCTTTGTTTTCGGCGAAGAATTTGGCCGCGCGCGGATGATCGCATTTCCGATGATATGGGCGGCTCTAATCCTTTACTCGTCTTCGACGCTTCAACAGATGCGTCGGAGCCGCCCTGCCAAGGGGTCCTGAGGGCAGGGCAAAAGCTTTAGAAATTCTGCCGCATACTCTCCAGAATGGTCAATTAGACTGCCTGATTTGTAAGTGAAAAGAATGGCTTCCTTCAATGTCGTACATTGTCTTGGTGCCTGCACGAAATATTCGTAAAGTCAGCTGTTTCTATTCGTATCGAAACTGCGGACCGCGTTGGCCACACCTTTGACCTCATGCTGGCTGAACACCGAGACACGATGGCAGCGCAAAGCTATTTAATCAAGGCTTAACGTAGCCTATCAGGAACCGGAAACCGGAACTGCCAAGACCGAGTTCAAAATCGTGCTGACAATCTCTTCTTTAAGCTTTCTTTGCCCCTCTTGGGAGACGATCTGATCCCCAAAAACCCGGGTGAAGGTAGGTTCGTTGGACACATTAAAAAAGCACAGGGCGCTTATTTTCCAATGTAGTCGAAGGGGATCGATATCCGGGCGAAACACCTTCATCTCGCGTCCACGCTCGAGGATTTCTTTTAACTGATCAACCGCCGGCGTGTTGCCTGATCGAATGGTTTCCGAGGCGGTCAGATGTATGCCTCGATGAATGTTCTCAATCATCACCAAGCGGATGAAATCTTCGTTGTCGCGGTGGTGTGAAAAGGTAAATTTGACCAGCTTTGAGAGAGCTTCAACAGGGTCGAGGTTCTCCAGTTCAAGGGCCCTCTCGCCTTCTCGCACATCGTTGTAGGCCTGTTCGAGTACTTCGCGATAGAGGCTCTCTTTGTCTTTGAAGTAGTAAAAAATCATCCGCTTGGACGTTTTTGTCTTCTCCGCGATGTCGTGCACCCGCGCGCCTGACAAGCCGTGGGCGGCGAACTCCGCGCGCGCCACGCGAAGGATATCTGCTTTAACGGCTTCGGGGTCTTGCTTCCATGAAGTGCGCTGACGACTCGTTGATGTTTTGGCGGATGTGGTCATGCATAACTCCCTAACGGTCCGACCAGCATAGCACAATTAACTGCTTGGTACATATCTGTTGACACACAATTAACCACATGGTTCATTACGGACATTCCAGCGTGCCGGGAGGATTCGCTGGATGTATCGGAGGTAACGAATGTCGTCGCAGATCAAAAAGCAGACCAAGCACTCGCAAGACGACGGATCTGCCGACTTGTTGATCGGACTGGTGGGCCGAGGCATTCAACAGTCCCGCACCCCAAGGATGCACATGGCCGAGGGAGCTGCCCAAGGGCATCGCATTCTCTACCAAATTCTTGATGCCGATGCTTTTCCGCGAGGGGAGGCACCGCTGGAAAAAATCGTCGACGCCGCCGAGCTTTGCGGTTTTGCCGGGTTGAACGTGACCTTTCCTTATAAAATTGACGTCATGGCCTTCTTGGACGAGTTATCTCCGAACGCCCGCGCCATTGGGGCAGTCAACACCGTAGTCTTTCGCAACGGGCGTCGCATAGGTCACAACACTGACAAATGGGGGTTCGAAGAAGGCTTCCGTCGGAACTTGCCGGACGCGAAGATGGGCCATGTTCTGCAAATTGGCGCGGGCGGCGCAGGGGTTGCTGTCGCCCATGGGCTCCTTTCTCTTGGCGCGGATCGCTTGACCATCGCTGACACGAACGCGGAGCGTGCAGAAGCTTTGGTAAAGCAGCTTTCCCAAAGTGCAGATGCCGCGCAAGTCAACGCGATCGATCTTAGCAAACTGCCTGAGATCTCCCCTACTGGTGTCGTAAACGCGACCCCGATGGGGATGGCGAAGCTGCCGGGCTCGTCCTATCCGATTGATTTGCTGCACCATGATATGTGGGTCGCTGATATTGTCTATTTCCCGCTTGAAACCGAGTTGCTCGCCGCCGCCCGCGCGGCCGGATGCCGGGTTTTGCTGGGCTCAGGCATGGCCGTCTATCAGGCCGTGCGCGCCTATGAACTCTTTACTGGGCGCAAGCCCGACCCGATGCGGATGAAAGCCACATTCGACTCTTTCATCTCATGAACCTTGCTGCTCAAGCGGCAACCGAACGCAAAATGGAGGATAACATGCGTTTCAACATTACCACCCTCACCACGGCCACGGCACTCGTCTTTGGCCTTGCCGCCGCCGGCGCACAGGCTCAGACCCTGCGCATCGCACACGTTGATCCCGATGAGTGGACCGGCTCCAAGAAAGGCGCCGCGGCGCAGATTTTCCGCAACATCGTCGAAGGCGAGACAGATCTGGAAGTTGAAATCTTCCCCGCAGGCGCCTTGGGTAACGAAGATGAACTGGTCGGACAGGTGCAAGAAGGGCTGCTCCAGATGGCCATTGTTTCGGGCGCCATGTCCAAAGCCTGTCCCGCTGCTTCGGTTCTCGACATTCCCTACACCTTCTCCTCTGCAACCGTCGCCTGGGAGGTGCTGGACGGTGAATTCGGTGCAAAGCTGTCCGAACACTGTCTTGAGCAGACCGGCATGCGGACCTTGGCCTATGGCGAAACCGGCTTTCGCAATTTTACCAACAACGTGCGCGAAATCCGTACCCCAGCCGACATGGAAGGCTTGAAATTTCGAGTCCAGCCGATCCCACTCTATCTTGAGATGGTCAGCGGCTTGGGCGGCGAACCGACCCCCATCGCATGGACGGAACTGCCGAATGCGTTGTCCACCGGTGTGGTTGACGGGCAAGAGAACCCGGTCGGCGTCATCTACAACAACGGACTGCATCAATTGCAGAAATATATGACTCTTGATGGTCATGTTTACGCAGCAGACTTTATCGTCGTCAGCGATGAATTCTTCCAGACCCTAACCGCCCCCCAACAGGAAGTCGTGACCCGCGCCGCCATCGTGGCCGGCAATATGGGTCGATCAATCCAGCAGTGGACAACGGCGCAGGGCGTGCTTTCAGTTCAGGAAGAAGGCATGCAGGTCTATTCGCCCACCGCAGAAGAACTGGCCATGTTTGCCGAGAAAGCGCAGCCAGCAGTGGTTGAGTTCCTGCGCGGCGAATTGGGCGAGAACGCCACTTGGATCGATGAGCTCCAATCGGCAGTGGCAGCAACACAATAAGCTGCTCCTACAGCCAAGCCGTCTTCGGCCTGGCTACACCATACCAACCGCGGAGGAGCCTGGGTCATGGACAGACTGAATAGAATAGTTGCTCAAGTCTTCGGCTGGGGAGCCGGGCTTTCGATGATGCTGGTGTTTGCGATCATCTTCATCAATTCCCTACGGCGCTACACCGTGGGCCAGTCGGTCCAATGGGGCGAGGAACTGCCGGTCTATCTGGCGGCCTATGGCGTGATGTTCGGCATCTCAATGGCCTATATGCAAGACCGCCATATCCGCTTCACGATCCTGATTGACTTTCTGAGCGACCAGCGCAAGACACTGATGTTCGCGCTCAGCGACCTTGTGATGATGGTAACCGGAGTGCTTCTGGTCCTTTCGGGCATCGCCTTTCTCGAGCGTCGCGGCAACACAATGTCCTCCGGCATGTTCGGTCTGGCACGCTGGCTGGAAAAGAGCACAGGGATCGAGGCCTTTGGCGCGCTCGGAACCCTCGGCGTCTACCAGTTTTCGCTGATTCTTGGCGGCGCAATGATCACCTTTGCGGCGGTTCTGAAATTCGTCGAGCGCCTGATCGCGCTCCGGGGGAACTGAAATGGTCTATATCATCCTTATCGCAGGACTTCTCATCGGCGTGCCGATTGCCTTCGCGATCCTCGCCTCTCTAAGCTATTTTATGGCAGTAGGTGAGGCTCCCTACACGCTGCGCATCGTCGCGACCGAACTGTTCAACGGGCTGAACTCCTACCCGTTGCTGGCCATTCCGCTTTTTGTGCTGGCTGGCGAATTGATGAACGAGAGCGGTATTACCGGACGGATCATCGCTTTTGCCAACGTCCTTGTAGGTCGGATGCGCGCCGGGCTTGCGATGGTCAACATCTGGGCCTCGGTCATCTTCGCGGGTCTTTCGGGCTCCGCCGTTGCCGACACCTCTGCCATTGGTCGAGTATTCATTCCCGAGATGGAGAAACATGGCTATGACCGTGCCTATGCGGCGGCCCTGACAGCGGCCTCGTCGGTTATCGGACCGATTATTCCCCCTTCAATCCCAGTCATCATCTACGCGTTAATCGTCACCGGGGTCTCGGTCCCTGCCCTGTTCATGGCTGGCGTGATCCCCGGATTGCTACTGGCCGTCTTTCTCTCCGCCTACGTCATGCTGACGGTTGATATGACCAAGATCCGGCAGGCGGCAGACGACATGCCCGACGCGCAACCGGCCCGAGAGGCGCTGCTTGGGGGCATCTTGCCCCTGCTGATGCCCGTTTTTGTTGTGGGATCAATCCTGCTTGGCGTGGTGACACCCACAGAGGCGGCCAGCTTTGCGGTCGCCTATGCGTTGGTTGTAGGCCTTTTTATCTATCGCAAGATCGCATTTAAACGCCTTCCTATCATCTTTACCGAAGCCATGCGCGATAGCGCCGTGATCCTAATCATCATCGCGGCGGTTTCAGCAGCCAACTGGCTGTTGGCCTATAACCGTGTACCAAACATGCTGACCGACTGGGTGTTGGGCAATGTTGACAGCAAGACCACGTTCTTGATCGCCGTCATCCTCCTTTTTCTCTTTGTCGGTCTCTTTCTCGAAGGCATCGCCGCGATGCTGGTGCTAGTGCCGATTCTCCACCCTATCGCCGTAAGTCTGGGCATTGACCCGGTTCACTTCGGCATTCTGGTGATCTTCAACCTAATGATAGGCCTGATTACCCCGCCTCTGGGCCTCTGTCTGTTTGTGGCAGAGGGAATTGCGGGCGTCGGCGTGGCACGTATGGTTAAGGCAATCCTGCCGTTCTTTCTGGTCGAGGTACTGGTCCTCCTGGTTCTTACATTTGTGCCGCAGACAGTGATCTGGCTGCCGCAAGCCCTGGGGTATTGAGATGAAAACTTCCATCGCAACAGTGTCCATATCCGGCAATTTCCCGGAGAAACTCGAAGCCATTGCCGCTGCCGGTTTCGACGGTATCGAAATCTTCGAACAGGACTTTATCGCCCATGACGGGGACCCCAAAGAAGTGGGCGACATGATCCGCGCCATGGGTCTCGAGATCAACCTCTTTCAGCCATTCCGAGATTTCGAAGGTTTGCCAGAACCGCACCGGGCAAAGGTGTTTGATCGGGTGGAACGCAAATTTGACCTGATGCAAGACCTTGGCACAGACCTTGTTCTTATCTGTTCGAGCTGCCACCCGGAGGCTCTTGGCGGCATCGACCGGTCTGCGGCGGACTTCAACGAGCTGGGCGACAGGGCGGCCAAGCGCGGCCTGCGGGTCGGCTATGAGGCGCTCGCGTGGGGGCGACATGTCAATGACCATCGCGACGCATGGGAAATAGTGCGCCGCGCCGATCACGGCTCGGTTGGTCTGATCCTCGACAGCTTTCACACGCTGGCGCGTAAGATTGATGCGCAAACCATTCGACGCATTCCCGGCGACAAAATCTTCTTTGTGCAACTTGCCGATGCGCCGGCAATTGACATGGACCTGCTCTATTGGTCGCGCCACTTCCGCAACATGCCGGGGGAAGGTGATCTGGATGTGACAGGTTTTATGAAGTCGGTCATGGCCACCGGGTATACGGGCCCGATTTCACTGGAGATTTTCAATGATCAGTTCCGCGGCGGCCACCCAAAGACCATCGCCAAGGACGGGTATCGGTCCTTGATCGCCCTGATGGACGACGTGCGACGCGCAGAGCCTGTCGCCGCAACGTCGGCACCCTTGCTGCCGAAACGCTCGAAGGTTGAAGGCGTGTCTTTCGTCGAATTCGCCGCCCGCGGCGCAGAAGCCGACGCACTGGAGCGATTGCTCGAAACGCTCGGCTTCAGTCTCTCCGGCACTCATATCGCCAAGAAGCTGTCTCTCTGGAGCCAAGGCGAAATACGGATCGTGGTAAACCGGGAGACCACCGGCTATGCCAGCAGCGCCTATACGACCCACGGCACAACCGTCTGCGACATCGGCATTTCTGTCGACGCGGCAACTGAGACCGTAAGCCGTGCCAAAGCGCTTGGTGCCGCGCCCTTTCACCAGCCGATTGGCCCCGGTGAGTTGGATATACCGGCCATTCGCGGGCTGAGCGGCAGTGTCTTGCATTTCACCGACCAAACCAGCGGGCTGAATGATGTCTGGTCGGTCGAGTTCAACCAGACCGACGCCGAGCAGACACATGCGGGCCTGACAAGCATCGATCACATTGCCCAGACCATGAGCTATGATGAAATGCTCAGTTGGTCTTTGTTTTATACCACGCTGTTCGGCATGGAAAAATCTCCGATGGTCGATGTGGTAGACCCCGACGGGCTGGTGCGCAGCCAAGCTTTGGAAACTCGAGACGGCGCGTTTCGCATCACGCTTAATGGCGCAGAAACTCATCGCACAATGGCAGGCAACTTCCTTGCCGATAGCTTTGGCGCCTCCGTGCAGCACATCGCACTGGCGAGCGAAGACATCTTTGCCACCAGCAGCGTGATGCGGGCCAAAGGATTCGAGCCACTGCCAATATCGGACAACTATTACGCCGACCTCGTCGCGCGGTTCGATCTGGATGCCGACATGCTCAGCGCCCTGAAGGCAGGGAACATACTCTATGATGAGGATGCAAATGGGGCGTTCTTTCAGTTCTACTCGCGTCCTTACGCGGGGGGCATGTTCTTTGAAATCGTCGAGCGTCGTGGCGGATACGCGGGCTACGGCGCCCCCAATGCCCCTTTTAGAATTGCCGCTCAGAAACGCCTGATGCGCCCGAAAGGAATGCCAAAGAAATGACTGACAAACATGACGCTGGAATGAAGGTGCGCCGCGCGGTGCTGGGAGATGCCCATGTGGACCGTGCTCTGGCGGCCGGGACGGAGTTTGACAGCGTCTTTCAGACACTGATCACCGAAGCGGCCTGGGGGACGGTCTGGGCTTCTGATGCGATCACGCGGCGAGAGCGGTCCATGGTCACACTTGCGCTTTTGGCCGCGACCAAGAACTTCGCTGAAATCCCGATGCATATCCGCGCGACGGCCAATACCGGAGCCACCCGACAGGACGTGATCGAGGTGTTCCAGCATGTCGCTATCTACGCCGGAGTGCCCACCGCGAACCACGCGATCGCGCTGGCCAAACAGACCTATGCGGAAATGGAGGAGGAACAATCATGAGTAATGGGGACCTCATCCAACGTGACCGCTTGTGGCATCCGCCTGCCCTTACGCCCGATTACAAAACCAGTGTCGCGCGCTCGCCGCGCCATGCGCTTTTGTCGCTGCAAAACTCGGACAGCGAGCTAACCGGACCGACCTTTGGGCAGAACGACATTGCAGAGATCGACAATGATCTAATCCTGAACTACGCCAAAACAGGAGACCCTATTGGGGAGCGCATTATCGTGCATGGCCGAGTTCTGGACGAAAACGCGCGTCCGGTTCCGAACACCCTTATCGAGATCTGGCAGGCGAACGCAGGCGGCCGCTATCGGCACAAGAAAGATAGTTATCTCGCACCGATTGACCCGAACTTTGGCGGGTGCGGTCGCACGCTGACCGATGACAATGGAAACTATGTCTTCCGCACCGTCAAACCCGGCGCCTACCCATGGCGGAACTGGGTCAACAATTGGCGGCCGGCCCATATCCATTTCTCAGTATTCGGGACCGCTTTCGCGCAGCGCCTGATCACCCAAATGTACTTTGAGGGCGACCCTCTCATCGCCAAATGCCCGATTGTGCAATCCATTCCGGAACAACGCGCCGTTGATCAGCTTGTCGCCGCATTGGATCTAAACGCCTCCCTGCCGCTCGATAGCATTGCCTATAAATTCGACATCGTGCTTCGGGGACGCCGCTCGACCTTCTTCGAAAACCGGCCAGAAGGGAACTAATCATGGTGCAAGCACTCGACTACCTCAAAGAAACCGCATCTCAGACGGCTGGGCCCTATGTTCACATCGGGCTCGTTCCCGGCGACGCCGGCTTCGATATCTACGACCACGAACTGGGGCGGGACATTGCTGGCCCGAAGGCTGCAGGCACACGTATCACCGTCACCGGGACGGTAACCGACGGCACCGGCGCGCCGGTTAAGGACATTTTGATTGAGGTCTGGCAGGCAAATGCTGCAGGCATCTATCCCGGAACAGGCGAGGTTGAAGACGGCTTTCGCGGTTGGGGTCGGGTGACACCGGATTTCGAGACTGGGGTATTCAGTTTTGAGACCATGAAGCCCGGCAAGGTGACAGGGCCCGATGCCCGGCCAATGGCCCCGCACCTTAATCTCTGGCTGGTTGCTCGGGGCATCAATGTCGGGCTCAACACGAGAATGTACTTCGGTGACGAGGACGCGGCCAACGCGGCTGATCCAGTCCTCACCCTGATTGAGCAGCCCTTGCGCCGTGAGACGCTGATCGCGCGCGCCGATGGCAACGCCTATCACTTCGACATTCGCCTACAGGGCGAGGGCGAAACCGTATTCTTCGATCTATGAGGCCGCTATGACCACCCCGTGTATTATCTGCGTGGCACTCACCGGGTCCCTGCCGACGAAGGACAACAACCCGGCAGTGCCGATCACCATTTCCGAACAGATCGAAAGTGCTCAGGAGGCCTTTGAGGCGGGCGCCTCGATCGCCCATTGCCACGTGCGCGACGATCACGGTCGCCCCACCTCAGACCCGGACCGTTTTGCGCGACTGAAAGAAGGTCTGGAACAGCACTGCCCGGGCATGATCGTCCAACTTTCAACCGGGGGACGCTCTGGCGCGGGTAAGGAGCGCGGCGGTATGCTATCGTTGTCGCCGGACATGGCTTCGCTGTCAGTAGGGTCGAACAATTTTCCAACGCGCGTCTATGAAAACAGTCCCGACTTGGTCGACTGGCTGGCCTTGGAAATGATCGCCCATGATGTCAAACCCGAGATCGAAGCCTTTGACCTTGGTCATATCGTACAAGCCACCCGCATGGCCCAAGATGGTCGGTTGAAGGGGCCCCTTTATGTACAGTTTGTCATGGGTGTGAAAAATGCGATGCCTGCGGACGAGCCGATTTTTGACTTCTACATCGAAACACTCAAACGTCTGGCACCGGACGCCCAATGGTGCGCCGCCGGTATCGGCCCTGCACAGTTGACCATCAACGAATGGTCTATCGCCAAAGGCGGCCACACCCGGACCGGCCTGGAAGACAATGTCCGGCTGGACCGCGATAGGCTCGCGCCCTCCAACGCCGCATTGGTCAAGCGGGCCGTCGCACTTTGCAAGAAATACGAGCGACCTGTCGCGACTTGGCAAGAGGCGCGGGAGATATTGGGGCTGAAGACGAGAGAGAGTGCTGCGCCAAAGTCCGCCTCTGCCGCCACCCCATGATGTTCGCCACCCTCAACGGGATAACACACCACTATCGCTATCGGCCCGGAACCGGCGTGCCTGTGGTGTTTCTGAACTCACTTGGTACGGACTTCCGGATCTGGGACAAAGTCATTGATCGGCTGCCGTCACAAACGCCAGTGCTTTGCCTTGATAAGCGCGGCCATGGGCTGAGCGACGATGGGCCAATTACGATGGACCAGCTCATCGACGATGTTGCTGCCCTTGCTCTGCACCTTGACCTGCCTCCTGCCCTGATCTGTGGTGTATCCGTTGGCGGCCAAATCGCTCAAGGTTTTGCCGCTGCTTATCCGGCGCAGGTGAGAGCGCTCATGCTATGTTGCACCGGAGCCAAGATCGGTGACGCGGGAAGCTGGAATGCGCGCATTGAAAGCGTTGGGAAGTCCGGTATCGCTGCGCTCTCGGACGCCATTCTTGAACGCTGGTTCAGCCCAAACTTTCACGCGACACGATCGGCCGAATGGGCAGGCTACCGCAATATGCTGGCCCGCACATCTGCTGCTGGCTATAGCGGCGTTTGCGCCGCAATCAGAGACAGTGACCTCACGACGCGAGCTGGGGCGACCACGGTGCCGACAGTTTGCATCGCCGGAAGTGAAGACCGCGCGACCCCGCCGGAACTCGTCAGGGCGTTGGCGCAGATCATACCGGACGCCTCCTATCGCCTCGTGCCCGGCTGTGGTCATCTACCCTGCATTGAAAACCCCAAGGTTGTCTCAGATTTGCTGGAAGACCTGATGGAAAAGATTTCATGACCTCCCCTTTCGAGCATCCCTGGTTGAGCGGGTTATTTGGCGACGCAGAGGCCACGGAGATTTGGGGCCCCACGCGGCAGATGACGCATATGATCGCCTTCGAGAGAGCCTATACGCAGGGGCTGTGCAAAGTCGGCACCATTTCTGAAGATACCGCGAAAGAAGTCGCGCGTACTTTCGACGATTTCCAATGCGATATGGAAGCACTTCGTTCTGCGACAGCGCGTGACGGGGTGGTTGTTCCCGAACTCGTCCGGCAGATCAGGGGGTCCGCGGGTTCTCATGGTGAAGCCATACATAGCGGCGCGACTTCGCAGGATGTGATTGATACCGCTTTGGTCCTGACTTTGAAGGACTACAGTAACCTTCTGAAGCGGCGCCTTTTGGAACTGATGGAAGCAATAGACGCTTTGTCGGCGCGGTTCGGGAGCCGGAGGATCATGGGGCGCACCCGGATGCAGGCGGCGATGCCCATTGCGGCACGAGAGCGGTTCGCAACATGGTCTCAGCCTTTAGACGACCATCGTCAGCGGCTCACGCAGACCAGGCCCCGCGTCGAGCGGCTTCAACTTGGGGGCGCAGCCGGAGATCGGGCAGCTTTGCCCCATGCTGAATCTCTCGGGGCTGAAGTGGCTTTACGGCTCGGTCTCGCGAACCCGCCAAAGGCATGGCATGCAATGCGCGACGCGGTGGTCGACTACGCTGGGCTGCTGTCGCTGATCAGTGGAACGCTTGGCAAAATGGGACAAGATATTTGCCTCATGGCGCAACAAGGCGTCGACGAAATCACGTTGGACAACGCAGGGGGCTCTTCCGCGATGCCCCACAAACAAAATCCCGTTCTGGCTGAATTGCTTGTGACGCTCGCCCGGTTCAATGCCACTCAGGTGTCGGCCATGCATCAAGGGCTGGTTCACGAGCAGGAACGTTCCGGCGCGGCTTGGGCGTTGGAATGGATGGTTCTTCCGCAAATGGCTCAAGCAACCGCACGCAGCTTGGCCGCATCAATCGCAATTTGCCAGGCGATCTCCCACGTTGGCTCAAAGGACATCAGATGAGTTCCCAAACGATCCATATACTCAACGGCCCGAACCTGAACCTGCTGGGCACCAGACAGCCCGAGGTTTATGGGCGGGATACCCTGAACGATGTCGAAACGCTCTGCCGACGCGTTGCCACCGAGTATGATCTGGCCATTCTGTTTCGCCAAAGCAATCATGAGGGTGAGCTCGTAGAGATGATCCATGAAGCAAGAACCGAGGGGATGGGCATCGTCATCAACCCAGCCGCCTATACCCATACCTCAATTGCTATTCGCGATGCCTTAGTGAGTTGTGAAATCCCCATCTACGAAGTCCATATTTCAAACGTTCACCGTCGGGAGGCCTTCCGGCACCACTCCTACGTATCTGGTGTGGCGACGGGCGTCATAGCGGGGTTAGGGATCGAGGGCTACGCTGCTGCTATTCGCGCATTATCCCGGACGAAGAAAAGGCCAAACTTTGAGTTGAACCCCTGAATTCTACGATACGCACTTACCGATTATGAGCCGAGATTAATTCTTCCTTCGGAAACGATTTCATTGCAGCGATTGGGGGTGCGGACGAAAAGTTGGACTATCTTGGAGATAGTTCATGTACAGCTACGAAGATCGAATGCGCGCGGTTGAGCTTTATATCAAGCTCGGCAAGCGCGCGCAGGCCACCATCCGTGAGTTGGGGTATCCAACGAAGAACGCCCTGAAAGGATGGCATAGAGAATACCAATGTCTGCAAGACTTGCCGATACGATCGGCGCCGCGCCCGTCTAAATTCTCATTGGCGCAGAAGCAGGTGGCGTTAGAACATTATGCAACCCATGGCCGCTGCATCTCATGGACGCTGCGTGCTTTAGGCTATCCAGGCCGAGCCACAATGACGGCTTGGGTACGCGAGGCCTTTCCTGACATGAAGCCGGCCCCCAACGCGGCATATGGCCCTGGCAACCACTCTGACGCCGTGAAGCAGGCTGCTGTGGTCGGGCTATATAGCCGTCAAGAAAGTGCCCGGGCCCTGGCTGAAAAGTTCGGAGCTAGTCGGCCGACGCTCTATGCTTGGAAAACACAGATCCTTGGCCCGGAGGCTCCTGCCATGATGAAACGCAATAAGAGTGCCCTTCCCCCAGAGCTTGAAGAGTTGGAGCGTGAGCGTGAAGCCCTGCAGCGCGACATCCGCGAGCTTCAGATTGAGCATGATCTGCTCAAGACTGCGAGTGAAATGATAAAAAAGGAACTTGGCGGCGATCTGAGGAGCCTGAGCAATCAGGAAAAAAACATGCTGATCGTCGCCCTAAAAAACCGGTATAAGTCACCAACGCTGTTGGCTCGGCTCGGCCTCGCGCGCAGCTCGTACTTTTACCACCGCGCTCGCATGAAACTGGAAGATAAGTATCTTCCCATTCGACACGCCATGAAGGAGGCCTTCGAAAGCAACCATCGCTGCTACGGCTACCGTCGCCTCAAAGCCTGTATGACGCGGAATTCTATCTCGATCTCCGAGAAAGTGGTGCGGCGCCTAATGAAACAGGAAGCTTTGATCGTCCCAAAGCCTAAGCGGCGGCGTTACAGCTCATATCTTGGTGAGATTAGCCCTGCGCCGAAGAATATTATCAACCGGGAATTCCAGGCGGCCGCGCCAAATGAGAAATGGCTAACGGACATCACGGAGTTCCACATCCGAGCGGGAAAAGTTTATCTTTCCCCGATCATTGATTGCTTCGACGGCCTCGTCATAAGTTGGACCATTGGGACCAGACCGGACGCCGATCTTGTGAACACCATGCTTGATGCAGCGGTAGAAACCATCGCTGACAGCGAAGCGCGGCCCGTAGTCCATAGCGATCGCGGAGGCCACTATCGCTGGCCTGGCTGGCTGGAACGTATAGACGCGGCAAAGCTGGTTCGGTCGATGTCGCGAAAGGCGAGCTCGCAAGACAATGCCGCCTGTGAAGGCTTCTTTGGACGCCTCAAGACTGAGTTCTTCTATCCTCGTGATTGGCGGGCCTTCACCGCGGCCCAGTTTGTTGACGAGGTTGACGCCTACATCCGCTGGTATAACGAAACACGCATCAAGATGTCCCTTGGTGGCAGAAGCCCCATCGAATATCGTAAAAGCCTCGGCCTTATGCCGTGAAAACAGTCCAAGTTTTTGTCCGCACCCCCGCCGGGTCAGTTCTCGGTGACAATCAACATACAAATCGTTACTCAGTGGCGCACGGCAAGTATTGAGATTGAACCAAATTCTCTCGTACTGAAGTACGACGCCGTGATGCACGAAGTGCGAAATCACCGTGCGACAGTGCGATTTCTCATGCAGAATAGAGACGCGCGCCAAATTGCGGAGTTTGGTTTTTTCGATGCCGAGAAAAGTATTCCCCTAGACCTGCGCGCAACTGGGCTCGAGTGATCCAGCCTTCCTTGCGCCGTTCACAAACGCCCAATCTGGCCCGCTAATGTAAATGTATCCCACACCAGCAACGTTCTGGGAGGTCAGCTCTCTACGCACAGCGGACCTCGGCTAAATACGCAGCGAACGTCTGGAACGCGCCTTCGTGTCGGATTTGTTGAACGGCTCAAAGCTGCTGCTGGCGCAGTGCTGCGATGTAGTATCGCCAAACCAGCCGTTCCACAGATCGCGCCAAAATGTTTTTCTTGAAGAGTTAATATCCAGTCATTGGGTGCCGCCCCCTTGCGGCGAATGCTCACAAGGGGGCGCTTTGACCTACAAAAGCCAGTTTGCTTCCGCTTTAGGTATACTTTCCGAAAAGGACATTTCGTGGATGATGTTGCCGGTTGCAACCTCGGTTCCGCCCGCTAGCGGCACCGTCACCCATATGTCGCCACCAAGACGGATATAGCCTGGCCATCCGGTTTCTGCTCGGAATTGAGCGCGTCGCTCAACAGGTGATTGCCTGAAATCTCGATACGGATCATGTCGCCATTGTAAGGCGCTTCGATCAGGAAGCCGTCAGGCCAGCCGTTGCCGGACTGCGGGCCGACATGGATTTCACCAACGAAACTGTCCTCGAATTCACCCGTGCTGAGCAGGATTTCACTATCCTTTGCCAACATGAACTTGCAGACGACCTTGTTGCCGTAATCCGCGTTGTGAAGGATATAGGAGAAGTTCAGCGTGAAATCGCCGCATTCCGCTCGGCCCCAGTGCCACGCCTTCAGAACACCTTCGATACCGGCATTGCCCCAATTGTGGTCGTGACAGCCGTGACCATCCTCGATAGCGATGGTTTCGCCCGCGATCTGAATGGTGCCGTTCACAACTGCGCGTGGTGCGGGCACGACATGCGCGTTAAACACCGTCAGCGCCACGTCGAAATACATCGCACCGGATCCGGCACGCCAGGATTCAACGGTCGCGACAAGTTCAAGGTCGACGACAAAAGGGATCTTCGGGAGATTTCCATGGTCTTTCCTTTTGGAAATTGGGTTCAGCCGCGTTCTGATCAGCTTTCAGGCCGGTTCAGCAACTTTGCGTATTTCTTGAGAAACAGGTCCGCCCCCTTCATCTTGCGGGTCAGGAAGTCTCCAGCGGTGAAGAAAACAAGGAAGGAATTCCCCTGTTTGGGACCAAGCGGAACGAGGATCGGCGCCTTGCTGCCCCATGGCTTATAGGGCTTCATGTCTTCGATCGCCTTGCCCGCTGCCAATCCGGATAGCGTCGCCTTGAGCCAAGGCAGTTGGCGGCTTGTGGCCACGATTGTCATGGCGTCGCCGACATCCGCAACATCGCCCGCCGCAAACACGTTCGGCAGTGATGATGGGCGCATCCATGGGTCGACCTTAATCCGGTTTGCCGTCGTTTTCTGAACACCGGCAAGCGTTTCAAGCACCTCGGAATTCGCGCGCGATCCGATAACCGGAAAGATCAGGTCGAAGTCGTGCTGTGACCCATCGGCAAGTTGCAGGGTGCCCACATTCGGCTCGGTCAAGCTTTTCAGGTTCTCCGCCCGCTGACCGAGAATGAGCGTGACACCGGCCTTTCGCAATTTTGCCGTGAGAGAGGTGCCCAGCTTTGACGGCATCGTCGGGAATAATGCCTCGTCGCCTGAGATCAACGTCACCTTCTTGTCCGGCATGGCATAGGCGATTTCGCCCGCAAGCTCGGTGCCAACGGCACCAGCCCCGACAACGCCGATGCGCCGCGCCGCTTTGAGTTGCTGATGAATGCGCTGGTTGTCGCACCTAAGGCTCGCAATATCGGCACCTTGAGGCTTGAAGGGCATCGCATTGCTGGACCCGGTGGCAACAACGATTTGATCCGCCTCTACCCGAGTGCCGTCCTCCAACGTGACACCTTCCGCGTCGATAACCGTCGCCTTGGACGCGATGACCCTGCCGTTCGCGAGCAGCCGATCATAGGGGATGAGAGCGCGATCCAGCAGCGAAGGGTCGACAACCGCGCGGATCATGGCCGGCGCGTGAACGAAGTGACTGCGCGGCTCGATCAATGTGACGTCCGCTGTGTCGTCGAGAGACTTCGCGAGTTCGGCGCCTATGTAGCCGCCGCCGACAATGGCAATTTTCTGTGACATGATTTCTAACCTTCTTGGTCGCCTTACGGCGTTATTCTATGATTTGTGGGCAGCGTGATCGGCGGGATAGGTAATCTGCCCGAATTTCCCGGCGCGATACGCGCGGAACGCTTGCGCCAGCTCGCTGTCGCTATTCATGACAAACGGGCCGCGCATGGCGATGGGGTCGGTGATCGCCTCACCGCCAAACAGCAGCAGATCGAGCGGTTCAACAGCCGGGTTAGTGATCTCCAACGTCCCATCCGGGGCGTCCAATCCGATGAGGGTCTGAGCGTCGATCTTGGCATCACCGACCACGGCCCCATGCGTCGGCAGGAACCCCACGACTGGCAGACCGGCGTGCAAGGCGATGTCGACCGTCGCAAGCGGCTCGATCCTGACGTGCCAGATGAATTCGCCCGCATAGGTGGGGATGGGCGAGGATTGTCCATCATACTGGCCAAGCAGAACTTTGACCTCCCCACGTCCACCCGCGAGCATTGCTACGGGCAAGTCCGGGGATGAGACGGGCATGTATTGCGCAGGCTCGCGCTTGTTTGCCGCGGGCAGGTTGATCCAGAATTGAAAGGAATGCAGCACCCCGCCATCCCGGCGCAGGGGCGCCGCAAGCATTTCGTCGTGGACAATGCCATTGCCCGCGTTCATCCATTGCACGCCTCCCGCCGAGACGGAGCTGTTGTTTCCCAGGCTGTCAAAATGGGTCATCGCACCTTCCATGACATACGTGAAGGTCACGATACCCGCATGGGGATGGGCAAAGCTGCCGTCCGGCTCAGGTAACTCACCGGCAGAAATTTCGCGCTTGGGAAGATGATCAAGAAGCAGGAAAGGGCCGACCGCATTCACAGCCCGGTTCGGAAGGGCACGTCCGATGGTAAATGTACCGACCTGATCGGGCTGCGCTGGCTCTTGAAAAGAAACTTGTTTCATTGAGTTGCTCCGGTTGTTGATCCGATGATAAGAGAAACGAAACTTGATTGATATTTATACTTATTTCGCATCTATATAATCTAATCTTAACTTCTGGTGCCTGATGAAACTCGATCAACTGAATGTTTTGCGCGCTGTTGTTGAAACGGGCTCGGTCAAAACGGCTGCCGAACGTCTCAACCGGACACAGCCGGCGATCAGCCAGGCATTGAAGGCTCTGGAATTCCAGACTGGGACCGAATTGTTTGACCGGTCAGGGTATCGGCTTGAACTCACACCCGTCGGCAAACGGGTCTATCTTCAATCCTTGCGCGTTTTGACGGAGGCAGAGGATCTGGGTCAACTGATCCATCATTTCGAAAAAGGGCAGGAAGAGACGATCACGATCGCGGTGGATGCCATCGCTGACCTCAACGCACTGACCCCCGTCTTATGCAAACTGCAAACAGGTTTTCCCGAGACCCGCGTGGTCTTGCGCCCCGAGGTACTCTCCGGTGCCATCGAGGCCGTAAAAACAGGAACCGCGGCAATCGCTGTTTCGCCAATGTCCTCGGTCATGCTCGAGGAAGAGGGTTTCGACTATATCCCCCTCGGTACATCAACGTTGCGCAATGTTACGTCACCCTCCCTTTGGGCTGAGATGGACAATCCCAAGCGCCTCGCAGACTTGCGGCGCTTCCATCAGGTCATCGCAAGCGACAGCGGGCAAGCCGGAGGACTGTTCGACCGCGAAATCGGCGTCCAGAAAGGCCAACGCCGTTGGTACGTCAGCGACCTTCAGACAAAAAAGCACCTTTTGATCGCAGGCCTCGGTTGGGGCCGCCTGCCAGAGCACATGATTGCGGAAGAGTTGAAACAAGGGCGGCTGTGCGAGATAGATTTGCGACACACGCATCTTGCGTTCGACGTCACCATCTATGCGTTTCGCCAGTCCAAGCCAATCGTCCGCGCGGTAGCGGCATTGCTGTGGAAAGAATTTGAAGCCCATGCGATGTAAGACATGTGTATCGTAAAAGCCGGCTTTGATGGCCGATTTTCCGACGCATTTCTGCGGCTAATCTTTTATGAAAGTAATGCGCCGGCTATCCCCGAAATACCGACAAGGCTATCATTGAAACCCCTGCCAGTCTAATCGCAGCTTCGGCGACAGCGTCCGAAATGCCTGCCATATCTATGCCGCCCTGCCCTTTGCCCTGGTCTTTGATGCGGACACGACCCTGCGGCGGATCACGGGCGGTATCCTGGCGGCGCTCGGCGTTGCCGCCGCACTTTGGGTAGCACTCAACATCGATGTGCTCGGGGGCCAATATGGCTTCATTGAAAGCGACTTTCAGCTCGCGGTCGCGGTGACGCTGCTCTTGGTGGTGCTCGAAACGGCCCGGCGCGGGGTCGGCTGGCCGCTGCCGCCGGTGGCGGGACTTGCGCTGCTCTACGGGTTGTTTGGACAGTATATTCCGGGTGAGTTCGGACATTCCGGCACGCCGGTTGAAAGTTTCTTCTGGACGCTGACCATTGCCGAGGGCGGCATCTGGGGCACGCTGACCGGGGCTTCGGTGTCGGTCGTGGCGATCTTTGTAATCTTTGGCGCGGTCCTGAACGCCGGTGAAGCGGGTCAGGGTTTCATGAACGTTGCGGCAGCAGCAGCGGGTCGGCTGAAGGGCGGTGCCGCCAAGGTTTTGGTGTTGTCGTCAGCCCTGTTCGGCTCCATCTCGGGCTCTGCCTCGGCGAATGTCGCCTCCACCGGCGCGATCACCCTGCCCGCGATGACGAAGCTTGGCTATCCCGCGCCTTGCCGCCGCGGTCGAGGCCGTAGCCTCCTCCGACGGGCAGATCATGCCACCCCTGATTGGTGCCGGTGCCTTTGTCATGGTCGAGCTTACCGGCGTGCCCTACACCGGCATTATGGCCGCCGCAGCCCTGCCAGCGCTGCTGTATTTCGTCGCGGTCTGGATGGGCATCAACACCTATGATCGGCGAGAACTGGTTGAAGGTCGCGCTGACAGCAATGGCACTTGGCATCGGGCTTTATATCATTCCATTGGGCATGGTCGCCAATCCAGACATGCTGCGGCTCTCGGACGCTCCACTGGCCGCTTTCTTGGCGGCGGCGCGCGTGGCCTTGGGTCTGACGTTACTCTCGTCCGGTCTGATCGGAGCGCGCCGACCCATACCGACGATCGCGCTCTGTGCGGCCGGGCTGATAGTTGTATTCTCAGGACTATGGTTTTGACCAATTTAGTGTAGTTGCTGCTGGCTTTGACAGATACAGGCATTGCCAATTTGTTCAGCTTGCATGATCCGGCTATTTCAACGTCGTGAAACCCCAACCAGCGTCCTGCGCCTGAGGGGTTTCCAGTTCCCTCGCGCAATCATCGCATACGTTGTTTGGTCTTACCATCGCGTCGCAATGAGCACGGCCGACATCGAAGACCTGGTGGCCGAACGCGGTGTGATTGTAAGCCGGGAAGCAATCCGGTTGTGGGTCACTCGCTTCAGCCCACAATTCGCATATTGCGGCGGGCGCGTTCGTCCTCGACATTCTCGTGCAAACGCGACGAAACGCTACAGCAGCCAAGCGATTTATTCACAGGCTGATCACTCAGTTCGGTGAGCCGAGGGTCATGATCACCGACAAGCTGTGCAGCTATGTCAAGCCGATCAAAACATTGGCACCGGACGCTGACCACTGCGCCCACGAGGGATTGAACAACGCCATCGACGGATCACACAGGCCGACCCGCAAGCGAGAGAAGATATTCGGCCGGTTTAAGTCACATCGGCAGACTCAGAGGTTGCTATCCGCTTACGATCAGACCAACCTGATTTTCCGTCCCGCCGATTTCAACGCGCCGCAAACTCATATCGCCATGCCCGAGATGACGCGTTCAGCCTTTGGGCAGAATACACCATCGAAGTGGTGGCGTGATTTACAGACCAGCAACACCCTACGACACGCGGCCAACAACTTGGCACAGCCGAAACAGCAAACGGGTATGATCATGTCTCTATACACGAAGTCTTTCACCATATGGCTTCTGGCCACCCATTCTGCCTTGGCGCATGAATTTTGGATTGAACCTCGCGCCTATACTTTGCCGTCGCAGGCAACGATTGAGGCGGATCTATTGGTCGGATCCGAGTTTGTCGGGCAGGATTATATCTTCATTCCGAAGGGATACAGCTCGGCCCTGTTTTCCAGAGGTGACGTTGAAACAGAGCTGGCGTTTACCGGACAAGATAACCCGTCGTTGAGCCTCCAGTCGGGCGAAAACGGGCTGCACGCTATTGTACTTGTTTCAAATGCAAGCAGCCTAAAGCATGACACGCTGGCCGACTTTCGTGAATTTGCTGAAACCGTAGGGCGTGGTACCGAAGTATTTAGCACTCGGCCGGGTCAGCCTATCAGAGAAGCCTATTTCCGTTACGCGAAAACCTTGGTGGGGGTGGGCGACAAGCGCGGGCAGGATCGTGCATATGGCGCAATTTACGAGTGGGTAGCGCTGGATAATCCTTATGTTACTTTGGACGGGCCGGTCCGCTTTCAGCTGCTCTTGAATGGCGAAGCAAACGCCAATCAACCGGTTCAGGTATTTGCGCGGCCTGTTGGGTCCGAAGCCGAGACAGGACCGCAGCATATGATGACGGATGCGAATGGCATATTGACGCTTTCGGATGACATTCGTGGAGAGATCATGATCAACAGCGTAAAATTGCTGCCGGTAAAGCATAATGACTTTGATTGGGTGAGCTATTGGGCGTCGCTGACTTTTGAACGGTAGCAGCGTCTTGGGGGCAAGTGCCACTGGCTTGGGTCAATACAAACCCTGAATTTCCAAAGGCAACTGCTGTACTTCTTGTTTTTTAAGGATCGTTCTAGGCTGCTGTGTGGCGTCGGCTGCTTTCAGGCGGTTGAACCGGCGCGAAGAAGCCTCGGTGATATCTTCACGGCTGCGCAGGATCGTGGGTCTTAGAAAGACAAAAAGTGTACGCTGGGTATTGCGGGCATTACGCGATTTGAAAAGCTCTCCGACCACCGGTAGATCGCCAAGACCGGGCACCTTGCTGCTGCCGTTGATGCGGTCGTCGGTTATCAGCCCACCAAGCACAACTGTTCCGCGGTTGTCGGCCATTACGGTTGTATTAATCACCCGCCGGTTGGTCACTAGATCCGCGGCACCTTCAACATTGGCATTTGTTAGGCTCGATATTTCCTGTTCGATGACCAGCTGCACCACACCTCCGGCCGTGATCCGGGGCACGACATTCATCGTGATGCCGACATCGCGTCGTTCAATCGTGGTAAAGGGGGTCGCCGTATTCCCATCGGTGGCGAAGCTACCCGTCCGGAAGGGAACGTTCTGGCCGACGACGATGGTCGCGGGTTCATTGTCCAGCGTCGTGACCGATGGCGTCGACAAAAGCCGTGCGCTCGTAGACTGCGACAGGGCCTGCACCAAAATACCAAAGTCATTGCCACCGGCACCAAGCGTCAGTCCCGTAGACAAGGCCGAGCCGGCGGGGACACCAACAGCAGCAAGCACGGACCCCAGCGATACCCCTCCCCCATTAGAGAAGTTCGAGGCGGCGATTGCTCCGTTCGGCACATTCGGGCCAAGCCCCAGTTGGACCCCAAGCCGCTCTGCGACCTCGCCGGACACTTCGACAATAGCTGCCTCGATCATCACCTGCGGGCGACGCACATCAAGGGCATGAACGAGTTGCCCGACTTCTTGAACCTGCGCCGCAGTGCCGCGAACAACGATAGAATTCGTTTCGACAGAGGCGGTGATATTGACAGCATCCGGGGCGACGACGCGGTTTAGCGGCACAAATTGTCCGTCCGACGTGGCTTCGGCTGACTGTGCGCCCACATCGGCGGCAACTGCGTTGGTAATGTCAGTGGCATCCCCCACCGTACCTTTGATGATGTCTGCAATGATCTGTGCGTCGCCATACTGGAGGTTGAAAACTGTGGTAGCGACGGCCTCGCGGGGGTCTTTACGTGGCGCAACGTCCATGGCGATCGCAAGGCTGCGAATTTCTGCAATGTCTTCGGGCGTGCCGCGGACGAGCAGTAAATTGGACCCTGCATCAACGGACAGGCGCGCGCCTGTGCCCGCTTGACCAAGTACCTCTAGGATAGCACTGCCGACGGTGACCGCATCGGCACTGCGAAAGCGCAGCACCTCAGAGCGGACAAGGGCATCTCCGTCAAAGCTGCGCGCGATGGCCATGATCCGGTCCACATTGGCGCGGGTATCGGTAATGACAACGCCATTAGGATCTTCGACGGCTTCGATATATCCCGATTCCGCGACAAGCGGGCGCAGGACGCGCACGGCTTCGGCAGAGGGCAGCCGGTTCAGGCGCAACATCTCGGTTACGAAGTCTTGACTGCCAGCGATGACTTCTTCGCCAACATTAGGTCCGCTCGCAGTGCGCGCTTCGGCCTCGGGGATCACTTGCCAGATTGATCCGGCCTGAACGGCAACAAATCCGCGTACCCGCAGAATGGATTGGAACAACGACCAGACGCCTTCTTTGTCCAGCGCCTCGGCAGAGACGACAGTCACCTCTCCCACCAACCCCGGATCAAGCACCAAGGTGCGGCCGGTTATTTCGGAAATCTGTTCAACGAGCAAAGAGATGTCTGCGTCTCGCAGATTGATGACAAAGGTTTCCTGAGCGCGCACAGGGGCGGGCAGCATCAGTAAAACTGCGAGGGCAAAGGCTGCTATATGGCGAAGCGAAAGGGTCACTGCAGCGGAAATGACATAACGATCGTTCGGCCATTCCTTTCGACTTCGATACGGGCCAAGCCAGACGCCGCGATCACGTCATACAGTTCCCGATCCTGATCGACATTGCCGACGCTTTCACCATTTACACTTGTCACGATGTCACCTGCTCTCAGACCGGCGCGGTTTACGCCTACGTCGTGCTTTTCAGCGATGGTATATCCTTTTTCCCCTGGCACCAAGCCAATCGTATCCAGAACCTCAGCGGGGTTGGCGATGATGCGGTCGCGCCACATGTCGATGTAATCCTGTGTTGTCACGGGCTGAGCGCGTGCAGCTGCATCCACCTGTTCACTGATGGAACTGCCCTGCCCAGAGGTCATAAGCGCCAGCAGCCGTTCCGCGCCTGTCGGGACTTGCGGACCATCGGCGACCAGATCCGCACCGGCAAAATAAAGACGGCTCTCGGTGTCTTTTGTCAGCACGGTGACATGGTTTTGTGAAATAGAGGTGAGCGTCGTACCGGGGACGACCTCATCGCCGATGCGATAGTTGCCTTCAGTCGTGTCCGATCGCAGCAATGCCAGCGAGCGGTTCGGATCATCGCGGACGATGACCCCGAGCAAAATCAGGGTCTGCGGAATTGCGGCCGTCTGAGCATCTGCCACCGCGACTTCCGCAGCGCCGAACGGCGCAAGAGCCAACGCAGGCGCAAGGTCGGGCAGTGCCTCGGGCTCTTGTGCGGGGGGGCGAAGCTTCGCAATAGGGGGGATAACGCGATCATGGCCCAGCACACGCCAAGTCGCTTCGGCACCCGCCGCGGCCACGCTGGAAACGGCCGTCAGGATCACGCCCAATCGAATCCATTTCGCCACATGGTCAAAGCGCGTCATGATGGGCCTCCTGATGCGACATATCCATCCAGAATATACAAAACCCGATCCGTCCCTGAAAGGGCGCTGCCGACAGAGACGGCCTGCACGTCGGGGTCGCTGGTCGGGCGGCGCGTCACATCGAGATCGAATTCAATGCCGTATACCTCAAGCGGCTCCGCGCCGATTGCCACCCCTGCCCGGACTTCTGAAAAGCGGTATTCGGCGGCCCACCGTGCCGCGACCCGATCCGAGAGATCGGCGATGCGTTTACTGTGCCCCTGCGTGGCCGACAGCAGCGATACGGCGCCCAAGGCAAGGACGGCCATCGCCACCAGCGCTTCGATCAACGTGAACCCTGCATCGTCGTGACGTGTCATTCTACCTCCTGAAGATGCGCCGCGCTGACGCCGTCGAACCGAACATACTCCGCCGCGCCGTCACCCGCACGCAGTTCAAGCGACAAGGGGCTGTCCCCCGTCGGGCGCGACTCCGTGGAAACGACGATCGCGCCAGCGCTGCCAACGATCCGCGTGCGACCGCCCAGCAGATGGGGTTCTTTCAGGACCGGTAAAGGATGCGGCACCCAGATTTCCCCATTATAGACATCGAACCTATAGCCCTCCGCGCCCCAGACGAAGCCCATTGGCACCCCCGTCAGGATCACATCGTCCGCTGCCCGATTTAGCCTGGCGACAAGAAGGTCGGCCTCTTGCTTGGCAATATCACCACGTGACCCGCTGCCGATGCTAAGCCCGACGATCCCGGCCATTATTCCCACCAACACCAGTACCACAAGCACCTCAACAAGCGTCACGCCCGCGTCTTGGTGTCGGTCAGGGGCGGCCGTGGTTTTCACTTGCTGGCCTGCAGCTGCCCATGTGCCAGATCTGCCGCGACCCCTTCGCCGCCGGGCGCCCCATCTGCCCCAAGCGACATCAGATCGAACCCGCCATTCGCACCCGGAGAGACGTAGATGTAATCATTCCCCCAAGGATCGATCGGCACAGCCGTCAGATACCCACCCGCGACCCAGTTGCGGGGTTCGGGCGGCGCGGTGGGACGCACGGCCAAGGCCTGCAATCCCTGAGCGGTCGTGGGATAGGTGCGGTTATCCAAGCGGTAAAGTTCGAGCGCCGAGCCGACTGCGCGGATGTCGGACTGCGCAACGGTCACCCGTGCTTCGTCTGGGCGCCCGATAACGTTGGGCACGATGATCGCCGCCACCAGCGCGATAATGACCAGCACCACCATCATCTCGATCAGAGTTACGCCCGCTTCACCGTCGCGGCGGCTGCGGTCGGACGCGGTGCGGCCCCCCAGCATTTTCCAGTGACGCATGAAACTGTTTCCCTATCTGTTACGTGGCTTTCCGTATACTATGGCAACAACGGGACGATTGAAAAGGTAATTTTTCGTGATAAGTCAAGGCATTACGCCAGATTTAAACGCCTCGGAGCGCCCTGTACGGCTGCCCGCGTCTGACGCTTTAAAAGTGCCTTTGACCACGAGAAATTCGGCCATGGTTGCACGGGCCGAACTTTATTGCCCGCAGGTTGATGGGCTGGCCGCCCGTCCGGTCAGTGCAGAACACGTCAGTAGTTTTATCGTTCATGTACCCAGATCCAATGCGCGGCAACGGCAGGCGTTGATCACCTTTGCTGTCGAAGAGCGGATTGCCGCACCGCTGCAGTCCGTCCAGATCATCCAAGGCCCGCTTGCCGATGCGTCGCCCGGGGATCACCTGGCGTTTGTCCTGTCCAATGACGTGATGACGCAGGTGACACAGGAAGACGCGCCGCACCTCCCCGAATATCTATTAATCCCCCGTCCACCGTCCGACAATGGTCCCGCGTGGGCCGTCTGGAAAGAAGGCAATCGTGCGGTTGTGCGCTGTTCTGACGGGACGGGTTTTGCCGCCAATGTGAATATGCTGCCGCTTTTATGGCAGCGCGCTGGCCGGCCGTCGCTGCGCGCGCTTGGCGAACCGTTGGGAGCGGATCTTCCGGCCGAAAATCTGTCAGCCACACCACCCCCTCCGGCCCCGATAGACGTGGCCTTCAGCTTCGCTCAGCCGCGCAAGGCTGCAACACGGGGGTTGGCTGCGTGGAAGTGGGCTGCCGTCGCTGTGGGGGCTGCGTTAGCGCTGCACATGACCATCGCGGCTTTGAACCTGCGCACACTCTCTCAGATCGCACAGACAGAGCGCCGCGCTGCAGAGCTGGCCATTTCGGACATCCTGCCCGGCATGACCCTAACCCGAGAGGTTGGCCCCGTTCTCGCACGCCTGACACCCGCGCAGGTGGTTGCAACGGAAAGCAGCTTTTTGCCCCTGCTCAGCGATGTCTCACGCGTGCTGACGGACGCGCCGGTTGGTTTCAGGCGCATGGCATGGGGCGCGTCAGAGAATACATTGGTGGTGCTCATGCAGAGCCCGGGCCTGGACGACCTGCAAGGCATCGAGCAGACGCTAGAGGCATCGGGCTTTGCCGTGCGCAGCGGTGCCGCCACAGCGGGCGATGGCGGTGCAGAGGTCGAAATGCGGATCGCGAGAGGGGATGGCGGATGAAAGCTTTTGCCGCGCTCAACCCGCGTGAAAGGCGTCTGGTGAGCATTGTGCTACCTCTCGCCATCGTGGTTGTGGGCTATCAATTCCTATGGGCGCCTCTGCAACGGGCGCAGGCCGAAGCGCGCGCAGACATTCAAGCATTTCGCCTTGTTCAGGACACAGCTGCGCTGGCGTCCGTAGACACGATCGTGTCATTGCAACCGCTCAACGAGACGCCTCTTGCCACGCGGATCACCACCTCGGCATCCGTGGCAAACCTGACCCTGCGGCGCATTGAGCCTGAAAACGACAGCATCCGGGTCACTTTGGACGATACGCCCTTTGCGACCATATTGCTGTGGCTCTCTGATCTGGAAGAGCAGCACGACGTGAGGGTAGAGGCGCTCGAGGTGGATCGGCGCCCGGCACCGGGCCGTGTTTCGGCGCGTTTGCTTTTAGGATCGTTGCAATGACCCATGCCAGCACCCAGACCCGCCTTTCCTATGGTTTCGCGCAAAGCCAAGGGGTCATTCTATTACCTGCCTCTGAAGACCGTGCGGAGCCACGCTGCCAATATCGCCATGATGCCTCTTTCGAAGCCCTGATCGAAGCACAGCGCGTGTCTGGCACCGCTGTGACATTCGAGGAAATATCGCCCGCCGATTTTGAAGCGGCTCTTGGTACGATCTACCGCGATTCCGCGTCCGAGGCGGCGCAGGTGGCCGCGGATGCAGACGATGATCTGGCCTCATTGGCGGACACGGCCGCTTCGATCGACGATCTGCTGGCCCAAAACGACGATGCGCCCGTGGTGCGGCTGATCAATGCCCTGCTGCTGGAGGCGGTCAAGGAAGGCGCGTCTGACGTGCATATCGAGACGGAGGAGCGGCGACTTTTGGTGCGCTTTCGGGTCGACGGCATTCTACGCGAGGTAATCAGCCCGAAACGCGCACTCGCACCGCTGCTTGTCAGCCGGATCAAGGTGATGGGCAAACTCGACATCGCTGAAAAACGCCTTCCGCAGGACGGCCGTGTTTCGTTGCGGGTCGGAGGCTATGACCTGGACGTGCGCATCTCGACGATCCCCTCTCAATTTGGCGAGCGCGTGGTGCTGCGACTTTTGGACCGGGGGCAGACATTGCGTGGGATCGACCATCTTGGCCTGTCGGATCGCGATAATACGGTGCTGAAACGGATCCTGTCCTTGCCCGATGGGATGGTGCTGGTGACTGGACCGACCGGTTCGGGCAAGACCACGACGCTTTATGCTGGTCTGGATATGCTGAATGATCGGCAGCGCAACATCATGACCGTCGAGGACCCGATCGAATATACGATGGACGGTGTTGGCCAGATGCAGGTCAACGCAAAGACTGATCTCAGCTTTGCCAGAGGGTTGCGCGCCATTCTACGGCAAGATCCGGATGTGATTATGGTCGGCGAGATCCGGGACCGCGAGACGGCACAGATCGCCGTGGAATCCGCCATGACCGGGCATCTGGTCATCTCGACCTTGCACACCAACACGGCCATCGGTGCCGTGTCTCGACTGGTCGAAATGGGTGTCGAACGATTTTTGCTGGCTCCTATGCTGCGCGGGCTGATCGCACAGCGGCTGGTGCGGCGCAATTGCGCCGACTGTCTGGGCGACCACGAGGTCACGCAGGCGGAAAGCGATCTTTTGGGGCAAAAGATTAAGCCCGGAGAGATCGTGAAGAAGGGGCTTGGCTGCGATACCTGTCAAGCCAGTGGCTTTCGCGGACGTCTGCCGCTGTATGAAATTATCGAGGTCGACGGCGCGCTTGAACGCAAGATGCACGAAGGGCGATCCGAAGCCGAGCTGATCGCCGCGGCGCGGGATCGCGGCCCGAGCATTCTGGACGACGGCATCGCCAAGATGCGTTTGGGCCTCACCACTGCACAGGAAGTCGCGCGCGCCATCCACGACGGTGCCCCACCGCAACCCAGCATATCGCTTGCCGCATCACAAGAGGATGAATAATGCCAGCCTATGCCTATGAAGCGATGACGCCCGCAGGCAAGTCGACCAAGGGGATCATAGAGGCCGCAAGTGCCGCCGCCGCGCGCAGCAGTCTGCGCCAGCGCAACCTCGCGCCGCTGTCGGTTGAACCAACCGTCGCAAAAAAGGGGAAAGCGACGAAGGGGGCGGGATTTGGCAGGGCCAAGATTTCGCGCCGCGCGCTGACCCTACTGACCCGACAGCTTGCCACGCTGATCGGTTCGGGGATCGGTGTGGAGCAAGCGCTCAAGACAGTGGCAGACCAGCAGAACAAGCCTGCTGTTACATCACTGTTGTTGAACCTGCGCGCCTCAGTGCTCGACGGGCGTAGCTTTGCGCAGGCGCTTGGCGAGTATCCTCAGGTGTTCGGCGACTTTTACCGTGCGTCGGTCGCTGCGGGGGAAACCTCGGGGCAGCTTGGCCAAGTGATGGAACATCTGTCCGGCTTCGTGGAAACCCGCGCAAAGAACCGGCAGACGGTGCAGCTTGCGTTGCTGTATCCCGCGATCCTTGCCGTCGTTTCGCTTGCGGTAATCGTAGCACTGTTGACCTTTGTGGTGCCTGACATCGTGCGCGTTTTCACCTCTCGCGGGGCGGAGCTGCCGTTCCTGACCCGTTCGTTGATTACGGTAAGTGATTTTATCAATGCGTGGGGTATTGCAATGCTCGGCGTGCTCGCGGCCATTATCCTTGGCGGGGCCAGCCTGCTGCGACAACCGGCGATGCGGCTGCGCTGGCATCGATTTCTATCGCGTTCGGTGCTGACGCGGGGGTTCTCTCTCAAGACGAACTCGGTGCAGTTTGCGGGTACCTTGGCAACCTTGACCGTCAGCCGCGTGCCGCTTGTAGATGCCTTGACCGCTGCTACGCAGACCGTGCCAAATTTGCACGTCCGCGAAAAAGTCGCCCAAGCCACGGCACGCGTACGCGAAGGGACGGCGCTTTCACGGGCGCTGGACGATGCCAAAGTCTTCCCCCCGATGCTGATCGCGATGATCGCAAGTGGCGAAGCGGGGGGCGTGCTGGGGACAACGCTGACCCGCGCGGCCGACGATCAAGAGCGCGATCTGAATGCATTGGTAGCCGCATTGGTGGCACTGGTCGAACCTGCCGTACTGCTGATCATGGGTGGGATCGTGATGCTTTTGGTGCTCTCGATCCTGCTGCCGATCGTTAACCTCAACAATCTGGTGAATTAGAATGGCATTTCTATGATCATCGGTCCGCTCGTCGGCATGCCCGGCACAAGCACGGCGCCTTCGGGCTCGATACGCGCGATCAGCCGCCGTTCCCCTGCAACCGTGACCTTGGCCAGCGTGCTGTCACGATCCGTCAATATTGCTATGGCGTCGCGGCCTTGGGTTGTCAGGTCCAACGTCATCTGCGGCACTGTTGTGTCGCGCCCCAATAGATCTTTGCACCGCCCTTCGCTGATCAGAACCGCGCCCGCAGCAGCAGCGGCCCCCTTGCGCCAGCTCAGCCGTTGCACATCAACGACGGCCTGCGACGTGCAGTTTTTCAATGCGGCCCCGGGGATCAGGTCGACCAAACCGGGCCCGATACGCCCCACAATGTCCGTCGCGCTCATGGATGCCGGGGTAAAGGTCGCAACGCCTGTCAATTGGGTGTCGGGCCCTTGCAAGGTCCAGTCCGCGACCCCGCGAGCAGCGAACAAAGGCCAGCCGCGCAAGTCCCAATCCAGCGAATATCCACCGTCCAACACAGCACGCCCTTCCCACAGGCCGCCATACAGGTCAGTAATCGGAGCAGGGATGACGGCAATACGGCGCAAGGCCGATGCCGGGAGGGTGACAATCAATGTCGTCACGTAAACGAGGAATGCAAAAGATGCCAAAAGCACAGCCGATAGAATCCATCGAAACCGTGGCTTCCGGTGCCTTTTCCCCTCTGTCGCGGCGGCGGGTATTGTTGGGTCTTGGTGGGTCATCGGCGCTCATTGGTTTATCGGGCTGCGGCGGGTTGTCTTTGACAGGTGACACTGAACTGCCGCCTGAAAATGCGGTAGGACAGGCCGTTTTGCTGGCCCCGCTTACCGGCCCGCGTGCGTCATTAGGACAGATCATGCTGGCAGCCGCAAGCCTTGGCGGCAACGCGACGGGGCCATGGGCCGAGGTCGAGGTGGTCGATGCTGGCGATAGCCCCGAAACAGCCGTTGCTGCCGCGCAAAAAGCGATGGACGGCGGGGCGAAGATGTTACTTGGTCCGCTTTTCTCAGGCCAGAGCCGCGCAGTCGCCGAAGCTGTCGGGCGCGGTACGCCCGTTGTTTCACTGTCGAACGACAGCTCTATCGCCGGAGATAACCTGTTTGTATTCGGCATCACACCGCAGCAATCAGCGAAATCGATCCTCGGCTTCGCGGCAACCCGCGGCAAGCGCAACGTTGTTACTGTTGTTCCTCCGGGGCCATTTGGTGCCTTGTCCGCGCAGGCAGCGCAATCCGTCGTCGCGGCGACAGGGGGTACCGCTCCGCCAGCGATTGTTGCCGCATCCGCCGCTGGCCTGATCGACAAGATCCGGGCCGCGAACGGCGGTGCGCTGCCAGATGCGGTTTATCTGCCCGTTGTGGGTGGTCCCTTTGAAGAACAGGCCGCGGCGATCAAGAGCGCTGGCGTGCAGCTGCTTGGCTCGGAACAATGGGCCTCGATCACGCCTTACCGGATCGACGCATTGCAGGATGGTTGGTTTGCCGCACCCGACCCTGTTCGTTTCGAGGCCTTTGCTACGGCCTTTACCGCGTTCAGTGAAACCGAGGCGGGTGTGCTTGGCGGGTTGGCCTTTGATGCCGTCGAAATGGCGCGAATTCTTGGTCGCATCGGCCAGCAGAACCGTAAAGGGCTGCTGCGCGACGCCGGTTTCGACGGTGTCGTCGGCCCCTACCGTTTCCAAAAGGACGGACAATGCGCACGCGGGCTGGCTATCCTGAGCGTGACAACCGGTGCGAATAACCTGATTGGCTCTACCGGCGCATGACCCTTATCCGCGACCAAGAGGCTGGCGTGACCCTGATCGAGATGCTGGTCGCTCTTAGTCTTTTCGCTTTGGTGGGTATTGCCTCGTTTACCACGCTGGACACGATCTTGCGCGTCCGCGAACGCACCGATGGCCGGCTCGAGCATCTGGCACAATTGGACCGGGCGTTGCTGGTCTTCGGGCGCGATATCGTGCAGGCGGACCCCGGTACGGTGATGCTTCGGGATGGGGTCCTGTCCACTCTCGGACATGATGGCCAGACCAGACGCCAGTATCTGCACGATGCAAATACGCTTAGCCGCGAGATAGGCCCCCGAAATGCGGATGACCTGTTGCGGCAAACCCTGATACTGGATGTCAGCGCGCTGACGTTTCGCGTGCTTGATAGGGATCGTAACTGGCATTCAACGTGGCCCCTCCCCGACAGCGAGAGCGAAGCGCTGGCCGTGGATATGCGCGTGGACATTGATGGAATTGGCAGTCTGAGGCGGCTTTCGTCTTTGACCCGCCCTGCGCCCCCATGAGCCGCGCCGGTATACGATATCCGGACGGCGGCGTCGTGTTGATCAACGTGTTGGTGGCGCTCGCGTTGGGGTCTGCGATCGTTGTCTTGATGTTCACCTCGCAAGAATCCCTGATGGAACGCACCCAGCGAGCAGCCGCAGCGACCCAGGCCGAGGCGCTGGCCTTGGGCGCGGAGACCTCGATTATCATGGCGTTGCGCCGGGATATGGACGTCGCACCCGAGACGGACCATATGGCCGAACCATGGGCGTTGGCAGCACAAGAAGAAGTGCAACTAGAGACGGGTAGCTTTGCGATCAGCGTATCAGATGCCCAAGCGCGGTTTGATTTGAACGGGCTTGCAGCGGGGCGTCTCTCGCAACAGCAGATCCTTGCGCGGCTGGTCAAATCTCTGGACCTGCCCGACAGCGTGGCCTTGGACATCAACGACCGAATTTCCCGCCGCGGCCCCATACGCGCGTTGTCCGAGGTCGAGCTTTTGGACGCGCCGACGCGTGCGATACTGGCCCCCCACGTCAGCCTGCTACCGCAACCCGGCGATGTGAACATCAACACCGCAAGTGAAGCGGTCATCGCGGCAGTGCTGGGATCGCCAACCGCCGCAAGACAACTGGTCAAGCGGCGCGAACAAAACGGTTTCCTCATGCGCGGGGACGTGACCGACGCCGGCATTGTCGCGCTGAACGGCATTGGTTTCACGTCAGACGTATATGACGTGGAAAGCCGCGCAGAAGTGGATGGCACGACGGTTATCCTGACGTCCCGGCTGCTGCGCGAAGACAAGCTGGGGCGAAAAGACACCTATGCGATCGAGCGCAGCTTTTCAAAGCATCTGGGATCGAAGGGGAGCTTGCCTACCCCAAAGCCCTTCCGTCCCTAAGGGTAAAATGCGAAACGCGGCCACTCTTTGGAGCGGCCGCGCCTCTTTCTTGTTCTCACACCCCCGAAAAGGAGCCAATCAACCTAGGGGTTGAAAGGTTCGCTCGTCGGGAACCGTGGCACTGTGACCCCCGCGAGGGAGATCGGCTGGGCATTGCGATCCTGGTTGAAGGCGCGCACAAAATCGGCCCCCAATTTGGAAATGCCGTTTAGTCCGCCGCTGCTACCACAAGCGACTAGAACGCCGGCCACAACCACAAGAACTGAGATACTCTTCAACATCGGAATTCTCCTATTCTATGGGTTTAGTTGTTCGGCGAGCCAGCAATCGGTGTGTTCAAGTAGGGGAACACGGTTTGCAACTCGGTGGCGCGCAAAGGTGCCCCATCGGTCAACGGCACTAGGCCCGCAGGCGCGGTGTCGTTGGGATCGCCTTTGCCACAAAGACCCAGATTTACATTGTCTTCGGCACTTGGGTCTCCGCTAAGCTCTTGCCCGAGAGGCACGTCATGGCACAACCGGCCCATCATCACGCGCAGCGCAAGATCGACAGTGTCATCCGCCGGACGGCGACCGTTGGGAAAGCCCGCGAGGTCTTCAGCCAAAAGGCCAAAGGTATGCTGCTCGGACGCGGGTGTCGCCGGGAACGCTGTATTCAAACGCAGCATTTCAGACAGGTCTGTCTTCGTATCGAAGCCAGCAGGCTGGTTTACGCCCTGAAAACCGCTGAGGAACGCGGTAACTAGGTCGTTCCGGGGGAAGTTCGACGGAGCGATATTGTCCGATGCACCCAACGCATCGCGGAACAGGATATCCAGTAGCGCTGGCAGGGTCGGATTGGTCACATAGACAGCCAGTGCCTCGTCAATTGTAGGCTCTGCTGCGTTAAACAGATCCTTGTCGGAAAGGCCGATGACCACCTCGTTGACCAGCGGGTTGGACAAGCGCGACTGCTGTACCCAAGCGCCACCATAAATCGAGGTCTTCTCGTAGGTGGGCGACGGGTCTTCCAACTCGCCTTGTGGCAGGCTGGCAGTCGTCCATGCCCCGATGACCGGCTCATCCCCTTGGGTCAGACAGGAGATTGGAACTTCCAAAGCCAGGGTTGTGACATTGGCTTTACCAATCAGGTCGTCATTGGCGCGGTCCTGCACGATCCCGTTCGCATTGAAATTGGGATCGTTATACTGGGACCACATCGGGTTATCTGGTCCCTGCACTGGAACGAGGTTCACCAGATCAAAGATTTCGCCAAGGTTCACCGCGAAGGCCTCTGCGCGCTGGCCAGCAAAAACCCGGCCCGTTCCGCAGCCCGGAATTTTTACATCGTCATAGATATAGGCGTTCGCGTATTCGGCATAGTCAGGCAGGGTCTTGTTGCCAACGTTGTCGAGCGGCTTGGTAAAGGTCGTGCCGCCGCCATGTGAAAGAGACGTTCTTTTGCCGCTGCGACGGTCCCCCGTGATCATGGTCACGCTATAGCTTTCGGTTTCACCCAGAGCGGCAGTCGGGCTGCTGGCTGTGATCTGGCCTGCAGCGCGCAGCGGAATGCCCACTTTCTCGCCGCCGATGTCCAGCTGGATACCAGTGCCGTCTTTCAGATTATTGTCGAATTGGAACTGAAAGGTGATCTCTTCTTCGGCATCGGCGTCATTGCTGACATGGATCTCATAGATCGCATCAGGGTCCATGGTGAAATAGTTGGGTCCACCATAGGGGGCCTGCAAAGGCTGGTAATTTGCAATGAGGGTCACGTAGTCGCCGCGGTTTGCCTCGTAGCTTTTGAACATGTAGAAATCTGTCGCGTCGATCTTTGGCTGCTCGGTAATGCCCGGCGCCTCACGGTGCGATGATGCAGTTGCAATGCTTGCTGTCAGGCAAAGCGCTGTAGCGCAGCTTCCCTGCAACAAGGTACGAATGGTAAATGTCATTTTTCACTCCCAAGTTGGCTTATTTTATGTGCCGAGACCAATGGCCATCGGATCGCCCTGCGAGTGCTGAAAAATTTCTATTCACTACCCGCATTGAATGAGACACGTGCTGCCGCCGAGAAAGTTTCACAGTTTATGATAGAATATCTCATTTAGATGGAACCTAGGCACACTGGCGTTTTTGATGCTTGCCGTGTTTTATACGTGAATGCCTCTGTTCATCTTATCCTCGATCATTCTGATTCCGATTTTGGGTCAGCTTGTTCGTATTGATCTGCGCCAACACCGCCTGCCGGATCGCTATACGCTTCCGCTGATCTGCGTCGGACTGGCAACGAATGCCCTCGCGCAGCGTGCCCTCCCGACAGAGGCGATCTGGGGCGCTATCATTGGATATGTGGTATTCTGGCTGATCGGAGCGGTCTATTTCCGCAGCCGCGGGCAAGAAGGGTTGGGCTTGGGCGATGCAAAGCTGCTGTCGGCAGCGGGTGCATGGGTTGGGGTTTTCGCCTTGCCTTGGGTCGTGCTCCTGTCGGCTCTGGGTGCTCTTGGGTACGCAGTGCTCTCGGGCCACGGGCGCCAAGAGCGCCTCGCGTTTGGTCCATGGATTGCCGGGGCCCTTCTTCTTATTTGGTTGGGAAAAGGGCTTTTTTCAGAGATATAGAAATGCGTATTACCCCTGTGTACGGCATTTTACGCCGCCATCTCGCGGAGTTTATAATCGAAGGACGTCAACCATATGTCCGGTCAGCGTTGAGGGTCTGCACGTTTACGTCTGAATAAGCTCGACAACCATGCTCTCCTCGGTCGTTCCGCTGGCGTCGCCTCGTCCCCTTGCAGGCTTCGCTTTTGTCCAAACATCAGCATGGCAGGTGTCAGGATGAGGGTCAGAAGGGTCGCGACAACCAGCCCCCCTACAATCGCGCTCGACAGTTCGGTCCAATATTGGGTCGATGGCGCGCCAAAGACGATTTCGCGCGTGAAAAAATTCAGGTTGGCCCCCAGCACCATCGGCATCAGGCCAAGCGCCGTGGTAATCGATGTCAGAAGAACAGGCCGCAAGCGTTGAGCGCCTGTGCGCAAGGCGGCCTCGCGCGGGTGCATGCCAGAGGATCGTAGATCATTGTAGGTATCAATCAGAACAATGTTGTTGTTCACCACGATGCCCGCCAACGCGATAATCCCGATGCCCCCCATCACAACGCCAAAGGGGCGCCCCGTGACGATCAAGCCAAGCAGAACACCCGCGACCGAGAAGATGATCGCGCTCATCACGACGAAGGCTTGGTAGAAGCTGTTGAACTGAAGAACGAGGATCACCAGCATCAAAACAATCGCGGACACGAAGGCACCAACAAGGAACACCATCGCTTCGGTCTGGTCCTGCGCCTCGCCGGCGAAGCTATAGCTGACCCCGTCGGGCAAATCTGCAGCGTCCAGGGCTTGTTGCAAAGCCGTCACCTGATCGTTGACCAACAAACCGGGTGCGACATTTGCCTCTATCGTCACGACGCGCTTTTCATCGACCCGTGTGATCGTGCCCGTCCGTTCAACCGGCTCGAAGGTGACAAAGTTGGAGATCGGCACCAATCCGGCAGAGGTGGGAACGCGCAGGTTTCCAAGCTCTGACAATGACCGTTCCTCGGCCGGGAAACGGACACGTATATCCAGCTCTCCGTCCGCGTCCTCGGGCCGGTAATCCGCGACGGCGATCCCTTGGGTCAGCAGCTGAACGGCCTGCCCCAAAAGACTGACATCAGCGCCATATCGCGCGGCTTCCGCCCGGTTCACGCGGATGGACACCTCTACCCCCGGCAGCGGCAGCGTGTCGGTCACATCCGTGAAGCCGCCGATCTGCTCCATGATGGACAAGACCTGCGCGACAGCATCACCCTGCACGGCCGGATTGCGCGCCGCGATCTGAAGGTTGATCGGCTTGCCAGCAGTGGGTCCGCCGCTTTCGGTCTGGACCTGAACATCAATGCCCGCAATGTCTGCGACATCCCGCCGGATATCGGTGCCGATGGCTTCTGCCGCGCGCCGCCTGTCCCATTCGGTGAGCTCAAGCTGTATCGTACCGATGGTTTCTTCGCTGCCCTGCCCTGCGCTCATCGTGGATCGGGCATAGACGGTGGCCACTTCATCATAGCCCATCAAACGCTGCTCGACTCTGCGCACCAACGCGTCACGCTCGTAGATAGAGAAGTTGTCACGGGCAAGCACCTGCACCTGCATGAACTCTGGCTCTACCGAGGGGAAGAACGACAGGCCGGTGCCGAACTGCCCGTATAGACCAAAGCTGCCAAGCAGCATGGCAAGCGCCAGCAACGCCGTCGCACCGGGTCTGAGGATTGCCCATTCCAACAGACGCACATAGGCCCCCGTCAGTCCGCCAATGCGCCGTGGGTCACCTTTTTCAGCTTCGCTGAGCGCACGTTTGGCCGCCGCATTTTGCGGCTGGCGTTTCCCGATGAGGCCACCCAGTACCGGGATGAAGATGAGCGCCATGAAAAGGGACGCGAAAAGGGTCAGGATCACGGTAATGGGCAGGAACTTCATGAACTCGCCGACCATGCCGGTCCAGAACAGCAGCGGAAAGAACACGCTTAAGGTCGTGGCGGTTGAGGCGATGATCGGCCAAGCCATGCGCTTGGCGGCATAGGCATAGGCTGTTTGCGCATCATCCCCCTCTTGCAGACGACGGTCCGCCAGCTCGACCGTTACGATGGCCCCATCGACCAGCATCCCGACAACCAAAATCAGCGAAAAGAGTACCACGATATTCATCGTGAACCCCATCGCCCAAAGCGCCGTTACCCCCACCAGAAACGCCCCCGGAATGGCAAGACCGACAAGGATAGCCGATCGAAGGCCAAGGGCAGCCACGATGACGATCATAACAAGCAAAACCGCTGCAATGACGTTTGCCTCCAGGTCGCTCAGCAAAGTCTCTACCTGCTCGGACTGATCTTGCAGGTAGGTTACCTCGATGCTTTCGGGCCAATCCTTGCGCAGCTCTTCCAGCGCAGCACGCGTGGCCGCGACTGTTTCGATGATATTCGCTCCGGACCGCTTTTTCACCTCAAGCGCAAGCGCCGGTTGCCCGTCGATGCGTGCGTAGCCCGTCGGATCTTGGAAGGTGCGGCGGACGGTTGCGACGTCTTCGAAAGTCACCACCGTATTTCCGCGCACCTTTACCGGAATTTCCATGACGTCTTGCAGGTCCTCGATCAGGCCCGGCACCTTGAGCACGATGCGCCCGCCCCCCGTCTCGATGGCCCCCGCCGCAATCAAACGGTTGTTCCGCTGAAGCTGGCCGATCAGCTCATCAAAGCTCAGGTTGTAGGTTTGGAAAACGGTCGGGTCGATCAGTACCTCAAGGAATTCGTCCCGCGCGCCGCCAATCTCGACCTCCAGAACGCCGGAGAGCCCTTCGATGGCTTCTTGCGCGTCATCGGCAATTGCGTTCAGCGTTCGCTCTGGCACCGGCCCCGAAATGAGCGCGGTGATAATCGGGAAGAGCGCCGTGTTGATCTCTGTCACCGTGAGGTCATAGGCGTCTTCGGGCAAATCTCCCTCGACCCTGTCTGCGGCTTCCCGGACTTTGCGCAGCGCTTCGTCGATGTCTCCGCCGGGGGTGAATTCAAGCTGGACGTTTGCATAGCCTTCGGATGCGTTGCTTTGGATCTTCTCAAGCCCGGCAATCGCGGCGAATTCGGATTCCATCGGCTCGATCAGCAGGCGTTCGGCATCAGACGGGCTGATCCCTTCAAGGCCCGTGGAGACGTAAACAAGCGGTAAAGGTACCTCGGGGTTGGCTTCTTTGGGGATGGCGACATAGGCGACCGCGCCTACGCCCAAGAGCATAAGAAGCACCATCAGAACGACCCGGCTACGCGAGAATGCGGCGTCAATAATCGTATTCATTCCCGCTGCCCTTTGTCGCTTGCCGCGTCACTATCGGGAATGGGAAGCGCGGGCTGCCCATCTTGAGGGGGGCTGTTTTCCTCACCGTCATCCGCGTTGGTCTGCAACGACGGTGCCACCTTTTCGCCCTCGTTCACGAAACCCTGACCGACAGTGATGATGCGCACCGCGTCCGACAGGCCGCTGACATACAGGCCATCGATCTCTGCCCGCACGATGCGAATGGGGGTGAACACAACCATATCATTGTCATCAACGGTTTTGACGCCCAAGCGCCCCTCTGGGCTCAGCGATATCGTCGAGGGCTGCACGAAATGCGCGCTTGTCGAACCGGTCGGGATCCGAATTTCGGCGGAAATACCGGCGGGAATGGCACCGTCTTCGTTCGGCACGGTGATCTTGGTGAGGAACGTGCGGGTTTCGGCATTTGCAGCCGTGCTGACAAAGCTCACCGTGCCTTCACGCTCTTCCCCAGTGATGAAATTCACCGTCGCCGTCTGGCCGCTTTTGATCTTACCAAGCGCCTGTTGTGGTACCTGCAACGCAACTGTCAGCGGCCGATTATCAACGATGCGCCCGACTTCGGCACCCGCCTGAATAAACTCACCCGCATCAAGTGACAGCTCTTCGACACGTCCGGTAAACGGGGCCGTGATAACAAGTGCCTCTATCGCCTCTTGCGCTGCGGTCACGGATGCTTCGGCGGCGGCAAGCGTGGCGCGTGCTTGGCTGACCCGATCGGCAGTCGCCACCCCTCTGTTCAATAGCTCAGTCGCGTTGTTGAACTCTCGGTCCGCACGGGCGAATTCTTCGCGGGCCCGCGCAAGATCTGCCTGAGCTCCCGTCGCAGAGAGCCGAGCAATCACCGCGCCGCCCTCGACCTCTTCCCCCTCCATCACCAAGACATCCACGACGTCGCCTGACGCCTCGGCGCGGATCGACGTATCGCGGTCAGGTTGAGCCTGTCCTTCCGCCTGAAAGGATATCGTGACCTGTTGAGGCGTCGACTTTTCAACCGCCACGGCAACCGGCTTGGCGGGGGCAGTTTCAGCTTGCCCTGCGTCTTCGTCACCCGAGGGCAGGATATACCCGCTGCCCATCCAGCCGACGATGGCGACAACCAAAGCTGCAGCAATCCACGCCGACCGCGACGCGCCTTTATCGTCCTCGAAAGACAATTGCTCTTTGTTTTCGCTGTCGCTCATTTCCAGTTGGCCTTCACTCTCACACACAGGGTTCCTTTTCAGACATGCATACCATGTAGGCCGCCGTTCAAAGAGGTCGCATCATATGACGCTTTTTAGAAACAGACCAGCAGTCTGTAAGCGGGAAATAGACGGTGCGCATGAAACGTCAATGTGACGTCGAGGCATCCAGCGATCCTACCGCTGAAACGAAGCGCAATCGCGATGGATCAAACGCGCTTTGCTGACCACGTACGACCTCATTCGGCATTTAGCTGCTCATGGGTCTTGAACAGTGAATGACACGGGCCTAGGTGTTTACCGACCAACGATCTGTATGGCTATGGAGACGTCGCATTGTCAGAGACCGGTACAAAAAGAGACAGCCGTGTGCGTATGGCGCCAGCGGTAAGGCGAGACCTTATCCTTGATGCGGCCCAAGCGCTGTTTATGGTGCGGGGCTGGGATGCCGTGACAATCGCGGATGTTCAGGAAGCGGCAGGCATTTCACGCGGCGGTTTCTACCACCACTTTGCTGCAAAAGAAGACCTGTTGAGCGGGCTTATCGCGCGCATGACTGAACAAGCGATGCAGACCACTGAAGCCGCGATGAGCCAGAACAACGGCGATGCATTGGTCCAGTTGAACGGTTTGCTGGATGGCGCGGCGCAATGGACGGCCGACAACGTCAACGAACTGCGCGGTTTGGTGCAAATCTTCTCACGGCCCGGCAACGAGATCCCCTACCGCCGGATCTGTGACGCCGAGGCGGCGGTCGTGATGCCGGTCCTTAAAGCCATCATTGAATCCGGTATTGCTGAGGGAACATTCAACCCCGTTGACGCAGGGCTGACCGCCGAGCTGATGCTAAGCCTTTCGCAGGGCCGTCGGGAGGTTCTCATCGAGGTGTTTGACCTGGCGAGCGCGAACGATCTGGACGCGGCAGTTGACGCACTTGACAGGCGTCTTCGATCTGAAGGTGAAATCTGCGACCGATTGCTCGGACTACCCGTAGGTAGCGTCGCCCTGTCAAACCGCACCGAATACCGCCGAATGCTGGCCGGCTTGGTCCAGTAGCGGCGGATGATATGCGCGAGTTTGCAACGCGACGCTCCGACTACATCCCAGGCAGCCACAGCGCCAGTTGCGGGAACAGGATCAACAAGAACACCAGCAGCACCGAGCATCCCATGTAGGGGAAGGCAGATCCGTAGATCTCGCGCATGGTTGTGCCCTTGGGGGCGACGCCCTTCATCACGAAAAGCAGCAGCCCGAAGGGCGGTGTGGTAAAGCTGATCTCGAGCGCCAGCAGGATTACCAGACCGAACCACACCGGATCAAATCCCAGCGTTGTGGCGAGCGGGAAAAAGATCGGTACGGTCAGCAACATCATTGATATCTGCTCCATGAACATACCCAGCAGCAGCAGTACCCCGAACATCACCAGCAGCATCGCCACAGGGGCCAGATCAAACGACGTCGCCCACCGGATCAACCCGCTGGAAGCACCGGAAAACGCCAGCAACTGGCTGAAGGTGGCCGACCCGAAGACGATGAGATAGGCCATCAGGGTCACCCGCATCGCGCCGATCACCGATTTCTTCATCGCTTCCCATGTGAGACAACGGAAGGCCACAGCCAAGATCAACACGCCAAGCGCCCCGAATGCCGCGGCCTCGGACGGGGTGATCAGCCCGCCCACCATGCCAATCACGATCACGACCATGACTGACAACATGGGCACCACATCGCCGAAAAACAGGCGCATCTTTTGGCCAAAGCGCAGGTCTTCAACCTCGTAAGCGGGGGCGGCGTCGGGATCGATACGGGTCTGAATATAGATTGTCGCGATATAGAGGCTGGCAAGGATGAGCCCCGGAATGATCCCCGCGATCAACAATGCGCCCACATCGATCCGCGCTAAGGTTGCCAACAACACGGCCAGCGCTGAGGGCGGGATGATAATCGCCAGACCACCCGTGCCAAGGATCGGACCGATGGACATATGCTTTTTATACCCGCGTTCCGTCATCTCGGGCACCATCAGGCTGCCCAGCAACGCGGTGGAGCCCATGGACGACCCAGACAGCGTTGAAAATGCCGTGCCGCCCAGAACCGTGACATAGGACAGCCGCCCCGGCAGCTTGCCCAGCAAACGGTCAATGGCATTGAACATGCGCTTGCCCAAACCGGTGTAGAAAAAGATTTCGCCCATCAGCAAGAACAACGGGATCGGCACCAGCGCATAGTTGGTCAGCCCGCCGAAACCATTGTTCAACAGCAGCGTGACCCCTTTGGCTCCGCCCATAAAGAACCACGCCCCAACGATATTGGCTGCGAGAAAAGCCAAGGCAACCGGCATCCCGATGGCCATCAGCACCAGAATAGAGCCCAGCAAAAGGGCCAGCGATTCAAACCATTCCATTATTCATGTACCCCTGCTTCGCCGGAGTGCATCAGGTCATCGCCAAAAACAAATCGGGAAAATTCAATCGCCATCAGGCCAAAGCTGACCGGAAAGGCCAGCGTCAGTATCCATTTCGGAAAGTAATACGCCCGCACATCCAGATCATTGCGCGCGATGTTGTTCAGGCACAGCTCTGCCCCTTTCCACGCCAGTATCAAGGACACGACAACACAAAGCACCGCGACCAGCCGGCTGACAAAGCGCCGTGCCGCTTCGGGCAGCGCCGCGGTCACCAGTTCGATATGCACATGCCCTTTCTCGCGTACCAGCCAAGGTGCGCCGAGCATGGTCATATACAGGATCGCATATTCAGACGAGGTAAAAAGCCACGCAAAGGGCTGCATCCCGCTGTTGCGCATCACCACTGACAGAATGACCGAAATCATCAGCCACACCAGCATGGCCCCGGCAATCCCCGCCATCGCGTAAAGGAAACCTCTGTAAATTTGTCCGACACGCGCCATGGCTGCCCCTTTTGAACGAAAGCAGGCGCGCCCCATCAGAGCGCGCCAGATTTGGCTTACTGATTTTTCTGCGCGTCGTAGAACAGCTCGATCAGTTTGTCGTAGTTCCCGTCGCCTTGGGGGCTTTCGGCCATCAGGCCCTTCATCCGGTTCCACGTATTCTCTGTCGCCGCTCCCAGATATTTTTGCGCCGCTTCGCCTTCCAGCGTCACAACGGTCATGCCTGCCTCTTCGAGCTTGGCGAAGTCTTCATCACGCACCGCGCCCAGCTTCTCGGCCGAGGCTTTCTCGTGCTCGATCGCCACGTCTTGCAGGATTTTGCGTGCCTCGTCCGAGAGGGAGTTCCACTTGTCGAGGTTCACAATCGTGCCAAGATCGGTCGAGAAGAAGCACGGTTCGATCCGGTAGTTCAGGAACTCGTTCCACTTCAGGTCAATCAGGCCGATCTGTGTCCAGCCTGTTGCATCGACCACGCCACGTTCCAGCGCAGAATAAACCTCGGTTGTGGGCAGATCGATCACCTGCGCGCCCAGATAGTCGGTGAAGAAGGCGTTATAAACCGCGTTGCCGCGCAGCTTGAGGCCCGACACATCCAGGTTCCCCTCTGCGTCAAGGCTGGGCTCATTACGGGTCCACAGGTTGTAGCATACACCGGAATCGAACCAGCCAAGGTATTTGACGCCCATCTTCTCTTGGTGGATCTGGTCGATCAGGTCCAACCCGCCATTGGCGCGGGTTTCGACCGCGGTCAGGTTGGATGTGACCAGCGCGTCTTTTTCTGGCAAAGCCCCTGCGTAAAAGCTGCCCGGCGTATAGACCATATCGACCACACCCGACCGGACGGCGTCGGGCTGCTGGAACATGCCGATGGCTTCGGGGCCACCGCGCACTTCGATTTGCACAACGCCTTCACCGGCGGTGTTCACCTTGTCGACGAATTCAAGGAACGACTTGGTATAGATCAGGGATTCAGGAAAGGCGTGCACTGCGGTCAGCGTCTCTTGCGCAAAAGCCGCCGTGGTCAGCGCCGTCGAGGCGAGGATACCGCCAAGGATTGTCTGTTTCATCGTATATACTCCCGGTTGGTGGGGCTGTTGGACCCCGTTATGTTGCCGTCCTGTCCCTCTTGCGGGGATCAGCACGTCTTAGGATGCGGGCACTGCCCACGGATGCGCGGCAAACCGTGCCGTGCGAAAATCTTTGATGCGGTCGTTATGCTGGGCGGTCAGGTCGATATCATCCCAACCGTTCACCAGTTTCTCTTGCCAGACGGGATCCAGTTCGAAGGTCAGGGTATGCCCCGCGATCACCGCTGCACATTTTTCCAAATCCACTGTCGCGCTGACAGCATCGGTGCCGATCGCGTCCAGCAGGGCGTCAATCTCTGCATCGCTCACACGGGCGGGCAGCAGTCCATTGTTGACGGCATTGCTTTGAAAGATGTCGCCAAAGCTCGGGGCAAAGACGGCCCTGATCCCGAAATCAACCAGCGCATAGACCGCCGCCTCGCGGCTTGAGCCGCTGCCGAAGTTGCGCCGCGTGATCAACACATCTGCCCCCGCATGGCGATCAAGCACATGATCCGCCGCATCCTGACGCAAGTCATGCAACAGGAACTTGCCATAGCCGTCAGCCCGCGGTGCCGACATAAAGCGCGCCGGTATAAGCTGATCGGTATCGACGTTTTCCTGCGGCAGCGCGACGGCGGTGCCATTGATCTGTGTCCAGCCGGTCATGCGCGTCCCTCCAGCAGCGGGCGCACATCGGCGAGGTGCCCGGTCACTGCGGCGGCGGCGACCATGGCGGGGCTCATCAGATGGGTCCGCGCCCCGCGTCCCTGACGGCCCTTGAAGTTACGATTGGTCGAGGACGCGCAGCGTTTCCCCGCCTCGACCCGATCGCCATTCATGCCGACACACATCGAGCAGCCCGATGCGGCCCATTCAAGCCCCGCTTGGGCAAACACGTCGGCCAGCCCTTCGGCTTCGGCCTGCTTCTTGACCTGCGCCGATCCGGGCGACACCAACCCCGGCACGACGGCCTTGCGCCCTGCCAATACTTTGGCGGCAAGACGAAGGTCTTCGATCCGGCCATTGGTGCACGATCCGATAAACACCTGATCCACTGTAATCTGGTCCAGCGCCATTCCCGGTTCCAGCGCCATATACTCCAGCGCCGCGCGCGCCTGCGCCTGTTTGCTGCCCGACAGCCGTGCCGGATCAGGTACATGTCCGGTGATGGGCAGCGCCTCTTCGGGGGAGGTGCCCCAGGTCACGGTTGGCGCGATATCGCTGGCGTTGATTTCAACCTCTCGGTCGAAACGGGCATCTTTGTCAGTCGCAAGCTGAGACCAGTCCCGCAGGGCCGTGTCCCAATCCGCGCCTTTCGGGGCAAAGTTGCGCCCTTTGATGTAATCGAATGTCACCTGATCCGGCGCCACCAGCCCCAACCGCGCACCCCCTTCGATGCTAAGATTGCACAGCGTCAGGCGCCCCTCCATGCTTAACGCGCGGACAGCGGGGCCGGCATATTCAATCGCGTGGCCGCGTGCCCCATCGGCCCCCAGCTCTGCGATCCAGTGCAGCGCCAGATCTTTGGCCGTGACACCGGCGCCCAACGCGCCGTCCACGGTGATCCGCATCGTTTTGGGGCGTTGTTGCCAGATTGTCTGCGTCGCCAGAATATGCGCCACCTCTGTCGCACCGACGCCAAAGGCCAGCGCACCAAAGGCCCCATGAGTAGAGGTATGGCTATCGCCGCAATTGATCAGCAGCCCCGGCAAGGTCAGCCCCTGTTCGGGACCGATCACATGCACAATGCCCTGCCCCGGATCGCGCAGATCGAAGAGCCGGATGCCCTGCGCCTTGGCGTTGCGCCCCAATGTGTCGATCATCCGCCGGATATCCGCCGCCATCTCGCCGGCGCGGGTGGGGGCATAGTGATCGACGACTCCGAAGGTCAGATCAGGGGCGGCGACCTTCATGCCGCGGCTCTCCAGTTTCACAAATGCGTGGTGCGATCCTTCGTGCACCAGATGTCGATCGACCCATAGCAGTGACGTGCCATCATCGCGTCGCATCACCTCATGTGCGGCCCAAAGCTTGCCAAAGAGGGTCTGCGGCGCGGTCATTCTGCAGCCCCCTTCCGGCCCGGTTTCACCACCGGTTCCCAATGGCGCGCCTCGCCTGCGCCGACACGGCTCAGCGCCATTTCAAGGCGGAACATATCGGGGCGGTAGAGCGCAGACAGGTATTCAACCCCGCGTCCATCCTCATCCTTCACCACACGGTCCAACGACAGCAGCGGCGCGCCGACACTGACCCCCAAAGCATCCGCCACATCGGGCGATGCGAGGGTCGCGCTTACCGTTTGATGGGCTGAAGCAACCTTGACGCCAGACCGCTCCAGCAAGCGGAAAAGCGGCGTCGTCGCCAGCTCTGCCTCTGTATAGTTATGTGCGATATCTTCGGGCACCCAAGTGGTCAGGTGGGAAAACGGCTCCCCTTCCACCAACCTCAGACGCACCGCAACCTGTACACGCGCTTGCGCATCCAGCCCCATCGCGGTGGCCACACTGCCCGGCGCGGCACCATAGCTAAAGGATAAAAGCCGCGCGGTGGTGTTCTGCCCCATCTCGACCAACTGCGGCATCAACGTATTGAAATCCGCGGCAAGTGCCGGCTGCACCTTGGGCGCGCAAACAGTCGTCCCCGATCCGGCACGGCGCGAGATCAGCCCGTCCCCTTCGAGCGCGTCCAGCGCACGGCGCACGGTCACCCGCGATACATCAAGCGTCACCGCCAGCTTTTGCTCACCCGGCAAAACCGCACCGGCAGCGTAGACGCCGCGCATGATCTCTTCGTGCAGATGCAGGTAAACGCGCCGCGCCTTCCCCCCTTCGGGAAGCCCCCTGCCCTTCGAAGATGTGCTTTGAAGTGTCATTTGAATCCTTCCAATCCCTTCCAACCCTACAAAGAGTTTTTTCAAAAGCAAGAAATCTATCTGACAAAAATCAAATTATTTGATCTATGCACATTTAATTATCTGTATTACAAAAAATACAGATCTGACGCAGGAGGCTTTATGCCGATCATCGAGATTCATGTGCTGCAAGGGTATGACGCAGCCCAGAAAACAAGGCTGTGCAAGGCGCTGACCAATGCCGCCCGCACGGTGATTCCCGCGACACCGGATGCGGTGACAGTGATGATCAAGGAAATGCCCGCCACCGATTATATGCGCGGCGGCCAGCACCGGTCGCCCGCCCCCGCCCTGCCGGATGCCCCGTCGATGGTGGCGCGGTACCTGCGCGCGATGGAGCAGCGCGACATCGTTACCGCCCGCACACTTTTAGGCGACGGGTTCACCATGCACTTCCCCGGTGCCGCGCCTATGACAGAGCTTGATGATCTGCTGGAGTGGGCCGCGCCGCGCTATCGCTTCGTCAAGAAAACCATTCGCTCGATCGACCTTGCGCCCGGCGACGGGCCGGCCACGGTCGTCTATTGCCACGGCACGCTGTCAGGCGAATGGCCCGACGGGACCGCCTTTTCCGATATTCGCTTTATCGACCGCTTCGAAGTCACCGACGGCTTCATCACCCGCCAAGACGTCTGGAATGACATCGCAGAAACAAAGGCCCAACCATGACCCAAGACATCGACCCGATTACATTGGCCGTTCTGGCCGGACGGATGGAACAGATTGCCGACGAAATGGACGCAACCCTGTTCCGCGCCGCCTTTAACCCGATCATCGCCGAAGCACATGATGCCTCGCACGGGCTGTATCATGCGGTGTCGGGCGACACGCTGGTGCAAGGCAAGTCCGGGCTGCCGATCTTTGTCGGGGTGATGTCATTTGCCGTGAAGGCGGTGATCGACAAAGCGGCCGAGAATGGGGATCTGGAAGACGGCGACATCTATATCTTCAACGATGCCCATCTGGGCGGCACGCACCTGTCCGACATGCGGTTGGTGCGCCCCTATTTTCACGACGGCAAACTGTTTTGCTATCTCGCCTCGGTCGGGCATTGGCATGATGTGGGCGGCGCGGTGCCGGGCAACTACAACCCCGCCGCCACCGACGCCTTCCAGGAAGCCTTCGTCCTGCCCCCTGTGCGTCTTGCCAAAGCGGGCCAGGTCCAGACCGACATTATCGACATCCTGATGCGCAACACCCGCCTGCCGCAATCGGCCCAAGGCGATCTGAACGGCCAGCTCGGCGCGCTTGATCTGGGCAAGAAACGTCTGGACGAACTGCTGGCGGAATACGGTGCCGACACTGTGCGCGCGGCATTGGATGCGCTGCAGGACCGCGCCGAAACCCTGATGCGGACAGAACTGACAGACCTGCCAGATGGACGCTGGGAGGCAGAGGATTTTCTGGATAACGACGGCATCACCGATACGCCGCTGCCGATCAAGGTCGCGCTCGAGATCAAGGGCGATCAGATGCTGCTGGATTTCACCGGCACGGCAGACCGCTGTGCAGGGCCGGTCAATATCGCGCTCCCCACGGCGGTGGCCACGGCCTATGTCGCGATCAAACATATCTTTCCCAGCCTGCCCGCCAACGCCGGTGTGATGCGCCCGATCGAGGTGAAGATCCCCGAAGGGTCGCTGCTGTCCGCCCCCTTCCCGGCACCGGTCGGCGGCTATACCGAAACGATCCTGCGGATGGTCGATGTGATCTTTTCCGCCGCGTCGCAGGCGGCACCGGACCGCGTGGTTGCCAACGCGTATGGCACGATCAACGCGCTGTCGATTTCGGGCAAACGCGCGAATGGTCAACCTTGGGTGATGTTCAGCTTTTACGGCGGCGGGCATGGGGGCTCTCCCGAAGGGGACGGGCTGAACCACGGCAATGCGCCGATCTCCACCGCGACCATCCCCCCGATGGAGATCCTCGAATCCGCCTATCCGGTGATGTTCAAACAATGGGCGCTGCGCCCCGACAGTGCCGGTGCGGGTCAGCATCGCGGCGGCATGGGGGCCACCTACGAGATCGAAGTGCTTGAGGAATCCGCCACCGCCTTTCTGTTCGGCGAACGCGGGCGCTTTGCGCCGAAAGGGGTCGCAGGCGGGGGCGACGCGGCGCTGAACCGGTTTGAGTACGAACAAGACGACGGCTGGCACGCCCCGCCGATGGCCTCGAAAATGGTGGGCATCAAGCTGCAACGCGGCCAGTCCGTACGGCTCGATACCCCCGGCGGTGGCGGCTATGGCGCGCCCGCAAACCGTGCTGCGGCCGATGTGGCCCGCGACGTGGCGGGTGGCCTGCTGACACCCGACTACGCGACACAGACCTATGGCCCAGACTGGAAAGAGGTGACCCAATGACCAGCGCAAACCGCATGATCGGCGTCGATGTCGGCGGCACCTTCACCGATATTTTCGTTCTGGACGAGGCAACAGGCAGCGCGCAGGTTGCCAAGGTTCCCACCTCGCGCCCCGACCAATCGGCGGGCTTTTTGTCGGGCATCGGATCGCGGGTCGATGATCTGTCGACTGTCTCTGTCGTCGTGCATGGCACCACTGCCGGCACCAATGCGCTGCTGGAACGCAAAGGTGCCAAGATCGGCGTGATCACCACGATGGGCCTGCGCGACGTGCTGGAAATGCGCCGCCGTGACCGGCCGCGCACTTGGGGCCTGCGAGGGGATTTCACGCCCGTTGTCGATCGCGCCTTGCGCCTTGAAGTACCGGAACGCACGCTTGCCGATGGCACGATCCGTCAGGCGGTGGACCTCGAGGCGGTGCAAGCCGCCGCGCAAGAGCTGCTGGATCAGGGCTGTCTTGCCTGTGCGATCCTCTTTGCCAACAGCTATGCCAATGCCGAAAACGAAAGACTGGCGGTCGAAGCCGTGCGCGCCATGTGGCCGAATGCCCATGTCTCGGCCTCAAGCGAAATCCTGCCCGAGATCCGCGAGTTCGAACGGTTCTCTACCACCGCGTTGAACGCCTATCTGCAACCCGAAGTCTCTGGCTACCTCGCGCGGCTTGAAACCGCGCTGAAACAGGACGGGTTTGCGGGCGAGTTCATGATCGTGCAGTCCAATGGCGGGGTGATGGACGCGGCGACCGCGGCGCGTCTCCCCGTGCGCACGGCGCTGTCGGGTCCGGCAGCGGGGGTCATCGCCGCGGGGTACATCGCCGAAGCCGCCGGTTTTCCCGATATCATCACCGGCGACATGGGCGGCACCTCTTTCGATGTGAGCCTGATCGCCAAGGGCCAGTCGATGCTGTCGCAACAGACGTCGATCGACTTCGGGATGGTGGTCCGGTCCCCCATGATCGAGATTACGACAATCGGCGCGGGCGGTGGCTCTATCGCTTGGGTCGATAAGGGCGGCTTGCTGAACATCGGGCCGGAAAGCGCCGGATCCACGCCCGGCCCTGTCGCCTATGGTCAGGGAAACACGCGCCCCACCGTGACCGACGCAAATGTCGTTCTGGGCCGTATTGATCCAGACAACCCCATCGGCGGCAAGCTGGAGAGACTGGATGTGGAGGCGGCAAAAGCCGCGATCCTTGAACATGTGGGCACGCCCCTTGGGCTGGACGCCCTGCAAGCCGCCGAGGCGATCTTGCGCGTGGCCAACAGCCGCATGGCCGGCGCGCTGCGTCTTGTCTCTATCGAGCGCGGGTTTGATCCAAAACGCTTTGCGTTCATGCCCTTTGGTGGAGGTGGTGCCTTGCATTCCGGTGCCATGATGGCAGAGGTCGGGCTAGCGCGGTCCATCGTGCCGCGTTACCCGGGGGTAACATCTGCCATGGGCTGCGTCATCGCGGATATGCGGCAGGATTTCGTGCAAACCATCAACGCCACCCTGTCGGGCATCGACCTTGGGGCGCTGACCGGTTTCATGCAAACCCACGTTGATGACGGGCTTGCCACGCTTGAAGCCGCGCGCACCCATTTTGAACGGCGCGATACGGAGTTCACGCTTGATATGGCCTATCTCGGCCAGACGCATACGGTATCGGTGACGCTGCCGGTGACCGTGACCGATGGCACAGTGACACCCCCGACAGAGGACGATATCTCGGCGGCATTCGACAGCGCCTACCGCGCCACCTATGGGCGGCTGCTTGAGAATGGCACGCGACGGGTGATCAACCTGCGCTCTGCCATCACCGGACGGCGCCCGCGCTTTGATCTGTCCACGCTCGCCCCCGTCGGTGGCAGCGTTGAAGACGCGCTGAAAGGCACGCGGCAGGTCCACTTTGACGGTCAATGGCACGAGACGAAGCTCTATCACCGTCTTTCCTTGCCGGTCGGTGCCGAAGTCCCCGGCCCCGCAATCCTTGAACAACCTGACACAACCGTGTTGATCGAACCCGGACTGGTCGGCAAAGTCGACGCCTACGGCAACACTCTGATCGAAAGGGCCACCGCATGACCCCTGCCACGACCGCTTTGCTGACCATCGACCTGCAAAATGATTTCCTGCATCCGGAAGGCGCCTATGGCCGTGCGGGTCAGGCGGCCGAGAGCATCCTCGCCCTGCCCGACCGGATCGCGCCGCTCAAGTCCGCGCTGACCAAGGCGGGCGGCACCTATATCTCGGCGCAGTTCACGCTGGTACCGGGACGCGATGACGAACCGCTGATCGCCGCGCATCTCAAGAAACTGCGCCCCTTCCTGACCAAGGGCGACTTTACCCCGGGCGGCTTCGGCCACGCGCTGGTAGATACGCTCGCCCCGGCGGATTTCACGATCGAGAAAGTCGCCTACTCCGCCTTTTACCAGACACGGCTTGAATATGTGCTGCGCGCGATGAAGATCGACACGCTGATCATCGGCGGCATCGTCACCAACGGCGGTGTCGCCAGTACCGTGCGGGATGCCCATCTGCGCGACATCCATACGGTGCTGCTGTCGGACGGTTGCGCCGCGTTCAAACAGGACGTGCACGAGGCGACGCTGACCTCGCTGGGGTCGGTGACGCAGGTGATGACCTGCGCCGAAGCCACCGCCGCTGTCGGAGGTGCCCAATGACCCTGCGCCAACGCCTGACCGCCCCCGATATTCTGATCGCCCCCGGTGTCTATGACGGGCTGACCGCCGCCCTTGCCACCGACGCGGGGTTCGAGGCGCTGTATCTTTCCGGTGCAGCGGTTGCCTATACCCGTTTGGGCCGCCCCGACATCGGGCTCAGCACCGCGTCCGAGATGACCGATACGATGGCGTTGATTGCCGATCGCACCGACCTGCCGGTGATCATGGATGCCGACACCGGTTTCGGCAATGCGCTGAACGCGCGACGTACGATGCAAAGCTATGAACGCGCGGGGGCCTCTGCTTTGCAGGTGGAGGACCAGACCTACCCCAAAAAATGTGGTCATCTGTCTGATAAGTCGCTGATTCCGAAAGAGGAAATGGCCGGCAAGATCGCCGCCATGGCCGATGCGCGCCGCCACGATACGCTGATCATCGCCCGCACCGACGCCATCGCGGTAGAAGGCTTTGACGCGGCGATTGATCGCGCGGGCAGCTATATCGACGCCGGTGCCGATGTATTGTTCATCGAGGCCCCTCGCGACAGCGGAGAGCTTTCGCGCATCGCCGATACCTTCAAGGGGCGTGTCCCGCTGCTGGCCAATATGGTGGAAGGCGGCGCGACCCCGATCTCATCGGCGACCACGCTAGAGGATATGGGCTTCGATATCGTGATTTTCCCCGGCGGCATCGTGCGCGCTTTGGCGAAATCGGCGCAGGACTATTACGCGAGCCTGAAAGCAACCGGCTCTAACAAAGCGTTTTCCGACCGAATGCATGATTTCGACGGGTTGAATGCAGCGATTGGCACCCCCGAGATGCTGGCCCTTGGAAAGCGGTTCGATGGCAAATCCTGATGTCGCCGCCCCGCCGTCGGCTTTCGATCTAGAGGTCGAAACCCTGATCATCGGCGCGGGGGCCTGCGGCATGGTCGCGGCGCTGGCGGCGCATGAGGCGGGTCAGGATGTGCTGCTGCTAGAGGCCGACCCGATGCCCACAGGCTCTACCGCGCTGAGCGCCGGGTTGATCCCCGCGGCAGGGACGCGCCTGCAAAAGGACGCGGGGATCTGCGACAGCCCCGACGTTTTTGCCACCGACATTCAGGCCAAGGCGCACCACGAAAACGACGATGCGCTGGTCACCGCGATGGCCCGCACCGCCCCTCAGGTCATCGACTGGCTTGTCGAAACCCACGGGCTGCCGTTTTCCCTCGTGCGTGACTTTGATTACCCCGGTCACAGCCAGCGGCGGATGCACGGGCTGCCCTCACGGTCGGGGCGCGAGCTGATCGACGCCCTGCGCGCGCGGATCGAGGCGCTTGATATCCCGCTGATCTGCAACCGCCGCGCCACCCGGCTTTATGCGGCAGGCGCAACGATCGCAGGGGCGCGGGTGTCGCTGCCTGACCAAAGCGGCGAGGATATCGGCTGCGACCGGCTGATCCTTGCGTGCAACGGGTTCGGCGGCAACCGCGCCATGGTCGCCCACCACATGCCGGATATCGCGGACGCGATCTGGTTCGGCCATGACGGCAACCGAGGAGAGGCGATCAGCTGGGGCGAGGCGCTTGGCGCCCGCCGCCGTCATCTGGGTGCCTATCAGGGGCACGGCAATGTCGCCCACCCTCATGGCATCCTGATCACATGGGCCACAATCACCGAAGGCGGCGTTCAGGTAAATACCAGCGGCACGCGGTTCTGGAACGAGGCGCAAGGCTACTCCGAAGCGGCGCGGGCAGTGCTGGCGCAGCCTGACGGCGTGGCATGGACCATATTCGACGCCCGCATCACCGAGATTGCCCGCCAGTTCGAGGATTTCAAGAACGCCGAGGCCCAAGGGGCGGTGACCTCAGCGAGCACAGTCGAAACACTGGCTGAAAAGGCCGGATTGCCCGCAGATGTTTTGGCGAAAACGATTACTGATATTCCGGCGGGCGGGCGGGATGCCTTTGGCCGCACATGGGGTGCGGCGTCCCTTTCTCCCCCGTTCTGCGCGGTGAAGGTGACCGGCGCGCTGTTTCATACGCAAGGCGGGCTTGAGGTTGACCCGACGACGGCCAAGGTGCGCAGGGCAGAGGGTGGCACATTCGACAATCTATATGCCGCTGGCGGCGCCGCTTGCGGCGTATCGGGCAAGGGCGACAGCGGCTATCTGTCGGGCAACGGCTTGCTCGCAGCTGTCACGCTTGGGTACATCGCGGGGCGCGGATAGGGTTTTGCCGCCATCCTGCGTCTCCCGTGTTCGTTGACCGCTTTGTCCCTTACTCGGCTGTCCAACCGCCATCGACCATCAAGGCTGTGCCCGTCACCATGGCAGACGCATCGCTCGCGAGGTAGACGATCGGGCCCATGATATCCTCGATCTCACCGACGCGGCCCAGTTTGATCTTTTCTTCAATCCAAGCCAGACGCGCGGGATCGGATAAGGTTTGCTCTCCCAAAGGCGTGCGGATAAAGGTCGGGCATAGCGTGTTGATGCGCACCGCCTTTGGGCCCCATTCGATTGCCATCGCTTTTACCATCCCTTCCAAAGCGTGCTTCGATGCGCAGTAGACCCCCCGATCGATGCCCCCGACATGTCCCATCTGACTGCTTACATGGATGATGGAGCCGGGACGGCCTGCTGCGATCATTTGGTCGGCGGCGGCTGTGGAAAGGAAATAGGCTGCCCGAAGGTTAACATTCATGACGGCGTCGAAATCCTCGGGCGTGGTGTCGAGCGCAGGCCCGTGGCGGGCCATGCCGGCGGAATTGACCACGATGTCAACCGCCCCAAGACCGGAGAATGCCGCGCGGGTCGCATCCAAATCGGTGATGTCGAGCTCTTGCGTCTCGCAGCTCAGACCCTCGGCCTTCATCGCCGCGTGCAACTCTCCCAACGGCCCGGCCCTGCGCGCGGCGCAGACGACATGCGCCCCCGCCCTGGCCAAGGCCGTCGCGGCCCCCAGACCGATGCCAGAGGTGGCACCGGTCACAAACGCGCGTTTCCCCGAAAGGTCAAACCCGGCAAAGGACGGAAGTTGCATCGCGATCTCCTAAGTTAACAGCGGTCTATTCGGCCGCTTCGCGGTAGCTTGCGGCTTCGCCATAGGGCACGTTCTCACCGCCATAGCGCCGCACGCGGACATTGCATTGTTCGGCGTGCCCAACAAAGCCTTCCAACATGCATAGACGCGAACCATAGGCCCCGACCATTGCTGCAGCCTCATCCGTCATAATCTTCTGATAGGAATGGGTCTTGAGGAATTTACCAACCCAAAGGCCCCCTGTATAGCGCCCCGCCTTATGCGTGGGCAGCGTGTGGTTGGTCCCGATCACCTTATCGCCATTGGCGACATTCGTACGCGGGCCCAAAAACAGCGCGCCATAGCAGGTCATGTTTTCCAAGAACCAGTCATCACGGTCCGTCATGACCTGCACATGCTCCGACGCGATATCATCGGCCACCTGCAACATCTCGTCGTAGGTATCACAGACGATCACCTCGCCGTATTCCTCCCAGCTTGTCCGGGCTGTGGCCGCAGTCGGGAGAATTTGGAGCAGCCGGTCAATCTCGGCCAAAGTATCCTCGGCCAACTGGTGCGAATTGGTCAGCAGAACGGCAGGAGAGTTATAGCCGTGTTCCGCCTGCCCCAAGAGATCGGTCGCGCAGAGCTCGGCATCCGCTGCTGTCTCATCCGCGATAACCATCGTTTCGGTCGGGCCGGCGAAGAGATCAATACCCACCCGTCCGTAAAGCTGGCGCTTGGCCTCGGCGACGAAGGCATTGCCGGGGCCAACCAGCATGTGTACCGGATCGATCGTCTCTGTGCCAAGCGCCATAGCCCCGACCGCCTGGATCCCGCCCATGACATAGATCTCATCCGCACCGCCCAAATGCATGGCCGCAATAACAGCCGGGTTTGGCTTTCCGTTAAAGGGCGGCGTGCAGGCCACGATGCGCGGTACTTCGGCAACCTTGGCCGTGGCGACGGACATATGCGCGCTGGCGACCATGGGGAATTTCCCACCCGGGATGTAGCAGCCGACGGATTGAACCGGGATATTCTTGTGCCCCAGAATAACCCCCGGAAGCGTCTCTACTTCGATGTCGGTCATGGAAGCGCGTTGCGCGCGGGCAAAATTCACGACCTGCTCTTGCGCAAACTGAATGTCCTGCAATTCCCGTGCGCTGAGTTGACCGATCAGGTCATCAATCTCTTGCTGGCTTAGCCGGAACGTTTCCGGGCTGTAGCTGTCGAACTTTTCGCTCAATTCGCGTACCGCTGTGTCGCCGCGCGTTTCGATGTCCTGCAAGGTCTGCTCGACGACCGCACGGGTCTTGGCGTCGTCATCGGCACGGGCAGCATCGGATTTGCCCTTCTTGAGGTAGGTAATTGTCATGGTTCGGTCCTTTGGTCAGGCGCTGGCAGTGATAGGTCATTTCTAGGTTGACCAATCCGAGTTGCAATATTTTCTGAATATGCTGCAATTATTTCATAGTCATGTCAGCGCGCGTCTCTCTTTTTGAAATCTTCCACAAGCGCTGCACCGCCCAATTGCATGAGCGTGTGTTCGGACCCCACGACAAAGAAGCTCCCGCCGGCGTCGCGGTGCGCGTCTAGGGGCTCTGTCGGGGCGCAATAGAGTCCCGTGGCCGCCCCTGTCGCGGAAAGGATGTCCCGCGTCATCTTTGCCACTTCAGGCGCAAAGAAATCGGACAGACCATGAGAAACGGCCAGATCAGCGCGCCCGATAAAGAGCGCATCTACGCCGTCTACATCCGCAATTTCACTGTGGTTGACCACGCCGTCGGGGTCTTCAATCTGGCAGATCAAGGCGACTTCACTTCGCGCCACGGACAGATGCTCTTTCAGGCTGCGGCCTGCATAGTCGGCCGCCCGCGACGTGCCGGCAAAACCACGCCCGCCGGGGCCGTAAGTCACGGCGCGCGCCAGTTCTTTGGCCTGCGCTGCGGTTTCGACATGAGGCACCATGATACCGGCCGCGCCGCCGTCCAGCACATTGAGCACCCAATCCGCTGTTGCCACTGGCACGCGCACCACGATGGGGCACCCTTCGGCACGTCCGGCCATTGTCATGGCGTCAACGGTGCCCCGATCAAAGGGCGCGTGTTCGGCATCGACGACGAGGAAATCGAACCCTGCCCGGGCCATGATTTCGATCACGATCGGATGGGGCGTTTTGATGAAAGCCCCGAGCATGGGCTCTCGTGCGACCAGCCGCGCCTTGAATTCAGCATTCGTCATCATTTCCAGTACCCTCCTTGGCCCTCAAGCCGTTTGCATTTCGATATTTTCCGCAGCGCCCATGGCTTTGCGAGAGAAGACCACCAAGACCGCGAACACGACCGCGGCTGCCGCCGTCGCCGGCCAAGGCGGCATCAGCGCAAGCCCAATCGGCACGACCCAAAGCAGCCGCGACAAACCGCCCCAAGGCAGCCGTGCGCCGCCCAGAAGATGCGCAACGCCCAAGGCGAAAACGCCCCCTGACAGGATGGCACGCAAGATGTCTCCGGCTTCGCCACCGCCCAACATGCCGGGATAGGCGAGGAACAGCATTGGCAAGGCATATGCGGTCGCCCCAAGGCGCAACGTCTCGCCCGCGACCTTCATCCACGGCGCCTGCGCAATGGTCGCCGCAACGAAAACACCAAGGCAGACAGGCGGCGTGATGACCGACAGCGCCGCGTAGTAGAGCACAAACATGTGCACCACGAGCGGATCAATACCCTGTTGGATCAGCGCCGGTGCGAAAACAGCCGCGACCATGACGTAGGCTGCCGAGGTCGGCAGGCCCATGCCCGCGATCAGGCAGACAATGGCCATGAGCCCGGCAATGAGCCAGATTTGCCCCTGCCCGATCAACAACACCGCTGCTGTTACGGCGACACCAAACCCGGTGAGGTTGATCATGGCGACAAACACCTGTGCCCCGACCAGAAGGATCCCGACAATGACAACACCTTTTCCGCCTGCTTCCAGCGCACGAATGATGATGCCGATGACGGCACGGGGATCCTCACCACTCGAGATCCGCGCGACAAGGACGGCCACCAACATGGCAATCATGCCGTAACAGGCCGTCAGCTCGACGGAATTGCCGTTAAGGACGCCAAATCCAAGCCCCAGCAGGGCGGCGACAATAGGGGCGAGCCGCGCAAAGGTCATGGCACCGCGCCAGTCGGGTAGGTCTTCGGAGGTCACCGGACGAAAGCCCTGACGGCGCGCGATGACGTGAACGGTTGAATAGATGCCAAGGTAGAACAACAGCGCAGGCACAACGCCCGCAAGCGCGATAGACCAGTAGTTCACGCCCACAAGCTCGGCCATGACAAAGGCGGCTGTCCCCATGATCGGGGGGGCGAGCTGCCCGCCGGTCGATGCAATCGCCTCTACCGCGCCGGCATAGGCAGGGGGGTATTTCAGCCGCTTCATCAGGGGAATGGTGAAGTTCCCCGTCGTTGCGACATTGGCGACGGTCGAGCCGTTGATCGCACCAAAGAAGCCCGATGCGAAGGTCGCGATTTTCGCCGCCCCACCGGGCCGGGAGCCACCCAAACGGGCCGAGAGGTCAAAGAATGTCTCGCCTGCGCCCGTGTGCAACAAGATCGCGCCGAACAGCACAAATGCCGCCAGCGTCGTCGAGGCCACATTGACCAGCATACCCCATAGGCCACGGTCGGACAGGAAGATGATCTCGGTGAGATAGCCCGCGTCAAAGCCACGGTGCCCGAATTGTCCGGGGATCAAATAGCCGAAGAATGCATAGGTAACAGCCGCGATGACGATCAGTGGAAAAACCCAGTTGGAGCTGCGCCTTGCCAGTTCAAGCACGCAGGCCAATGTGCCGAACCCCATGACCATATCCCAACCGTTCGCCCAAGGCAGATCGTTCATAATGGTTTCGTAGTTGGCTATGATATAGGCACCTGACACCGTCACCACGCCGACGATTACCGCATCGATCGCGATACCAAGCGGGCGCAGGCGACGGCCTTCGAAAAGCGGGTGCATCAGCACGGCCAGGGCGGTGATCATCATCACAAAGATCGCACGCTGCACGAGCGATCCAAACGGCCCGTTGAAAGAGGTGTAGAACACAAACACCCCCAGAAGCACTGCAAGAGCCGCGATGGCGGTCTGTCGAAAATGAGCGAAGATCGGAAGAGTATGCATCACGGCACCTTGGCGAAAATGGTAAATAGAGGGGCGACACGCGCCGCCCCTTTTGAGATCAGGTCTTTTACTTGAGGCGCGCGGGCACGGTCAGGCCGATTTCCTCGTAGTAGCGGATGGCACCAGGATGCAGCGGGCTGGTTGCGTATTGCAGGGTCAGCTCTGGCAGGTTCAAGCCCTTTACCGTCGGGAAAGCGGCGGATTGCTCTTCCATATTCTCCATCACGGCTTTGGTCAGGTCATAGGCCGTCTGGTCGTCCATATTGGGGCGCGCAGAGACACCGATCATGAATCCCCAGACCTTGTAAGGGCCTGTGTTCTCCATCTCGCCGCCCGGCATGTCCACGATGGAAAGCTCCGGCAGCGCTTCGCGGATCTTGGCTTCTTGCGCGTCGTCGATGCCAAGCGCTGTCAGCGGTGTGAAGGCCGCGATATCGGTGGTAAGCGCATCGAAAGACGTTCCCACGGCGCTTTTGACGAAGCCTTCGGACCGGCCGTCTTTGATGGCGTTGGCCTGTTCACTGTTGGTCCCGCGCACCCAATCAGGCGAGATTTCCAGCAGGTCGAACACAGCCAAGGCCGTGGCCTCGGTCGACGACCCACGCATGCCCGGTCCGAACTTCTTGCCGTCGATATCCGACAGTTTCTCGATACCGGAATCGCGGCGAACGACGGCGTTCTGCGGTGCCAGAGAATAGGCCCACAGGAGTTTGGATTCGATCGGTTTGCCGTCGAAGCTCTTGATGCCATTGTAGGCGTGATACAGCGTCGACGTCGTGATCAGCCCGATATCCAGCTGGTCGCGCGCCATGCGTTTGAGGTTATCGACCGTAGCACCCGTTTCCACGACCGACGCCTGATAGGCATCCGGATAGGCAGAGTTGATGATTTTCGCGAGCGAGGCGAAATAGGCATAATGCGCGCTTTGCGAATTGGTCGCACCGAAAGCGAGCCGCGTTTCAGCCTGAGCGGGCAAAGCCACCCCAAGCCCGGCAAGGGACAGTGCAGCGGCGACAGCGAAGTTGCGTAGTTTCATGGGTATCCTCCAAATATCATGAAACGATCCCGATAGGGACGTTCGAACGGAGGTTAGCCACAGTGCATAGCCGCTATGCAATTCCTGTCTGCGTTAATGAAATAATTTCACTACCCGCTTTGACGTTCTTGGAGTTCACCCGCCAAAACACGGATATCACCGGTCCCGACATAGCTCTCGGCGCTTAATATGATATCTACAGCTTGATCCAGCATGCGGCGCAGTGGCTGGCGCATTGTGGTCAGCCGGTAGGATTCCCACGCCGCCATCGGAATGTCGTCGAACCCGATGACAGCCAGATCACCGGGGACCGAGATGCCTTTGTTTCGTGCAGCATCAAGCATGGCAATCGCCATGATGTCATTGGCGCAGAACACGGCGTCCGGCATCGGACGCTGGACCAACATTTCTTGCGCAGCGGCATAGGCTTGGCGGTAGCTGAACCCGCCGTCGAACTGGACAGCGATCTCGCGTCCGGCCTCTTCCAACTGGTCGCGAAACCCTCGCATGCGTTCCAGATGCGTCGACGTATCACGCCGCCCACCGATAAAGGCGATGCGCTGTCGGCCACCGTCCAGAAACCGCCGCGCTATCGTTCGCGCGCCCCCGTAATTGTCGCAGCACACCGCCATCATGGTACTGTCGGTCTGTACCCGATTCAGCAACACGGCAGGAATTCCGTTCTGACGACAGGCACGCGCGAGCCCGGAGGTGATTGTGGAGCTTGCCAGAATGACCCCCTGCGTGCGGAAGTCGATGACTTGACGGATCATCGTGTCCACATCTTCGGCCGCTGGCACCACATGCATAATCGCCTTGAGCCCGCGCCCTGGTAGCATTCGGGTCAATTCGTCCATCACAATGGGATAGAACGGGTTACGCATTTCGCTCACCACCATCGAGATCGTGTTGCTGGATTGTTTGGCCAACACCTGATCGACCTTGCTGACATAGCCAAGCGCCGTGGCAGCAGCAAAGATCGCTTTGCGCTTATCCTCGGCAATCGGGGCATTCCCCCGATACGCGCGCGACACGGCGGACACCGAAACCCCCGCGCGGGCGGCAACATCTTTGGCAGTGACCTTTTTCATATCGATTGCCTTACCCGATTGCAGCGCTTGCCCGAAATGGGGACCGACGGCTGACCTCGCGCATAGTTTGACGAAGCAATGGCATGGGTGCAATTGTGAAACGTACCCGCCATTGCGTTCAAATACTTGGATGAATGCTGCCGAAAAGTAACACGCTCAGAAAGCCCCCCATGCCAGACCGTACAGATTTTTCGACCATTGTTTTCGACGTAAACGAAACCCTTCTGGATATCGCGACGCTAGAGCCGTTCTTTGACCGCGTGTTCGGCAATGCCGCGGTCCTGCGCGAATGGTTTCCAGAGTTGATCTTGTATTCGCAAACAGTGACCTTGTCCGGGCTCTATACGCCCTTCGGCGATCTAGCCGGTGGTGTTCTGCGGATGGTTGGCGACAATAGAAACATCGCCATTCAGGACAGCGACGTATCCGAGCTGAAGTCACTGATTGGATCGATGCCCGCCCACGCCGATGTGGCCCCGGCATTGACCAAATTGCGCGACGCGGGGTTCACGCTTGTGACCCTGACGAACTCCGCCCCATCCCCCGCGCCGACACCCCTTGAAAAAGCCGGCATCGCAGCGCTTTTTGACCACCACTTTAGCGTGGCCGAGGTTGGTCACTTCAAACCTCATCCGTCGACATATCAGATGGTTGCCGACCGTCTGGGCGTCGATGTCTCGAGCCTGTGCATGGTCGCATGTCATATCTGGGACACCATCGGCGCGCAGTCCGTGGGGTGCCGCGGTGCCTTTATCGCGCGGCCACACAACAGCATCCTGCACGTGCCCGGCGTACCGGAACCTGACTTTACCTCACATGATCTCGCCAAGCTTGCCGAGCAGATCATTCAGGCACAGAAGTTGGCCGGGTAAGCAGCAAAAAGCCCTGTTCGCCGTCGCGGCGCCGCAGGGCGCGGCCGTGTCGTAACGTCACCATTGTCTGTGACGCGGTACATATTGTCGGGTGCATTTAATTCATATACGAACAAACTAGTTCACATGCGAATTGATTTATGGCCAATACATTCAAGGTTTTCCACAAGCTCCAGATCGCACATTCAGCGCTCTTTCGCGCGGCCGACCGTCGGACGCGCAACAAGATAGGGCTTACCACGTCACAGCTTGCGGTGCTGTTGATCCTGTCGCGAAGGGACGGGCAGCCCATCAGTGACCTCTCTTCGACCCTTGCAATGGGCAAGTCGAGCTTGACCGGTCTTGTGGATCGCATGTGCGCAAAGGGTCTGGTGCGGCGGTCGCCGTCGCCGGTGGATGGCCGTGTCATACACATCTACCTTGAACAGTCGGGCCGCGCGGTGCTTGAACAGGGCGCGGGCGAAATCAGCCAGTTCAACGCGGCGCTGCTTGCGCCTTTTCCTGCTGAGGAACAGGCCATTATTGAACGGTTTCTGACGCATCTGGCAGACAATGCGGACGGCATTGTGAACGGCCCTACCCCGCCGAAGAAAGGGCCAGCCGATGACTGAAGACATTACCCAAACGACGATCCGCTTCGCCGCCACCGATGGATGGAAGCTGGAGGCGGACATCTATACCTCACCCTCGCCCAAAATTGCGGTATTGATCTCGGCCGGCACGGGGTTCCCGCGTCAGTTTTATACCGGCCTCGCGATGTATCTGGCCCGCCAAGGTGCCGTTGTCCTGACCTACGACTATCGGGGGATTGGGGGATCAAAGGGCAAGGATCTGGCCGGATCCGGGATCGACTACCCTGACTGGGGACGGCTTGACGCTCCCGCCGCCCTAAATGCGTTGGAGGAGGCGGCACCGGGCCTGCCGCTTACACATCTGTGTCACAGTGTCGGCGGGCATTTTGTCGGCCTCATGCCGAACCAGTCCAAGATCACCAGACATGCGTTTGTTTCTGTCGGGACCGGTTATTTCGGCGGCCACCATCTGCGCAATATCCCGTCGGAGCTTTATTTCTGGTGGGTGTTGGGCCCCTATTTGCTGCTGCGCTACGGCTATATCAAACCGGCGGGCGGCTGGCGGGGCGAAGCGCTGCCGCCGAAACTGTTCAAGACATGGCGCCGGTGGAGCCAGCGCCGCAGCTATTTTCAACCGGACCTCGCAACGAAACTGGCACCGCATCACTACGACGAGGTCACAGCCCCTATCCGGTCTTGGATCTTTCCCGATGACCCGATTGCGACGCCGTCAACCGCATCCGACCTTTTAAAGTGTTATCCAGCCGCGCCGCACGAGGTGATCATCCGCACACCATCGCAGGTCGGTGTAACGCGGATCGGGCACGAAGGCGCATTGCGCAAAGGCCGCGACGCTTTATGGGCCGAATTCAGCGATTGGCTCATGGGCGCCCCTTGAACCGCAACCGATTTCCACCGCCATTCAAATCAACAGGATCAAACATGACCGAAAACATCAAGCTACACACCGACCAGCGGGTCACGACCATGACCATCGCGCGACCCGAAAAGCGCAATGCCATCACGCAGGATATGTATGCCGCCATGGCCGACGCGCTGGAAGACTATGCCCAGTCCGACGCGGTACGCGCCTTCGTGATCACAGGTGCGGAAGACTACTTTACGTCCGGGAATGACTTGCAGGATTTTGCCAAGGGAACCCGCAGCGACGGTGTGCCGCCCGTTATCCGGTTTCTGACCGCAATCTCCACCTGCCCCAAACCCCTGATTGCGGCCGTAAACGGCCCGGCCATTGGTGTCGGGGTGACGATGCTACTGCATTGCGATCTTATTATCGCCGCCGACACGGCCACATTCAGCACGCCATTCGTCCAACTGGGACTGGTGCCAGAGGCCGCCTCGTCGCTTTTGCTGCCCGCCACCGTCGGCATGGCCGTGGCGAACGATATGCTGCTGGCCAATCGCGTTCTTGATGCGGCAGAGGCGCTGCGCTTTGGATTGGTGTCGCGTGTCGCTCCCTCGTCCGGTTGTGCCACCGAAGTTGCGTCGCTTGCAGCTGGTTTGGCCCAGGCGGCACCAAGCTCGGTTATCAAAACCAAGGCGCTGATCCGTCATGGCAAAGACCAGATGACCGCCCAGATGGAGCGTGAGTCAGTACTGTTCGCCGAGCAGCTGAAATCATCGGAATTCGCAGAGGTCGTCGCCGCCAAGATGCAAAAGCGTCAGCCGGTCTTCAAATAACGCGCCGCTTTGCCCTAAGGCACCCGGCGGGCAAACCTGACGGTTCAACCCGGTTTTCCGGGTCGGCCGCAGGTTCGCTTGCCGGGTTGCGTCGCGGCGCGTCAACTCGCCAGCAGATGCATCGGCCGGCTGACCTTTTCGGCATAGCGCACAGCCGCGATCTGCGCGATGACGGCAAGTCCGCTTGGTGGTCATGGCGTGAATGCAGCGTTTTTCTTACCCTTGCGCATCGGCGTAGAGCTTTGGGAGAAAGCCTGCCAGAATGGTCATCTCATCAAAACAGTGGTTTAACAAAGCAGTTGCCGACGCCTCTTTCACGGTCAGCAGACGTGCCATATAGGTGTTCCCAAGCGTTCCGATGACAGAGGGCACCGCCTCGTTTCCCTCACGCGCGGCCACTATCCCAAGCCAAAAACGGCTACGCATTTCGGCACCGCCTTCGACATTGCGAACAATGTGGCACATTTCGCCGCCATAGATGGGCTCTTCCAGCAGGCCAACGCGGGCGCATACGGCGACGTCGCCGTCAGCCAAGTTTACCTCCCCCAAAACCTCCTCAGGTTCAACAAACTGAATTCTCAGCTTATTCAAGTCTTCACCGATGTATTCATGCACCAGATGGCTCGCCCCGATGAACTGGCCATCAACCTTGTTTTCCCAATCCATCCAAAGATGCGCGTCCGGGAACCAACGTCGGTAGTGTTCGGTCGTTTCCATGTAATCGCCAAACCACCAACCAACCATTTCGGGTGAAACGCCCGGCATCGGGGTCCGTACAGAAACCTCATAAATACCGTTGGGTAGGCGTTTCACCCCGGTCTCAAATCCAGGTTCACCTTCCGCAAACCCAGCGGTGGGCTGACCGCTAAAGGGCGGGAGGCCGAATATCCCGACACCAAGCGCAAAGACAACTGCGCCCCCTACAATCCATCTCATCATGTACTGACATCCTATCGTGCTTGTGCGCCCAGCTATTCTACGTTCGTGGAATATGTCAATATTATTCTTCGATCGTAGAATAGCGTGTTGTAAGAGATCACGCTGGAAAGCTAAGCTGACCCGGGCTAAGCGAGACGGAGTTCTCGCGGCTCAAACATGGAGATGTCATTCAAATGTCCAAGCAACGTACGAGGACCGAGGTCAAAACCGCCATCGACGTTTCTGAGACAGCCGAAAGAAAACGCGGCCGTCCGCAGGCCGCACAGGGTACAGATTTGAAGCTGGCTTTGCTTCGCTCTGCGATTGATCTGTTTGCGGAGCGCGGTTTCGACGGCGTTTCACTGAGCAACGTTGCTGAAAAAGCCGGGGCCGACAAAGGCCTTTCACGGTATTACTTTGGATCAAAAGAGGCGCTTTGGATCGCAGCGATGGAACATCTTGCCGACTGTTTTGCAAGCGACCTTAACAAAGCTCTTGTCGTCAATACCGCGACCCAAACGGAAGCACTGAAAGCGCTCATTCGCGCTTTCATCACCGCATCCGCCCGCTGGCCGCAAGTGAGCCGTGTTATCGTTCATGACGGGGCAAAACACAGTGATCGCAGTGATTTTTTGCAAAGGCACCTCGTTGTGCCTTTTTTCACGGCACTGAAAGATCTGATCGCAGGTGCAAAATCAGAAGGCACCCTTCCGAACGTCTCGGACCGGACTATCTTTTTCATGATCACCCATGGTGGATCATTTCCAATGGCCCTGCCCATTCTCACTAACGCGATCGAGGGTGGGGATATTCGATCATCCGACGCATTGGAACATCATTCCGAAGCGATCATCGAACTGCTATTTTCCAAGGCATGAAGATGAAATGGGGCTGTCGCAGTTCCCACCCTATCGTTGGTGCGTGCGCAGGGGGCAACCGGCGTCGGCACGCGCTGCGTAGTAACGACCAAGCACGACCGAAACCTATGCAAGCAGCCAGCGACTTAGGGCCGAATTTCTTCAAAACGATCGTGTCAGGCCGATGCTGGCAGTGGCGTTGCGAAACCTGTTGATCGAGATGGTGGAGCGTTGCTCTTCAAACCCGAGCCTCAGAACCTGGGTAAATCCCTTGTAGCTCCAGTTCTGGTTGGACAGGTTCAGCATGACGCTTGATTTCTTATCGACGCGGGCAACGCCGAAAATGGGATGCACGCCGTCAAATTCGTTCCGGTCAAACGACAGATCCAGCCCGACCCGAAGACCGCCGGCAAAGGAATAATCGCCGCCGATGGTGACGCCCGCCGCATGGCCCGCGACGGGGCTGTAAGAACTGGCACGGTTTTCCGCGCGCATACCTACGCGAAACACAAGCTGCGACGATGCCGCATAAGCGAATTGCGCTGCACCAGCTGTTCGGTCCACGTCGACACCGCTGCCATCATAGGTGATACGTTCGCGCTGAAGCACCGCCGTGGCGCGGGCGCGGGTGCCGAGGTTGCGCGTATAGGACAGACCAAGGCCGTAGGTATGCGCATAGGCCGCGTCATCAATCCAGCGCTGCGATCCATAGAGCTCGGCCGAGACAAGACGCCCCTCATCGGCGAAATGCAGCAGGGATGCACTGGTCCGAAGGGTCACTTCATCGGGCGCACGCCCGTCGAAAAGCCGGGCATCCAGATCCAGTGCGAACCGGGCGCGTAAGGCGTCCGTAAGACGCGGCACGGTCGCAACGCCCGTGCCAATCTCGAACGCCGTGGCGGATTGGGCGCGGGAATTCGGGTCCAGCCGCAGCACAAAGCCGCTGAGGTTCACCGTCTCTGCAGAGGTCCGGCGGGCGGCATTGCTTTCGGGCACAATGGCAAAACGGAAATAGCCCTGCCATTTTTTCGGTTTGGCCAAACGGTCAAGCTCCGCCTGCACTTTTGCCTGGACAGAGGGCGACAAACCCGCACCTTTGGCCAGTTCAAGGTGATATCGCGCCCGTTCGATCTGGTCGCTTTTCACCAATGCGTTCGCCAGTTCAAGCCGGAACGTGGGATCGTCTGGCCGCAAGATCACAAGCCGCGCCAGCGGGGCAACGGCTTGGTGTGATTTTCCCGAACGGTTGTAGGCGACCCCAAGGATCCACATCCGGCGCAGGGTCTCTGTCTCGGTCTTGGGTGAATACCCCTCAAGCAATGGAATAACCTCTGTGGCTTTTCCCTTGAGGATGCTTTGTTCTGCATCATCAAGGGAAAAGGCCGCTAATGGCGAGGCCAGTAAGATTAAAAATAGATTGTATAAAATTCGCCGCATCAAAGACCTCGGCTGCCGCGGGGAAAGCGGGTTTTTGCGGCCGGTAATTGACCGCATCCAAGAGACCCGCTTATCCGTCGCTTCTATTTCTTGTTGGCGTAGAATGTACCACCGACGCCCGCATCGAAAATCTGCGGCGAGGGATTGTTCACATCGTTGATACCGCCAGATACCGGTCCAAGCATCGATTCTGCACCCGGACCCATGAAGTTGCCGCCGAACTGCAAGGTGGCGTCCCCTTCGTTATCGCCATTGCTAAGCCGACCGGACATGTGGAACAGCATCGCGCCGGTGTTCTGCTCGGGGATGTTGACGCCCGCGACGACCTGCGCCGGAATGGTGGTGCGGCTGAGGGAGGCTGGCAAGCCTTGATCGACCGTCAGCGTCCCGTCCAGTTTGACGGAGTTCGAGGTGCCCGCCTCGGTCGCGACGATGTTGGAGGCCGTTCCGGTGAACGGATTGGTGGTCTGCCCGTCGGTCCAATCCACATCGACTGCCAGATCGCCAATGATTTCCGCGCTATTCGCATCGATATCGGTGCCGAAAATCTGGGCCGATCCGCTGTTCACGCCGACCTTCATCTGTCCTTCGTAGCTGGCTTTCAGCGACGTGGGCATATCCGAAGTGGGGGCCTTTTGACTGACAGCGTTAAAGGCTGTTTCAAAATCCTGCCCGCCGCCTGCGACCCCGCCAACAAGCCCGCCGGTGGAGCTGCTTCCATTGCAACCAGACAAGACCGTTGCCGCCCCAAGGCTTGCAATAACAATACTAAGACGTGCGTGTTTCATGAAATTCCCCTTGCTTGATTTAAAAAATTCTTCTTCACTTTTTAGATACCTACTTCATGAAATCGTCTCCCCCCTGTTCAGGGGGTGTCTTCGGGCAAGAGTATTTTGAGAAGATGAGCCGTATAGAATGATTAAATTTGCAATTATAAATTCCGCTGTGTGGTCCATAAGATGACACGTCCACATGTCGCCCCCGGAGCCGTTTTCGCGCTTTGCGTCGTGCTCTATCTGGCCGCCGCCGCTGCCCTGACATGGGTGGCGACGGCCCAGCCGTGGCTCGGGCTCAGGCTTGGCGTGGTGGGGCAAAGCGTTGTCGTCACTGACATCGCGCAGGGCAGCGCCGTAAGCCGCGATATGATCGGCAAGCCGCTTCTTGGCCTTTCAGCGGATAACCAGCCCCCAATCCCGGTGACACCCCTAGACCTGATTGAAGAGCCCGACGGGATCGGTGATCAAGAGACCCTGCGTCGCTTCTTTGACCGTCAGGATCGCTTGCATGACGCGTTGCGCAGCGGCGCAGTCACCCTGACCTTCGACCAAGCCGACGGCCCTGAAAGCGTATCGGTAAGGGTCCAGGAAAGCCGTCCGGTTTCGGATCTGCCGATGAAATTCTGGACGCAAATTTTTGTTGCGTTCGTGGGCATGTTTATCGGGACCTGGGTTGTCTGCCTACGACCACATGAACAGGCCGGGTGGTGGTTTCTGCTGTCCGGGATCGGGTTGGCCTTGGCGTCGTCAAGTGCCGCGATCTACAGTTCGCGCGAGCTTGCGCTTAGTCTGACGGCCTATTCGGTGGCCTGCCGGGTAAATCCCGGTGGGTCGCTGCTGTTCGGGATCGGTATGGTGACATTGTTCCTCTCGTACCCGCGGCGCATTGTTCCGAAACCCGTGCTCTGGCTACCGACACTTCTGATCGGCGCCTGTATCCTCTTGGTGCTTGGCCCCAACTGGCCGGACAAGCTGAACAATGCCCCCGATTTCATCGCGATCATTATGGTGGCCCTGTTGCTGGTCATTGCCGCACAAGTCGCCGCCAATCGCCGCGACCCGGCCGCGCGGGCGATGCTCGGCTGGCTTGGCGTGTCGGTTGCGGTCGGTGCGGGTGGCTTTGTGTTAACGTCCATCCTGCCGACGCTTATAGGGTTGGCCCCGGTGATCGAACAAAGCACTGCGTTTTTGTTTTTCCTGATCATCTACGCCGGTATTGCCCTGGCGGTGACGCGCTACCGGCTGTTCGACCTAGCGAATTGGTCCTACGGCATTTTGTTCTACGGCCTTGGGGTGGCTTTGCTTCTGGGGCTTGATGCCGCGCTCATCTACGGGCTTTCGCTGGGGCGCGCCCCTGCCTTTGGCATCGCGCTCGCGGCGATCTGCACGGTTTACCTGCCCTTGCGCGACAAAGTCTGGGTGCTGCTCAAACGCAACCGCCAGATCCCGGCGGAAGAGCTGTATCGCAGGGTAACCCAGATCGCCCATGCGAGAGACCCCGAAGACAAGCAGAGGCTGCTGCGTAAGTTCTGGTCCGATATTTTCAATCCGTTGCGTATCAAGGATCAACCGGCGTCTACCACGATCACCGCACTGCAAGACGATGGCCGTATCCTGACGCTCGCGTCTATCGGCAATCTGCCTGCACTGTCGCTTGAGCTGGCCGGGCAAGGATCGCGCCTTTTCTCGTCGCGCGATCTGGCGCGTGCCGATGCGATCCTGTCGTTGCTTGATGCCAGCCTGTCCCAGCACGAGACCTATCTTCAGGCCGTCAGCGCAGAGCGGCTGCGCATCAATCGCGACATGCATGACAATATAGGGGTGCTGCTGCTCAGCGCCCTGCACACCGGCCCTCGGGAACGCAAAGATCTTCTTATCCGCCAGACCCTCGCCGATCTACGAGAGTTGATTTCAAACCCGGATCAGACTGATTGGGAACTCCGCGATCTGCTCGCCGATCTGCGTGCCGAAATCATCACCCATTTCGAGGCCGCCCATATCACCGTCACGTGGCAGGCCGACGAGATCACCACAGGCCGTATATCCCATCGGTTGGCGCATGCGCTGCGCGCCTTCCTGCGAGAGGGGACCAGCAATATCCTACGCCACTCTGGCGCGACAGAGGCGAAGGTCCGGATTGCCCTGCAAAGCGATGGATTGCAGCTCACGCTAAGCGATAACGGCTCGGGCTTTGACAGCAGCGTCGCCTCGCTTGGCAATGGTTTCAGAAACCTGAGAAACCGCTTCACCCAGTTGCAAGGTGCCTTCAGCTACAGCACCGGTGCCAAGGGCACCACCTTGACCGCGTTTCTACCTCTTTTCAGCACTCAGAAAGAGGCCGCAGCAGAATGAAGCGTATCCTGATTGTCGAAGATATCGTCGAAACCCTGCGTTGGCTGGTCGAGATCGTACGATCAGCATATCCGGCGGCCACGATATGCACGGCCAATTCGGTACGGATGGCGCTGTCAAAACTGGATGGCCAGATAGATCTCGCCCTGATTGATCTGGGCCTGCCTGATGGGTCGGGTCTCGAAATCCTGCGCGGCCTGAACAAGGCCAGCCCCTCTGCAATCAAGGTCGTAACCACGGTAATGGGCGACGACGCGAGCATTGTTTCCTCGCTCTCGGCCGGGGCGGACGGGTATTTGCTGAAAGAGACAGAGGCGGCGGTGCTCTCTCGCCAGCTGACACAGCTTTCGATGGGGTTACCGGCGATATCACCCTCTGTCGCCCGCCGCATCATGGAACACTTCCGCCTCACCGGGCCAGTCGCCAGCCTGGACGGGCGCCTGACGGAGAGGGAGACCGAAGTGCTCACGCTCATCTCCAAAGGTCTGCGCAACGCCGAGGTCGCCTCCGCATTGAACATCGCGGAAACGACGGTCGCGGGATATATCAAGATCGTCTATCGCAAGCTCGGCATCTCCTCACGGGCGGAAGCTGCATGGCACGCGAACCGCTTGGGGCTTGGACTGAAACCGGAATAGCGCCTTTGTCGGGCAATTCGATTTCAACGACGGCGCGGCTGCCGTTGGCGCGTTGTAGGGTCTGTCACACATGAGATACTAAGGCTTTTAACTTCAGCTCCCGATAAGGGTGCCACAAAACGCACCCTTACCCATCACACTGTTCAGTCGCCCTACGCCACATCAACCCCGGCGGGAACAAACCTACGCCAATCAACCCCGCGGCCCGCTGCGTAGTCCAGACCGATTTGCACCCAATCGATGGCACCCCCTGCGGCCACCGATGACGGGGTGCTGCCATAGGTGACCTGCCGCGTGCCTTCCTCGAACGTGTCGATGGATTGGAGCCAGACCTCATCGTCCCAATGCAGCGTCATCTTCCGGCGTTTGGGTGCGTATTCGGCGGTGAAAAGCGTGCCAAACCCTTCGGCGTAGCGGTCTTGCTTGAGCGGCGCTTGGGTGAACTGACCTGCCAGCGCTGACGGCGTGACCCCTTCGGATAAGACACTCACAAGGTGTTTTGACCGTTCAAACGTGCGGGTAAAACTGCCTCTGTCGGGCGTGCTGCCGTCGGTCTGGTGGTTTGTGGCGACCAGCCGCGGCTGCACCTTTGCCCCGCCTCCGGCGTACATCTCGACGCTCGCACCCGCGCCCGAGGCATCGGCGACCACCACATTATACGGCATATGCGACGGCACGCGTTGCAGCACGCGCAGCGCTTGGGGCACGGTTTCGCAGGTTTCCAGAACGTAGCGCAGGATTGTGGTGATACCGAACCCGCGCCCTGTTTCCTGCCGTCCGCCATAAGCCAGCGCGATGCTGAGCCCCGCATCATTGATGCCATCGGACAGACCCCAAAGGAATTCGACCATACCCATCACGCGCCGCCCGGTCCAAGCGCTGTGCAGCAGTAGGCCTTCGTTCAAGTCAGGTGACAAATCGTAGTTGCGCACCAGGCGGATGTCGTCGTCCGACGTGGCCACGGCGAGGGAGCAGCCGCCCAGATAGCTTGGCGGGCACCACGTGGACAGGAAGCGTGCTGCACGGTCCGACCCGCCCGCGAGCGCTGTGAGCTTGGAGTGCACAGGCACTAACTCGGGCATATATTGCTTTAGGGCCGCCTCGCAGGCTGCACGGTCAGGGCCGTTATCGCCGCCGCGTGCGGTGAACCATGCCTCGTAGGCGGGCCATGAACGGGCCCATCGGGCTGTCCATTTCGGGCCCGGCGTGGCTTCGCTGATGGCGTCAAAGGTAAGGGAGTGTGTCATATCATGCGCCTTTCCTAGGCAAATCGAGGAAGAACCGCAGCATTTCGCGGCTGGCATCTGGTCCTGTGGGGTCCGTGTATGACCCCGCGCTGTTGCCGCCCGACCACGCGTGACCGAGGCCCGAGATGGTCCATTGTTCCATCACGACATGGCCTTTCGGTGCCATCACGCTGCGGCGGGAAAAACGGCGCCCGCCCGTGTTGCCGTCATCCAGAACCTCGGGGCTTTTTGGAGCGTGTTTGGCGATCGCATCCGCATTCGCGGCACTCACAGTGGTATCCGCATCGCCCTGAAAAATGATCGTCGGGATGAAATCCCCTGTGTCAGAGCCTGTTGCCCCCTGCCCCATGGCCGCAAAAGCCGATGGCACATCATGGGCCGCACGGTAGGGCAAACCGGAATGGGCACCCACCGCATCAAAGACATCCCTATAGGTTTGTCCCAGCACCACAGCCATCGCCGCGCCGGCCGACAGCCCCGCAACAAAGCTGCGCCCTTTGGGAATGGCATGGTCGCGCTGCAGCTTTTGCATCAGCCCCGCAAGGATCGCCGGTTCACCCGCGCCGCGCATCTGGTCGGCGGGATCAAACCATTTCCAGCAGTTCTGCATATTCGCCATGCGCGATTGCGCCGGATAGACCACGATCAGCCCATGCGCCTCTGCCAGTTGGTTCATGCCCGTGCCGTTGGCAAAATCCACAGGGGATTGTTTGCACCCGTGTAGCATCATCACCAAACCTGTCGGCGCAGAGCCTTTGAGGTTGGGAATATAAAGCCGATAGTCACGGCTGCCTGCGCTGCAGGAAAAGCTGCCGCTGCCGAATGTAGCACCCTCGGGCAGGTCCGGCTCGGTGCTGTCACCGCCGTTCAGGGTTGATTGCGCCAGCCCCGAAAGCGTCTCGCGCAGGCCGCGGCCGATCTTGGATTTTCCAAAGGGGCTTTTGCCACCTTTCGCCATGCTCCCCAGCCCTCCGGCGCCAAGCGCGTTCTGGATGGCTTCGGTCGCCGCTTTGGGGTTACCAGCGCGCACAAGTTTTCCGGCACGGCGCAGGGCCGCGTTAAATTCATCTGTCATGTCGCATTCCTTTTAAGGATGATGCCGGAGCTAACTGATCCGGTCGCCGAGTGCTTTCTTGACTTCGGTGCTGGCTTGAAGCGCCCCCAGCACGTTGATGGAGCCGATGGTCGCAAGGGCCAGCTCTGGCGTCACATCGCGCGCGATACGGGCCAGACCCACCACCTTGATGTGCAGCACTTCATTTGCCGCCTGCACCGCCTCGAGGTCCGCGACAGAGTAATCACGCAGACCCATCTCCATTGTGTGGCGGTCGATAGACCGTGTCACCGTTTCCGACTGGTGATCCAACTGCTTGCGGATCGCCGTGCGGATGAAATCGCTGCGGTTGGAATAGAACCCCTCCTGCACCAGCAGGTCGATCCGCCCTAGATCGACAAAGCCGAGGTTGATCGTGATCTTTTCGTTCTCGGGTTGCTTTTCCCGTAGCTGCCTGACGTTGCTCATCTCTATTCTCCATCCATGTGGATGGTATATGGCATCCCATATCCATATTGCAACTACCCCCTACGAGATTACGCCTTTTCAGGTCAACATTCGTACGGCGGCGGCCAAATCGTCTTGAAATTGGGCAGTTGCGTCGGCTTTGGCCTGAGGGTCGGGGAGGCGCAAAAGATACGAGGGGTGCAGCGTCAGCAGAACCGGCGTGCCTGAAGGCGATTGTTCGACCGTGCCACGGCGGGCGGTGATGGCATCGCGCCGTCCGGTCAGCCCCTCGGCGGCCGTCGCTCCCATGCCCAAAATCAGCTTGGGTCTGACCTGTGCGATCTCAGCATCCAGCCACCAGCGGCAATGCTGGATTTCGGACGCATTGGGCCGTTGGTGCAGACGGCGCTTGCCTCGCGGGGTGAATTTGAAGTGTTTCACCGCATTGGTCACAAACGCCTTGTCCCGCTGCAGCCCCGCCCGCCCTGCGATCTGATCAAAGAGCTGCCCCGCAGGCCCGACAAAGGGCCGCCCGCTTAAATCCTCCTGATCGCCGGGCTGTTCGCCCACGATCATCAGATCGGCATCCATCGGCCCCTCGCCCGGTACGGCCTGTGTCGCATTGCAATGCAAGGGGCAGCGGGTGCAGGCGGCAATATCCTTGGCCAGCGCGTCTTTCGGGCCCTCCCATGCGGATTGATGCGCGGCGAGCTGCGCTTGTACCTGCGCCAATCGCTGCGGCGGAAAGGACGGTGCTGCCTCGGCCATCGCGTGGGCACGGGCGGGGGCGTCGGCGATCATTTGGGGGATATGCGCCGCCTCGGGCATGTTCTTCCAGTATTTCTTGGGCATCTCGGACTGCATGGCTTTGACCATCAGCCGCGCGGGGTTAAAGATGTTCTGGAAATAGGTGATCCACAGCTGTTCGCTCGCGTCTTCGGGCAGCGCGGGCTTTTCCCGCCCCTCGTGGAAAGTCAGTTTCCCCCCCTCGAAAATCGCGCAGACATCCGGCGTGAGAATGCGCCAATCCATATCGCTGAACCGACGCAGAAAGAAATCGGCAGTGGGTTCTACCGTGTGATACGTCGGCTCGAACCACGCGGCAAAGGACCGGCGAGGGGCATCGGGCGCGCCAATCTCTCGGAAACGGACGAAGGCTTTCATCTTGTGCTGGCAGCGATGCACGTTCTTCTCCATCCGCCGCAGACGCGACAGGTCAGCATCACCGCGATCCGTCATCAACTGCGGCGCGTCCTTCAACCGCCACAAAAACGCGTAAAGCCGCGCAAACCGTTCGGGATCACTGTGCCAGACGACACTGCGCGCCATGCTGATGAAGCTCCACGGCACGGTCACCTGCCCGCCCGTTTGCACGGGGGAGGCACCACCAAAAAGATCGGGCGCCGTGCTGGTATCGCCCCACAGGATCGCCTCGGGCGGGACGCCGGCGGCCAGAAACTGCCGCGCCGCATCGCGCCACGCCTGTGCCGTGCCGATCTTGGGCATGACCGCGCGGTGCATCAGAACAGGGTCAACTGTTCGGGCGGCGGCGCAAACTGCGCGCGCAGGTCGATGCTGTCGGTCAGCCCGCCGGGGGACCAGCCCCCCGCAGTGACAAAGCAGCGGGCGTTTTTCATAGATGCACCCATGCGGATCAGATCCTCGTAGCGCAGGGTTCGGTGGCGGCGGGTGGACAGGATGCGGTTCACCGTCTTCACCCCGAACCCCGGCACCCGCAACAGCATCTCGCGGGTGGCGCGGTTCACATCCAGCGGGAACACCGCGCGGTGCAGCAGCGCCCATGCGAGTTTCGGGTCGACCTCAAGATCAAGGTTCCCGTCCGCGGTGACGGATGTAATCTCGTCCAGTTGAAAGTCATAGAACCGCAGCAGCCAGTCCGCCTGATAAAGCCTGTGTTCGCGTTGCAACGGCGGCCGGATCAGCGGTAGCTTGGCCGAGCTGTCAGGGATCGGCGAGAAGGCAGAATAATACACGCGTTTCAGCTTGTAGCTGGAATAGAGCCGCGTGGACTGACCCAGAATGGCCGCATCATTCGACCCATCCGCCCCGATGATCATCTGCGTCGACTGCCCTGCAGGCGCAAAGCGTGGTGGGCGCTTGCCGGTGTGGGATTTGTCTTTCGACACCTCTTTACGCAGCCGGAAATCGGCCATCGCTTTGCGGATCTGATCGGGCTTCTTTTCGGGCGCATATTGCTGAACGGCGGCATCGGTGGGCAGCTCGACGTTGATCGACAGCCGGTCTGCCAGCAGCCCTGCTTCGGCAATCAACTCTGGCGCGGCGTCGGGGATGGTTTTCAGGTGAATATAGCCGCGAAAATTCTCTTCGTGGCGTAGCTTGCGCGCGATCTGTACCATGTCCGACATGGTCGCATCCGGCGACTTGATCACGCCCGAGGACAGGAACAGCCCTTCGATATAATTGCGGCGATAGAATTCGATGGTCAGCTTCACCACTTCATCGACACTGAACCGCGCCCTAGTGACGTTGGACGAGGCACGGTTGATGCAATAGCTGCAATCATAGATGCAGAAATTCGTCATCAGGATTTTTAGAAGCGAAATACAGCGCCCGTCCGGCGCATAGGCATGACAGATGCCCGACCCCTCGTTCGACCCCACGCCCTTGCCATCGCGCGAGTCGCGTTTCGTCGACCCCGAAGAGGCGCAAGACGCGTCATATTTCGCCGCGTCGCTCAGGATTGCCAGTTTTTGCTCTACAGATTGCTTAGCCATATGTTCACTATATGTTCACATATGGCCGATGTCACGGGGGCAAAGCAGCCCTGCCCTGCGCCGCAGTGTCGCGGCGGGCGGGTTTCTGCCTGCGGGTCCTTTTTGGGAGGCCTTACTCGGTCTCTAGGCTTGGGTAGACGCGGCGCAGCGTCTCGATCAGCTTCTGGCTGCTCACGGGCTTTTTCACAACACGGTCGTCCGGCCCGAGAAAGCTGATCTGGTCGGCGTCATATGCGGTGATGAACACGAAAGGGATACCCCGTTCGCGCAGAATATCCGCGACGGGTTTCGATGTCTTGTTGCGCCCAAGGTTCACGTCAAGAAAGGCGATATCAATATCCCCGTCACGCGCTTTTTCCTTGGCGTCTTCCAGATGGATACTGGGGCCGACAACGTTAAAGCCGATGTCTTCCAGCAGGTCGGACATCTCGAATGCGACCACGACCTCATCTTCGACGATGAAAATATTCTGAGGTTGATTTGTCATTCTACTGCCTGCTCTTCCGTCTGTTGCGGCATCTTCAAATGCCATTCATATCCATCTGGCCCGAAAACCGTATCGATTTTCCCGCCTGTTTCCGCCTCGAGGGCACGCCCTGTGATGAAGCTACCAAAACCTGTCTCGCTGGGTTTCTCGGCGGCAGGGCCGCCTTGTTCCACCCAGTGGAGTTCAAGGAGGGAACCCTCGGCGGCACTTCCTTGTTCCCAAGATAAATTCACAACACCGTCAGGAACCGACAGGGCGCCGTATTTCATCGCGTTTGTCGCCAGTTCATAAAATGCCATCGACAAGGACAGCGCCTGGCGCGATGGCACCTCTACCTCCGGCCCCGTCAACGTGATCCGACCGCCGCCAATAGGGTCGAGCACATCGGCAGCCACGGTGCCAATCGCAGCACGGTCCCATGAAGTGCCCACCAGTTTGGAGTGGGCCGTCGCATAGGCGTTAAGCCGTTGGTCAATCGTTTCGCGGATACCGCGTTGAATGCTCATCTTGCGCAAGGACTGGCTGACGATGGATTTCACCACGCTAAATGCGTTCTTCACACGGTGGTTCAACTCGGCAATCAGGATGTTCTGCGCCTCGCGCAAGCGGCGTTCTTCGTCGATATCGATCAGGGCGACGGTCGCGCCGATCCGCTCCCCCTCCCCGTCGAGCACTGGCTCGCCGATGATCCGCATCCAAAAGCGGGTGCCGTCGCCGCGCTGATAATCCACGTCGATCTCGACATGGTCCTCGCGGTTCTGGATCACCCGCGCCAGAGGGTACTCGTGGCTTTGTACACGGGACCCATCAGCATGGTACGATACCCATTCGCCATAGGCGTCCACGTCGTCCGAATGCAACACAGGGTGGCGCACCATCTTTTCGACGTGGCTGTTGCCGTAGATAATCTTGCCTTCGGCATCGGCCATGACGACCCCGACGGGCACCGTCTCCATCATCGCTTCGAGGAAGTTCAACCGATGCGACGCCCGCTGCGCCTGTTTCTTCGGCGCATCCGCGTCAACATTCTTTGCCGCCAGCTCCTCTTGCACATGCAAAAGCTCTGTCGCCATCTTATCGGTGGGCTGTGTCGGCATGGTTTGTCCTGGGTGATTGGTGTGGTGTGTCGGTCGACATAGATCGTCAGACGCTGGTGTCTAGGTGTAGTGTCACATTTACGTCATTCTGTCGAAGCTCATACGTCAACCGATATATATGTCAGCGCGCTGGCGTGGTGCCCGCCCCTACCCCATACGCTCCTGCGCGACGTGTGGCAGGATATAGCTTTGACCGGCTGCGGCGGGCGTATTGACGGTCAGGGTGCAACCATAGGCTTGGGACAGTATGGCGTTTTGCATCACGTCAGCGGGCGTTCCGTGTTTCAGGATCTGGCCGTCTTTGATCATCGCCATGTGATCGGCGAACATGGCCGACAGGTTCAGATCATGCATGACCGCGACCACGCCGCCGCCGCGATTGGCGAAATCTTTGAGAAGCCGCATCACCATAAGCTGATGGCCGATATCCAGACTGGCAACAGGTTCGTCCAGCAGCAACCAACGGGGCAAGCCGTTCTGCACCGGATGCCAAACCTGACAGAGCACGCGGGCCAGCTGCGTGCGTTGCTGCTCTCCGCCCGAAAGCTCTTGATAAAGCTTGTCTGCGTAGCCCTCTAGCCCCACGGCATGCAGGGCGCGGGCGGGGATATCGTCGCGGTGTCCCGATATGCCGCGGCGTAGCCCCATGCGCACGACCTCGGCCACGGTAAAAGGGAACGCAAGGGTGGCTGACTGCGGCAGCACCGCGCGCATGGCGGCAAGTTCCCACGGGTGCAGATCAGCGACGTTTTCGCCGTTCAGCAGAACACGGCCGGTGAAGTCGACCTCTGCCGTGATCGCCCTAAGCAGTGTCGATTTGCCCGAGCCGTTGGGGCCGACAATCGCCGTAAGCGCGCCGGCAGGGGCGGTGAAGCTGACCCCATGCAGAATCTCTTTCTTGCCGATACGGGCAACAATATCGCGGGCGCGCAGCATCACAGGTCCACCAGCCCACGGCGCCGCAACAGGATCCAGAAAAACACCGGTGCGCCCAGAATGGCGGTGATCAACCCGATGGGCAGTTCCGCGGGCGCAATGATCACGCGGCTGATGATATCGGCGGTCAGCAACAGCGTGGCCCCCAGCAGGGCAGCGTTCACCAGCAGGGGTTCGTGATCGGGCCCCGTGGCAAGACGCAACAGATGGGGCACGACGATCCCGACGAAACCGATCCCGCCGGACATGGCAACCGCGGCACCGGTGGCGGCGGCGACCGTGAGGATGGCGGTATGCTTTACCCGCTGCACCGGCACCCCCATATGCGCGGCGGTTGCCTCCCCGAAAGCGAGTGCGTTCAGCCCGCCGCCCAAGCGCATAGCCACACCCGTCGCCAGAAGGATCAGCGGCCCCGCAATGGCGACTTTGGTCCATGTGGCACCGGCAAGCGAGCCGAGCCCCCAGAACGTCAGATCGCGCAACTGCGTGTCATCGGCGAAATAGATCAACAGCCCGCCCAAGGCCCCTGTCAGCGCGCCCAAGGCAATCCCCGCCAGCAGCATCGTCGCGACAGAGGTGCGCCCGCGCCGAGTCGACACGCGATATAGCAGCAAGGTTGCCGCCCATCCGCCCAGAAAGGCAGCCAGCGGGATCAGCCAAAAGCCCGCCACGGTGAGAACAGCCACCGGCAACAGCCCGCCCAGAACGATTGCCACGATCGCGCCCAATCCGGCACCCGCACTTACCTCAAGCAGACCCGGATCCGCGAGCGGGTTGCGAAACAGCCCCTGCATCACCGCGCCTGACACAGCCAGCGCGGCCCCGACACAGATGCCCATGATCAGCCGCGGCAAACGGATATCCCAAAGCACTACCCGTTCAAGCTGCGTCAGCGGCGCACCGGTCACGATCTTGAACAGGGCGTGCCACAGCGATGTGCCCGACGCCCCGATCGCAAGGCTGCCGATGGCGGCGACCGCCAGAACGATCGCCAGCCACACATGCGCCTTGCGCGCGGCACGACGGCGGTCGCGGGGCGGGGCGAAATCTGCAAGCGCGGTCATCGGATCAATCGGCGTAAAGCGCGGCGTGCAGATCGGTGACCGCATCTGCCGTGCGCGGCCCGAACCCCAGCAGATAAAGCCCGTCCATCCGCACCACCGACCGGCTGGCCGCTGCAGGGGTGACGGATATGGCAGGCATCGCGAACAGCTCTGCCTCGGTGCTGTTGTGATCGCCTTCACGCGCCATCATCACCAGCACATCGGGCGCTGCGGCCAGCACGGCTTCGTCCGTGATGGGTTTGTAGCCCGCAAACCCCGTGACCGCATTCACCGCACCAGCCAGTTCTATCATCGACGCGGCCGCGGTATCCGTGCCCGACGCCATGATCCGCCCGCCTTGGGTGCTGAGGATGAACATCACGCGCTTGCGCTCTGCCTCCGGTCGGTCTTGCGTCGCGCGGGACACGGCTGCCAGCTTTTGATGCACTTCAGCAGCCAGCGCTTCGGCCTGCGGCTCTTTCCCAAGCGCCTGCCCGACGGCGCGTATCTTGGCGCTGACCCCTTCGGCGGTATAGTTGTCAGGGACGGTGACAAAGGGGATATCCGCCTGCGCTAGCACCTCGATTGTTTCGGGCGGTCCGGCACCTTCCTCGGCGATGATCAGCTTGGGGCCTGTGGCCAGCACCCCTTCGGGCGAGAGCGCGCGCATATAGCCCACGTCCGGCAAGGCAGCGGCTTCAGGCGGATAGCTAGAGGTCGTATCCCGCGCCACCAACTGGTCCTGCGCGCCGAGGGCAAAGACGATCTCTGTCACCGCGCCGCCGATGGAGACGACGCCCCCTGTGGGTTCCTGTGCCGTGGCGGGCAGTGCTGTAATCAGGCCAAGCGCCGCGACGCTGATAGCGGTCGTGAAAGCGCGGATCATGCGGGCACCTCGACATTCAGACTCTCCAGCCCCGCGACAAGCTTGCCCCATGCGGGACGACAATCGCGCCCTTCCTTGCCGACGCCAAAGACCTGAAGGATAAGCCCCCCGTCCTTGTTGAAGGCCTCGACCGAAACAGCGGGGCCGCGTTGTGTGGGCTTGTCGACGGCCCAGACCTCGGCGATGTGATCTAGCCGCAGGTGCAGGTTAAAGCGGGGGTCCAGCACATTCTGCCACGGGCCCATGGATTTCAGCGTGGTGATCGGGCCCGAATGGATCTGGATACACCCGCGATTGCCGGTAAAGACCATGATCTCAAGCTCTTGCGCGACCACCTGATGCAGCATGGCATCGACAGCAGAAGGCTGCAAAGCGCGTGCAAAGGGCTCGCCCGCGATGCGGTAGGCCCCTAAGCGGTTCATCTTGAGCTTGGAGGTCAGGCGCAAGAACTGATGCGTGTCGGTCAGCCGCGCCCATTCCTTTCGCAGGATGTCCAGCTTCGACAGATCGGATTTCGGCACCTCGTCAGGTTCGCGCGGTACCACGTCAAGGGTGGGGGATTGATCTTCCAGCATCAGCCCGGCTTTGGCGCGATCAAAGGCCGCCACATCGGACCCGTCGCGCAGAAAGATCTTATGTACCGCACCCCCCGCAGCATCGAACACCTGCAGGCTGCGGCGCGTACCGGCGTCCGTCTCCTTCTCTACGGCAAAGGCATGATGCCACCGGCTGGGAAAGAGGCGTAGGTCGATGTCATCGGTGAGGATCATCGATGCATGGGGACCGGCGTGATAGTTATCATAGGTGCCGACCTTTTCGTGCACGCAGGACGGGTTGCGGGTCAGCGCCATAACCTCGCCCAGGGTCTGGGCGGCGCGCATGATCTCGTCGGGGTGCGCATTGATACGCCGCACGCCATCGCCGGCATACGCCGCCAGCAACTGCGCCTCGCTGATCTTGAGCTTGTCGGCCACATCACGTTCGCGCAACTGCGCGTGGTCGGCGCGAAAGGCGCGAATATCCTCGGGGGTCGGGGGAACGGAATGGATCATGCAGCACCTTCGCCATATCGATTGAAAGAGAGTGGGCTGGCGACGCGCGTCGGGCATCCGCTGGCAAAGGCGCAGATCAGAAGCTGCCCTTTAATGTTGACACTTTTAGTCGGTCTTTTTAGAACCCGCAAGAGCGCAACCCCTCTACGCCCCTTTTTTCACCGCCAGCCCCTCGCAAGCATTCCGTCAAACCTATTGCTTGCAAGGATGTCTTCGATGACCAAAGCCGCTGGAACCCGTGCCCTATTGAGGGGTACGACAAGCCTGATACTTCTTTCCCTCACCCCGCTCCCCCTCGCTGCGCAGGAGGGTTTTCTAGGCACGCTCGTTCTGGGCGAAAGCAAACGCGAGGTGCAGACCGATACGGCAGTATCCATCACCACAGTCGACCAAGAGGAGATCGACGACCGTCAGGCAGGCACCGTGGCAGAGCTGATCGATTCAGTTCCCGGCGTGAGCCTTGTGAACGGGTCCACCCCGCAAGGGTCCGGCATCAACATCCGCGGCTTCGGCGCGAACGATATCTACGGTGCGGATTCCAAAGTCGCCGTGCAGATCGACGGGGCCACCACCGGGGCAGAGCGGCTTTACCGGATTGGCACCCAGCTGTTCACCGACCCGTTCCTTTACAAGTCGGTCGATGTGATCCGCGGGTCCGTCGGCAGCTTTGAATACGGGTCCGGCATCGTGGGCGGTGTCGTCCGGCTCGAGACGAAAGACGCGTCAGACCTGACGGATGGTGAGCCTGGCTATGTGCTGGGTCAAACGCTGGAGTTCAGCACGAACGGCGACGGCATCACGTCTTCCAGCGTGCTGGCGTGGCAACCGACCGAAGATATGGAGTTTCTGCTGAACTACACGTGGCGCGACCAGAACGATCAGGTGGACGGGGATGGGGCGACCATCGGGAACAGCGCCTTCACCCTGCCGTCGGGTCTGATCAAGGCAAAATACAGCTTTGGCCAGAACCGCGATCAATCGCTGACCTTCAGCCTGTCGCACACCACCGCAAGCGACCGCGACGTGCCTTTTGACAGTTTCACCACCACTGCGGATTCCTTTGGCACCGTTGACCGCGATACGGAGTCTACGACCGCGGTGCTCAAGTACAACTTCAACCCGGCTGACAATGATCTGGTGAACCTTGATGTCGTGCTATCCTACGCCGACCAACAGATCGACCAAAGCTATGTCCCGGGCAGCTCACCCCTTGAAGGCACCCCGCAAGGGGCCGGTGTTCTTGCCTTGGCGAATGCGGATCATCGGTATCAAACAACGAAACTGGCGTTTAAAAACCAAAGCCTGTTCACCACAGGCGCCGTCTCCCATGATCTGCGGACCGGGCTTGAACTGATCCACAAAGAACGCCTTGATGCCAGCAACGCCCCCGGCGGCAAGGACCGTCGCGTCGCTGTCTATGCGGTGGATGACATGCGCATCACTGATGCATGGACCGTGACACCGGCGCTGCGCTACGAGACATCGAAGATCACCGGATCAGCGGCCCCGAATGACGGCACCTATGAAAACAACGCGCTGATGGGCGGGCTGTCGGTGCGCTATGCCTTCGGGAATGGTTTGGCCCTGTTCACCAGTGCCGCCTATACCGAAGGGCTGCCGATGATCGACCATCTGGGCACCGATGCCGCGATCACCTCATCCGAGAAGGCCGAGACATACGAGATCGGCGCCTCGTTTGACCGCCATGATCTGTTCCGCAGCGGGGACCAATTCGCGATCAAGGGTGTCTACTACGAGACCACCTTGACCGATGTCAGCAGCTATTCGGTCTCGGGGGTGCGCCCGCCTGCACCGGCGCTGGACCGGGTCGAAACCTCGGGGCTGGAGCTTGAAGCCTCTTACGCGTTGGACACGGGTCTTTACTTTGACGTGAATGCCAATGTGGTGCGCGGGACGGAGTATGAACCGGGCGGTGTTTCCGGCGACTGGCGATTGCTGCCCGCGGACAGTCTGCGGGTCACCGTGGGCAAGAAATTCGGCAAAGAGCTTGACCTGAGCTGGGAGGTCGTGGGCAACACATCCGTAACAGACGACGGCGAGACCTCGGCAGGATTTGGGGTCCATAATCTGCGCGCCACCTATGTCCCGCAAAACGGTATCCTCAAGGATACGCAGTTCCGCGTCGGGCTAGAGAACGCTTTCGACAAAACCTATACGCCGCATCTGTCGACCCGCACGGCACCGGGTCGGAACGTGAAATTCTCGATCTCGCGGATGTTCTAAAACGGCACGGGCCCCCGGGGTGCAACGTACCTCGGGGCCTTGCCCTTTGGCTTAGTCGATCCCGTTCTCGCGCTGAAGGCGGCGGATATAGGCCACAATGTCCATCACATCGGCCTGCGTGATCCCTTCGACGGGAGGCATGTTTCCGAACGGCCAGTGATGCCCCCGCACCCCGTTTTGCGCGGCCAGCAGGAACGCCCGGTCGCCGTGGTGGCTGGGCTCGTAGATCACATGCACCAAGGGCGGTGCGACGCCGTCCTGCCCCTGACCATTGGCCCCGTGACAGGCCGCGCAAACAGCATCATAGGCGCGCTTTCCCAGCTGCTCCTGATCGGTGAAACTGTCCGGCACCTTCACGGGAGCCAAGGCACCCTCCGCAAGCTCGGTCGGGCTGGTCTCGGGTTGATCATGATGCGAGAAATACCACCCGCCCGCCGCTGCGGTCAGCAACGCAAAGGGGACAACCCACAGCAATACACGCGATGTTTTCATGTCTTCGCCTCTTATGGGGCGGGCACCGATACATGACCGGAGCCCGCGCGTGGATTACTTCAACTCGACGACGGTCAGCTTGCCTTTGACGGGCTCTGCGACGAATTCGATGCTCTGACCTGCAGAGAGCTTGCCGATCATGGTTTCATCGGCGCGAAACACCATGGTCATCGCGGGCATATCAAGGTTGACCAAAGGTCCGTGATCGATGGTGACCTTCCCGCCTTTGGTGTCAACTTTCTTGACGGTGCCCTTGGTATAGACGACCTCTGCCGCTTCGGTTTCTGCCTCGGCTTTGGCGCTGACTTCGATGGGGCCGTACATGCCGGATTCATAGTGACCGGGGATCAGGCAAGCGAATTCAAACGAGCCAGCATTGGCAAAGGTCCAGATGACCTCGCCCGACTGGCCGCCCTCAAGACGGACCGAATTGGGGTCGTCATGTTCCATATCCATCTTCGCCATCATTTCCTTGTGCTTGGCGTTGCCTTCAGCGTTATCGATCACGAACTCATGCTCAAGCTCGCCCTTGTTGGTGACCTCAAAGCGGATGGTTTCCCCCTGCTCGAACGCAAAGTTGTCGGGTTCAAAGATCATATCCCCGTCTTCGGTCTCGCGCATGGTGACAGCGATGGTGCGGGTGACGTCAGCTGCCGTACCGGGTTTGCCCACTGCCATCATTTCGGCATGCTTGTCGGCGTGGTCGTCATCATGCCCGCCGGAATGGGAACCCGCCGCAAAGGCAGGGCCGGTCAAAGCAATGGCGAAGGCGGTGGTCATCAGAAGGTTTTTCATCGTGTTTTCCTGTATTGTTTTCAATGTTTTATGTGGATGCAAAAGGGGTTATCCCTTTTGCGTTGGTTTCGGGGTCAGGATCGTTTTGGGACTGTTGTTCGTGGCGAATTCCGGTAGTTCTCCGGTCCACTCATAGGCTTCCTCGCCGGGGGGGTTGTCGTACCATCCGGGGTCGGAATAATCGTCCGGCGCGATGCCGTCGCGTACCTTTACAACAGAGAACATGCCGCCCATTTCGATCGGCCCGTGTTTGCCCCAGCCGTTCATCATGGGGATCGTGTTCTCGGGCAGTTCCATCGACATCTTGCCCATGTCCCCCATGCCCGCCGTGCCCATCGGCATGTAGCCCGGCTTGAAGCTGCGCATCTTGGGGGTAAGCTGGGATTTATCGACACCGATAAACGTCGGCACGTCGTGGCCCATGGCATTCATCGTGTGGTGGGACTTGTGACAGTGGATCGCCCAATCGCCCAGGTGGTCCGCCGTGAACTCATAGGCGCGCATCGCGCCGACAGGAATGTCGATGCTGACCTCGGGCCATTGCGCGCTTTCCGGCACCCAGCCGCCGTCGGTGCAGGTGACCTTGAAATCATAGCCGTGCATGTGGATCGGGTGGTTTGTCATCGTCAGGTTGCCGACGCGCACCCGTACCCTGTCGCCCTTGTTCACGACCAGCGGGTCAATATCGGGGAAAATCCGGCTGTTCCATGTCCATAGGTTAAAGTCGTTCATCGTCATGACGCGCGGCACATAGGTACCGGGGTCAATGTCGAACGCGTTGAGCATGATCAGGAAGTCACGGTCCACCGGCATGAACGTCGGGTCTTTGGGGTGGACGACAAACATGCCCATCATCCCCATCGCCATCTGGACCATCTCATCCGCATGGGGGTGGTACATGAAGGTGCCGGATTTGGTCAGGTCGAACTCGTAGACAAAGGTCTTGCCCGGTTTGATCCCCGGATGGCTCAGCCCGACCACGCCATCCATACCCGAGGGCAGGATCAGCCCGTGCCAGTGGACGGATGTGTTTTCTGGCAGTTTGTTGGTGACATAAATCCGCACACGGTCGCCTTCGACCGCTTCGATCGTGGGGCCGGTGGACTGGCCGTTATACCCCCACAGATGCGCGATCATGCCATCGGCCAGTTCACGTTCTACGGGCTCCGCGACAAGGTGGAATTCCTTGACGCCGTTGTTCATGCGGTAGGGCAGCGTCCAGCCGTTCAGCGTGACCACGGGCGTGTAATCCACCCCCGTCGAGGGGCGCGCCGTAACCGCAGTCGCAGCGCTGTCCATATGCGCCGCTTCCGGCAGCCCCATGTTCAGAGTTTTGCCCCACGCCTGAGAGGACACAAGTGTCGCCCCCGCCGCACCGGCACCGAGTAGTTGACGTCTGTTCATCATATCGTTTCCTTTCAGTGTCCTGCGCCGCCACCAGCGGCCAACGTGGCGCCTTCGGAGCCCCCGCCGCCGCTGCCTGCACCGCCGCCGTAGATGGCCGCGGTCAGATCCGCCTGCGCCATAAAGAACGCCCGCTTCGCATCCGCGGCTTCCAGCTCGGCACCGAGCTTTTCACGCACATCGGTCAGCAGTTCGAAGGTGTTGGTGATCATGCCGTTGTAAGACAGCAGGGCTTCGTTCTCGACGGTCTTGCGCAGCGGAACCAGAACATCGCGGTAGTGGCGCGCGATCTTGTAAGAGGCATGGTAGGCCCGTTCGGCCCCCCGCGCTTCTGAGCGGACATTGACCGCCCGTTCCGCCAGCACATTCGCCGCCTGCAGATACGACAGCTCTGCCTTGCGCATCCGCGCCTTGCCGCTGTCATAGATCGGGATCGCGAACTCCAGCTCTACCTGAGGCGTGATCTCTTTCTCGATATCGTCCCCCTCGGCTTCACGCTCAAGCTCGGCCCCTGCGACGATCTCAAGGTCGCTGACGATGCGGGTCTGATCCGTTAGGCCAAAGGCTTTTGCCTGCGCTTCAAGACCCAGCTTTGCGACACGCAGATCGACACGGTTACGCAGCGCCTTGGCTTCGACATTGGCAACGCCGCCAACGGACCGCGGCAGCCCCGGCAAGGCGTCAGGCACATAGTAGTTCACGTCAGCCCCCCAAAGCCCCATGAGGCGCGTCAGCTCTTCCTTCGCGGTGGTCGCGTCCAGCCGTGCCTTGGCAAGCTGTCCGGCCAGCTCCGCGTTGAACGCCTGCTCGCGGGCTTGGGCGGCTTTATTGAGCGCGCCGGTTTCCCCCAGCTTGCGGGCCAGTTCCGATCCGGCGTCCGAGGTCGCCTTGGCGCGTTTCAAATACCCTACCACCTCAAAGGCGGACACGGCATTGACCCAGGCCTGACGGGTCTGGTTGGCCAATGTCAGCGTATCGTTCACCGCCGTCAGCTGCGCTTGACGAAAGCTCGCGTCAGCGATTGCGCGGCGTTGTTTACGCGTGGTGGCATCCAGAAGATTGGCGCGGATCAACCCTTCGATCGCACGGTAGGCCCCCAGTTCGGGCGCCCCGATTCCAAGCACGCCAATGGACACGATCGGGTTTTCCGGCGTCGATTGCTGCCATGCTTCGGCGGCGGACAATCCGACATTCGCATAGGACGCCTGAAGTCCCTTGTTGTTAAGCAAGGCAACCTGAACCGCCGTATCGGCCGAGATTGTCTTGCCCTGCACCATCGCGCGCACTTCGCGTTTCACCGCTTCGTTTTCGGCTTGGGTCTCGGCAAAGACGGTGCGTTTACCAAGCGCGGGCGTGATCTGGCTGGCGACATTGGCAAAGCCGGCTTTGGGGTCGGTATAAGCGCTCGGGATCGCCGTGGCGCAGGCCCCGAGCACAAGGGGAAAGCCGATGATCAGCGGCAGTTTACGGACGTGCATCAGTTCCCCTCCGATTGTTCTTGGTTCACGGTGCGCCAGTCACGCGGACCGGTGGGCCCACGATACGTATAGCCGGCCAGCGGGTTCGGGTGGCTGATGGGAGAGACGACGGTCGTGCTGAGCGTGGCTTCTTGCGTGGCCACGGCAGGCAGCGGTGTCGGCGTATAGGGCAAGGGTCTGACATCCTGCGTGCAGGCGCCAAGGGTCAGGGTGCAAGCCCCCAAAACGAAATGGATTTTCATGTGATGTACCTGATTGATCTTCTAGGGATCGCGCCAGAAACGCTGGCGCGACGCAAAGACCCCAAAGCGGGTCTAAATCAGATCAGGATTGAGGAGGACGCAGAAAGCCTTGCGCCTCAAGCGAACGCGCCTGCGCATGGCCGATCTTGTAGGTGCCCGCAGTGACAGCATCGTCTTGCGGATGCGCGTGGTCCATCAACACGACGGACAGGCACATCCCGTTGCAGCAATTGCCTGCACTGTCGTCAGGTGTGTTCGAAGGGGCTTTGTCACTGTGATTGTCGACAGCGGCACGATCCATAGTGCTATGATCATGCAGGGCGTCTTGCGCGGTTATATCGGCCACATCGTCCATGGCGGTGGCATAATGCCCGTCATGCATCCCCGACGCCGCGTGGGACGCGGACGGCGGAAACAGCACCAGCGCCGCAGCAAAGGCAAGACATGCCACTGCGTTCAGCCAGAAAGATATGGTGCGTTCAAAAGCCATGGGAGACAGTTGATGCACCTGCCCCTTCCTGTCAATCGGTCCTGCGCTGGAAGGTTTCGAAGTTTTTTACCCGGTGGGCGGCGGAAAGCCGCTATGCTTTTTTGGCACCGGCGTTCGAGATAGCACTGACACTGCGGTGGGTAATCTCCTCTCCGGTGACACGGTCCACCAGCATGGGCGCGATCGGCGTGCCCGCACTGCGCGAGACCAACGTGACCGACGGGCTGCCTTCAATCGGGACATGGGCGTTGGCCCAATCGATCAGCGACACCAGCATCGGATAGAGCGCCTTGCCCCGTTCGGTCAGCCGGTATTCGTGGCGCAGGGGGCGGTCTTGATAGGCCTCGCGGCGCAGCACGCCGGCCCCCTCCAGCTTGCGCAACCGGTCCGCCAGCACATGCCGCGTGATCCCCAGCCGGTCCTGCATCTGCTCGAACCGGCGAATGCCCAGAAAGCAATCGCGCAGCACCAACATGGTCCAGCGGTCACCGACCACGGACAGCCCCCGCGCCACGGGACAGGATTCATTCTGTAGCTCGTTCCATTTCATGCGTTGATCCTAGCAGGCATTGACAGGTTCTGAAAGAGAACTTACCCGTAGTGCATTCCAAAAAGGAACCGAGAGGCGAAAACTCGCCACTCCAAGCATTCGAACGGGGGAAAACCATGCCACATCAGGTCGCCACATCGCAGCTCGGCAAGGCCAGCTGATGGCCCGCGTCGCCCCGAACGCCGCCCCCGCCCTTTCCGCCGCCGCGACGCAGGCTCGCGCCACCCGGACCCGTGCCCTGCTAGAGGCGCCAATCGCGCCGACGCTGGCCAAGCTTGCCGCACCCAATGTTTTGGCGATGTTCGTGCAAACCGTGCAAAGCATATCCGAGGCGTATTTCGCCAGCCTTCTTGGGGTGACAGCGCTGGCCGGTCTGGCGCTGGTGTTCCCGCTGGTCATGCTGACGCAAATGCTGTCGGCGGGGGCCATCGGTGGGGCGATCTCCGCCGCGGTGGCGCGCGCACTTGGCGCGCAAGACAGCGCGCGGGCGGCCACATTGGCGGTGGTCGCGTGGATGATCGCGGGCGCCTTTGCCGTGATCATGGCCGTTCTGGTCGGGCTGTTTGGCGTGGCGTTTTTTACCCTGCTGGGGGGCGGTGCCGATGCCGTCTCTGCCGCCGCGACCTATGCGCTGGTCTTCTTTCCCGGCTGCATGGCGATCTGGCTGTGCAACGCGTCGCTCAGCATTATTCGTGGCACGGGCGACATGCAGACCCCTGCCGTGCTCTTGCTGCTGGTGTCCGTCATCTCGATCCCCTTGTCGGGCGGCTTCGCCCTGGGGTGGGGCCCCCTGCCCGCGCTTGGCATGGCGGGGCTGCCCATCGGCGTCGTGCTCGCCTTCGCGATCGGGACTGTGCTGGCGATGGCACATATCCTGTCGGGGCGCACGGGGCTTAGCTTTGGCGGTGCCTTGGGCCGGATCGATATCAGCATGTTCCGCGATATCCTCAGCGTCGGGGCGCTGGCGGCGGTGAATACCCTGCTGACCACGATCACCATCATCATGATGACAGGGCTCGTGGGCCGGTTCGGCGAAGAGGCGCTGGCCGGTTACGGGCTTGGCGCGCGGCTCGAATTTCTGATGATCCCCGTGATCTTTGGCATTGGTGCCGCGATGACGGCGATGGTCGGGGCGAATATGGGCGCCGGTCAGGTGGACCGCGCCCTGCGCGTGGCCTGGACCGGATCTTGCGCGGCGGCGGTGATCGTCGGCGGTATCGGGCTGCTGCTCGCGGTGTTTCCCGACCTTTGGCTTGGCATGTTCCTTGACCCGTCCAACACCGGCGCGCTGGACGCGGGGCGCAGCTATTTCCGGCTCGTGGCACCGTTCTACGCCTTCTTCGCCCTCGGTCTCGCGCTCTATTTCGCGTCGCAGGGGGCCGGGCATATGGTCTGGCCGGTGGTCAGCAGCCTCAGCCGGATGGCGGCGGCGCTGATCGGCGCGCTGATCCTGATGCAAACCGGCGGCCTAGGCCTGCGCGGCATCTTCATCGCCATCGGCGGCGCGATGGTGGTCTATGGCTCGGTGATCGGCCTTGCGATCTGGCGTAAGGGCTGGCGCGCGCGGGCCTAGTCATAGACCTCTGCCGTGAGCCCCTGCTGGATCAGCGCGGTGACCAAAGCCGCCAGCACCTCGGCGCGGCGCGAGGTGACCCGCTGCACCAGCCCCAGACGGCGATGGATCGGCGGCGCCCCGAAAGGGAACCAGTCAAGCGAGGCGGTCTCGGCATCGTGCAGCGCGATCTGCGGGATAATGGCAAAGCCCAGACCCGCGCGCACACAGCCCACCACGGCTGGCATCGTATTCACCGACACGATCTGCCGCGGCGCGGCGCCAAGGCGGGCGATTTCGGTATCGATCTGGCGCGCCAGCGGCACCTGCGTGCGATAGCGGATATAGGGCACGTCGCGGATCAGATCATCCAGCGTGATCGTCCCCGTGCCGGGCGGGGTGAGAACAATCAGCGGTTCGGTCAGCACAGGGGTCCAGCGCAGACTGCTGGGCACCGCCACGTGATCCGCCACAACCGCCGCATCCAGCTGGCCCGAGACGACCTCGCTCATCAGCTCCTCGGACACACCGACGCGCAGCCGAAAGTTCAGGTAGGGAAAGCTGGCGCGCAACGTCGCAAGCGCCTGCGGCATCAGTGAATTTGCCCCGGTCCGCAACGACCCGAGCGCCACGGTGCCGCGCATCTGCTCCCCCGCGACGGAGGCCTTTGTGTCCGACACGATCTGCAGGATCGACTGGGCCGAGCGGACCATCTCTGCGCCCTTGGTGGTCAAGGCGGGCGGGCGGCGGGTGCGGTCGAACAACTGCGTGCCGATCTCTGCCTCTAGCGCCGCGATCTGCTGGCTGACGGCAGAGGCGGTCAGGTTCACGGCCTGCGCCGCCGCGGCAAAGCCGCCGTGCTGGCTAATGGCCAATAAAGTCTCAAGCTGACGTGTATCCATACCTCAAGATAAGATATGCTAAATGTAATGGCAAGAATTACGCGCTTTGATATGGTTATTCTTGTGTTATTCACGAAACTGACACCAAACCCGCGGCGGATAAACCGCTGCTTCTCTCACAGGGAGTCCTCCTATGACGTTTCGTTCGGGCCTTGCCGCCCTTTTCACCGCTGCCAGCCTGATTGCAGCCCCCGCCACAGCCGACACCTACCCCGAACGCGCGGTAGAGTTCATCGTGCCCTGGTCGCCCGGTGGCGGCTCTGACACGCTGATGCGTCTTGTGGCCAACAATGTGCAGCCCTTCCTTGGCGTGGAAATGCCCGTGATCAACATGCCCGGCGTCGGCGGCACTGTGGGCCTGCGCGAGGCCTCGCGCCGCGCCGCGGATGGCTATACCATCAGCCAAGTTCACGAAGGTCTGCTGGTCGCCACCGAAACCGGCATCACCGATTTGGCATGGGATGACTTTGACCCGATCGCACTGATGACAGCATCGCCCCAGTATCTGGTGGCGGGAAAATCCGACAACTACAGCAATTTCGAAGAGTTCGTGACCTACGCCAAGGCACATCCCGGCGAGATCTCCATGGGCGTCACATTGGCCGGCGTCCCGCATCTGCACGCCGCGATGATCGAACAGGCCTTCGGGCTTGAATTCAAATACGTCGGCTATGAGGGCACGGGCGAACGCGTGCGCGCGCTGGTTGGCGGCAACCTTGATGTGGCGATTGGCGACATCAGCTCCTCCAAACAGTTCGTCGACAACGGCGATCTGACCTTCCTTGCCGTCGGCGCGACCGACCGGGTGGACGCCGCCCCCGATGTGCCGACCTTCAAAGAGCTGGGTCAGGATCTTGAGCTGAACGTGACCCGCGGCATCGTGATGCCCAAAGGAGCCCCGCAAGAGGTCCGCGACACGCTTGAAGCCGCGCTGCAAGAGATGGCCCAAGACCCCACCTATATCGAGCAGACCAACAACGCGGGTGCCGATGTCGGGTTCCGCGGTCAGGAAGACTACCGCGCCTATCTGAGCAAACTGGACGAGACAGTGAAATCGCTGTCGTCGGTTCTGGCCCCATGAACGGGCACGACCCCATGAAGGCACAGGAGGCGGGCTTGGTTGCCCGCCTTCTGAGCTATGTCTTCCTCCTGCTGGCCTCGATCGCATTGTTCATCTCGGCCAGCGGCATTGCGACCTCGCGTTTTGAAAAGCTTGGCGCGGGAGCGTTCCCCAAGATCATCTTTGGCGCGATGGCGATCGTATCAGCCATCGCGATCATCGACGCGCTGCGCCAGATCCCCCGCCATGCTTACGGTGATTTCGCCGCACAGGCCGTAGCATGGGCCAAACGTTGCTATCTGGTGTTTGTCTGCCTTGGCGCGCTCACCGCCTATCTGCTGGTCATTCCGGTGCTGGGGTTTTCCATCGCCAGCCTGATCTTCCTGTTCGTGCTTCAGGTGATCCTCATGCCACGCACGCCCAAGTCAATCGCCCTCGCTGCTGTGGTGGCTGTGGTTTTCTCCTTCGGGCTGAATTGGCTTTTTGCCGAAGTGTTCACCGTCTTCCTGCCGCGCGGAGTGCTTTGAATGACTGATTTCATGACAGGGGCCGCGCAGATTTTCACGCTGGCGACACTCGCCTATATGCTGGCGGGGTCCGTCGCGGGCATCGTTGCGGCGGCGATCCCCGGTTTCACCGTCACGATGGCGATTGTGCTGACCCTGCCGCTGACCTTCACGATGGAGCCTTTGCAAGGCATCGCCGTGATGCTCTCGGTCTATGTGGGCGGCTATACTGGCGGGCTGATCTCGGCGGCGTTGCTGGGCATCCCCGGCACGCCATCGTCGGTCGCCACGACCTTTGACGCCTTCCCCATGGCGCGCAACGGCGAACCGGGGCGCGCGCTGTCCATCGGGGTCTGGGCGTCCTTCTTTGGCACCGTGATCTCGACCATCGTGCTGATCTTCGCCGCACCGCCGCTCGCGCTTTTCGCCGTGCGCCTCGGCCCGTGGGAGTATTTCTCGCTCATCGTCTTTGCCCTGACAATCGTCGCCAGCCTTGTCGGCACCTCCGCCATGCGCGGCATTCTGGCGGGGCTGATCGGGCTTGCAATCTCTACCGTGGGGACGGACCCGATCATGGGCCGCCCGCGCTTTGATTTCGGCATAGAGATGCTGCAGGCCGGCCTGCCGTTTCTGGTGGTGCTGATCGGGATCTTCGCCATCTCGCAGCTTGTGTCAGAGGTAGAGAATGCTGACAGCGTGCGGTCGGGCAATGCGCTGGTCACAGGGGCCATCGATTTCCAGACGTGGACCGTGATGAAGGAAGTGTTGATGCGTCCCGTCAACCTGCTGCGGTCGTCCATCGTCGGCGTGCTGATCGGCGCCCTGCCCGGTGCGGGCGGGTCCATCGCCAACCTCGTCGCCTATGACCAGGCCAAGCGCGGGTCCAAGAACAGTGACAAATTCGGCACCGGTGAACCAGACGGCATTGTCGCCTCCGAGGCGGGCAACTCCGCCACCGCGGGCGGCGGGCTGATCCCGCTTATCGGTTTGGGCATCCCCGGGTCGGCTGTCGATGCGATCCTCATGGCGTCGCTGATGGTGCATGGCATCTCGGTCGGGCCACGGCTGATCATGGATCACGGTGACCTTGTCTATGGCATGTTCATCGCGATGGTGGTCGCGTCCTTCATGATGCTGATCGTGTCGATCTGCTCTATGCGGCTGTTCCTGCGGGTGACCGAAGTGCCCAAATGGCTGATCGTGCCGGTGGTGATGACCTGCTGCGTCGTGGGCACCTTTGCGCTGAACAACCGCGTGACCGACCTTTACCTGCTGATCTTTATCGGCATCACCGGCTACACGCTGCGCGCCCTTGGCTATGCGCTGGCACCTTTGGTGCTGGGGGTCATTCTGGGCCCGATCGCCGAAACCAACCTGCGGCGCGCGCTGATGACGGACGAAGACCCGACGCTGTTCTTCACCCGCCCCATCAGCCTGATTTTCCTGATTGCGGCTTTCGTGTCCATTGTCTGGGCCATCCGCAGTCACCTCAAAAACCGTACATCTACAGAAAGGCCATCCCATGCGCCTACGTCATGATCCCGTCTACCCGTCGCGCCGCTCGCCCATCCTGGCCGAGAATGTCGTCGCCACCTCGCAACCGCTGGCGACCCAAGCCGGTCTGTCCATCCTGCAACAAGGCGGCAACGCTGTGGATGCGGCCATCGCCACGGCGGCGGTGCTAACAATCGTCGAGCCCACGGGCTGCGGCCTTGGCTCTGACGCCTTCTGCATCCTGTGGGACGGCAAGCAGCTGCACGGGCTGAACGCCTCGGGCCGCGCGCCCGCCGCCTGGACGCCCGAATATTTCAAGAACGGCATCCCCGAACATGGCTGGGACGCCGTGACCGTCCCCGGTGCCGTCAGCGCCTGGGTTGAATTGTCTGAAAAATTCGGCAGCCTCGGCCTGTCGACCGTGCTGGCCCCCGCGATCCGCTATGCTGAAGACGGCTTTATCGTGTCGCCGGTCGTGGGCACGGCATGGGCCAAAGGGGCCGCGGTGCTCAAGGACCAGCCCGGCTTTGCCGAGACTTTCATGCCCGAAGGGCGCGCGCCCAAACCCGGCGAACGCTTCCGCAACCCCGGCGCCGCACGCACCCTGCGCGCCATTGCCGAAACCAAGGGCCGCGCTTTCTACGAGGGCGAGATCGCGCAAGAGATCGCGGCCTTCGCCAAGGCCAATGGCGGCGCGATGACAGCCGACGATCTGGCAGCGCATCACAACGATTGGTGCGGCACCATCAGCCAAAGCTTTGACGACTTGGAATTGCATGAGATCCCGCCAAACGGTCAGGGCATCGCCGCGCTGATGGCGCTTGGCATGTTGCAGCACACCGACATCCGCGATCACGGCCCCGACGATCTGGCCGCCGTGCATTTGCAGATCGAGGCGATCAAGCTCGCCTATGCCGATCTGCACGCCTATGTCGCCGATCGCGATCACATGACCGATGTGGACGAAGCGGCCCTGCTTGACCCCGATTACCTTAAATCCCGTGCCGCCTTGATTGATGCCAACAAGGCGCAGGACTTTGGCGCGGGGGCCCCGAAACAGGGCGGCACCGTGCTGCTGAACGTCGGTGATGCCTCGGGCATGATGGTCAGCTTTATCCAGTCGAACTACGCGGGCTTCGGCTCTGGCGTGGTGGTGCCGGGCACGGGTGTGTCCATGCAGAACCGCGGCTTTGGCTTCACGACACAGGACGGCCACCCCAACCAGGTCGCACCCGGCAAACGCCCCTTCCACACGATCATTCCGGGCTTCGCCATGAAGAACGGCGTGCCGCTGATGGCCTTTGGCATGATGGGCGGGCCTATTCAGGCACAGGGCCACATGCAGCTCTTGCTGCGCACGCAGTTGTGGGACCAAGACCCCCAGACCGCGGCCGATGCCCCCCGCTGGCGCGCGATCGAGGGGTTGGCCGTCGCCTGCGAACCGTCGATGCCTGCCGATCTGCTCGACGGGCTCAAGGCGCTTGGCCATGCGATCCAGATCGAGGCACCGGACAACGCCTTTGGCTTCGGCGGCGCGCAACTGGTGCAACGCAACGCGGCAGGCGGCTACGCCGCGGGCTCTGATCCGCGCAAGGACGGGCAAGCCGCAGGCTTCTGATCCCGCGCCACATGGGCGAGCGGAGGGTCACGCCCCCGCTCGCCCTTTACGGGCCGGCAGCGCCCCTATATCGATCTTTCGACAACGCAGGCATTCCCATGAACTACATCAAACGCATCGGCATCGACGCCTATATGATCTTGCTGCTGGCCACCGTGATCGCGGGCATTGTGCTGCCTGCCACAGGTGTCGCCGCCGAAGGCCTGCGCGGGGTGACCTTCTGGGCCGTCTCGTTGCTGTTCTTTCTGTATGGGGCCAAGCTGGACCCAAGTGCGGTCAAGGCTGGCATCACAAACTGGCGCCTGCAGGGGATGACCTTTGGCGCGACCTATGTGCTGTTTCCGCTGATTGGCCTGCTGCTGGCGACGCTGTGCAGCCCGATCCTCGGGGCGACGGTGACTATGGGGCTGCTGTTCTTGTCGGTGCTGCCCTCGACCGTGCAATCCTCTATCGCCTTCACCTCGATTGCGGGCGGCAATGTGCCTGCGGCGATCTGCGCGGCCTCCGTCTCTAACCTCATCGGGGTCATTCTGACGCCGGTGCTGGTGACCTTGCTGCTGCATCAGGGCGACGGCGGCGTCAGTATGGATGCCATCGGCAAAATCGGCGTGCAGATCTTGCTGCCTTTCATCGTCGGGCAGGTAATGCGTCCGCTGGTGGGCGGGTTTGTGCAACGCCACAAGCTGCTGACCATGATCGTGGACCGCGGGTCGATCATGCTGATCATCTACTCCGCCTTCAGCGCGGGCACAGTCTCGGGCCTGTGGTCCGCTATTCCCGTCACCACGCTGATGCTGCTCTTTGCCGTGGTCTGGCTGTTTCTGGCCGTGGGCATGTGGTCGATGATCGCCCTTGGCAAGGCTGCGGGGATGCCCGACGCGGATCGCGCGGTGCTGTTCTACTGCGGGTCCACCAAAAGCCTTGCCAGCGGGTTGCCCATTGCCACGGCGCTTTTTGCGCCCGATCTGGTCGGTGCCATCGTTTTGCCGCTGATGATCTACCATATCTCGCAGCTTCTGGTCTGCGCCTTCGTCTCGCAGCGCGCGTCGCGTCGGGCCGCTGCGGCACCTGCCTAAAGTTACCCATGGGTATCCTTTTTGCCGATCACCCCCGCGCCCGCGCGCGGGTCTTTGCCTGTCGGGGCACCACGGCCTAAGCCACAGCAGAAACACGCAATTTTCCGCCGAAATTTGGCGGGGTCGCGGCGTGCATCGATAGGGGATACGCGTTACGAAAACGCGAAAAGGCAGCAGGCTGCCCACCCGACAAGAAGGACCCTATCGATGGCAGATAAAACAAAACGAAGCTGGTTTGGCCGTACTGTACTGGCCGCGGTGATGCCCGTGGCCGCGCAGGCCCAGACCGTGCAGGACGGCATGGCCGCGTTCGAGCAAGGCGATTATACCCACGCGCTGGAACTGCTGCTACCGCTGGCCGAACAGGGCGACGCCGAGGCGCAATGTCAGGTCGGCCGACTGTACTATCGCGGCGGCGATGGTGTGCCGCAAAGCTTTGATGATTCCGTCGCATGGGCGAAGAAGTCTGCCGAGCAGAACAACCCCTGCGGGTTGAACTCTCTGGGCGTGTCCTACCGCTTTGGGCAAGGCGTCGACCCCGACGCGAAAACCGCGTTCGACTATTTCACCCGCGCTGCGGCTCAAGGGTTTGACAAGGCGCAGTTCAGTCTGGGCAACATGCATGAACTGGGCGAAGGCACAGCGCAAAGCGATGCAGAGGCCCGCGCCTGGTATCGCAAAGCGGCAGAGCAAGGCAATGCTATGGGCCAGTACCGCTTGGGCATCCTGTTGCTGGAAGGTCGCGGCGGCGAGGCGGCCCCCGAAGAAGCACAGCAGCTTTTGCGTGCCTCGGCGGAGCAGGGTCTGGCTGACGCGCAATATTCGCTGGGGTGGATGGCCAATCACGGTGTCGGGGTAAAGCAGGACCACGGCCAGGCGCTTGAATGGTATCGGCTCGCGGCAGAACAAGGCTATGCCCCCGCGCAGATCAATCTGGGCAATCTCTATGCCGAGGGGCTTGGCACCTCGCAAGATGACGAGAAAGCCGTCGGCTGGTACTATGAGGCAGCGCGCAATGGCGTCCCCGCTGCGCAGGTCAACATGGGTAAGCACTATGCGCTTGGACGCGGTGTGCAGCAGGACTTTGACGAGGCGATGGTCTGGTATCAGCAAGCTGCGGAATACGGCGAACCCGTTGCCTATCTGAACGTAGGATTGCTGTATGAAAACGGTCAGGGCCGCCCCGCCGATCCGGCAGAGGCCGCGCGCTGGTACCGTGCCGCCGCCGAACGCGGAGAACCCAGATCCCTTGCCAAGCTCGCACATTTCTATGCCGAAGGGATCAGCGTCACACCGGACCCCGTGACCGCATGGGCGTTGCAGGATACCGCCATGGCCTATGACCGCGACGGCGCGCTGGACGCGCCCGAAGAACGGCTGATGCAAATGGGCCAGCAGTTGGCACCCCAGCAAAAAGGTGAGGCAAAGGCGCTGGCACAAAGCTGGCAGAACGGGGAAGAGCTGGTCTTGCCTTAGCGATTTAGCCAAAGCTGTGACCACGGCCCATATGGACAAAATGTCCATTTTGCCTATATTGTGCGGTGACGCTACAGGAGAGCCCCATGACACGTGTCACCGCCACCGAATTCAAGAACAACATCGGCGCATTCAGCGATGCGGCGATGAGCGAGCCTGTCATCATCACCAGCCACCAACGTGACCGTCTGGTGCTGTTGTCAGCGGATGAATACCGTCGCCTGACCGCCCTGACCGAAGGGGTGACCGCGCAGGATAAGGACCGCGTGGCGCGCGGGCTTGAACGGCATCGCAGCACGATACTGGAACTCGCCAAACGATGACGGAGCCCCGCTGGGTCACCCGCGAACTTGTTGAATACATGCATGATTGCGTTCTGGAGCTGGCGGGCGGCGCGCGCGGGTTGCGCGATGGTGACCTACTGGAATCCGCACTGGCCCGCCCGATGAACCTATATGCCTTTGGCGAAACGTCGCTTTTTGAATTGGCCGCCTGCTATGCCGAAGCCATCGCCCGCAACCACGCCTTTGTCGATGGCAACAAGCGCACGGCCTTCTTTGTCGCCAGCGATTTTCTGGACCAGAACGGATACGAGCTGCAAGCCGCTGTGGATCAGGAACACGCCGATATGATGGTGGAACTGGCCCAAGGCAAAATGACCCGCGCCGACGCTGCCGCACATTTACGCAACCACAGCATCAAGACCTCTGCGACCTGACGTTTCGCGTTGGCGCGTAACTTTAGATAGAATTAGTCATTGTTTCCCTGCTAGAAACACCGGTGTGATAAACGCCACCCGTGGGCCGGCAAGGAGACGACAATGAATACACAGAATATGCCTGCGCCCGATGGGGCGACACCGGCGCACCCGATCCCTGTCGAGGCGGATCTGGCCAAGGCCGATGTCGGGTTGATCGACTTTGCCAAAAAAGCGGGGAAGAACATCTTTTCGGTGATCCCCGATGCGACGCGCACGCAAAGCTATCTGAAAGGGCCGGCCAAGATCCATTATGTCTGTGACCCCGATATGGTGACCGAACTGCTGGCCGGTGTCGGGCGTCGCTTTCCCAAGGCGGAGTTTACACATAACGTCATCGGCCCCGTTGTCGGCAACGGCATGATCCTGTCGGAAGGCGAGAAATGGCGCGCGCAACGGCATCGCTATGCCCCGCTTTTTGCCGCGCGCAACCTGCCCGTGCTGACCCGACATTTTGCCCAGACCGGCGACGAGCTGGCGGATTTCTTTGCACGCACGGCGGGCGAAGTCGATGTATCGGATGCGGCGCAAGAGGCGACGCTCACCAATATCTCGCGGGTGATGTTCTCGGGGAACGAGGCTGTGTCCAAGCAGGATGTCCGTCAGGGGATGCGACGGTTCACCGACTATATCAGCTATATGTCGCTGTTCGATCTGATGGGGCTGCCGAAGTGGGTGCCCCGTCTGAAATGGCTGCGCAGCAAGAAAGCGATCCGTGATCTACGGCAGTTGACCCATGACGTGATCGCCAACCGCCGCGCGCAGCGCCATGCAGAGGCGGTCGATTTTCTTGACCTGCTGATCGAGGCGCTTGAGACGGATAAGGAAGATGTCGAAACGACGGTCGATAACCTGCTGACCTTTGTCGCGGCGGGCTATGAAACCTCGGCCAATACAATCGCTTGGGGGCTTTATCTGCTGGCGATGCACCCCGAGGTACAGACCGATCTGCGCGCCGAGGTGATGGAGGCCTGCGGTGGCGGGCCCATCGGCTTTCACGATCTGCCCAAGATGCCCAAACTGCACGCACATGTGCGTGAAACCCTGCGGATGTACCCCGCAGGTGCCTTGTTCGCCCGTGATGCGACGGATGAGGTGACGATCAAGGATGTGACGTTTAAGAAGGGCGACGTGATCATGTTCCCGGTCTATGCGCTGCACCGGAACGAGCTGCTGTGGGACAATGCGGCGCTGTATCAGCACGACCGGTTTCTGGACCGTAAGTACCCGCGCGGACAGTATATTCCCTTTGGGGACGGGCCGCGCATCTGCATCGGGGCGCAATATGCCGAGACAGAGATTATGGTGCTGCTGGCCTCGGCGCTACGGCGGGCGTCTTTTGAACTGACGGACCACCCTGTCGCGCCACCGAACCTGACCTTTACCATGCGGCCCGATGGCCCGCTGATGTTGCGGGCCGTGCCGGTAGATCAGGCGGCGGTGGAATAGCTTTCGGGTTTGGCCGCCTTGGCCGCATCCGCTGCCTTGAGCACGACACAGAAGGTGGTGCCCACGCCGAGCTTGCTTTTATAGGCGATGCTGCCGCCGTGGGCATCCACGATACGTTTCGAGATCGACAAGCCAAGACCCGTGCCCTGGAACTTGCGTTGATCGCTTGAATCGATCTGGCCGAATTCCTCGAAGATGACGCTTTCACTGCCTTCGGGAATCCCGATGCCCTGATCCGCGACCGAAATCACGAGGTTCTCGTCCTCGCGTTTGAGGCCCACACGGATGGTGCCCCCCGCCTCGGAGAATTTGGCGGCATTGGACAGCAGGTTCACGATCACCTGATCGAGCCGTTTCTTGTCGCCGCGCACGATGGGCTGGTCTGCGGCAACGTTGATCTCTACCGCGACGCCAAAGCGGCTGGCATAGGGCTGGAACGAATGGGCGGCCGTGTTCACGACCTCGGCCAGATCCACGTTACCCAGATCAAGCGAGAATTTCCCCACATCCGCTGATTGCAAAAGCAGCAAATCCCCGACCAGATCCCCCAGACGGTTCGAGTTGCGCGTCGCGATATCGAGCAGCCGCGACATTTTGTCCGGCACCTCGCCCGCTGACCCTGCATTGATCAGGTCAAGCGCACCGCGGATAGACGTGAGCGGCGTGCGCAATTCATGGCTAACGGTGGACAGGAAACGGGTCTTGGCCTCGCTTGCGGCGAGGGCATTCTTGTTCTCTGTCTGAAGCGCGAGGCGGTTCTTCATCAGCGCGGAATACCCTTTGATGAAGGTCCGGGCGAGTTCGAACACGAAGCCCAGAACAAACAGCGCGGTAAAGAGGTTCAGCCAGATTTCAGAGTCCAGCGAGGGGCGCGCCACGACGACATCGCGGATCGGGATATAGAGGATCGCCCCGATGTAGATCGCCAGCCGAAACCCCAGCACATACAAAAACTGGTGGTTGTTCATCGCCGCGAAGATAGAGGCGGAAATCAACAGGAAAAGCGGCAGAAAGTGGCTGTTTCCAACGCCCTGCTGGATCGCGATCGAGATGCAGAACATCGCAATCGTCGTCGCACTGAGCGCCGTGGTCATGTAGATATGGAACAGCGATTTGCGGATCTTGAGGGTCTTGGACCGGGTGTTGCGCAGGATGTAGCGCAGCACGACGATGTCATAGATTTCGCATAAGGCGATCGCGAAAAAGAAAAACAGCGCGACCCTCAGTTCATAGTAATAGCCTGCCAAAGCAATAGCTGCGGTATAGATGATCGCCCGCTGGCCAAACGCCCGGCTGCCCACAAGCGCATAATCCCGCAGCCGGCTTAGAACCGGGCGGGCCTGAGGCAAATTAACATTGTCAATTGCTTCCATGTTGCGCTTCCTCCGTCAGCCTGGCGCGGAATTGAGCGCCAAACGAATCTGCTGATATTTCACTACGATACACCTCAACTATTGGTGGAAAATTTGTTGCGATCATGGCAGAACCGTGGCTGTATGCATTTTGTTAACTTTTTCGTTACTTGAGCGGAGCTTTAGGCAGAGAACAATGGGTATCCAGAACGCAAAATCGCACCAGCGTGCAGAGACGATCCAGTTGGAGCCTTCGGTTCAGGCCGCTCTTCAGACACGACCCGTTGAAAGTGATGTCCCTTCATACGCGACACGGCTGGAAGAGACAGTGGTGCATATCGGCAACCAGTATCGGTATGGCCAACTCTATTCAGATTTTCTGAAAGCACGCAAATCAGTTTTTATCGATCAAAAGGAATGGGATCTGCCCCATACCGAAGGGATGGAGTTTGACCAGTACGACACCCCCCAAAGCCGGTCTGTCGTGATCCATGAATACGGCCGGGTGCTGGCGGGCGTGCGGTTGCTGCCGACCACGGCGCAATGCGGCTGTTATACCTATATGCTGAAAGACGCGCAGCGCGGTATGTTGCCGGATATCCCTGAATATGTGCTTTACGAAGACGCGCCGGTGATGCCCCATGTCTGGGAAGCCACGCGGCTGTTTTTATCAAAAAACGAGCCCGCGCACCGGCGGCTGGCGATCCAGACCAAGCTGATCCGGGGCATGGCGCGTGCCGCGACTGAACAAGGGGCGACCCATGTGATCGGGATCGTGCCTGCCGTGTTCCAACGCTGGATGAACCGTCTGGGGATGAGCGCGCTGCCCTTGGGCCCCAAGCTGAACATCAGCGGCGACAATACGCAGGCCGCGATCATGCATGTGGCGAATTACGCCGACCCGACCCCGTCTGACGCGCGGTAAGCGACCAGAATGGTATCGACCGCACGGGTGACATGCTGGTCGATATCCTTGTAGGGGCGCGTCGTCAGCCCCAGTTGCGCACGGACCATGCCAAAGCCCTTGAGCAATGAAATAAGGTCTTCGGCGACATCACGCGGGTCGAAATCGTCGCGCAGGTCGCCGCTTTCCTGCCCTTGCACCAGCAGACCGCAAACGGCGGCGCAAACCGCCTCGAAGGCGGCGGTATAGAAGGTGCGACCGATCTGCGGGTAGTCGCGGGCGACCTCGTGGATCAGACAGGTAAATTCGACCGAGTCCTGCTCCCCCAGAAAGCTCAGAAATTTCCGCCCGAACGACATCAGCGCGGTGCGCAAATCGGGATGGTCTGAGATATCTCCCAACACCTCGGCGCGAAAAACCTCTGCCTCGGCCTCGAGCACATTTTGCAGGATCTCCGACATATTGTCGAAATGGCGATAGATCGTCGCCTTGGACACAGAAGCCTCGCGCGCCAAAAGGTCCGTCGTGACTTTTTCAAAGCCTTTGACGAAGAACAGGGCGCGCGCTGTCGACAGTATTCGCGATTTTGATGCGTTTTCATTCATATTGCAGAACTAGGACGTGTATGGGTGAAATAAAAGTGCTGAACGGTACCAAGGGGGGTTGAACTGTACGTCACTGCGCGTAAGTACCGCCCAGTACTCGAAAGGCCTTTGACATGAAGCAGCTGATTTCCGTTCTTTTATGCGCCACCCTTGCGACGCCTCTTGTTGCACAGGACGCAGATGACCTGACCCCCTCGGGCACGCCCGCGCCGATCAGGTCGGTCAAATTGATAGAGGCGGGCGGTGCCGCGTCGCAGGTGCAGCGGGTCTTTTTCGGCAAGATTGCAGCGCTGGAAACAGTGGACCTGTCGTTCGAGGTCGGCGGCCGCATGGTGATGTTCGACGCCCAAGAAGGGCAGTTCCTGCAAGAAGGCGTGCAGATCGCGGCGCTGGACCCGGTGCCGTTTGAACGCGCGGTACAACGTGCCGAGGTGCAGTTGACTCAAGCCGAACGGGATTTCGAACGCTCGCAAACGCTGGCCAAAAGCAATGCCGTGTCCACCGCACAGGCACAGGACACGGAAACCGCCCGCGATCTGGCGCGGATCGCGTTGAGCGAGGCCCGCGAGGCGCTGGACCACGCGACGCTGATCGCCCCGTTTCGCGCCTTGGTCGCCTCGCGTCTGACACCGAATTATGCCAATGTCTCTCCGGGTCAGGCCATTGTGCGACTGCATGACATGTCGGAAGTGCGGGTCGAGATCGACGTTCCCGAGCAGATGTTCCAGATGTATTCAAACACGGCTGACGTCGAATTTACCGGCACGTCGCCGCTATTTGCCGGTGGTGTGCCGCTTGAATTGCGCGAGTTCAACGCCGAAACGCAAAGCATCGGGCAAAGCTACCGCGTGACGCTGGCGCTCCCCTCTGATCGGGTCACACCGAAACTGATCCCCGGCGCATCGATGAGCGTCACCGCGCGGATCGCGGCAGGTGACGACACTGCAACGACCCTGCCCCCTTCTGCCGTGGTCATGGCGGACGATCAGGCGCGGGTCATGGTCTATACCCCTGACGAGACCGGCGAACAGGGTCAGGTCAGCTGGGTCAACGTCGACGTGTCCTCCAATACCGGCACAGATATCATCGCCACGGGGCTTGAGCCGGGCACCCTGGTTGTCGGCGCTGGCACACAGCTGCTGCGCGAGGGCGACACCGTGCGCCCCTTCAACGGGTTGAGCATCGAGTAAACTATGAAAATCGCACGTTTCTCCATTGAAAATCCGCTTTATACGTGGATTTTCATCCTCTTCGCCCTGTTTGGGGGTGTGTTTGGCTACCTGTCGGTCGGCAAGCTGGAAGACCCGAGCTTTACCTTGAAATCCGCCATCGTCGCCACCGCCTATCCCGGTGCCAGCGCGGCAGAGGTGGCGACCGAAATCTCTGAGGTGCTAGAGGCTGAAATCCAGCAGATGGACGAGGTCAAGACCGTCACCTCGCGCAATACCCACGGGCTGTCGGTCATCGAAGTCGAGATGCAGGATGAATACGACGGGACTGAGCTGCCACAGGTCTGGGATGATCTGCGGGATCGTGTGTCTGACGCGGCAAGCTCACTGCCCTCGGGGGCCTATCCGTCACAGGTGAACGACGACTTTGGCGATGTTTTCGGTATCCTATATGCCGTCTCCGCCCCCGGCTTTTCGGATTCCGAGATCTGGGAGATCGCGACCTTTATCCGGCGTGACCTGCTGACGGTCGACGGCGTTGCCAATGTCGATATCGACGGGCTGCCGGAAGAGGCGATTTTTGTCGAACCGTCGTCGCAAAAGATGTCACAGCTTGGCATTGATCCCAGCGTGATCATCGGCGCGATCAGTGAATCCACAGCGATCAACCCCACCGGCTTTGTCGAAACTGGCGATACCAACCTGCGGATCGACGGTCCTTCGGGCGATGATAGTGTAGGTGACATCAGCGCCTTGACCTTCGGCTTTCAGGGCGAGGTGCTGAATCTGCTGGACGTGGCAACCGTGTCGCGGGGCCGTGTGGACGCCCCCGACCACCTTTTGCGTCAAGACGGGCAAGAGGTCTTCACCCTTGGCGTTTCGGGACTGGAATCGGAAAATATCGTCGAGGTCGGCAAACGCGTCGAAGCGCAGCTTGAGACCTTGCAGACCTTCCTTCCCGTCGGGGTCGAGATCACCCCAATCTACGAACAACACCGCGTCGTGGACGAAGCCAACAACAGCTTCCTTTTGTCTCTTGCCATGTCCGTGGGCGTGGTGATCGGGGTGCTCGCGCTGTTCATGGGGGTCCGCGCTTCGGTTGTTGTCGGCGTATCGCTTTTGCTGACCGTGCTGGCCACGTTCTTCTTCATGTATCTGTTCGGCGTCAAAGTTGAACGGATCAGCCTTGGGGCCTTGATCATCGCGATGGGGATGCTGGTGGATAACGCCATCGTCATCGCCGAGGGTATGCAACAGGAAATGCGCAAGGGGCGGCCCTCGGTCGCCGCCGCGGATACAGCGGCGCAGAATACGCAGATCCCCCTGCTGGGTGCCACGGTCATCGGGATCATGGCTTTTGCCGGGATCGGCCTGTCGCCTGACGCCACGGGCGAATTCATGTTCTCGCTTTTTGCGGTGATCGGGATTTCGCTTTTGATGTCGTGGATCGTTGCGGTGACTGTGACGCCTTTGCTGGGGCATTATATGCTGAAGATCGGCGGGCTGGCGGATGACGACAGCGGGTATAACGGCCCGATTTTCCGCAGCTATGGCAACCTTGTCCGGCTGGTGCTGCGGTTCCGCTGGCTGGTGTTTGCCGGCCTGATCGGCACCACAGTGGCCTGTGTGATGATCTTTGGTCAGGTCAAACAGCAGTTCTTCCCTGCGTCCAACACGCCGCTGTTCTACTTTGAATATAAGGCGGAGCAGGGCAGCTCTATCCAGTCGACCTCCCGCGATCTTGCGGTGATCGAGGATTGGCTGCTCGCGCGCGACGACGTTGACACTGTGACGACGACCATCGGTGCCGGCCTGACGCGCTATGTTCTGACCTACACACCCGGAGACAGCGACCCTTCGATCGGGCAGCTGGTGGTGCGCGCCACCTCGGCTGACGCAATCCCCGCCCTGCGCGCCGAGCTTGACCAGTTCGCGATCAACGCGCTGCCTTGGGCAGAGGTGCAGACCAAGCGGATCATTTTCGGCCCCGGTGGCGGGTCGGATATCGAGGCGCGTTTTTCAGGGCCAGACCCCGAAGTGCTGCGCGATCTGGCCGATCAGGCAGAGGATATCCTGCGTGACGCAACCCCGCTGCTGCATACCGAACATGTCGATTGGCGCGAGAAAGTGCTTGTGACCCGCCCTGTCTATGCCGAGGATCGTGCGCAGGCCGTGGGCATCGGGCGCAGCGATGTGGCGGATGCGATTGCCCTGTCGACCAATGGGATCACGGCGGGCACCTACCGCGAACGGGACCGGCTGATCGACATCATCGTGCGAGTGCCGCGTGCGGAATCCGCGAGCAACGGGCAGTTGCCCGACCAGATCGTCTATTCCGCCGCGCTTGGGGACTACCTGCCGCTGAGCCAGGTGATCGACGGGTTCAAGGTCACCGCCGAAAACGCGGTGATCGAACGGCGCAACCGCGTGCAGACGATCACGGTACAGGCCAACGTCATCGAAGGCGTCACCCCGCCCACCGTCTTCCCGCAGATCCGCCCGCTGATCGAAGAGATCGAGCTGCCGGTCGGCTATACCCTTGAATGGGGCGGAGAGTTCGAGAACGCGGGCGACGCGCAGGCTTCGCTTGGCAAGCAGATGCCGCTGAGTTTCGGGACCATGTTGCTGATCACCATCCTGCTGTTCGGCAAACTGCGCCAGACCGCGGTGATCTGGACCATCGTGCCCATGGCGATCAACGGGGCGGCACTGGGGCTGTTGTTCTCGGGGTTGGCGTTCAGCTTTACCGCGCTGCTGGGGCTGCTGTCGCTGTCGGGTATGTTGATCAAGAACGCCATTGTTCTGGTCGAAGAGATCGACGTGCAGAAAGAAAACGGCCTGAACCAGCATGACGCCATTGTCACCGCCAGTGTCAGCCGTTTGCGCCCTGTGGTTCTGGCGGCGGTCACAACGATCCTCGGGATGGTGCCGCTGCTCGCCGATTCGTTCTTTGCCGCGATGGCGGTGACGATTATGGGCGGTTTGGGCTTTGCCTCTGTTCTGACGCTGATCGGTGTGCCCGCGCTATATCACACCTATCTCGCGAAAGAGCGCCGCGCGGATGCGGCGGCCAAACCGGCCTAAGAAAACGGATTATGCCGTGGTGCCATGCACCACGGCATGCGCCAAAGCACGGGCCAGCGCGTCGCGCTCCCCCTCAGATTGATCGGGACGGATACGGTACCAGTCAACCAGCCCGTTCAATGCCCCCATCAACGCACGGCTGGCGATTTCGATGTTGGGCACGTCCAACTCCCCCTGCGCCACACCCGCGCGCAGCACCTCGCGGTAGAGGTTTTCATAGTCGTTGCGCAGGGTAATCAGCTCGCGCAGCACGGCGCGCTCTGCTTCGGTGGTGGAGCCGCGCAAATAGACCTCTACGCCCAAGCGGATACTGCGCTGATAGGGCAGTGTATCCATCATCACCCGCGCATGGGCATGGGCCATCAATTCAAGCTTACTGATGCTGGAAGTATCCAATGATATCAGAGGGGTAACCGCGTCAAAACAATATTGCATCGCCTGTCGGTACACCGCGAAATAGATCGCGTTCTTGGACCGGAAATGGTGGTACACCCGCCCCTTGGTCGCGCCCAGAACATCGGCGATATCGTCCATCGTCGCCTTGTCGAGCCCCTTGAGCATAAAGCACTGCGCAGCCGCCTCGATGATCTCGCGGCGGCTGTCTTGCTTGGGCGCGGCCCCCTCGGCGGCCTCCGTCAGCGTGTCGTCATCGATGTGTTCGTCCATTCGGTTCAGCCTTTGACAGCGGGTGCGCAGTAAAGAACGGGGGTTTTGCCCGTGTGGCGTGAATACTGAGCCGAAAAAAACGGTTGTGACAAGCCGTTGCGTCAGCGGACCCCCCGTAATTATCCGTTAGCGCACTTACATCACCGACAGCTATTGACACCTGCGCGCCCTGTTACGAGAGTAACATACTACTCGGAATGTTGGGCCGGGAAATCACAGGTTCAACACATCAGACCGTGGGAATGGACGGTGTACCGAGTACCGAAAATCAAGGGGCAACCACGCGTTTTGCGCGGTTGTTTGACCCGAAATATATGTTTGGGAGGACATACATGACTTATAAATCATCCGTCGCAGTCACCGCATTGGTCGCTGCTGTTGCCATCGCCGGTCAGGCCAGCGCGAAAGAGCGTCTGAACTTTGCCTACGGCTATCCGAATAACTCTGCCATCGGTCTGGCCGTTGACGCCTATGCCGAAGCCGTGGCCGAACGCTCTGACGGTGAAGTCGACGTAACCGGTTTCGCGATGTCGCTGCTGAGCCTGCCTGAAACCTCGCCCGGTGTGCGCGACGGTCTGGCGGATGTCGGCTTTGTGCTGCCGCCCTACTATCCGGCGGAATATTCGACCAACCTCTTCCTGCACGAGATGAACCTGCTGGTGAACCTTGTGGAAGAACCCACAGGTAAAGAGCCGCTGGCCTTCACCGGCGCGATGGTCGAATACACCTTCACCAAATGCCCCGAGTGTCTGGAAGAATATAGCGCACAAAATCAGGTCTATACCGGTGGCGGCGTGACCCCGCTGTACAACCTGTTGTGCAAGGACGTCAAAGTCACCTCCGTCGAAGATCTGAACGGTCTGCGTCTGCGTGCCGGTGGTGCCGGTTTCGTGCGCTTCGCCGAAGCTTTCGGCGCCCAAGGCGTGCGTCTGCCCGTTTCCGAAGCCTATGAAGCGCTGGATCAAGGCATCATCGACTGCGCCATGCTGTCCGCGCCCGAGCTGACAAACTACAACCTGCACGAGGTCGTCACCGACATCACGCTGGCCGTACCGGGCGGTGTTTTTGCGGGCGTTTCCTCGGCGAATGTGAATGCGGACCGCTGGAAGGGCATGGACGACGCATCGCGCGAAGCCCTGCTGTGGGGTGGCAGCCAGATGACGGCGCATACCACATGGAATTTCTACACTGACGATGCCGCGGCGATCGAACATGCGCGTGGGGCCGGGATCAACATCCACGAGCCCGACGCAGAGCTGCTGGCAGCGGTCAAAGAATTCAGCCGTCAGGACCTCAAGACCGTTTCCGCCCTGTTCAAAGACACTTACGACGTTGCGCGGGCCGATGAAATCGCCGCCGATTTCGAGCCGCTGTTGGCCAAGTGGAACGATCTGGTGGTCGACGTGGACAGCGCTGACGCGTTGAACCAAGTGATCTGGGATCAGGTGATTTCCAAAGTGGACCCAGCGACTTACGCGCAGTAAGCCGCCCATCCGCTGATCACAACGGGGTGCCGCGCCGATGCGCGTGGCCCCCCGACGGCCCCTTTTTGCAAACGGATACTCCGATGAAACTTATCGCGTCAGTGATCTCTGCGGTGATCACGTTGACCGCTTCGCTGGCTGGTATCATTGTTCTGATGCTGGTTGCCCATGTCACCATCGACGTGGTCATGCGCTTTGCGTTCGATACGCCGCTGAACTCTACTATTCTTTACGTCTCGGCCTTTTATATGGTCGCGATCGCCTTTCTGCCTCTCGCCGCGGTGGAGCAAAACGACAGCCACATCGCGGTTGAACTGCTGGTCGAAAGGTTTCCCACCAAAGTACAAAGCTTTCTCGCGGGGCTGGCCTTGCTGCTGACCTGCATCGTGACCGCCACCGTCGCGATCCGCACCGGAGACGAGGCTTTGGCGAAATTTATCGGCGGCTCCTATTCGATCGAGGCAGGCGGCAAGGTGACCACATGGCCCACCTATCTGGCGTTGCCCTTGGGCTTTGGCCTGATGTCGATCGTCGCCGCGTGGAAATTCATCTGTCACCTTACCGGCCGCCCCCACGGGTTGAACGCCTTGCAGGTTGAAGACCCCTATCTAGCCGGCGGAGACGCACAATGACCGAGTTACAAATCGCAGGCATCTTTATCGCGATCCTGCTGGCGATGATCCTGATGCGTATCCCGATTGGCATCTCGCTGATCGCCGTGTCCTTTGGCGGGCTTTGGTCCATGTTCAACTGGAACATCGCCTGGGGGAGCCTCGGGATCGTGCCCTATAGCTTTGCCAATTCATGGGTGCTGAGCTCTATCCCCGCCTTCCTGTTCATGGGGTTCATCTGTTATCACACAAGGCTGACGCAGGGGCTGTTCAACGCCGCACAGATCTGGCTGTCGAGCCTGCCGGGCGGCCTTGCGATTGCGTCAGTCTTTGGCTGCGCGGGTTTTGCCGCTGTGACCGGATCCTCGGTCGCCTGCTCTGCGGCGATGGGTAAAATCGCGGTGCCTGAAATGGTGCGTCACAGGTACAGCCCCGAACTGGCGACGGGCACCGTTGCCGCGGCGGGGACCATTGGGGCCCTGATCCCGCCATCGATCCTGATGATCCTTTACGGCATCATCTCGCGTCAGTCGGTCAGTGCCCTGTTCCTGGGTGGTCTGGTGGTCGGGGTGATCACGCTGGTCGCCTATATCGTGCTAATCCTCGTGCGGGTGAAGATGAACCCTGATCTCGCACCTCCGGTCCAGATCAGCGCGACGCGCGCGGAGAAGATCAAGGCATTGGGTCAGACATGGCCGGTGCTGCTGATCGTGATCGGTGTGTTCGCGGGTCTGTTTGGCGGGGCGTTCACCCCGACCGAAGCGGGTGCCATCGGGGCCATGCTGTCGACCATTGTCGCCCTGCTGTACCGTACGCTGACGTTCAAGGCGCTGCGCATGGCGATCACCGAAACGCTGACCACCACCGCCGCTTTGCTGATCATCGCCGTGGGGGCCAGCCTGCTGACACGCTTTCTGGCGCTGTCGGGGATCGGGGACGCGCTGTCCGATGCGATCCTGGGCTTTGGTGCCGCGCCGCTGTTGATTATGATCGGCATCGTTTGCGTCTATCTCGCGCTTGGCATGATGCTGGAGCCCGTCGGTGCGATGCTGCTGACCTTGCCTATCGTTCTGCCCATCGTCGAAGAGACGGGCTATAGCCTGCTGTGGTTCGGTGTGGTGCTGGTCAAACTGCTCGAGATCGGGATGATCACGCCGCCCATGGGGATGAACGTCTTTGTGATCAAAGGCGTGGTCGGCAATACCGCGTCGCTGTCCACGATCTTCAAGGGCGTGTTCTGGTTCGTCATCGTTGATCTGTTGATCGTGGCAGCGTTGATCGCCGTGCCCGATATCGTGATGTTCCTGCCCGATTGGGTCGGCCGCTAAGACATCGCCTCCGGCGCGGAGATTTCCGCGCCGGAGGCCTTCACAGCGTGATGGCCTGCCCGTGAGGCGTCCGCGCCGCCGCTTCGTGCCATGCGTCTTTACATGCCGCCAGTTCGCCCGCCGTTGTCAGCTGCTTTTGCGCCACGATCTTTTCCAGCGCGGTCAGCCAGTGCTGGTAGTAGTCACGCTCTGTCCCTGAATGCACCTCTGCGGTCAGCGCCTGCGCCCATTCGGCCCATGTGAAGGCCCCCGATTGATGCAGGGACACCGCAATCGCAAAGGCCTGCGCCTGCCACGGCGCGTCAAACACCGGTTCGTCATCCGACAGCGCAATATCGGGCAATAGCGAAAGATCGGGCAGGGTCATGATATGGTCCTCAGATAGGGTTCCCACAGATCAAGGGTCACGCTGTCATCCGCGCGCGCCTGATCACCCCAAAGCGTGCGCGCCGAGAAGGCCACCTGATACAGCCATTGCGGATCCTCGCCCTGCCCTTGCGCATTGCTATCGGGAAAGATGTGAAACCCGTGCACCTTGGTGATCGTCCCGATCTTGTCGCGGGCATAGCGTGCCATGCGGGTGTGGGTTGTGGGGTGGTTGTTGATCGTTCTGATCTGATCCCCGACGGCAAAGGCCGGGGTCCCTGTTGCGGGCCGATCCGCCGGACCACCGGCCGCCAACATGGCGTCGACATCTTCGGCAGCAAGCTTGCGTTTGATCGGCGCGGCGGGGGTCAGCGGCACCGATTGCGCGATCTCTGCCTCGGTGAGCATCCCCTTTTCCACCATCAACCGCTTGGCCGCTTTCAGCCAGATCGCGTAATAGGGCGTGCGGGTATAATCGCCCGGATGCATATCTTCGCGCGCGGATCGCGCAGCATCGATATTCCACTGCCCGCAGGCCCCAAGCGCCACCACGATACCAAGCGCGCGGGCCTCCCAGGGGGCGTGAAACAGCGGTTCGTCCTCTTCTTGCACCACGGGGCCAAAGCCCATCATCCCGCCAAGGTCCGCGCCGCCGTTCATGATGCCACCTGCGGCGCGCGCGCCAGCCCTGTCCCGATCATCGCATTGCGGGTCACCAGATCGGCCAACTGTTCCATCGAATAGCCTTCGGTTCCTGCGGGGCGCTGCGGGATCACAAGATAGCGGATCTCGGCGGTTGAATCATGCACCTCGACCCGCGTTGCCGGATCAAGGGTCACGCCAAACTCCGCCAGCACCCCACGCGGATCAATCACCGCCCGCGACCGGAAGGGAGGCGATTTATACCACGTCGGCGGCAGCCCCAGCACCGACCACGGGTAGCAAGAGCACAGCGTGCAGACGACCAGATGATGCACCTCGTCCGAGTTGAACACCGCTTCGATATGCTCGCCCTGACGGGAATGATACCCAAGCGAATGGATCGCTGCAGAGGAATCGCGCCTTAGCCATGCCTCGAATTCCGGCTCTACCCATGATTTCGCCACCACATGCGCGCCGTTGCGTGGGCCGATCTTGGTCTCGTAGGTCTGGATGATACGGTCCACCGCCGCGCTGTCGATATAGCCCTTAGCGCTCAGCAGGCTTTCCAGCGCCCTCACCCGCGCCTCGGTTTCTGTCAGATGTGAATGATCGCCGTCGTGATCATGCCCGTGGGATGTCATCGTTCCGCCCCCTTCGCCCTGCGTGTTGATGCAACGATAGGAGGGAACGCCGCGATTGGAAACCACCATATGTGTGGGCGGCCCACCGTGACTTCCGTGACGTCAACATACCTTACTTATCCCCCCGTCCTGACACGAAGCGACCGCAGGAATGCCTAATTTGTTAACCAAGTTGACCCAAAGCCAAGGAGCCCCGCATGAGAACCTATCCGATCCCCTTTAACGAAGAAGCCCGCCTGCGCGCCGTTTTTGATATTCCGGGACTGACCGCACAAAACGAAGCGTTGTTTGACACGATATGCGAGGCGGCGCGCACCCTGCTCGACTGCCCGATTGCGCATATCAGCGTGGTCGAAGAGGACAGCCAGTGGTATAAATCCGTTGTTGGCATGCATCTGGACCCGATGCCCAAGGACACCGGTTTTTGTGCGCACACCATTATGTCCGATGCGCCGATGATCGTGCCCGACCTCAGCAAGGACGCCCGCTTTGAACGGCACCCGATGGTCGCCAAGGGCGGGCCGGAGGCGCGCTATTACGCGGGTGTGCCGCTTATCCTCTCCTCCGGTCACCGCTTTGGAAGCCTGTGTGCGCTGGACCTGAAGCCCCATGAATACCCTTCGGAAAAGCAGATTGCCCTGCTCACCGATCTGGGTCGTATCGTCGTTGCAGCACTAGAGCGGAGCCAACCCGAAGCCCCCGAGGTGCAGCAGGATAAAACCGCGCAATCAGCCTTCCTGACCTTGGTCGGGCACGAGTTGCGCACGCCGTTGACCGTGCTTTTCGGCAGTCTCAAGCTGTTGGAGGCGACAGCAAGCACCGGTACTAACCCCACGCTGATCCATTCGGCCCGTCGGTCGGTGGATCACCTGACGAAACTGATTGAAACGATCCTGTCCTATAGTAACGCCAGCACCGGCGAGCTGCGGTTGAACGAACAAAACTGCGACCTTGGCGCGATCCTGAGCGCGGTTGCAGGGTTGCAGTTCCCCACCACGGATGTGGCAGCCAAAACGGTCACGCTCCGTGATACTGTGATGCTGGATACGCTGCATGTGGACGCCGAGCAGATCGAGCTTGCCGTCACGGCCTTGGTGTTGAATGCCGTGATGCACGGCGGGACCGACATCAGCCTAGAGACGTTTCAGGACATGGACGGGAATATCGAGATTTCGGTGCGAGACAACGGCAATTTCGACGAACATGTCGAACTGGCGGAACTTTATAAACCCTTTGTCGTGGGCGGGTCGCTGGACCACCGCGCGACCAAGGGCGGCCTGGGTCTGGGGCTGCCCCTGACCCGCAAGCTGGTCGAGATGCACGGCGGCGATTTCGAGGTCCACGCAGAAGCGGATCACAGCCGCGCCGTCATCCGCCTGCCCGCGTGGCGGTGCAAGACCGCGATGATTCAGGCCGCCAAGATGGCACCCGCCACTGTCCCTGATGCGCGACAGAAGCTTATCTAGGAGGCGCGCTTATGCGCTTGTCTCGGCGTGGTCGATGAACCGGGCCTCAAGCGCGCTTGGCTGGCGTTCGGCATGGGTCAGGATGTGAAACTGTCGTTGCGGGGTGTCGATGGGCACGTCGACCATCCGCCCCGCCTCGATCGACCGGCGGACCACCAGATCGGACAGCAGCGCGGCACCGATGCCCGCTTCGACCGCGCTACACACCGCCTCGTTTGACGGAAGCTCTAGCGTGCTTTCCAGATCCTCCAGCCCCAAACCCTGCCGCCCGAGCCACTGCAGAAAACTGTCGCGCGTGCCTGAGCCTGCTTCACGCAGGATCCAAGGAGTGTGCCGCAAGCGTTCGGGCGAAAGATCGCCCCCCGCGGCACCGCTTGGGAACACCAGCCGCAGCGTATCCCCCGCCACCGCCTTAGCGCGGAGTGTGGTGAGCTGGCAGTCCCCCTCGATAATGCCGATGTCAGCTTGCAACGTCTCGACCGCGCGCGCGGCGTCGTCGCTGTTGCCGATCCGCACCGTCAGCGCGATCTCGGGGTGCGCCCCACGGAACCGCGCGATCACCGCGGGCAGCCAGTAGTTCGCGACCGTCTGGCTTGCCGCAAGCCGCAACCTGCCGCGTTTCACCCCCGCCAGATCATCCAGCCGCTGGCTGGCGATGGCGGCGCGGGCCAGAACGGCACGGGCTTCGCCCAGAAAATCGCGCCCCGCATCGGTCAGCACAATCCGCCGCCCGATACGATCAAAAAGGCGCAGGTTATGACGCTCTTCCAGCGCGGCGATGGCAGCGCTGGTCGCACTTTGGGTCTGGTTCAATGCTTCGGCGGCGCGGGTCATGTGTTCACGCTCTGCCACGGCAACGAATATGCGCAACTGGTCCAGTGTCATCAGGCGGCCCCCGTCAGGATGATCAGCGCAAGGCTGACCCCCATGATAAAGACCCAAGCCGCCGCCCCCAGCAAGGCCGGACGCCCCCCCGCCGCGGCAAGTTTGCGCAGATCGGTCTCAAGCCCCATCGCCGCAAGCGCCATCGCCAGCAGGAATTGCGTCACAGCGGTCGCGGGGTCCAGCACCGCCTGCGGTACCCATCCGGTCGAGGCCACGCCGACCATCGCAATGAAACCGAAAACAAACCACGGGATCGGGGCCTTGCCGCCACCGCCTTGCCCCTGACGCCGCCGCGCAGCAAACGCGCCCAGACACAGGATCATCGGGGCAAGCATCATCACCCGCGTGAGCTTGGCAATCGTGCCGAACTGGCCGGCCTCCTCTCCGCGCTGGAAGGCGGCGGCGACGACCTGGGCGACCTCGTGGATCGACGCACCGGTCCAAAGGCCAAAGCCGCGCGGGCCAAGGGTCAACCAGTTTTCGGCCAAGGGCAGCAGGATCATGGAGAGCGAGCCAAAAATCGTCACGCAGGCCACCGCATAGGCGACGTCTTCGTCGCGGCCACGGGTTACGGTATTGGTTGCGATCACGGCAGAGGCCCCGCAGATCGACGTGCCCGCCGCGATCAACTGCGTCAGCTTGGCATCCACCCCCAGCACGCGGCCCAGCCATGTGGTGAACCCGAAGGTCAGCACCAGCGACAGCGCGATCACCGCGACCCCCACCCAGCCGACAGCCGCAACCTGCCCCAGTGTCAGCTGCAACCCCATCAGGATAATCCCCGCCCGCAACACCGGTCGCATGCTGATCGCAAGCCCTGCCTTCGCCACCTCGGGCGTGCCAAGGGTGTTGCGCAGCGCCATGCCCAGAAGGATCGCGAGGATCAACGGGCTCAGCATCCCCACCCCCGGCAGATACCGCAGCGCAAAGGCCAGCGCGGCGATCATGGCGGCGAGCGCCAGACCCGGCCAGATCGATGGCGTGGGTGTATCAGCGTGGACAAGGTCAGAGAGGGTCGTATCAGTCATAGCGTGCCTAAGTATCGTCGTGTCCCCTGCACTATCGGCCATTCCGATACATCAATCCAACGGATTATAATTATCCAAACGATCGCAAAATGTGATTGATTGGATAGGCCGTGGCAGTCGCTTGATGCAGCGTCTCTCTTTACGCTTGGGGTTCTGCGCCCCTATCGTTAAGGGACTGCCGAAACCGGCATCGCTGCGCAGAAAGGGAAACCCATGGTCCCGATCATCTTTGGCCCCCTGCGGACCCGTGAAACGCCGCGCCAGTCGCGTGCGGTGATCCGCGTGCATGTCATCCTGAACGCCACGGCCGCGCTGCTGGCCGAAAACCGGTTGCAAAACCTGACCACCACCGCCATCGCGACCCGTGCCGAGGTGCCTGTCAGCTCTATCTATCGGTATTTTCCCACGCTTGATGACGTGCTGCTTGAGCTCTATTCGCAGACCGCCAATGAATTACGCGCCAAGCTTTTTGCCAGCCTTGATGATGTTCACGCCCATACGACATGGCGGGACCGGTTGCGTGCCGTGCTGGATGTGCAGCGCAGCTATCTGGCGCGGCATCCCTACTACCGCCCGCTGCTGCTGCATTTCGCGACGAAACGCGGGCCGCTCGCGATCGAGGATGACGACCACGATGATCTGGTCCGCTTTCTATGCAACAGATGGGAAAGCGGTGCCGACGGGTTTCAGGGCGGCGATCCCGTGGTGGTGGCCAAAACCACGATCCAGATCTCCCTTGCGATGGAAGATCTGGTCGCGGCGCAGGCGGATCGGCGCAGCTCTCGCCCCTATTCGCAAGAGCTGACCAAAGTGCTTGAGCATTATCTGGCGCAATACCTGTCGGATTAGCGCCTGCGGGTCAGGCGATCGTATCCGCCCGCCCCGCCTGCCGCCCCGAAAAGATGCAGCCGCCCAGAAACGTCCCCTCAAGCGCGTTATACCCGTGATACCCACCGCCGCCAAAACCGGCGACCTCGCCTGCCGCGAACAGCCCCGGGATCGGCGTGCCAGAGGCATCCAGCATCTGGCTGTCAAGATTGGTCTGCAACCCGCCCAGAGTTTTGCGCGTGATGATGTTCAGCTTGACCCCGATCAACGGGCCGTTTTCAGGGTCGAGGATCTTGTGCAGTTTGGCCGTGCGTTGCAGCTTGTCGCCGCGATAGTTCCGCGCCGCATGGATCGCCATGATCTGCGCGTCTTTGGTGAAGTTGTTGTCGACCTGCATGTCGCGGGCCCTGATCTCGGCCTCGATCTTGTCAAGCGACAACAGATCATTCCCCTCCATCCCGTTCATCTTGGCGATGAGCTCGGGCAATGTTTGGGCGACGACGAAATTCTCGCCATGCTCCTTAAAGGCCTCGACGGCGGGGGTCGCGGCCTTGTTCAGGATACGCTGCTGCAAGACTTTGACCCAGCTTTTGTCGGCGAAATCGGGGTTCTGCTCTGACCCTGACAGGGCAAATTCCTTTTTCACGATCTTCTGCGTCGTGATGAACCACGAATAATCAAAGCCCGTATCAAGGATCATCTTCAAAGACCCCAGACTGTCGAACCCCGGCAGCGACGGCGCGGGAAAGCGGTTGCCCTTTGCATCGAACCACATCGACGACGGGCCGGGCAGGATACGGATACCGTGGTTGGGCCAGATCGGGTCCCAGTTCTTCACGCCCTCGGTATAGTGCCACATGCGGTCATTGTTGATCAGCTGGCCGCCCGCCGCCTCGCTGATGGCGATCATGCGACCATCGACGTGGGCGGGTACGCCGGCGATCATCTCTTTCGGGGCGGGCCCAAGACGTGCCGTCGGCCATGACTTGCGCACAAGCTCGAAATCTCCGCCGATCCCGCCAGAGGTAACAACGACAGAGGGCGCGCGCAGTTCGAAATCGCCCACGATGTCACGGTTGGTCTTTTGCCCGCGCGATGCCCCGTCCGTCGCCAGCACCTCGCCCGAGACACCGACCGCGGCACCGTTTTCCATGATGATATGCGAACAGCGATGGCGGAATTTAAGCGTGATGCGACCGGCCTGCTGATGTTCCCGCACGCGGCGTTCGAATGGTTCCATTGTTCCGGGCCCAACACCCCAAGTCAGGTGGAAGCGCGGCACCGAATTGCCGTGACCCGACCCAAAGCTGCCCCCGCGTTCGGCCCATCCCACGACGGGAAACCACCGCATTCCCATATCGTACAACCAGCTGCGCATCGGGCCTGCGGCGAAATCGACATAGGCCTCGGCCCATTTGCGCGGCCATGCGTCTTCGGGTCGGTCGAACTGCGCCGATCCCATCCAGTCTTGCAGCGCAAGTTCGCGGCTGTCCTTGATGCCCATCCGGCGCTGTTCGGGGCTGTCGATCAGCATCAGCCCGCCAAGGGACCAGAAGGCCTGCCCGCCCAGAAAGGCTTCGGGTTCCTGATCGATGAGAGTGACCTGTTTACCACGATCAGCCAGTTCGGCTGCGGCGACCAGTCCGGCCAGACCGCCGCCCACGATAATAACGTCAGAGGTGTTCATGCAAAGCTCCTTACGCTGTGCCGATGCGGCGGTATTTCAAAACGACGGGCAGGATGATCAGATACATCAGGATACCGTAAACAGCCGACGGCAGCGCATAGGCGGTGAACCCACCCTCGCCGCCGACAATGATCGCGGCAACGGCGATCCCCAGGGTACTGTTCTGCACCCCCGTCTCGACCGAGATGGTCTTGGCCTCGGTCACCGACCGGCCAAGCAGACGCGGCACGACAAAGCCGATGGTGGTCAGCGCGGCCAGCAAGACCAGCAGCGCGGGCCCGATCACCACGATATTTTCCACAAACAGCGCCCAATTCGCCGCCAGCGCCGCCAGCACGATCACCGCAAACAGGATCGTCGCCACCGCGCTCAGTTTAGGCTCGGCCCGGGTCATCGCGGCAGGGGCCATCGCCCGCGCCCCCAAGCCAAGCGTGACCGGCACCACCGTCAGGGCAAACATGGTGACCGCGGTTTTAGTGATGTCGATCGCGGGCGCCGCATCGCCCATGAAATATCCCATCGACAGGCCCAAAATCAGCGGCACGGTCACCACGCTGGCAAGGCTGATCACCGCCGTCAGCGACACCGACAGCGCCACATCCCCTTTCGCCAGCTTCGAGATCACATTGCTGGTCACCCCACCGGGGCAGGCCGCCAAGATCATGAACCCCACAGCCATTTCCGCGCGGATGCCGAAGCCCAGCACACAGATAAAGGTCACGAGCGGCAGCAGGATGCTTTGGTTCAGCGCCCCGATGAAAAACGCGAGCGGCCGCTGCCCGACACGCGCGAAATCCGCAGGTGTCAGCCCGACACCCAAGGTAAACATGATAAACGCCAAGCCAAGCGGCAAGACGACCGAAATCAGTACATCCACGATTATCCCTCCCAAGACATCTGTGAAAAACAGAATATATTTCCGGTATAGCCGTCAAGTGCCGATTCACCTAAGAGAAATCCGCTCTGCCGTAACGTCGCGCACGGGCCCCCGATGGACCCTTCCCCAAAGTAAGGTTACCTTAGCGTAAGGGAACGAAACAACCTGCGCGCCCGAAGGTGGCGGGCGGGCATTGGCACGATGGGAGTACATCTAATGTCGGATACGGTGATTGCGGATTTTGATCGCAAGCTTGCACGAGAGGCGTTTGAACAGCGCGCGGCGCAGGGCGCTGCGGCGTTGACGCGTCTGGGGGCGGGGGCGGATGTGCCTGTGGCGCTGATCATGCGCAACGATCTTACCCAGCTCGAAGTCATGCGCGCTGCGGCCATGGCCGGCACGGTCATCGTGGCGCAGAACTGGCACGCTGCGGCAGAAGAGGCCGGCGCCATCTGTGACGACAGCGGCGCGCAGTTCGTGATCATCCACCGTGACCTGATCGACGCGCTGCGCCCCGCCCTTGAAGGGCGCACGGTCATCGCGGTCACCCCTGATACCGCGCTGCGTCAAGCTTATGGCATTGATGACGCCGCCGCAAAAACCGACCCCGAGACACCGGAATGGTCCGCGCTGGTAGATGCCGCCGACCCCATCACCCCGCGCGAGATGATGCGCCCGCTGATGCGCTATACCTCGGGCTCGACCGGCAAGCCGAAGGGCGTGCGGCGTTTGGGGGGCGGGCCCAAGCGCGACTTTGAAGAGGTGCTCTCGCGCGTAGGCACCGAGATGTTGCAGCTCAAACCCGGCTCGCGGTTCTTTACGGCAGCGCCCATCTATCACTCGGCACCATCAACGCTGACCTCTGCCGCGCTGGTCACCCCGGGCGTGTCGACCTTTGTCGCGCCCAAGTTCGACCCCGAAAGCTTCCTCGCCACGATCGAGGCTCAGCGCATTACCCATATCTATCTGGTCCCCACCATGATGAGCCGGATGCTAAAGCTCCCCCAAGAGGTGAAGGCGAAATACGACCTGTCCTCGGTGGAATTCTGCGTCTCGACGGGGTCACCGTGGCCACATGACCTGAAAGTAGCGATGATCGACTGGTGGGGGCCTGTGTTCTGGGAAAGCTACGGCGCGACAGAGATCGGGTTCATGACGATGGTATCCTCGGCAGACGCTTTGGCACGGCCCGGCACCGCAGGGCGGATGCAGATGGGCGGCACGTTGATGATCCTTGACCCCGAAGGGAACGAGCTGCCCGCCGGTCAGGTGGGCGAGATTTATGCCCGCATGGATGCCTTCGGCGGGTTCGACTATTCCAACGATCCCGAAAGCCGCGCCTCGGCTGAAAAGCACGGGCATTTCTCTGTCGGGGATCTGGGATCGGTGGATGAGGACGGGTTCCTGTTCATCACGGATCGCAAGAAAGACATGATCATCTCGGGCGGGGCCAATATCTTTCCCGCCGAAATCGAGGCGGTGCTGATGCGCGCGCCTTTCATCCGCGATGTCGCCGTCTTTGGCGCGCCTGACCCCGAATTTGGCGAACAGATCGTCGCGGCGGTTGAACTGGCCGACGGGCATAGCGCCGACAAACAGAAGGTGCTTGATTTCCTTGACGGCAAACTGGCCCGATTCAAAGCGCCACGGATCGTCGATTTCCACGAGGCCCTGCCCCGCGAAGACAGCGGCAAGATCTTCAAACCCCGCCTGCGTGCGCCCTACTGGGACGGGGCGGGCCGGTCGATCTGACCCTGACCTGACGCCCCAACACCAACAGGGACCGGTGCAAAGTGCGCCGGTCTCCTTGTGTTGGGGCGCGGGGATTCCTACATCGCGCCGGTACACACGCCGCCCCGAGGCGGCCAAAAACAGGATGATCACGATGACCAGCACCCTACTAGAGCAGCTGAACTGGCGCTATGCGACCAAGAAGATGGACCCGTCCAAGAAAGTCCCTCAGGAAAAAGTCGACACCATCGTCGAAGCCATCCGCATGACCCCCACCTCAAGCGGCACCCAGCCCTTCGAGCTGCTGGTCGTGACCAACCCCGACAAGCTGGCGCAGATCCAGAAAGCCGCCAGCGACCAGACGCAGATCACCGAAGGGTCACATCTGCTGGTGTTCGCGGCGTGGGATAACTACACCAAAGACCGCATCGACGCGGTCACCGATCTGAATGTCGAAGCCCGTGGCGACCTGCCCTTGCTCAGCGCCTATTACGAGAACCTGAAAAACAACTACCTGCCCCGCGATGCCGAGGTAAACTACGCCCATGCCGCGCGTCAGGCGTATATCGCGCTTGGGGTGGCACTGGTTGCCGCCGCTGAACAAGAGGTCGACAGCACCCCGATGGAGGGTTTCGACCCAGCGAAGGTAGACGAGATTCTGGGCCTTAAAGAGCGCGGCCTGCGGTCGGTGATCCTGCTGCCTCTGGGCTACCGCGATGCGGAATCCGACTGGCTGGCCCCGATGAAAAAGGTACGCAAATCCGCGGAAACGCTGGTCACCCATATCGACTGATTGTTGCGGGGCGAAGGGGCGAACACCCGTCTCTCACCGTCAGAAGCATACCAACGCGGGGCCGGTTCTTTGCGACCGGCCCCGCGGTTTTCGTCAGACCGCCGCCTCGCGGGTCAGACGTTTTGACGCCATCCCCGGCTCTGCCCCCCAAACCGCCACATAGCGGTAGAAGACCGGCGTGAGGAACAGGGTGAAGACGGTAGCAAACCCAAGCCCGCCCACGATCACCCAGCCCACGGCGATGCGCGCTTCGGCCCCCGCGCCCGAGGTCAGGATCAACGGCAAGCCGCCAAAGACGGTCGATACCATCGTCATCATCACCGGGCGGATCCGCAGACGCAGCGCGTCACGGATGGCGCTATCGATATCCTGCCCCGCCTCGCGCAACTGGTTGGCAAACTCGACGATCAGGATACCGTTCTTCGCCATCACCCCGATCAACATCACCAGCCCGATCTGACTGTAGTAGTTCAACGATCCACCGCTGAGCGAGATCGCGAAAAGCGCCGCCGCCAAACCAAAGGGCACGGTCAGCATGATCACGACAGCGCTGGCGATGCTTTCGAACTGCGCGGCCAGCACAAGGAACACCACCACCAACGCGACGCCGAACACCATATACATCTCTGCCTGGCTGTCGCTCAGCGTCGCCGCCTCGCCGGTAAAGATGATCCCCATCCCGTCGGGCAGCACGCTATCGGCAATCGCCGTCAGACGGGTCATCGCGACGCTAAGATCGATACCGTCGTTCAGGTTCGCCTGCGCCGATACCGCCAGCGACCCGCCCTGCCGTTCGAGCGTGGACTGGCTGACCACGGGCACCAGCTCTGCCGCCGCGGACAGGGGCACATAGGCACCGCCCGGCAACTGCAACTGGATGTTATCAAGATCAGACGGGTCATCGATCGGCGGGCCACCGGGCACGACATTCACATCCGTCTCGATCTCGTCCGCAAAGACGGTGACGGCGACCTTGCCTTGGGTCATTGCGCCGATGGTCTGGGTGATCTCGGCCTCTGTCAGGCCAAAGACGCTCGCCATTTCGGGATCAACGCGGACCTCGTATTGCGCCTGCACCGCGTCGTTGGAAAGTTGCGGGTTCAAAAACGCCTCATCCTGCGCCATCGCCGCGACCAAAGCCTCGGTTGCCGTGGTCATGGCCGCGATGTCCTTGCCTGTCACCGCGAATTGCAAGCCCTGCCCGCCGCCGCGGATATTGAGGCTGTTGGTCCCCCGCGCAGAGGCCTGAACGCCGGGCACTCGCGCCAACTTGCCGCTGATCTCGGCGACCAGTGCGGATTGGCTGCGGTCACGATTGCTCCAGTCATCGAGCCGCACGATGATAAAGGCGCTGGTGCCACCGCCGACGCCAACGATGCTTTGAACCGAGGTAACCTCGCCGCTTTCCTGATAGGGGGTCAGGATCTCTTCGATCTGATCAACCTGGGTATCAAGGTAGTCGATCGTGGTATCGGACGCGCCGCGCGCCTGTACCAGAAAGAACCCGCGATCCTCGTCGGGCGTGATGGCAGAGGGCAAAGTGCCCGCCGCCCCCGCCGCCACGATCACAAAGGCCCCCGCCGCCCCCAGCACCACCAACGGCATGCGGATGGCTTTATCCATCACCGTGTCAAACATCCGCCCGGCCCAGCCTTGCGGCTTCGCCGTTGCCTCAAGCGCGGATTTCCCCGGATCAAGAAAGGCCGCCAGAACCGGTGCCAGCGTCAGCGCGGTGATGGACGACAGCGTGACAGCAAAGGCCAGCACAAAGCCGAACTCGCTGAACACCCCACCGGCCTGACCGGGGAGGAAAGAGATCGGGATAAACACCGCCGCCAGCGTCGCGGTGGTAGAGATGACGGCAAAGAACACCTCGTTCGTGCCCGCCGCAGCGGCAGCAAAAGCCCCCATCCCCTGTTTGCGCTTGCGCACGATATTCTCGATCACGACAATCGCGTCATCCACCACCATCCCCGTCGCCAGCACCAGTGCCAGCAGGCTGATGGTATTGACCGAAAACCCCGTCAGCCAGATCGCGGCGACTGTGCCCACCAGCGACACCGGAATGGTCACCGCCGGGATCATCACCGCACGGGGGGAGCGTAGAAAGGCAAAGATCACCACAACCACAATCCCCGTCGCCAAAGCGATGGATTTCATCACCTCGGTCAAGGATCCCCTGATGAATGTCCCGTCGTCAGAGGTCACGAAAAGCCGAACGCCGTCGGGCAGCGCCGATTGCAGATCAGCCACCGCAACGGCCACATCTTCCGAGATCGACAGCGTGTTGCCCACGGATTGCCGCGTGATGTCCATGCCGACGGCGGTCTGCCCGTTCACGCGGGTCAGCACGGCGTCCTCTTCCGGCAGCAGCCGCACGAACGCCACGTCAGAAACGCGCGTATTCGCATCAATCGGGATCTGGCCCACGGTATCAACGGTGACATTCGCGTTGCCGACCCGCAGCGCCAAGGTTTGCGCATCTGAATCCAGCGATCCCAGCGGCGTGTCATCGCGCAGCGCTGCCAGCGCGTCAGAGACATCGAACAGGGTCATCCCCCGACTAAGCAGCGCGGGCATATCCAGCGTCACGCGGAACTCGTTAGGTTGCTCGCCGCGCAGGGTGACCTCTGCAATGCCGTCGATGGTGGACAGTCGGTCATAGACGACGCCCTCGGCCAGCTCGGTCAACGCATCAAGGCTCGCGTCGCCCATCAGCGCCAGCCGAATAATCGCATCCGCGTTGCTGTCGCTTTTGGTCACGGTCGGATCATCCTCGATATCATCGGGCAGGTCGCGCAACGTCGATGAAACGATCTCGCGCGCCTCATTTGCCGCGACATCGACATCGGTGCCTTCGGACAGGTCAATGGTGATCCGACTCGACCCCGTGGTCGAGGTGGATTCCATATAAGATAACCCCTCAAGCGCGCTCAGGGCATCCTCAAGGACCTGCGTCACCTCACGGTCGACGGTTGCGGGCACCGCGCCTTCATAGGTGGTCCGCACGGATAGAACCGGCTGGTCAACGTCGGGCATTTCCCGCACGTCCACAACCACAAGCGCCGCCAGACCTGCGATCAGGATCAGCAGATTGATGACGATCCCGAAAATCGGCCGCGAGACGAATAGATCGGCGAGCCCGCCACGGGGCTTTGCAGGGGTATCGCTCATGACGGTGCCTTTTCAGTCTCGGCACCGACCGCGGTGATTTTCGCCCCGTCCCGCAGTTTTTGCGCGCCTTCGGTTACAACCATCGCGCCATCGGCGATATCGGCCTCGACCCAGACGAATTCGTTTTTACGGTAAAGAATCGTGATCGGCACCCGCACCGCGGTCCCACCGTCATCGACCCAGACCGCAGCACCCATGCGCGACCACGTCACCGCGGTCGATGGCAAGACCGGCAGCGGTTCGCTTTCATGCAGCAGGCGCACCGCAAAGGTCATGCCCGGCCAGAGGATGCGTTCCGCATTGTCGATCTTGGCCTTCACCGTGACCGAGCGCGTGACCGCATCGATCCGGCTGTCGAAAGAAAGGATCTCTCCGGTGATCGACCGACCGACAAAGGCAGAGGTAGAGACCAGCACCTCATGCGCCTGCCCTAGGACACCGATAGCGCGTTCGGGCAGTTCGAATTCGACCACCAGTGTTTCGGTCTGGTCAATCGTTGCAATCACGTCATTCGCGCCAAGGATATCGCCGACCTCAACCTCACTAAGCCCCAGACGCCCCGAGATGGGCGCGCGGATGGTGCGGTCTTCCAGCGCGACTTCGGCCAGACCCACTTCGGCATCGGCCAGTTGCTGCGCCACGCGCGCCTCTGACTGTGCGACATCGGTAATGGTAGAGTTGCCACCGGCCCGCAGCCGGTCATAGCGGTCGACCGTATCGGTCGCCTGCTGCAGATTGGCGCGCGCGATTTCAAGGTTCAGCTCTTGGGTCCGCGCATCCAACCGCACAAGGACCTCGCCCTGTTCAACGTCGCGGTTCGCGGTCAGCCGGGTTTCGACCACTGTACCGGCGGTTTCAGTCACCACATCCGCACTGCGCAAAGAGGATGCTGTGCCCGTCGCGTATAAAGTCACCTCGTAGGGGCGTTGTTCCAGCGCGGTCGTCACCACCGAAGTCGCCCCCCGTGCACGCCCGCCCCCAGGGGGGCCACCTGCAGGGCGCCCGCCCGCCGCGGACTGAGGCTGCGCAGCCTCGCTTGTGGCATCCGTGCCGGGCAGGCCAAAGGTGATGGCATAAGCCCCGAACAAAAGCCCGACGGCCACCAGCAAACTCACAAATTTCCGCATTATTCCAACTATCCAGATCAGGTCATTAAGCCATTTAACGTGGGCCCTGAAAATTCCGTCGCTGAAAACGCGACTAAATGCAGAAAAAATTCCAACGGTCCCGCGGCAGCCTAGTTTTCAGGCTTCACGCTCAGGGTGACCACGCGCCAGGCGTCATCCTCGCCGACCAGCTCTTTGGCGCGCGTCGCATCGGGCAGCAATTCGTCGTCGTCGCCGATCACAACGTGCAGATAGCGTCCGGCCTCGCGCAGCTTGACGACGGGCGCGCCGTCCATGCCTTTCTGAACACGATCCGCCAGATTTTGACGCTCGGCAGAGCCAAGCTTGCGCGGCGCACCGTCCAACAGCTCCGCGACCGAGATACGCAGATTGCGCCCACCGTCTTTCAGCACGTCCAACCCGATCAACCCCGCAGCCACGGCATCGGCCCACCAGAACCCCATCGAGATACCGATGATGCCCAGAATACCCGCAACGCCGGTCTTCCAGTCTGCGGCGTTCATGTCAGCATCCGCATGCAACACCTTGTCCTGAATGTCGGGCGCGATGGCCAGCTTCTTGCGGCCCAAGATCACCGGCGGGATGATCGAATAGACCAATGCCGCCACCATCAACCAGCCCATCCAGACCTCGGTGCCAAACAGTTCGATGCTGCCGATGGTGGGATGTTCCTGCCGCACCAACGTGACCACCGCGTCATACACCAGATAGCCGCCCATCAAGGTCAGCGCCGCCGCCGAGAGGGCAAAGGCCAGGGTGCCGATGCGGTGCAGGCCAAAGGGGTACTTCGGGCTTGGAGGCATCCGTTCAAGCCGCGCGGCGATCAGGAACAGGATCGGCGGCAACAGCGATAGCGTGTCTTCGATCCATGCCGCCTGCATCGCCTGACTTGATCCCATGACCATGAACATCACGAAAATGATCGTGACCAGCCAGAACAGCGTCCACCATTCCAGCCGACGGGCTTTCGCGATTTTGTCGGCGATCTCTTGCGGCAGCGGGGGGTAGCGGTTCATTCCTGCGCCTCCCGCGTCAGCGGACGCAGCGCCATATTGGACCGCATGAGAAACCGGTTCTCGCCGCGCCGCAACAGCAAGACCCGTTCGGGACGGTCGGCCCCGACGGTCACATATCCGATGGGGTTGGTCATGCCCGTATGCTCTGTCAGCGGTGAATCTTTCGGTATCCCGCCCGCCAGCAGATGCAGATCACCCCCCTCAAGCGCGTCAAGCATCTGGTGCGGGTTCTCGCGATGCCATTCGATTTGCGCATCAAGTGCCGCGGCGATCATTGTCACCGCCTGCAGGTCTTGATCCGGCAAAGGATCTTGCAACGCGCCGACTTTCAGCACGGCACCTTGCACGGTATCAGTGGTGTTTTCGGGATCTTTCGGCAACTGGCAGGCAGCCAGAACGACCAAAAGAGTAGCGGCGATGAGGTGGCGGTACATGATCAAAACCCTTCAGGGCGACAACTGCACAGATCATGATTTCGTTCCCGCGGGACCGACACCCGCAGGAACCAGAGGGGGTCACAGCCCCCTTCGACAACAGATCACCCGTTAAATCGGGGCGCCCGTTTTTCGAGGAACGCGGCCACGCCCTCTTTGAAGTCGGGGGTATTCCCCGCTTCTTTCTGCCACTTGCGCTCGTTCGCCAATGCGGTGTCAAAATCAGTGTCGGCAGCGCTCCACGCGGCTTTGCGGATCAAGGCAAGGCTGCGCACCGGCCCGTTCGCCAGTTTGATCGCGATCTCAAGCGCGGTGGCGTCAACCGCGTCATTCTCGACCAGCCGCGTCGCCAGCCCCCAGTCAAACGCCGTCGGCGCGGGAATTTTCTCGGCCAGCAGCATCATCTCCATCGCGCGCACGCGGCCCACGGCGCGTGTCAGCAACCACGTCGCCCCGCCATCGGGGATCAGCCCGATCCGCGCAAAGGCCTCAAGGAAATAGGCATCACGACCGGCGACAATCACATCACAGGCCAGCGCAATCGACGCGCCCACACCCGCGACCGCCCCCTGCACGGCAGAGACCACGGGCACCGGCAGATCGCGAAGCGTCATCATCAACGGGTTATAGGCATTTTCAAGCGCGGCACCCGCGTCGAGCTCTTTGCCGCTTTCGATCGTCCCCTGCTTGAGGTTCGCCCCCGCCGAGAACGCGCGCGGCGACCCCGCCAAGACAATCGCCCGCGCTGTCTGTGCTTCCTGTTGCAGCAGGTCACGCAGCTCTAGCGCCATGGCAGAGGTCAGCGCGTTCATCGTCTCGGCATCATCAAGCCGCAGCACTGTCACCGGCCCGTGCCGTTCGACCTTGATCTTATCCGTCATCCTGCTCTCCTCCCACGCATTCTACGGTCTGTGTCGGGGTATCCCACCACGGGAACAGGGCATGGTAAAGGCGCCATCACCGGAACCCGCAGCGTCGAAGGCTCACTGATCAGGTATCGCCAAACGTCGTGGCGACCCACTCCGGCAAGGTCACCCGCTGCTCGAACACTGTCGATTTCGCCCGCAGCACGTTTTCTTTGGTGTCGCGCACCGGATCCGCGCTGATCGTGGCATAGGCGTGATCGCGCGCGACCTCCCATGTCTCGTCGCGAAATCCCGCCAATCGGGCATAGAACCGTGCCGCCGTCTGTTCCGCCTCTTTCCACGCGGCACCGGGCAAGCCACGCCCCGGCATGTTCCCAACGTCGGTCCGATGCTGGTTTGCCGTCTCTAACGCGTCGATATTGGCGTATTTCAGGTGCATCAAATAGACGCCGCGCGGCAGGTCAAACACCGCCGTTTCAATGCGCTTGGGCCCGACCCATATGCCGTGGCGCCACAGCCCCGTGCCGCGTTTGGTCACCCATGCCTTGCTGTAGTGCCCCGAGAACACCGCTGTGCGCCGATGGCCAAGAGCCATTTGCCCCGCCGCGAGCACATCATCCTCCAAGGTCTCTGCCACATTGAGACCAAGCGCGAACATCGACTTTGCCGATGCCGTCTCTAACACCGCGTGCAGTGACGTATATAGTGCGGGATCATAGCAGATCAGCTCGTCCGCATCGGTGCGGATCACCCAGTCGAAAGACACGGCCAGCCCATCGGCAAAACTGTTCAGCACTTGCCCGCGGCGCCGGTCGAACCCTTCCAGCGTTTCGCGGGGCACGGTGATCACGGTCGCACGCGGGCAAATGCTGGCGACCTTGGCGTCGGCCCCGTGGGCGACGATATAGAGGTTATCAAACCCCAGCATACGCCCGTAATGCGCGTACCACTGGGACAGCGCCCAGTAGTCTTTGTAAACCATTGTGATCGCGCAAATATTCATGGTGTCCTTTTACGCGCTTTGCGATTTTCCGAACAGGGTATTTTGTCACGCACCGGCCTGATGCCTTCGAATTCCCTTGCGCAGAAGAGTGAACGCCTTGTTCCAGCCATATTTTATGTTGCTTTTTGGCGACACCGTTGCCATTATGTTGCCTAGGCCGGGGGGCGAACATGTCATTGGAAAAGCTGATTGATTTGGCAGGTGCCGCGAAAGCGGGCACGGGCGATGTTGCGTTTTGGGACAGCTGCACCCAAACCTTCGCCGATCTGGGCGTCACCGGCATCGGCTATGGCATCATCCCTTACGCCAGTGACGCGACCGTGCGCGGGTTTACCCAAGCCGGTTTCTTTCGCCACACCTACCCCCAAGACTGGGTCACCGCGGTCGAGGAACAAGCGCTGGTGGATGACGATATCTCGGTCGAACTAATCGCCAATGGCACGAAAGAGGTGCTGTGGAATGACGCCAGCCTGCTGGACCACGCGACCGAGCCGCAACAGATGCAATCCGAGCTTGAGAATGACATCGGGATGCAGTTCGGTGCGTCTTTCGCGCTGAACCGCACGCCTGCGGGTCAGGCCATCTCCGGCATCGGTCTTTGGGTGAGCGAGACACGCACCGACCGCGAATTCGATCTTTACTGGCAACAGCATCGCAGCGCGTTACGACGTTTGTCCTTTGCGATGGATGAAGGCATCCGCCGCGATCACATGAGCGTGCTGGTCAACCTCACCCCGCGCGAGCGTGACTGCCTCAGCTATCTTGCCATCGGTCTGCGCCCGGCCGAGATCTGCTGGACCCTCAAGATCAGCGAAAAAACCTTCGAGAAACACATCAAGGGCGCGAAAGAAAAGCTGCGGGCCAGCACACGCGATCATGCGGTCGCCAAATCACTGGTTTTAGGGCTAATCCAACCGTAGATGGGGGTTTTCCCCCGCTTGATCTACCCTTGGGTTACTGGCAGGTAGAGCGCATAGAACGGCATCACGATTTTCTCCAAGCAGGCCGGTGAGATAGGGCATATTCACGCTGCCTTTTCTCGTCATACTGGCATTGCTTCGCAAGTAATTCTTAGACCAAAGCGCGGGGTGGCAGTAATGCCGCCCCCATTTTGTATCTACTGGTCGTAAAACGTGAACCATCGCCCCACCCACAACTGACGCGAGAGGGTCGCTACGTCAACTTATCACAAAGCCGTTAAATCCGTTGCCAGATGCGCATACCGCGATAAAAGAACGTTAGTTTTTTCACGATTTGCGAAACCTTTGCCGACTTTGGACCGTGGTTTCTTGCAGAAATCACGCGGAGCAGACGACAATGGCAGCGATCAACGGCACGACGGGGACAGACACCCTTCAAGGTACAGCAGAAGACGACCGGATCGATGCAGGTGCCGGCAACGACCGCGTGTCTGGCGAAGGCGGCGACGACCGTATCGACGGTGGCGCGGGCGATGACCTGCTGTATGGAGATGCAGGCGTCGGTACGGCACCGGGCAACGACGCGTCTCCGATCACGTTGTCTTATGCCAGCCGCCTTTTCAACACGGGTAACTCTGCCGACGAAGGCGACAGCGTCTTTTATGACAACGTGGCAACGTTGGACAACGGCGGCGGCGTTTTCGCGCGGCTGGTGCTGGTCGACACCTCGAATGACGACATGCCCATCGACCTTACCGGTGGCACCGGCTTCGAGATCCTGCTGAACTCCGGTGATGGAAGCAGGAGCAGGTATGCCGGTGAAACCGCGACCTTCCGGCTCGAATTCTACGACCGCCAGCACTACGTCGATACGGGCGAGTTCAAGCCGATCGCGCTGAATTCCACCGCGACCTTCAACGATCTCGACCGCAACAACCCCGGCGATCAGGAATCCGTGACGCTGGACACCAACAGCTTCACCTCCTTCGCGACCAGCGATGACACGTCGTTGAATGTCACCAATGCCGATGGCACCGTAACCGCAGCGGGGACCGAGGCGAACTCCCCCGACGATCAGGATGCGTGGTTCTCAGGCCAGTTCGAGAACCGCGAGTTTATCGAATTCACGCTCGAAACCCGTTCCACACAGTCGGGCTTCACCCTGTCTGGCGACCTGATTGACGACGCCGTTGTGACCCCGATCGAAGCGGGCAATGACACCATTCTGGGCGGCGAGGGCGACGACACGATCTTTGGTCAGGGCGGGAACGACAGCCTTGACGGTGGCGAAGGCGACGATCAGATCGAAGGCGGCGACGGGCAAGATACCATCACCTCGGGTGGCGGCAACGACCGCGCCGAAGGGGGGCAAGGCTCCGACCTGTTCAACTTTACCTCGGGCGGTGATCACACCATCGTGGGTGGCGAAGATGCCGACGGCACAGATGTCGACGTTCTGAACCTCAGCGGGCTGGATCGGTCGCAGTACACGCTGACCAAAACGGGCCCTGAATCCGGCACCATCGAATTCCGCGATGCGGACGGCAACGTGACCGGCACCACCACCTATTCCGAAATCGAAGAGGTCGTGATCTGCTTTACCCCCGGCACCACCATCGCCACGCGACGCGGCGAGATTCCGGTGCAGCAGATCAAGGTTGGCGATCTGGTCGTCACGCGAGACAACGGCATGCAGCCGGTTCGCTGGGTGGGCCGCCGCAATCTGGGGCGCGACAACCTGCTGCGCACCCCCGGCTTCAACCCCGTTCGGATCAAGGCCGGTGCCTTTGGTGAAGGCGTGCCGCAGCGCGATATGATGGTCAGCCCGAACCACCGCATGCTTGTCGCCTCCGAAACGGCCGAGGTGATGTTCAGCGAACGCGAAGTTCTGGTCGCGGCGAAACATCTGGTCGGGCTCGACGGGGTCGACACTGTCACGCCGGACAAGGTCAGCTACATCCACATGCTGTTTGACAACCACGAGGTCGTGTTTGCGGATGGCACATGGGCCGAAAGCTTCCAGCCGGGGGCACATTCGATGGCCGGCATTCAGTCCGAACAACGCAGCGAGATCCTGTCGCTGTTCCCCGAGCTCGAGCTGGCTGACGAGATGTCCAACTTTGTCGCGGCCCGCCGGTCCCTGCGCGCGCATGAGGCGCAACTGCTGGTATCCGCCAGCGCCGCGTAAGGCGCGCCATCCGGTGCTAGTATCGAAAAGGCAGCCCTTTCATGGGCTGCCTTTTTTGTCTCAATAACAGCGCGTTACCAGAAGGCCGAGATATAAGACCGCTCCGCCGCGCCGCCGTGCTCTTTCCACGTCTTGCGCACCTGCGTCGCCATCGCCTTTTGCCCCGCGAACCATAAAAACCCGTCCGCCGCAGATGAAACCGCGTCGCAGGCCGCCTGCCCCATCGTGGGACGCTCGGCTTCGCTGGCGATAACGACCTCCAGACCTGTGTGCTTTGGCAGCGGATAATGCGCGGCATCTACATGCGATGGATACAGCATGATGCGCCCGGTCAGATCGGGGTTCGCCTCCATGATACGGGCAATGGCCGGAAAGGCGGTATCATCGGCAAATCCGAACACCGGCCCCGTGATCGTACAGCCGCCACCGCCCGGTCCGGTGACAAGGATCTGCGTCCCCAGTTCAACGCTGCGCGCCCAATCGGTGGTGCGCCCGCCTTCGTGGATAAAGAGGTCAAACACCAGCAGCCCGTTTTCCCGATCCACCCGCCGCGCGGTATAGACCGGCAGATGCAGCTTGTGTTCACCCTTGGGCCAGACCGTCGCCCCGTTCTCTCCGATGCGGGGCCATTGGGGGGTCTTGCCCGGTTGCGCGATGCCAAGGCGGAAATGGATCGCACTGTCAGAGAACCGCGCCACATCGCCCGCCAGCGTGACCCGCATAAACCCGCAGTCCAACATCTCGCGGTGCTGCACCGTCATCAACCGTGCGTTATCGGGCAACGCACCCTGACGTACCCCATCCGACCAGCGGATCGCCTGCGCCGCATCGGGCATGACGCTGCCGATCTGATCCACCAGACTGTCCTTTAACGTCTGCAGAAAATCGGCGCGCGCGGTCGATATCTCGGCCTTGCAATGGGCACCCGACGGGGCAAAGGCGATCCGCCCGTAATAGGTGCCCAGGACAATGCCCTGTGCGCCATCCTGTTCGACGTGCAGATCATGCTCTGCCGCTTCGGCCAAGGTGGCCTGACGCAGGGCGGCGAAGTTAACGCCGGGCAATTCGGTTTGTGCAGTGTGATCAGACATGGGCCACCCCCTGTTGCGGTGCGCGCTGCCCCGAGACCCGCCAGATCAGCGGCAATGCCGCAAGCGAGACGGCACAGGCCACACCAAAAAAGAAACCGTAACCAAGATGCTCGGCGATAACCCCGGCGACCATGCCCGAAACCATGCTCACCGCCGCATCCATACATTGGAACAAGGTAAAATCGACGCCGCCCTGCCGCGGGTCGGACCAGTTCATGAACTGCCCGTAAAGGGCGACGAAACCAAAGGCCATGACGGCCGCGCTGCTGACCATCGCAATCGGGGCCACCGTCGCCGCGGCGAAAACGCCACCCGCCGCCGACAGACCAACCACCCCGAGGATCAGCGCCTGAAGCGCCACCGCGCCGGCCAGCACCACGCGGGTGCCAAAACGGCGCACCACTGCACCGCCGGTCATCGCCCCCGCAAAGCCCAAGGTCAGGCTGCCGACCCCGCTGAGCAGTCCAAGCTGACCCAGATCATAGCCCGCATCGATAAAGTAAGGCCCGAACATCCCCATCGCGGTTTTCTGCGCCACGACATAAAGCGCCGCGACCAGCAAACCCTGACGCACCTCGGCGCGGGCCAAGGCGGTTCTAAGCCGCGGTTGATGCGGTCGCGCCTGCGCGGTTTTCGCCCGCGCGATGATCGCAAAGGGGACGCAGAGCACAGCAATTACCGCCGCCATCCCCCATGCGCCCGCCAGCCATCCGGCGCGGTCCACGAGGATCAGGAACACGCCCCCGCCGATCGCAGCCCCCAGATAGGCACCGCCCACCTGCGCCGCATTGCCCCAGCCGTATTGCGTGTCCTTCAACGCCGCCACGGCATAGCCGTCGCAGGCAATATCCACCGTGGCCGTCGCAAAGGCTGCCACCATCAGCACCGCCAAAACAGGCAGCACCGGCGACGGGCCGATCAGCCCCACCACGAAAAGCGCCGCGATCACCACCGCAGCGCCGAGTGTTACAATCGTGACCGACCGGTCCCGCCCGCCATCCGGCAGCCGGAACCGTTCAACCCTCGGTGCCCAAAGGAACTTGAGCGCCCAAGGCAGCACCAGCACCGAAATCAACCCGATCTGGTCCAGGGGCAGCTTCTGCGCGCGCAACACCCCCGGCAGCCCCGACCATGTGACGCCCGCAATCACGCTTTGCGCAATATAGATGCCGCCGATCGCGCCGACGACACCCAAAGTTCCCCCGGACCGCGCCATCAGAAGCGGTAGCTGACGCTGGCCGTCGCGGTGCGCCCTTCGTAGCGATAGCAATAGTCCGCGCTGCAGGTCTGGTCGGTGTTGTCAAAGACGTTCTTGACGTTGATCTGCGCGCTCAGCCCGTCATAGCCGACTTCGCCAAAGTCATAGGACATCGACAGGTCGGCAAAGACCTCGGCATCGTTCTTGTAGGTATTTGCATCGTCGCCATAGCTTTCGCCGACATAGCGCAGACCCGCCCCGAAGCCAAAGCCCTTGAACGCCCCGCTTTGCGGCTCGTAGAAGCCCCAGATCGATGCGGTGTGATGCGGTGTGGCCGACAGCTGGTTGCCCACGGTGCCGGTGGACCCTGCCTCGATCTCCATATCCAGATAGGTATAGGCGCTGGTCACGCGCAAACCATTGGCAAAGTTGAACTGGCCTTCAATCTCCAGCCCGCGCGACCGCAGGTCATAGGGCACCTGCACCTGGTTCAAACCATTGAACGTCGCTGGGTCAACCGTCTGGAAGACAACTCCGTCCTCTTGACGGATGTCAAACAGTGACGCGGTGATCAGGCTTTCCGTGCCCGGCAGCTGGTACTTGACGCCCACTTCCTTTTGCAGCCCGCGGGTCGGCTCTGCCGAACGGCCGCTGTTGGGGTCGGTGCTGTCGTCATAGACCAGCCCCGTGGTCGGCACGAAAGAGCTCGACACATTGGCATAGACAGACAGGTCGGTGTTGAACGCATAGCTCAGACCGACGCGGCCCGAGAAACCGTTGTGCGATGTGTCGGTGCCGTTCTGATTGGCATCAAAGGTGGTCATGTCGACCCAGTCGTAGCGACCGCTCAGGAACATCGTCCAAGGGCCGGAGCTCAGCTGGTCGTGCACATAGACGCCATACTGGTACATCTCCTGACCGTTGGAATAGGGCTGATCCACCGCATCCGTGTCGGCGGCAGAGACATAGCCGACACCGCCATAATAGGCGTCATAGGACGACTGGGTATAATCGAAACCGGCCACAACCGTGTGGTCAAACGCACCGGTAGAGAAATGCCCCTCGGCATAGGTATCGACCGAGAAATTCTCGGAGTTCTCGAGGTAATGGCCCCAGTAGCGCCCGAACCCCGTGCCCGCCGCATAGATGCCGCTGAACTCAAGATCCGCATCCACTTCGGAATACCGCAGGTTTTGGCGCAGGGTCACGCCATTGTCCATTTCGTGCTCAAGCTCGTAGCCGACGCGCCATTGTTCGTTCACAAAGTCATTATAATCAGGATCGCCGACATAGATATCAGACGCTTCGCCCTGCGACGGGTTGTAGTAAGACGCCGTACCGCCGCGGGTTGATTCAGAATATTCTGTCAGCACGGTGATCTTGGTCCGGTCCGTCAACTGATAGGTGAAGGACGGGGCCAGCAGCGCCAGATCATCGCTATAGCCCGGCAGCGGCGTATCCGCATCCCGCGCCACACCGGTCAGACGATAGCTGAGCCGTCCGTCGGTGCCGACGGGGCCGGTGAAATCGAACGCCAGCTCTTTGCGGCTGTCGGTGCCAAAGGTCAGCTTCAGCTCGTTATAGGCGTCGTCCTTGGGGCGTTTGGAAATGATATTCACCAGACCGCCTGCGCCGCTGACGCCATACATCGACGACGATGGCCCCTTCAGCACGGAAACCCCTTCGAACGTGTAGGGGTGGTTCTGGAACCACGCCGACGGCCCGTTCACCTGACGCAGGCCATCGCGGAACAACCCGTCATAATAGGCCGAGAAACCGCGCAGATAGACCGCGTCATAGCGCGAGTCGAAACCGAAGTTTGTGACATTCGTCCCCGAGGTATAGCCCAAGGCGTCCAGCAGCGTGCGCGGCTCCTGATCTTCGATCTGGTCCTGCCCGACGGTGCTGATCGCTTGGGGGATGTCACGGATGGGGGTGTCTACGCGCGTGGCCTGACGCCCCGATTCGGCCACATACCCGTTTTGCAGCAGCGTCGCATCGCTTTCCGCCTCAAGCGTGAGCGTCCCCAGATCAAGCGTATCCGCCTCCTGCGCATAGGCGGGGTGTGATGCGGCCAGCGCGGCCACCAAGGCAATCCTTGAAATTTGCATGGAATTCTGTCCCTTACTGTTTTAGTCGGAAATGAACCGCCGCGCAGCTATTGTCAAACTGAAATAGTAAGGTATTCACTTGCCCGAGATCTAAGCAGGTCAGCGCGCCGGGGCAAGCCGCTGCGTCACAAACTTGGCCGCCACAAGCGGCATCCTGCCTACATCCATGTATTTACATAATATTTCCAAATACCCCACTAAAACACTCCCCCTTGTCGGGGCGATACTTATACCCTATAAATAAAGTAAGATATTCAACCGGACAGGCCCGAACCCTGCCCCATGTATGGACTTCTCTTGATATGGCATCTTTGGCGACTCTTCCGATCCTCGACCGCGACGACGCTCCGGCACAGGCTCCCGCCCCCCGTATCACCCCCGAACAACGCGCCGCGCTGACCCATTTGCGGATGTCGGCGATGGCCTGTCGCGTCGCCGCGCGCACGGATCTTTACGAAGCCTGCGCCCTGCTCAGCCTTGATGGCGAGGACGCGAAACGCACATTTGTGGATACGCTGATCAAATGTCTGCCGAATGCGGTGCAGCGCAAGGTCGTCTGGTTCGCGCCGGGCACAGACACGCTATCGTTCGACGAAGCATGGATCCTGCGCTGCCTGACCAGCATCCGCGAGGACGATCCCGCCAGTCTCAATTTCCTGATCAAATCGCGCGTGGCCCCTGCGGACCGACGCTATATCGGCTATCTACTCGGCCAGATTTCCGAGCAGTTTTCTCAAGTTTAGAATAATTCCAAAAAGACCTTGGCAAACCGTTTTTGGTGTCTATGTTGAATGGACAGCAAGCTAGTACCGTGCCAGCCAGTCAGAATTTTAATCACTTGGGGACGAGAAAATGAACCAGACAGCAGCTGCTTTGACAACCGATGCAAAAACAGCAATCGCCGATGCATTGAACCAATGCGTTGCGGAAACCGCCGTGACGACAATGCTGGCGCAAAACTTTCACTGGAACGTAAAAGGCATGGGTTTCGGCCCGCTGCACGACCTGTTCCAGAAGATCTACGAAGACCACTTTGTCGCGCAGGATGATCTGGCAGAGCGTATTCGCGCCCTTGATGTCCATGCCGAAGGGATGCTTGCAGGCATGCTGAAGCGGTCCAAGATCAACGAACATGATGGTCACGCCAACGACAAGGAAATGATCCGCATCATGATGGAAGCGCAGGAAACGCTGGCCTCCACCATCGCGGGCGCGGGCCAATTGGCCGCCGACCACGGCGACACGCTGACAGAAGATCTGTGCATCGCACGCGGGACAGAGCACGAGAAATTCGCGTGGTTCCTGCGCGCACACCTCGCAGGCTAACCAGCCCGCCCGCTGATCCCGTCAGCACCCAAATCAAATCGCGGCTAGAGAAGCTTCTCGGCCGCGATTTTGCGTTTTGCCAGCTTCTTGCGATAGGCCAGATCCCAATGGCTGTATTTGCCCAGACGTTCCTGTTGCGCGGTCAGCATCTGGACAAAGCCCACGCGGTGGCTTTCTTTTTTCAGCGATTTGAACATGGATTTCTGCGCCTTGGTCATCGAACACCCGATGCAATGGCCTTCGCGTTTGAACTTGCACACGTCGATGCAGGGGCTGGGTGTTTTTACCATGGGAAACCTTGCTGATTGATCCGGCGGTTTGCCCCCTGTCCGTGCAGGGTGCCAGCGGTAGCCTATGCCAGCAAAAGCAAGGCCGCGCCAGTGGGGGCGCGGCCTTGGTCGTTCAAATCATCGTTTGCCGAAGGGGGATCAGGCGGGATCAGTACCAAAGACACCGCAGGCAATCCGGTCGCCCGCATCGCCTGAAGGTTGCGAGCTGTAATCATCCTGCCCGCCGTGGATCACAAAGGCAGCGCCGTCGTCATCCATCAGATGCTCTTCGACATTCAGGAACGGCAAGAACACTTCCTGCTCTACCGTGCCATCACTGCCCACCGTGACATTCGGCATATCACCGGGGTGTGGGCCACCGGCGGTCAAAACGCCATGCTCGCGGTCCCCCGCGATATGCCCGCCAGCGGATTTGAACCCGTCGCCGGAACAATCACCGGTTTCATGCAAATGCACCGCGATGCCCCCTGCGGGCAGGTTGGACAGCGACAGTTTTGCCAGCGCCACGCCGGACTCGGTATCCTGGACCGTCACGGTTCCGACCTCTGCCCCTTCGGCATCCATAACCGGCGCAGTCGTCTCGGCGGCGAAAGCGGCGCTTGTCATCAGCCCGCAGGCCACGGCGGTGGTGAGTGCGAATTTCATTGGAATCTCCCTTTTCATGCTTGGGTTTGAACCGGCCAGCTGTGGTCGATTGGTCAAAGACCAACCCGCCGCATTTACCCAAAGTTCCAAGCCCTCTCGTCCGCACGGCCAAACAACACCCATCGGCAGAACTTAGCCGCCCGCCGAAGGACGCGGAACCGCCGCGCCGCCTCTATCGTTTCAACTACAGGTAACCACAACACAGGAGAGTTTCGACATGACTGCGACATCACATTCTAGCCTCGTATCTTCCTCTGACGTGAATGGTACGACTGTTTACAGCCGCGACGGCACGCATATCGGGTCCATTGATCACCTGATGATCGACAAGCAATCCGGCAAGGTCGCCTATGCCGTGATGGGCTTTGGCGGGTTTCTGGGCCTGGGCGAGGATCACCACCCCGTGCCGTGGGGCAAGCTTGAATACGACACCACCAAAGAAGGCTTCGTGACCGACATCACTGAAGAGCAGGTTAAAGGCGCACCAACCCGCAGCGACGGTTGGGTGACAGACCGCGAATGGGAACGCCGGACCCACGAACACTATATGGTGCCGAACTACTGGATCTGATCCACAGAAGTTAACAACCGCAGGCCGTCCCCACATCGGGGGCGGTCTTTTACTGTCACTGCCCTACATCCAGACCAATAGCTTTCAAGATACCGGATTGCCCCCATGCCCAGTTCCACCCCCTGCCCCCCTCTCCCGCACCCGTCTTGCGCGCAGGAGACACGCTGATGTGGGAAGATTTGCTGAACGAATTCTCCCTCGCCCCCAGCCTGCCCCTGTCGGTCGTTGTGGCTCGCACCCTTGCGACGGTGGTATTCTGCGGTCTGATCGGGCTTGAACGCGAAACCTCCAAACGGCCCGCGGGTCTGCGCACGCATATGCTGATCGGCCTCGCGTCGTGCATCTACTGTCTGCTGACCCTCGCCCTGCTCGCCCGCAGCGCCGAATTCGGCGATACCATCCGGATGGACCCCCTGCGTATCATCGAGGCGGTGACCAGCGGAGTCGCTTTCCTTGCCGCGGGGCTGATCGTCTTTTCCCAAGGCAAGGTGCGCGGCCTGACCACGGGGGCCAGCATGTGGGTCGCCGCCGCCGTTGGCGTGGCTTGCGGCTTGGGCGAATGGACGATCGCGGGCATGACCGTGATCCTCGCGCTGATCATCATCGCGCTGGTGCGCAAGCTTGAAAAACGCGCAGGCACCTATGAAGAGCACGACTAGTCGCGGCCATCGGCAGCAATGCAACAGTTTGTGACCCAGAAACACGCGCCCTTGTTTTACAACCTCGGCGAAATACCCTAGCTGCATAGCAAATTCATATGAGGAATATCACGATGAGCGTTCGGGTTTGGATTGCAGGCTGTGCCGTATTGGCGCTGGCTGCTTGTGCGGATGTGCAGACCACCACTGACAAGATGACAACGGACGACGGGTTCTTCAAGGAACTGCCCGAAGGGGTGCGCATGGTGGCTGCCAAGAACCAGGATCTGACCGCGGTTAAGATCGACCCCAGCAACGGGTGCTACGTCTATCGCTACCGCGGGCCAGTCGAAACAACCTTCCTGCCCCTGCGCGCCGACAATGGCCGTCCGATCTGCACCCAAACGATCGCGGCTGCTGCGGCGGGCTAATCGCGCCCCGCGTCGTGACGTAAAAAGGCCGCCCGAAGCATCTCGCTTCGGGCGGCCTTTTCATGTGTACAAAGGTCCGGACTTAGGTCGCAGCCGTCACCAGCTCTTCCGGCGGGTACAGGACCGCGCGCGATCCGGTGTTTACGTTCTCGTACAGATCGTTGATATGCGCCATGATCATCCGCACACAGCCAGAGCTTGCACGCCCCCCGATCGATTGCGGGTTAGGCGACCCGTGGATGCGCAAATAGGTGTCGCGGTTGCCGACGAAAAGATACAGCGCGCGTGACCCCAAGGGGTTCTGCGGGCCTGCGTCCATCCCATCGGCGTGTTGTTCATAAAGCTCTGGATCGCGGCGGATCATGTTCTGCGTCGGCGTCCAGGTTGGCCATTTCGCCTTGCGCTTGATCGAATAGGTGCCGGGCTCGTACAGGTCACCCCGCGCAATCGCCACGCCATAGCGCATGGCGGTGCCATTGTCCTGAATGTGATACAGATACCGCGCGACCGCATCGACGTGGATATCGCCCGGCGTCAAACCGGGGTTCGCCTCTACCAGTCGGGGCAGAAAGCGGGGCGCGACGCCCCAAGGGTTCGTCGTTGCAGGATCGTAGCCCGCAGGCGTTACCTGCGCATCCCATGCGTCCCACATCGACTTGTCTGTTGTCGCAGCGGCGGCGAGACTGGGGGCCAGAGGGGCAGAAAACAACGCGGCAGCGGAGCTGGTGATAAAATGGCGTTTGGTCAGCATGCGTGCACGCTCCTATTTAGTTAGTGCTTGACGATGTAACCCCCAATAGCGCGACCCTGTTCCCAAGAACCAGTCACATGGCTGTGTGAGTTTGTTTCGGCCAGCGCAAACTAGACCGCCCCCGGCAGAAACGCCACGACTAGTTTCGCCAAAATTTTTTGCAAAACGGCGGAACAACTCGTTCACGCGGGCGTTATTTAGACAAATGACCAATCATTTGGGTTTCGTATGCCAACGTATTCCAGACGATCAGTTCTATTCGGCTTCGGTGCCGCAGTCGGCCTTGCGTCCCTGCCGCGCCATGCCTTTGCCGCTCTTGATGGCACCCCGTTCACCTTCCTGACCGATTCCGAGGCCCGAAGCCTCGCACTGCTGTGTGACACGCTGATCCCGCAGGATGATTTCCCCTCGGCCAGTCAGGCCGGCGTGGTCGATTTCATCGACCTGCAACTTGCGGGCGGATACGGGCGCGGGGAACACCTGTATATGGACGGGCCCCACCCCCAAGGCACGCCCGAGCAAGGCTACCAATCCCCCCTACGCCCAGCCGAGCTCTGGCGCGAGGGGCTGGCAGCAATGCAGACCGTCATCGGCCCGCTTGAAGGGCAACCGCAATCCGCGCTCGACCAGCTGATGACCGACCTGTCCGAGGATAGGCCCGCGCTCGCCGGTCGTGTCGGGGCCAAAACATTCTTTACCGAACTCCACGCCCTGACGAACCAGGGCTATTTTGCCGACCCGATCTATGGCGGCAACAAGGGCTATGCCGGTTGGCATATGGTCGGCTTCCCCGGAGCCTTCGGCTATTTCACCGACACGGTCGATGCCCACAATCGCCCCTACCGGCAGCCCCCTATGGGCATCGGGCATCAACCGGGCACAAGCGACTTCAACTGGGAAAGGTAGATCATGGCACGGCGGCTGGCGAAAACAGATGTGGTCATCATCGGGGCCGGTTGGACGGGTCTGACAGCTGCATATGAACTTGCCCATGCTGGCAAACGCTGTGTGGTGCTGGAACGCGGATCATACCGCCACGACGCCGATGATTTCGCCGCCCCCAAGGAACATGACGAACTAAAATATGCGGTGCACCACGCGCATATGATCAACACCCGCAAAGAGACCCTGACTTTCCGCAACAACGCCAGCCAGCAGGCGCTGCCGATGCGCAGGCTCGGGTCATTCCTGCCCGGTGTCGGGCTTGGCGGTGCGGGCATCCACTGGAACGGCCAGCTTTGGCGGCCCCTGCCGTCCGACCTCGAAATGCGCAGCCATTACGAAAACCGCTATGGTGCCGACTTCATTCCCGATGACCTGAATGTGCAGGATTGGGGCGTCACCTATGACGAGCTTGAACCCCATTTCGATTTCTACGAGAGAATCTGCGGTACCTCTGGCACAGCAGGCCAGATGGCAGACGGCCCGCGTGAAGGCGGCAACCCCTTCGAAGGGCCGCGCAGCGCCGATTATCCCAACCCGCCCATGCGCCAGCCCATCGGCCCCACCAAATTCGGCGAGGCGGCGCAAAAGCTCGGCTACCACCCTTTCCCCCTGCCCGCCGCCAACGCCACCAAGGAATACACCAACCCCTACGGAGCCAAGCTGCATCCCTGCACCTATTGCGGCTTTTGCGAACGCTTCGGCTGCGGCTACTACGCCAAGGCCGACCCGATCATCTGCGTTTATGACCAGATCAAATCCCACGAGAATTTCGAGATCCGCTATCAGGCGCAGGTCTTGCGGGTCGAGAAGTCGGAGGACGGCAAGACCGCCACCGGCGTCACCTATCTGACCGACGCGGGCGAAGAGGTGTTCCAGCCCGCCGACATCGTTTGCATGAACGCCTATGGCCTGTGGAACGTGCATCTGATGCTGGTCTCCGGTCTGGGCAAACCCTACGACCCGAAAACCCGCACAGGCACCGTGGGCCGGAACTATGCCTATCAGACGCTGGCAGGCGTGAACGTGTTCTTTGAGGATCAGGTGGTGACCAACCCCTTTATGGGGGCGGGGGCGCTTGGCACGGTGATCGACGACTTCAACGGTGACAACTTTGATCACAGCGATCTGGGGTTTCTGGGCGGCGGCTATATCGCCTGCACGCAGACCAATGGCCGCCCGATCAACTACCAGCCCACGCCCGAAGGCACGCCCGCATGGGGCGCCGACTGGAAACGTGCCGTGCGCGAGAATTACCTGCACCACGCCAGCCTGACCGTCCACGGGTCATCTATGGCGACGCCCGATAACTACCTTGACCTCGATCCAACATGGAAAGACGCGTATGGCCGCCCGCTGCTGCGAATGACCTTCAACTTCCCCGAAAACGACCGGCGCATGGCAGACTATGTGATGGGCAAGGCGCATGAGATCGCGCGCAATATGGAGAACGTGACATCCACCTCCGCCAGCAACCGCGCGGCAGAGGGAAGTGATTATTCCATCGTGCCCTATCAGACCACCCATAACACCGGCGGCACGGTGATGGGCACGGACCCGACCACCAGCGTCGTGAACCGTTTTGGCCAGATGTGGGATCATCACAACGTCTTTGTCTTTGGCGCAGGGCTGTTTCCGCAAAACCTTGGCTACAACCCCACGGGGCCGCTGATGGGCGTCGCCTATTGGACGCTCGATCACATGAAGAACGACTATATCGCCAACCCGCGCCCGCTGATGGACGCCTAAAGCAGAGGAGCCCCCATGAACATCCCGCATCGCCCCCTGCTCTGCCTCGCCCTCGCAGCCCTTTTGCCCGCGCTGGCCACCGCGCAGGCGATCCCTGCGGATCAGCCCTATGGTACGGCGCGCGATCTGTTCAACATGACGGTCGATACGCCGCCCGACGCCGACACGCTGACACGGGGGCAGGCCATCGCCCTGCAGGGCGCGGGCGATGTGCAATCCTGCGTGACCTGCCACAGCGTTGATGGTCAGGGGGACGGGTCGGGCAGCTTCCCACGGCTTACCGGACAACCGGCGTGGTATCTTGACAAGCAGCTGGATGACTATGCCAGCGACGCGCGGCCCGACGACCTGATGACGCCCGTCGCGCAATCCCTCTCTCAAGACGACCGCGCCGCGGTCAGCGCCTATTACGCCTCTCTCGCCGCGCCGCTGCGGGTGGCGCGCGGGCAGGTCTCGGTACAAGATATCCAGAAAGGTGCCGCCATCGCGCGGGCCGGATCGCCTGACAAGGGCCTGCCCGCCTGCACCAACTGCCACGGGCCAGACGGCACGGGCAACCCGCCCTCGGTGCCCTATCTTGCCGGTCAATACGCCAACTACATGGTGCTGCAACTGGACCGCTGGAAACGCGGCCAGCGGGACAATGACGTTGGCGGCATGATGTCCGCCATCGCCCGCAAAATGACCGCCGAGGATATGCGCGCCATCAGTGAATACTACGAGCGTGTGGCCAACCCGCTGACGACGAAAGACCCTGAATGACCCTCAACGCCCCCTCCCCCGCAACGCTACAGAACCGGAGTCCCCATGTTTGACTGGATCACCGGCCTGCTGGATGCCGCAGGCTATCTGGGCGTCGCGTTTCTGATGTTCGCGGAAAACGTCTTTCCACCCATCCCGTCCGAGCTGATCATGCCGCTGGCGGGGTTTCTGGCCTATCAGGACCAGATGAACTTTATCGGCGTGGTGATCGCGGGCAGCATCGGGTCGCTGGCGGGCACCTACCTCTACTACATCATCGCGCGCAAGATCGGGCACGACCGCGTGCGGCACCTTCTGGAAAAGCATGGCCGCTGGCTCACCATGTCCCCCGAGGATCTTGACCGCGCGTCGGACTGGTTCGACCGCCACGGCAATCTGGCCGTGCTCATGGGGCGCATGGTGCCCGCGATCCGCACATTGATCTCGGTGCCCGCGGGGCTGACGCCGATGCATCACCTGCCATTTCTGGCCTTCTCGCTGGCGGGCACGGTGATCTGGAACACATTGCTGACCGGCCTCGGCTACGCGCTCGGGTCGCAATACGATCTGGTCGCGGACTACATGAACCCCGTGTCCAACGTTGTCATCGGCGCCTTGGTGCTGACCTACATCTACCGCGTGATCCGCAAGAAAGGCGGCAGCGCACAAGACGCCACGGGCTAGCCGTCGCTACGGGCGTGAACTGGTGACGGCTGTGATGTCGGGGCCACGCCCCCGGCAAGGGGGGAAGGGAGTGTCCCATGACCAAGGATGTTTCAGCAACGCCGGATCAAGACGGCGAGAAAACCGAACTTAAACGCGTGATGGGGCCCGGCTTGCTGCTGCTGTTCGTGGTGGGCGATGTCTTGGGCACAGGGATCTACGCGCTCACAGGCGAAGTCGCGGCAAAGGTCGGCGGCATCGTCTGGCTGCCGTTCCTCGTGGCCTTTGTCTTGGCCACCGTGACCGCCTGCAGCTACCTTGAACTTGTCACCAAATACCCCAAGGCCGCCGGTGCCGCGCTTTATACGCAAAAGGCCTTTGGCGTGCATTTCCTCACCTTCCTCGTGGCCTTCGCTGTGATGTCCAGCGGGATCACCTCGGCCTCGACCGCCTCGCAGGCTTTTGCCGAGAATTTCGGGAAAAGTTTCGGTCTGGGCGACGGGGCCTTCCTGATCACCGCCATTAGCATCGGCTTTATGGTGCTGCTGGGGCTGATCAACCTGCGCGGTGTCGGCGAAAGCGTGAAGGCAAATGTGGTGCTCACCTGCATCGAACTGACCGGCCTGCTCATCATCATCATGATCGGGGCCGCCGCGCTCATGGGCGGGCAAGGCGATTTCGGGCGCGCGTTCGATTTCAGCAGCGCCGGAGAGCAGGGCCTGTTCTGGCCCGTGATCGCCGCAACCACGCTGGCCTTCTTCGCGATGGTCGGCTTCGAGGATTCCGTGAACATGGCCGAAGAGGCCAAGAACCCCTCGCGCATCTTCCCCAAAGTCCTGCTGGGCGGGCTGCTGATCACCGGCGTGATCTATCTGCTGGTGTCGATCACCGCCATTGCCCTTGTCGACGCAAAGGCCTTGGGCGAAGGGGCCACACCCCTGCTCAAGGTCGTCGAAGCCGGCGCGCCCTGGTTCCCGCTCAGCGTCTTCGGCATCATCACCATGTGCGCCGTGGCAAACTCCGCGCTGATCAACATGCTGATGGCCAGCCGTCTGCTGTATGGGATGGCGCAGGAAAAAGTGCTGCCCACCATTCTGGGCAAGGTGCTGCCCAAGCGGCGCACGCCCTATACGGCCATCGTCTTTACCACCGGGCTGGCGATCGCGCTGATCACCTTTGTCGGCGCGGTGCCTGATCTGGGGGGCACCACGGCGCTGCTGCTGCTTGCGGTGTTCACGCTGGTCAATATCGCCGTGCTGGTGCTGCGCAGCGATACGGTGGATCACGACCATTTCACCAGCCCCCTCGGCCTGCCCTATATCGGCGCGATATCTTGCGCCTTTTTCGTCGGCCCGTGGACCGGGCGCGACAGCGTGCAATACCTGATCGCCGCGGTGCTGATCGGCTTGGGTGTCGTGCTCTGGGGGGCGACCGTGTTCTACATGAAATCAAAGGGGCAAGACCCGCTTGCCTCGGACATGGACAAATTGTCAGAGTGAAAGGAGCCCCCTTGCAACACCCTTGGCGCATCTGTGCAATCGCCCCGGCCGCCCTGCTTCTGGCGGGCTGCGAGGGGCGTCAATCCGTGCTGGCCCCCGCCGGTCAGGACGCGTCGGATGTGCTGAACCTCTTTTGGGTGATGCTGGTCGGCGCGGTGATCCTGTGGGGGCTTGTCGCGCTGCTGTTTGTCTATGTCACACGCATCAACCCCGGTGCCATGCGCCGCCGCACCGCCGAGATGCTGATCGTCGGCGGGGGTATCCTCTTTCCCGTGGTCCTGCTGGGGGGGCTGCTGATGTATTCTCTGCCGCTGATGGGACCGACCCGCGCCGAAGGGGACGGGCTGGTCGTGCGGGTCACCGCGGAACAATGGTGGTGGCGCGTCGAATACCAACAGCAGGGGGAGACCAGAACAGTCGTCTCGGCGAATGAACTCCGCCTGCCCGCCGGTGCCCGGACCGAGCTTGTGCTGAACGCGCATCGGGTGATCCACTCCTTCTGGGTGCCGGCCCTTGGCGGCAAGACCGATATGTTCCCGGGGCGCGAAACCCGCATGACCCTCGCGCCCACCGATCCCGGCATCTACCGTGGCCAATGCGCCGAATTCTGCGGGGCCTCCCATGCGTTGATGGCCTTTGAAACCGTGGTGATGCCCCCCGATGAATTCGACCAATGGCTGAGCGCAGAGGCGCGCGATGCCAAGCCACCCCAAGGCGCGCTGGCCCAAGCCGGCGCGTCCTTGTTCCTTGAGGAAGGCTGCGGCGCCTGCCACAGCATTCGTGGCACCAAAGCCATCGGCAAGACCGGCCCCGACCTGACCCATCTGGCAAATCGCCACTCGCTTGCCGCAGGCACCCTTCCCTTGAACGCGCAGGCCATCGCCACATGGATCGGCCACACCGACACGATCAAACCCGAGGTCAATATGCCCACTTATGACTTCCTGTCCGACGACGATCTCGCGGCGCTCGCCGCCTATCTGGGGGGGCTGGAATGACCCGCAGATACCCCGATGTGCTGCAACCCGAAGGCACCTACCCCCCGACCGAGGATATGCTCGCCGAACCCGTCCCGCAGGAGGTTCAGGAGGCGCAGAAAAAACGCCTGCGTGCAGCTTGGAAAACGCCGCAGGGCTGGCGCTACTGGTCGGCGGTGAACAACACCGAGGTCGGCATCTGGTACACGATGACCGCGTTCTTTTTCATGCTCTGTGCCGGTATTCTGGCGGTGCTCATGCGCACCCAGCTTGCCGTGCCCGAGAATGATTTCCTCGACGCCGACCGCTATAACCAGTTCTTCACCATGCACGGCTCGGCGATGATGTTCCTCTTTGCCGTGCCCATGTTCGAGGCAATCTCGATCCTGCTGCTGCCCGGTATGCTGGGCGCGCGCGACATGCCGTTCCCGCGGCTCAGTGCCTATGGCTACTGGTGTTTCCTGATCGGCGGCATCTTTGTCTTCGGGTCTATCCTGTTCGATTCCGGCCCCAAGGCGGGCTGGTTCATGTACCCCCCGCTCGCCACCAAGGAAGAAGGCATCGGCCCCGATGTCTGGCTTTTGGGCCTCTCGTTTATCGAGGTCGCCTCCATCGCCGCGGCGGTCGAGCTCATCGTCGGCGCGCTCAAATGCCGCCCGCCGGGGATGCGCGTCAACATCATGCCGCTTTACGCTTGGTATGTGATGGTCGTGGGCGGCATGATCCTCTTCGCCTTCCCGCCGCTGATCGCGGGGGATTTCCTGTTCGAACTCGAACGGTCCTTCGATTGGCCGTTCTTCGATCCCGTCCGGGGCGGCGACCCGATGCTCTGGCAGCATCTGTTCTGGATTTTCGGCCATCCAGAGGTCTACATCATCTTCCTGCCCTCTATCGCCATCGCCGCGATGATCGTGCCCACTGTCGCACGCACGCCCATCGTGGGCTATTCGTGGATCGTGCTCAGCGCGGTCGGCACGGGGTTCTTGTCCTTCGGGCTGTGGGTACATCACATGTTCACCACCGGCCTGCCCCAGATCAGTCTGGGGTTCTTCTCTGCCGCGTCCGAGGCCGTGGTGATCCCCACCGGCATCCAGCTTTTCGCCTTTGTCGCGACGCTGATGGTGGGACGGGTCAAGATGACCCTGCCAATGCTCTGGATCGCGGGGGCGCTGGCGATCTTTGTGGCGGGCGGTCTGACAGGGGTGATGCTGGCCATCGTGCCCTTCAACTGGCAGGCCCATGACAGCTACTTCGTCGTGGCCCACCTGCATTACACGCTGTTTGGCGGCATGGTCTTTCCGGTCATGGCGGGGGTCTATTATTTCTTCCCCTTCTTCCGCAAAAAGCTACTGTCCGAAACCCTTGGCCGTTGGGCCTTCTGGCTGATCTTTGTGGGCTTCAACGTCACCTTCCTGCCGATGCATCTGACGGGGCTCAAGGGGATGCCGCGCCGGATTTTCACCTATCCGGGCAGCGCGGGCTGGGACTGGCTCAATATGATGTCCACCGTCGGGGCCTATATCACCGCCGCAGGCTTTGCCGTCTTCGTCTACGATCTGCTGCGCCCCAAAGCGTACCAAGGCCAGATCAAGCGCAACCCTTGGGGCGGCGGCACGCTGGAATGGGCCCATGACGTGCCCGAAGAGGCATGGGGCAACCGTTCGGTGCCGTATATCACCTCGCGCTATCCGCTGTGGGACCAGCCCAAACTGGTCGAGCGTATGGACGCGGGCCGCTACTATCTGCCCGACGCCCCCGAGGGCAAACGCGAGACGCTGATCACCTCGGTCATCGACGCGAAACCGCTGATGGTGCAGCGCGTCACCGGCCCCGCGTGGATCACCATGCTCGCCGCGTTCTTTACCGGCGGTGCGTTCATCTTCCCCACCTTCCACATCTACGAACCCGCCATCGTCTGCGGTGCCTTCGCCATTGTCTGCGTGCTCTACTGGCTCTGGACCAGCACGGCACAGGTGCCGGATCAGGAGCGTAAGCACGTGGGTCTTGGCCTCAGCCTGCCGACCTACGCCTCGGGGCCGACCTCTGTCGGGTGGTGGGCGGTCTGGATCACGATGCTGGGCGACAGCACCGCCTTCGCCAGCCTCGTCTTCGGGTTCTTCTTCTACTGGACCGCGCGCCCGGACTTTATCACCATCGGAGCGGACCACGCCACGGGCGCCGCCGTCGCGCTCGGGGTTACGCTATTTGTCGTCTCATGGGCCGCGACCGTGCTCGCGCGCGAGGTCAATAAACGCAGCCATATCACGCTGGCACGCCTTGCATTAGCACTGGCCGCAACCTGCACCGTCGGCGGGGCGGGGCTGTTCATCCTGTCGGTCCTCCACCTTGAGCCCACAACCCATGTCTACCCCGCGACCATGTGGGCGCTGATGGTCTGGCTGGTGGCCCATTCGCTGCTGGGGGTCATCATGCAGCTTTACGCGCTGGCAGGGTCGATCTTTGGCAAGGTGACCCCGCAATATGACGCGGACCTGTGCAACGTCACGCTATTTTGGCACTTCATGGTGCTGACCGCGCTGGTCACCGGCTTTATTCTGGGCATGGCCCCAAGGTTGCTGGCATGAACCAGATCTCCACCGAAGAAGAGCAAGAGGAATTCCACGAGGAACAAGACAGCCTTTGGCGGCTCGCCCTCAGCCCCACGCTTTGGGCACTGCATTTCGTGATCTGCTACGGTACCACAACCGTATTCTGCGCCGATCATATCCTCGGCGTGGATTACCTCAGCACGCTGCGCCTTGGCATCGGGCTGCTGACCATAGGCGTTCTGGCGGCGATCGTCTGGCTGGGCTGGGGCGCGTGGCGGCAATGGGATGTGGTGCGTGACCGCGAATGGGAAAACGACGCGGGCAACAACGAGGACCGCCACCAGTTCATGGGCCACGCGGCGTTCCTGCTGTCGCTGATCTCGGCGGTCGGGGTGATCTATGTCTCGCTCCCCGTGCTCCTGATCGCCAGCTGCGCATGACCCGCGCCGCGACATATCTGGGGTTTGCCCTGCTTGCCCTGCTCTGGCTGGTGCCGCTGGAAAGGCTGACCGGCGCCGCCTTCCCCGTCCATATGCTGCGCCATATGGGGCTGGTCGCCGTGGTCGCACCGCTGCTCGCCTTCGGATTGGGCGACCGGCTGCGCTGGCTGATGATCTCTCCGCTGATCGCGACGGTGCTTGAATTCATGGTGGTCTGGGCATGGCACCTGCCGCAGCTGCACGGGATGGCCTATCTGCTGCCCGCGGGCTTTGCGCTGGAACAGGGCAGCTTCCTGATCGTCGGGCTGCTGGTCTGGGTCAGCGCCCTGCGCGCGCACAACGGGCTGGCAGGGGCCGGATCGCTGCTGCTGACCTCGATGCATATGACCCTACTGGGGGCGCTGCTGATCCTCGCCCCCCGCGATGTCTTTGCCGAGATTTGCGGCCGCGCCGCCGACCTTGGCGGGCAACAACTGGGCGGGCTGCTGATGCTGGGCATCGGCACACCGGTCTATCTGATCGCCGGATTGTGGCTGGTGGGCCGTGACCTGCGCAGCACCGACCCCGCACCCCAAACGTAACGGAGCAAACGCAATGAGAACTGTGATCAAAACCCTGATCGTTCTGGCCCTGCTGGGGGCTGTCGGCGCGGTGACCATCGTGGGGCTGGGGCTGTTCAACGTCTCTGCCCGCGCGGGCCATATTCCGGGCGTGTCCTGGGTGCTGCACACCGCCTATCGCCAGTCGGTCAAACTCCGCGCCCCTGACGCCGAACAGGTGCCCGACCTGTCCGACCACGATCTCGTCGCCCTCGGCGCGGGGCATTTCGACAGCGCCTGCAGCTTTTGCCACGCCGCCCCCGACCGGATCCACTCCGCCACCGCCGACGCCATGTCGCCAGAACCGCCCCATATCACCGACGCCGTCGCCGACTGGCAGCCGCAACATCTGTTCACCATCGTCAAGGATGGCGTCAAGATGAGCGGCATGCCCTACTGGCCCGCCGAAAACCGCGAGGACGAGATCTGGGCCATGGTCGCCTTTCTCACCCATGTCCGCGAGATGGAAGGCGCGGGCTTTGACGCGCTGCTGGCGTCAGACGCACCAGCCGACGACACCGCGCTGACCTATTGCGCGTCCTGCCACGGCGCGACGGGCGACAGCAAAGGCAACGACCATATCCCCCGCCTCGATATCCTCGACGAAGGGTACATGCAGGGCGCGATCACCGCCTATCGCACCGGCGCGCGGGACAGCGGCTTTATGGCCCATGCAGCAACGCAGCTTCCCCCCGATGACCTGACCCGCGTGATCCGCCACTATGCCGCATCCGCGCCCGATGGCCCGAGCCCGACAGCCCCCCTACCCCCGGCAGAGCTCGAGCTGATGGAGCAAGGGGCCGGCGTCGCCGCCATCGGCAATATCGACGCGCCGTCTTGCGCGTCCTGCCACGGCCCCGGTCTGGAGCAGACCAAACCCGGCTTCCCGCGCATCAGCGGCCAGCCGCGCCCCTATCTGGCGCAACAGCTGAAGCTTTGGCGCGATGGCACACGCGGCGGCGGCCCCGGCAAAGAACTGATGGAAAAAGCCGCCCGCAATCTGTCAGATGCCGAGATCGACGCGCTGGCGCTCTATTATTCCCAGCTTCCGGCGGAGTAGGCAGAGAGGGTAACCCTAGTCGAGCGCGTCGTAATCGTTGCGCAGAAACATCTTTTTGCGCCGCGACCAATGCAGCCCGACATCGCGGGCCGTCCGCTCCATCCCGCGGTGCAGGGCACGGTGCCGCAGATAGGGCACCCAGCTGCGCAGCTTGATCACATTCGGGTCGCCAAACCCGTCCACGATCAGCGGTTGCCACTTACCCTCCTGCTGTCCCCAGACGATGCTGCGGGAGTTCAACCCCGGGGCCACCACTCCAAGCGCAAAGACCGCACGCGAAAAATCGTTCAACGCCTTCAGCGCCGCCGTATCCAGCAGATCCCGCGCGACGAATTCGTCCAGCGTCATCCCCAGACCGCCGCTTTCCGGCCCGACCCGCTGCATCAACAGCCCCAGCCCCATATCCGTCCGCATCACCCCGTTGGTGAATGCAATCGGCGACGCGATACCCGCGTCATGGCTGCGAATCCGCACTTCGATGTCATGGGTCAACTGGCGCAACAGCATGCGGTGTCGCGTCGTCGGGAAATGTTTGTAAAGAAACGGTCTGACCCGCCCCGTGTCCGCCGCCCGCAGCGCTTTCATCGGTACTTTCACAACAAGATCATCGGGCGCTTTCACAGCAAAGACCGCCCGGCCCTGCTCTTGTTTAAGCAACGTACTGGTTTCCATGTGAAGCAATTCGGCTGACTGTGTCATCTACACTATTTATCTTTAACTGTTGGTACTTACTAAGCAGAGCGTGTCACAGCGCATGCGTAACCTAAAGTTGCGAACACTGTCAAAAATTATCTTAAAAAGGGCGGTCGAACGCCGCAGATGCGCAATATTTCGCACAGCGAAATGCTGAGACCCCGCTTGACATTCCCCTGCGGCACTTTGATTGACATGCGTTAAGAACGATAGAAACCATAGAAAAGGGTGGAATGTGCGTTTTCTCGCTGGAGTAGCATCCCTCATCTGCGCTGTTAATCTGATTATCGGAAAAGTCTTTTCCTGGCTCGCGCTGGCCATTGTCGTCGTCTGCTTTACCGTAGTGGTACAAAGATACCTCTTTGCCACCAGCTACGTCTGGATGCAGGATCTCTATATCTGGCTGAACGGGGCGATGTTCACCGCGGTGGCAGGCTTTGCCCTACTGCGCGACGATCACGTGCGCGTCGATATCTTTTACCGTCCCGCCAAACTGCGCACCCGCGCCATCACCGACCTGATCGGGGTGTTCGTCTTTCTGCTGCCCTTCACATGGATCGTCTACATCTATTCGATGCCCTTCGTGCAGCGCGCATGGGGGTATCACGAAGGCTCTGCCAATGTGGGCGGGATGCCGGGGCTTTATATCCTCAAATCCTTTATCATCGTCTTTGCGGCCCTGATTGCGGCGCAAGGCATTGCCATGGCGATCCGGTCCATTCTGGTGCTTGGCGGCAGGGCTGATCTTGTGCCCGCCGCGATGCAATACAGCCCGGACGCCATCAAACCCGCCACCACCGAGGGAGCCGCCTGATGGACCCGATCATGATTGGCGAGATGCTCGCCGCGCTGATGTTCTTTGGGGTCATCGGCTTTTTGCTTCTGGGCTTCCCCGTGGCCTTCACCCTTGCCGGGACTTCGTTACTATTCTGCGGTGTAGGCATGGCTTTGGGCGTGTTCGACCCGTCCAACTTCGGGTCTTTGCCCAACCGCTATATCGGCTTTATGACGAACGAAGTGCTCGTCGCCGTGCCGCTGTTCATCTTCATGGGCGTGATGCTGGAACGCAGCCAGATCGCGGAACAACTGTTGCTCACCATGGGCAAGATGTTCGGCAATATGCGCGGCGGGCTCGGGATCTCTGTGGTGCTGGTCGGGGCCATGCTCGCGGCCTCTACCGGTGTGGTGGGCGCGACCGTAGTGACGATGGGGCTGATCTCGCTGCCCGCGATGCTACGGGCGGGCTATGACCCGAAACTGGCCACCGGCGTGATCTGCGCCAGCGGCACTTTGGGCCAGATCATCCCCCCCTCTACCGTGTTGATTTTCATGGGCGATATGCTGTCGGGCATCAACTCGCAGGTGCAGATGGCCAAGGGCAACTTTGCCCCCACGCCTGTTTCTGTCGGGGATCTTTTTGCCGGGGCCCTGCTGCCCGGGCTGCTGCTCGTGTCGCTCTACCTCGGGTATGTGCTGTTCAAAGCCGCAACAGACCCTAAATCCTGCCCTGCCACCCCCGTTCCAGCGGATGAGAAATCAAAGCTGCTGCGCGAGGTCTTTGTGGCGCTTGTCCCGCCTCTGGCGCTGATTTTGGCCGTGTTAGGGTCTATTCTGGGCGGCATCGCCACCCCGACGGAGGCCGCATCCGTCGGGGCCGTCGGGGCCATGGTCCTCGCCGCATTGCGCTGGCGTCTGTCCTTTGGCGTGCTTAAGGAAACGATGGTTTCGACGGCAACAATCACCAGCATGGTCTTTGTGATCCTGCTCGGGGCGTCGGTCTTTTCGGTCGTATTCCGCATGATGGGCGGCGACAATCTGGTGCATGAATTCCTCAGCAATCTGCCGGGCGGTACGCTCGCTGCCGTCGCAGTGGTGATGATCATCATGTTCTTCCTGGGCTTCATCCTCGACACCTTCGAGATCATCTTTATCGTGATCCCGATCACCGCACCGGTGCTGCTGATGCTGGATGTCGATCCGATCTGGCTGGGGGTGCTTGTTGGGGTGAACCTGCAAACGTCCTTCCTGACCCCGCCCTTCGGCTTTGCGCTGTTCTACCTGCGCGGCGTCGCCCCGGCGGACCTGCCCACCAGCGCGATCTACAAGGGCATCCTGCCCTTCGTGATGCTGCAAGTGGTGGCGATTGCGATCTTGTTCATGTTCCCGCAGATCGTGACCTGGTTGCCCAAACTGATCGCAGGCTAAGGGGATCGCCCTCCCTGGGGGGCGATCCGCAGATTCAAAAGTGGCAACCCCGGTGCATCAACCGCTGACCGATGCAGATGGCGCGACGTCGCAAAATCGCCCTCCGGGGGGAGGGAGGGCGATGCCCGGTGGCACACCGGGCGGGACGGGGACAAGGCCCCTGCCCCAGCACGAGAAAAGGCCCGGTGTTTCCACCGGGCCTTTTCTGTATCCGACGGGCGGAGCTTAGTATTTCAGGAAGCTCTGACGCGCCTGAATGTAGGGGCTGTCGATCTTCTCTGTCCGGGTGCGGACAAGGTTCAGCGCTTCGACAAAGCTGTCGGCGGTTTTCTTGACCAGCGGGTCGTCGCTGCTGCGCAGTTCCTCGACCACCTCGACCGAGGCTTTTGCACCGGCTTCCATGATGTCGTCGGGGAAGTTGCGGACGGTCACGCCGTGCTCTTCCACCAGCGTTTTCAGCGCGCGTGGATCGTTGGCATAGAAGTCGGCCGCGACCTGATCGTATTCCGCCTGGCTCACATCACGAATGATCGCCTGCAGGTCTTCGGGCAGTTCCTGATACTTCTTCTTGTCGACGACAAGCTCGGTCGCGAGGCCGGATTCAACGAAGGACGGCATGTAGTAATTCTTGGCAACCTGGTGGAAGCCGAGCGCCAGATCGTTGTAGGGGCCGACGAATTCGGCCGCGTCCAGCGTGCCCGATTGTAGCGCCTGAAAGATCTCGCCCGCGGCCATGTTGGTGACCGTGGCGCCCAGTTTCTCCCATACGCGACCACCCAGGCCGGGGGTCCGGAAGCGCACGCCTTTGACATCGTCAAGGCTGGTCAGTTCGTCACGGAACCAACCGCCAGTCTGCGTGCCGGTGTTGCCCGACAGGAAGCCCTGAACGCCGAACTGGTCATAGATCTCGTCCCAGATTTCCTGACCGCCCATATAGCGCATCCAGGCTGTCAGCTCTGGCGTGGTCATGCCGTAGGGCACGCCGGTAAAGAACGACAGCGCGGGCGATTTGTTCTGCCAATAATAGGCGGCACCGTGGCTCATCTCGGCGGAGCCGTCGATCACGGCGTCCAGCGATTGTAGCGGCGGCACCAGCTCACCAGCGGAGTAGACCTGCACGGTCAGACGGCCACCGGAGGCCGCTGTGATACGGTCGGCCAGACGCTGCGCGCCGACACCCAGACCGGGGAAGTTTTTCGGCCAAGTGGTGACCATGCGCCAGGTAATGTTGCCTTGGGCGACGGCGGGTGCGGCCAGCGATGAAGCAACGGCCCCTGCCCCCGCAACGCCTGCGCCACGAATAAATGAACGACGATCCATGATGTTTCTCCCGAGATCAAAAATATGTCGATAAGGTCTTTCTGACATCTGCCAGCCCTCCCCTATGGGCGCACGTTAATCCCGCGTTTCAGGGGATGTCCATGGGTCAACGTCGGGTTCTAGTGCCGATATGGCGGAATCACGGTGAAATCTGCATCTTTCAGCCGCAAAGCTGTTTTGAATCAACGCGTTAAGCCGATATTCGCGCCGAAAACCCCTTGTTTTATTGGGAAATGCGGCAATTGCGCTCTCCGCCCCGTCAACGCACAAAAAAGGGGACGCTTCTGCGCCCCCTTCCCCGCTACCCCCCTCATTTACCCTTGCCGGTTACCCATGGGTAACCCGATGCGCGGTGGTTACCCATGGGTAACCGGGTGGGCAGTGGTTACCCATGGGTAACCGTTTACCGGATGCGCGGCCCGTTGCTGAGCACCTCTTCAAAGGCGCGCACGGCTTCTTCCAATTGCTTCTTGGGCATGGTGGCAAAATCGATATCGCTCATCAAACGACATTCTCCGTGGCGGGCGGTGACCTTGGTCTGGCCGACGTAGAATTCAAATTTCTGCTTCGGCTCTGCCTTGGAGGCGGGCTTCTCTGTCGGCTCGTTCGAGGTGGTCAGAAAATCCTTGAGGATTTTATTCTGCTCGTCCGGTGTCGACGCATCCAAGAGTTTTTCCTGCAAGACGCTGGCTTGATCCGGTGTGCGCAGCGCGCGCGCGACATCGACGCCTAGATTGCGCGGCACGGCCTTGGGCCACTGCAAGCCCCCTTCCAGAGCAGAGAGAAGGAAGACGAAGCTTTTGATGTAAGACCGCTTGGTCTTGTGCAGCGCGCTGTAAAGACGGGTCACCAGCTCTGCCGGGTCGATTTCTTCGACCGCGTCGTCCTTGGCGGCGGTGATCGCCACCTGTGCCATCTCGGCAAAGGACAGGTCTTCGCGCACGACGTTCTCTTCGACCATATCCACATAGCGCGAAATGCGGTCATCCTCGCCCACTTCTACCCGCGCGGTGATCGTGCCAAAGCGGTCGTCTTTGGTTTCGGAAAACAACTGAGACAGGGCGGTGAAACGGCGCCAGCCTTTCTTGAGCTGGTAGCGCCCGTTCGGCCCGACATAGACCTCGACCGGTTCGCGCTGCCCGCGTTCGCGGATCGAGGATTTAAGCTCCTCCATCTCGTCGGACTGCGCGACTTCTTCCAGCGCGAGGCGATCGCGCGGCAGATCGTCGGTGAAGATTTCCGACAGGTCGATCTGGTAGAGCACGCGGCCTTCGCCTTGGGCCTGCCGGAAAGTCTTGGCGTCTTCGGCGTTGCGCCGGCGCTGTTCGATTTTGGCTTCGGTTGCCTCTTGCAGGTTTTCGGCCACGTCCCGCACGGCGGCGCCCATGGGGCCCGGCTGGCGGTTGCGGCGGCTGCCGGATGTGGGGGCTTCTACCGGGGCGAAGCCGAATTTGTTTTTACTGCTCATTCTGCCTTCTCCTTACGTTTTCCGTTTTCTTTCCACGCTTCGAGCACGGTTTGCAAAAACTCGTCATAGGCACGGTCGAAACTTTGCCGCGCCCGTTTCCATGTTTCGCGCGTCATCTGGCGATAGTCCTGTTCGTAAACCGACATCTGGAACCGGCCCGACTGTTCGACCGCGCGGGTCATTTCAATCGGGTGGGCGCAGACGTCGGCGCCGAAGACGTTCTTGAACGCGTCGATCATGGCGCTGTGCAACGGATTGTTGGATTCAAAACGGGTCATAAGTAAACGGATGTCGGAAAACTGTTTAGGAAGCGTAATGCCTGCGTCCGCTGCAAGGCTTGCGAACCCTTCCGAGATATCGGCCATCGCGTCGCCAAGCTGGCCCAGATAGCTGGTCGTGCTGTCATATTCCCAGTAGCCCGGGCCCGAAGGGATATAGAGGATATCAGCCGCAAACGCGGCGTTTAGGGACTGGTAGCCGATGGCGGGCGGGCAGTCGAAAATGATGATGTCATATTGATCGTCGGGCAGTTCATCGAGGTAGCGCGCGACGCAGCCGAAAAAGCTCCATGCCTTGTGGAGCGCGCGGTATTGGGCCGAGGCGAATTCGACGAAGGCCGCGTTGGCGCAGGACGGGATGATGTCGATCGTGGGCCAGCAGGTTGGCTGGATGAATTCCTGAAACCGCTGCGCGCCGATGGATTGCACGTCTTCGGGCAATTCGTCCGCGGCGGGGTAGGGGCAGTCATCGGGGTCATCATAGCTTTCCATGATCCGGTTGGATTCACGGCAGAGGTCGCGGCACATGATGCCCCAGACCGTGTGGCTTTCCTTGACCTCTGTCAGCCCCATCGAATGGGTCAGCGTCGCCTGCGGGTCGAAGTCGACGCAGAGCACGCGGTAGCCATCAAGGGCGGCGGCATGGGCGAGGTGTTGTGCGACGACCGTCTTGCCGACGCCGCCTTTGAAGTTCGACACGGCCACGCGCATGGCACGGCCCCGGGGGCGTTCGGGCAGCAGTTTGCGGCCGCGGAATTTGGCACGGCGGCGCAGTTCGTTGATCTCTTCGAGGCTGAACCAGCGCTGGCGGCCATCCTCTTCGGTGAGCCCCTGGGGCAGGGTCGGGTCGTCCGCCAGCTTCTTGCGCAGGGTGTCGGCGGGGACGTCGAACATGAACTGGCTGATCTCCCAGATGGAGAAGGGGCGCAGGGCCTTGATCTCTCCGGGGGAGAAGGTGGCGCGGCGCACGGCGGCCTGTTGTTCCAAGCTGCGCTCGTTCATGTTAAGAAGGTCGTTGTGATTTCTCATCTATCTACTCGCGTTTTTAAGCCTCGAATTTCGAATAACGCGAATTCGGCAATTTGGCAAAACCTAATTTTCCCGAAATTCGCGCGCTGATCCTGAAGAACGGGTTTATTTCGCTGCGGTTAACGCGGGGCAAAGAGATTTTGGTGACAGGCAAGGGGCATATGGGGCTGTTTTGGTGACAGCGATCCCCTGATATGGTGACACCTATGCGTCCCCCTTAACCTATTAACCTTTACCAAATTGAATTTGGATTAAGGAAAAGGGTAATTCCTGTTTTTCCCAGCGGGTTGACAGAAGACGGGATTTAGAGCTTTGTAGAAAGCATAAACGGAATCGGCTCAAAGAAGCTGACCGATAAAAATAAGACGATACATCGAGTAGGCAAAACCATGAACCCATTGCGGCTGACCGGCCCTGAAGCCGGGGTGATCAAGTACGACCTTTTGACCGCTTTGAGCGTGGCGGGGTTGAACGGATCACCGACCTTGCAGACCTCGTTGATGCGGCTGATCGCGGCGGTGACCTCGCGGTATAATTGGCGCGCTGACGAGCTGAGCGTCGGCCAGCGGGATCTGGCGCGGATGTGGTCGGTGAATGAACGCACGGTGAAACGCGAGATCAAACGGCTGACGGATGCCCAGCTGTTGATTTGTACGCGCGGCGGCGTGCGGGGCAGGGTGGCGGCCTATCGGTTGAACTATGCGCAGATCGCGCGGCTGTCAGAGCCGTGCTGGCCGCTGGTCGGGCCGGATTTCGATGCGCGGATGAAAGAGCGGTATCGCACCGAAACGCCGGTCAAGGTGGTGCAACTGGCCGATTATGCGAAAACCGAGGCGACGGAGCCCGCGCAGGGCGGGCCGGGCACGTGGCAACGTGCGATGGTGAACCTGTCGCGGGAGAATGCGGATCAGTTCAAGGCGTGGTTCTCGCAGCTTGAATATGTGGCGTTCGAAGGGGGCGTGCTTGAGCTGCGCACCCCGAGCAAATTCGCGCAGCGCTATATAGAGACACATCTTCTGCGCCCGCTTGTTGCGGCGGTGGAGGCAGAGCTGGGGCCGGTGACGCGGATCGAATTCAAGGGCTAAAAGCTGCCGCTGATGGCGCGGGCGGCTTCTTGGGCGATGGGGGCCGCGCGGCGGGCGAAGTCTTCGGCGCTCCATTCAGAAAGCGAGCCGGCGATGTGGATGGCCCCCAGGGGACGGCCCTGACGGTTGACGACGGGCACGCCAATGGCGACTTCGCCCAAGACGAATTCATTCTGGACCTGCGCAAATCCGTCTCTACGGGCCTGTTCGAGACTGTTCATGATGCTGTCGGGGTCCACGTTGGTGTAAGAGGTATAGCTGTGCAGCGCGAAGCGATTGATGATCTCGCGCGCTTCTTCGGGGGGCAGGGCGCAGAGGGTCGCGCGGCCGCCGGCGGTGCAATAGGTGGGGACGCTATGGCCCACAAGCGTGGCGTAAAACGTTTCGCGTTTGCTTTGCATGCGCAGGGCATAGATCACGCGGGTTTCATCATAGAGGCTGAAGTCGATCCGTTCGGCGATGGATTTGCGCATCTCGAGGATAACGGGGGTGGCGACCTGCACCACGGGGTCCAGACGCAGTGTGTCGTGGGTGTGGTCAAGCAAGCGCAGTCCGGGCAGGTAGCCGCGGTCATCGGGGCTGCGCCGGATGTGCCCCAATGTCATGAGCGTATGCACAAGACGTTGCGCGGCAGATCGGTCGATCTCTGCCTTCGTGGCGATGTCTGACAGGCTGAGCGGGCCGTCGGCCTCGTGAAACGCGCTGAGCACGTGGATTGCGCGGGCGGCGGAGCGCACAAAGAGCCTGTCGGCATCTGCCTGAAAATTAGACGCGACAGAGGAATGTGGTCGTTTGGGGTCAGGCATCGAGCGCTCCGGGTTGACGCGAGGATAGGTCAGTGCCTAGCATCGTATGGCAATACAGCCGTATCGCCAAGCAATACATTCAGTTTTGTGAAGCGATACAAGATTTAAAGGTGGGTTCCCCGATGCGCGTCGCCATGGCCGGATTTCTTCATGAAACCAATACCTTTGCGCCCGAGCCTGCGGATATGGCGGCCTTCAAGGCCGGTGGCGGTTATGTCCCTATGGTGGGTGGCCCCGCGATGATCGACGCCTTTCAGGAAGTGAACCTTGGCATGACCGGAGCGTTGAAGGTCGCGGGGGATTCGGGTTGGGATGTGGTGCCTGTTCTTTGGGCGGGGGCTATTCCATCGGCACCTGTGACGCAGGATGCGTTCGACACTATTCTGGGCGAGATTCTGGACGGGCTACGTGCCGCAGGGCCGTTGGATGGTGTGTTTCTGGACTTGCACGGCGCGATGGTGGCAACGCATCACGATGACGGGGAGGGCGAGATTGCCCGTCAGGTGCGGGCTTTGGTGGGGCCGGATGTGCCGATTGCCGCCGCATTGGACCTGCATGGCAATATCTCGGAAGAGTTTGTGAACACGGTGGATGTGCTCGCAGGATTTCGCACCTATCCGCATATCGATATGGCCGATACCGGTGCCGCAGCGGCGCGGTTGCTGGATCATGTGATGCAGACCGGCACGCGCCCGGCCAAAGCGTTCCGCCGCATGTCCTATCTGGTGCCGATCCCGTTTCAGACGACGGATATGCAGCCCGCCAAGGGATTGTACGAAAACCTGACAGAGGTCGAGGCGCAAGGCGCACTATCGGCGTCGCTGTTCATGGGCTTTCCGGCGGCGGATATTGCCGATTGTGGCCCCACTGCGGTGGCCTATGCCAAGACTCAAGCGGCGGCGGATGCCGCAGCAGATGCGGTGGCGGATGCCTATGCCGCTGCCGAATCCGAGTTCGACAATGATACATTTACCCCCGACGCGGCGGTTGCCTATGCGGCCCGCGCGGCAAAAGGGGCAGGGCAGGGGCCTGTGGTGATTGCCGATACCCAAGACAACCCCGGCGCGGGTGGGGTGTCTGCCACGACGGGGATGTTGCGGGCCTTGATCGATGCTGATGCCCAAGACGCGGCGATCGGGCTGATTGTAGACCCGCATTCCGCCGCCCAAGCCCACGAGCTGGGGGAGGGCGCGCGCGCTGTCTTTCGCATTGGCGGACACCCCGGTCTGCCCGACGATAGCCCCGTCGAGGTCGAGGCCGTTGTCGAGATGCTGTCGGAGGGCAAAGTGAAAGCCACCGGCCCATATTACGGTGGGACGATGCTGGATCTGGGGCCCTCGGCCTGTTTGCGCATCGGTGGGGTGCGGGTGGCTGTCACAACGCGGATTGCGCAGATGGCCGACCGCGAGATGTTCCGTTTTGTCGGGATCGCACCAGAGACGCAGAAAATCCTTGTCGTCAAAAGCTCTACCCATTTTCGGGCCGATTTCACCCCGAGTGCGCGCGAGATTATAGTTGCGCGTGCCCCCGGCCCCATGCCGTTCGACCCCGCAGACCTGCCCTTTGCGCGGTTGCGTGAGGGGCTGCGGCTTTCTCCTAACGGTCCCGTTTTCGGGGCCGCGCGTGCGGCTGCTGCACGCCCCGATACCGGCGGATCAACCGGCGGTGTCCAAATAAAACAATGACCACAACCAACATGGGAAATTGATATGCTGACTTTACGACCCACATTGAAACAAAGCCGGGGGCTTGCGGCGTCGCTGATGACCACGGCTGCGCTGCTGGTGCCTGCCGCGAGCTTCGCGCAGGAAGAAACTACGATCACGGCGGTCATGCACTCGGGCTTGCGGGTGCTGGATCCGGTGATCACCACGGCGCACATCACACGTGACCACGCCTATATGATCTATGACGTGCTGACGGCGGTGGACGAGAATTTCACCCCGCAGCCGCAGATGGCCAGCTGGGAAACATCTGACGACGGGCTGGTCTATACGTTCACCCTGCGCGACGGGCTGGTGTTCCACGATGGCGCACCTGTGACCGGCGCCGATGTTGTTGCCTCTCTGACCCGATGGGGCAAGCGCGACAGCGGCGGGCAGTTGATCTTTGACGTGACCGAAAGCCTTGAGGCGACCGATGACAAAACCGTTGTCTGGACGCTGACCAAGCCCTTCGGCCCGCTGATCGACGTGATTTCCAAGCAATCCGCGGTGCCGCCGTTCATCATGCCGGCGCGTGTTGCCGAAACCTCTGCCGATGAGACGATCACGGAATACATCGGCTCCGGTCCGTTTGTGTTCGATCAGGATGCCTATGAGCCCGGCGTGTCGGTCACCTATGAAAAGTTCGACGACTATGTGCCGCGCGACGAACCCGCATCCTGGATGGCGGGCGGCAAGGTCGTGAATGTGGACAAGGTGGTCTGGACCACGATGCCCGATGCGCTGACCGCGCTGAATGCGCTTTCGGCGGGGGAGATCGACTATCTTGAGCAGGTCCAGATCGACCTGATGCCGATCCTGTCGGGCAACGAGGATGTCGTCGTCGAGAAACGCGATGATCTGGGCTATGTCACCATCGGGCGTCCGAACTTCTTGCATGCACCGTTTGACAACAAGCTGGTGCGTCAGGCGGCGATGGCGGCGCTGGATCAGGAATCCATGCTGGCGACGATGCAGGGTGATCCTGAATACTACAAAGTCTGTGGCGCGATCTTTGGCTGCTCGACCCCCTTGGGAGACGAGGCGGGATCAGACTTGCTGACCGGTGGCGCGAATACCGAGCGTGCCAAGGAGCTGCTGGAAGAAGCGGGCTATGACGGGACGCCGATTGTCCTGATGGCCCCGACCGATGTGATCAGCCTGAACAACCAGCCTGTGGTTGCAGCCCAAGCGCTGCGCGAGGCGGGGTTTGAGGTCGATATGCAGTCGATGGACTGGCAGTCGGTCGTGCAACGCCGCGCCCAGCAGTCGCCGGTGGCCGAGGGCGGGTGGAACCTGTTCTTCACCAACTGGATGGTGCCCGAAGTCTCTGACCCGCTGGTCAACGTGATGTTGAACGGTCGTGGCGATGATGGCTGGTTCGGCTGGCCCGATGACCCCGAGATCGAAGCCATGCGGACCGAGTATGTCTCGGCCAGCGACGACGCGACCAAGAAAGAGATCGCGACGCGTATTCAGGAGCATGTGATGGACAACGTGAACTATCTGATGATGGGCGAATACATCATCCCGCAGGCGCGTCGGTCCAATATCGAAGACATGATCCCGTCGCCGGTGCCGGTGTTCTGGAACATGACCAAAGCGGCAGAGTGATCTGCCTTGAGAGGCGCGCTGCGATGCGCGCCTCTCACCCCTACGACCGCAAGGAGCCTTCGGCATGTTTTTCTATATCCTCAAGCGCATATTGGCCACGATACCGGTGATGGTGATCGTTGCGATTTTTGTGTTTCTCTTGCTGCGGCTGACGCCCGGTGATCCTGCCGCGATCCTTGCCGGTGATGCTGCCACTCCTGCGCAGCTTGAACGTATCCGTGACAGTCTGGGGTTGAACGACCCGCTGTTGGTGCAGTTCGGCACATGGATGGGCCAGCTGTTGCGCGGTGATCTGGGCACATCGCTGCTGTCGAATACCTCGGTTGCGGGGATGATCGGTGACCGTTTGGGGCCGACGTTGAATATCGCGCTGATGACGATTGTGATCTCGGTCGCTTTGGCCGTGCCGATGGGGGTGATTGCCGCCTGGCGGCACCGGTCCTGGGTGGATTTCCTTGTGATGTCATTTTCGGTGCTCGGCTTTTCCGTGCCGGTCTTTGTCATCGGCTATATCCTGATCCAGATTTTCGCCATCGACCTGAAATGGGTGCCGGTGCAGGGCTATAAATCGCCAACCGATGGCATCGGACCGTTCTTTAGCCGTGCGATCCTGCCGTCGCTGACGCTGGCCACGATCTATATCGCGCTGATCGCGCGGATGACGCGGGCGTCGATGCTTGAGGTTCTGGGCGAGGATTATATCCGCACCGCCCGTGCCAAGGGGGTGCGCGAGAATGTCGTGCTGTTCCGCCATGCGCTGCGCAATGCGGCGGTGCCGATCCTGACTATTATCGGCACGGGCTTCGCGCTGCTGATCTCGGGCGTGGTGGTGACCGAGAGCGTGTTCAACATCCCCGGGATCGGGCGGCTGACCGTAGATGCCATTCTGGCGCGCGACTATCCGGTTATTCAGGCGATGATCCTGCTGACCGCGGGCATCTATGTGACGGTCAACCTGTTGATCGACATTTCCTATTCATTCTTCGATCCAAGGATCCGGTACTGATATGACGCAGATCCCAAGCTCTCGGCACAGCGCCTTTCAAGTTGTGACCGGTTTATTCTCTGTCCCCAAAGCGATGCGGATCGGTGTCGGTCCGACGATTGCGGCGGTGATCCTTGTGGCGATTGTCCTCGCGGCGGTGCTGGCCCCTTACTATGTGCCCTATAACCCGCTTGAGATGAATGCGATGGCGCGGCTGAAGCCGCCGTCGGATGACTTCTTGCTGGGCACGGACCCTTACGGCCGCGATATCTTTAGCCGCGTCGTGACGGGGGGGCGCGTGTCGCTGCTGATCGGTGTCGGGGCGGCGGTGGTCAGTGTCGCGGTGGGGCTGCTGATTGGTCTGGTCGCGGGGTATTTCCGGCTGGCCGACAGTATCATCATGCGGATCATGGACAGCCTGATGGCGATCCCCGCGATCCTGCTGGCGATTGCGCTGGTCGCCCTGAACGGGCCGAGCGTGACATCGGTGATCATCGCGATCACCGTGCCAGAGGTGCCCCGCGTCGTGCGGCTGGTCCGGTCGGTGGTGCTGACCGCGCGTGAAGAACCCTATGTCGAGGCGGCGATCGCGCTTGGATCGTCCATGCCCAAGGTCTTGTTGCAGCATCTGATGCCCAACACCTTTGCGCCGTTGATCGTGCAAGGCACCTATATCTGCGCCTCTGCCATTCTGATCGAGGCGATCCTGAGCTTTCTGGGGGCGGGCGTGTCGACCGAGATCCCCACATGGGGGAATATCATGGCCGAGGGACGGAGCTATTTCCAGATCAAACCGGGGCTGATCTTCTGGCCGGGGTTGATGCTGTCGTTGTGTATTCTGGCGATCAACCTCTTGGGCGATACGGCGCGCGATATCCTTGATCCACGTATGAAAAAGCGGGAGGTGTGAGATGGAATTCAAGTCCAAAGACTTTACCGATGCCAAACGCGTTCTGAAAATACGCGGGCTGACGGTGGGGCTGGCGGGGCGGCCCAAGGCCGATCCGGTGTTGCGCGGGATCGATCTGGATATCCGCGCGGGCGAGACCCATTGTCTGGTGGGTGAAAGCGGGTCGGGCAAATCTGTCACCTCGCTGACGGCCATGGGGCTGCTGCCCAAGGATGCGCTGGAAATTCAGGGCGGGTCGATTGACTTGGAAGGGATCGAGATCATCCAAGCCAAGCCGGCGCAGATGCGGGCCTTGCGGGCGCGGCGGATCGCGATGATCTTTCAGGAACCGATGACCGCGCTGAACCCTGTTTTGCGGGTGGGCGAGCAGATCGAGGAAGTGCTGAACATGCACAGCGACCTGTCCCGCGCCGAGGCCAAGGCCCGCACCATCGATATGATGGAGCAGGTGCATCTGCCGGATGTGGAACGCATCTATGCCGCTTTCCCGCATCAGCTGTCAGGCGGGCAACGGCAACGGATCATGATCGCGATGGCGTTGATCCTTGACCCTGATCTGTTGATCGCGGACGAGCCGACGACGGCGCTGGATGTGACGACGCAGTTGCAGATCCTCAAGCTGATTTCAGAGATGCAGGAACGCCATGGCACGGCGGTGCTGTTCATCACCCATGACATGGGCGTGGTCGCCGAGATCGCGGATACGGTCAGCGTCATGCAGAAGGGCCGCATTGTTGAAAGCGCGCCGATCCGGCAGCTCTTGACCGCGCCCAAGGAAGACTACACTCGCAAGCTGTTGCAGGCGGTGCCCAACCTTGATCCGCGCGCCCCTCGGGCACCGGCTGAGGCGCGGGATGTGATCACCGTGGACGGGCTAGAGATGACCTATGGCGGGGGCGGTTTCTTTCGCGCCAGCCAAGGGGTGCGGGCGGCGCAGGATGTGAATTTCACCATCCAGCCGGGGCGCACCCTTGGAATCGTGGGCGAAAGCGGGTCGGGGAAATCGACCGTGGCCCGTGCCATCATGCGGCTGATCGACCCTACGGCGGGAAAGGTGACTGTTGCGGGGACCGAGATCGCCAAGTTGTCGCGCCGTCAGTTGCAGCCGCATCGCAAGCATTTCCAGATCGTGTTTCAAGACCCTTACCGGTCGCTGAACCCGCGCTGGACCGTGGCGCGCAGCCTGTGCGAGGGGCCGATCAACTTTGGCACCAGCCGCGCCGATGCGATGGAACACGCCGCCGAGCTGATGGAGCTGGTGGACCTGCCGCGCGATGCGCTGGACCGCTATCCGCATCAATTCTCGGGCGGGCAGCGCCAGCGGATCGCCATCGCCCGCGCTGTCGCAATGAAGCCCGATCTGCTGGTCGCGGACGAGGCCGTGTCGGCGCTGGATGTTAGCGTGCAGGCGCAGGTGCTTGACCTGCTGGATGACGTGCAGGAAAAATTCGGCATCGCCATGCTGTTCATCACCCATGACTTGCGGGTCGCCGCGCAGATTTGCGACGAGGTGCTGGTGATGCAGAAAGGCGTTGTCGTCGAACATGGGCCCGCGGGCGAGGTGCTTGCCGCGCCACGCCATGACTACACCCGCAACCTGATCGAGGCCGCGCCCGGCCGGCATTGGGATTTCGCCAACTTCCGTGCGCTGGACCGCACGACCCCCGTGACAGGAGCCACCCTATGACCACCATTCCGAAGATCGAATCCTTTGCCAGCGATCTGACCGCGATCCGTCAGGATTTCCACGCCCACCCCGAGCTGGGGTTCGAAGAGGTGCGGACCTCGGGCATCGTGGCGGCGCAGCTGCGCGCCTATGGGGTGGACGAGGTACACGAGGGCATCGGCGGCACCGGTGTCGTCGGGCTGATCAAGGGGCAGGGGGGTGGCAACCGCCGCGTGGGGCTGCGCGCTGATATGGACGCGCTGCCGATCGAGGAAACCTCGGGCGTGGCCTATGCCTCGACCAATCCGGGGCGGATGCATGCCTGTGGTCACGACGGTCACACCACGATGCTGCTGGGGGCCGCGCGCTATCTGGCCGAGACGCGGGATTTTGACGGCACCGTGGTGCTGATCTTTCAACCCGCCGAGGAAGGACTGGGCGGTGCGCGCCGCATGATCGCCGAGGGGCTGTTTGAACGCTTCCCCTGTGACGAGATCTACGGGATGCACAACGATCCGAATTCGGAACCCAATGTCGTGTCCGTCACGCCGGGGCCCGCGATGGCGGGGGCGAGCTTTTTCGACATCACGATCAAGGGCACCGGCAGCCACGCCGCCGCGCCGCATCAGTCGAAAGACCCGATCGTTATCGGCTCCGCTTTGGTGCAACAGCTGCAAAGCATCGCCAGCCGCAATATCATCCCCACCAAGCCCATCGTTCTGTCGGTGACCAAGTTCAATGCGGGCTCTGCCTATAACGTGGTGCCCGATACGGCGACGATCGCCGGCACCATCCGCTATTTCCATGACGATGTGTCCCAGCTCGCCGATCAGCGCATCCGCGATATCTGCGCGGGCATGGCGCTGTCTTACGGGGTGGAGATTGACGTGGACCTGCGCAATGTCTTTGACGTGCTGATGAACGATCCCGACCTGACCACCGCCTATGTCGCAGCCGCCGCAGATGTGGTGGGCGCTGACCTGTCGTCAGAATCGACCGAGCAGGCCACGGGATCAGAGGATTTTGCCGATATGCTGAAAGTCGTGCCTGGTGCCTATTGCCGTGTCGGACACGCGGGCAATGTGCCGCTGCATAATCCGGGCTTCGTGCTGGATGACGCGATGCTGCCCGTGGGGGCATCGATCTATGCGCGCATCGTGGAAACACGTCTGCCCAAGGCCTGAAGTTACTCTATCACCAAAAAACGTCTGGCGGTGCCGCAGATCACGGCATCGCAATAGGGAGGAGACCCGACATGACCAATCCGCTTGAGCTGCCGTTTGACACGGAAGAGATGATCGCAGGGCTGCGCCCCTGGATCGAAACCGAAAGCCCGACCTTTGACGCGGGGGCCGTGAACCGGATGATGGATCTGGCGCAGCATGAACTGGCGGCCTTGGGTGCGCGGGTTGAACGGATTCCGGGCCGGATGGGGTTCGGCGACAGCGTGCGCGCCACCATGCCCCACCCCCGCGCGGGCGAGGGGGGTATTCTGCTCTTGGGGCATATGGATACGGTCCACCCTGTAGGCACGTTGCAAAAGCTGCCGTTCCGCCGCGAGGGGGGGCTTTGTTATGGCCCCGGGCTGATGGATATGAAGGGCGGGAACTATGTCTTCCTTGATGCGCTGCGCAAATTGCTGGCCGCCGGGGTCGAAACTCCGCTGCCCGTCACCGTGCTGTTCACGCCGGATGAAGAGGTCGGCACACCGTCGACCCGCGCTCTGATCGAGGCCGAGGCCAAGCGCCATAAATATATCCTTGTGCCCGAACCTGCCTGCCCCGACGGCGGCGCGGTGATCGGGCGCTATGCCATCGCGCGGTTCAACCTGCAAACCCGCGGCAAACCCAGCCACGCGGGATGGGCGCTGAAGGATGGCGTATCGGCGATTGCCGAAATGGCAAAGCATGTCGCCGTGATCGAAGGCATGACCAGCGACGACTGTACCTTCTCGTTGGGGGTGTTCAACGCGGGCCAATGGGTGAACTGCGTCTCTTCGGTCTGCGACGCCGAAGTTCTGTCGATGGCCAAGACCCAGGAACAACTGGATGCGGGCATCGCCAAGATGATGGCGTTGAACGCGGACCAGGGGAATGTGGTGATGGAGGTCACGCGCGGCGTGACCCGCCCCGTGTGGGAACCGGACCAGCCCGGCACGATGGCGATGCTGGGGGTGGCGCAAGAGATCTCGCGCGAGCTGGGGTTCGAGATGACCGGCCAATCGGCAGGCGGCGGATCGGACGGGAACTTTACCGGCTACCTCGGATTGCCCACGCTCGATTCCATCGGGGTCCGGGGGCAGGGGCTCCATACACTGAATGAACATATCGAAGTCGACAGTCTGGTAGAGCGCGCAAAGCTGGCCGCGGGGCTTTACTGCCGGCTTGGGGCATAGGAGCCGGAATGGGGGCACAGCGCCAGCAGCACGCGATATCAGCGCGGTTCCGAATAAAATCGAAAAAAACGAAGTTTTTTGAAAAAAGCTGTTGCAGCCCCCAAATCACAGGTCTATAGAGCGTTCTACCGGAGACGCAGACAAGCAGACACGGGGCGCTAGACGGGGACGACGGGTTACGGTTCGGGTCTTACGTAGCGGGAAAATTCTGAGGTAATTGAGGCGGGGCGCGCTGAAAGTTTACGGCGCATCTTGGTTTCTTTTGTCTCGACGCTCTTTGAAATTGATAGATATCTGAAGAGATATGTGGGCGGTTTGGTTCATTCGATGGATCAACGTCTGTATATCGCGCTCTTAGGCTTCG